>Ga0194055_10000067_pt1 | contig 68629 bp, 58 predicted proteins | sample SepL449m_MetaG_FD_155482 | JGI IMG/M metagenome (GOLD analysis project Ga0194055, IMG submission 155482) | Anoxic zone freshwater microbial communities from boreal shield lake in IISD Experimental Lakes Area, Ontario, Canada - Sep2016-L442-9m | ecosystem: Environmental > Aquatic > Freshwater >... | reverse complement strand
TCTCTGGACTGTTGATGGCATACTTTCGGCAGAGCAAGCGGCGGACCGCACTGTTCCTTGAAGACTTGCTCGACCAGCCCTGCTGCCCGGCCCTGACCGTCAAGATGCAGAACCAGGTCTCCGAGGCGCTTGCAGAGCCCTACCGAGAACTTGAACCTGCCCTGGCCGATCAGCCGCAGGTCTTCATGGACGAGTCGCCGACCAAAGAGGGACCCACCCGGGCTTGGCTGTGGACGGCCGTGGCTCCCACGTTCGCCGTCTTTGCGATCTGCCTCAGCCGCGCGGCGACGGCTATCGGCCAACTCTTGGGCGATGGGTTCACCGGCACCATCAACTGCGACCGTGCCAAGATGTACTGGCATGTTGGCCGGCTCCAATGGTGCTGGGCTCACCTGCAACGCGACATCCAGGCGTTGATCGAACACCCAGACAGACAAGTGAAACGATTGGGACACGATCTGATGAAGCAGGTCACCGCGATGTTCCAACATTGGCGCGAATACCATGCCGGCATGATCTCACGGCGCACATTTCGCCGCCGTATGGCACCGGTGCGTGACACGGTTGACGGCCTGCTCCTGCGCGGGACGTGCTCGGGCAATGCCCGGCTGGTTGGCATGTGCACCGAGCTGTACAACCATCGGGATTGGCTCTGGAAGTTTGTCGATGAAGACAATATCCAGCCCACCAACAACACGGCCGAACGTGCCTTGCGGCATGCGGTCATCTGGCGAAAACTCTGCTTCGGCACCCAAAGTGCCAAGGGGAGTCGGTTCGTAGAGCGGGCCCTGACGGTGATCGAAACCTGTCGGCTCCAGAAACGGAACGTGTTCGCCTACGTCACGGAGGCTGTCGAGGCCCAGATGGCCGGCCGGAAGTCGCCGTCACTGCTCCCCGCCCCGTGAACGGTTACGTGGAGAAGGCTATCTGTAAACACAAAAACCCTGCCTGTCAGTCAGCGGAATAGTTGACAGGTTTCAAGCAGCACAAATGAATGCAATGATCTTTGACAAATCGGTTGGTCTGTCAGGGCAGTCGGTGGCCAACACCTTCCGGCCAGGGCATCGAACACAGACCAAGTCTCCCTCGCCAAGGAAACGGCTGTTTCAGCGGCTGAGGGTTATCGAGCACCCACGCCCAAGCTGCTCGCGGAACATCGCAGCAAGCAGCGGCCCGATCCGCTTGGACGGCCCGCCGACAGTCCTGTAAGTTGACCGTGCCGAGAATGACCCCATTCAGAGCGTTGAGATTTGCAAACAGCTCCGAAATGCTGGCAAATTTGCTAACATCAACAATGTCCCGTTTCATCCCAGCATGGATTGCCAGGAGACCCCGATGCCCCGTACTCCAACTCCGAAGCTCAATGGGCTTAAACCCCGCAAGGATAAAAGCAGCCCAAGGCTGCCGGATGCTGAGAACGCGGATCGTACCCATCTTTTTCAGATCCAGGCTGAGAACGGAGAAGACGGTTCCACGAAACCCATTTTTTGGGGCAACGCCAAGCCACCAACGGTAGATGAACTTGCTTGGATTGAATCTTTTGGCCGGTATCCAAACATTGACCCCTCCAGTGGAAACCTCTCAAAACGCGTCACTCTGGCGGTTGCTGATCTGAAGCAGGCAACGCGAATTATTGTCGTATACCACTACCTGCATCGCGGGCGAACTATGGCTCAACTGCCGTACTGGATTTTGATAGACGACGTGCCGGTTGGGGTGATTTTGTACTCGCTGCCAAGGCTTAGTGTACCGCTTGACGGGGTGCAGCCCATGAACATTTTGGAGTTGGCGAGGCTCTGGATTTCTCCAGACGTACAAGGTATTCAGACGAAGGGTTCTGACGGCAAGATGCACAGTTTCTCGGTCGCTACCTGTGCCGTTGGACGATCACTACGAGCCGCCCGACAGGATTGGTTCAGTAAATATCCCCACATGCCCAATATCCATGCGGTAGTGAGTTGGGCAGACACTGTTCACCACGAAGGAACAATCTACAGGGCATCTAACTTCGTAGAATCAGGCACGAGTGGTGGGTCTATGCATGGCAATCGGGTTCGAAAAAATGGTGGACGGGATCAATGGAACAGCGATTACGCCCACATGAAGACTCGGTTTTTGTACAGATTCGACAGTCCACTTTCTGACAAAGAGAAAGAGCGGATCAAGAAGAAGTTGCCCGCTGATCGACAGATGACATTCCTCTCATAGCGTCAATTCAATGGGTGATTTCGCACAAACTCAGCGAGTTGTTTTTGGGCAGCCTTGCTATTTGTGTGATCCAGCTTGAAGCAGTGGTCTTGAAAACGCCTTAGTGGAATTTTCGGGTTGTTGCGAGTAATACCCCTCTCGCATTTCTTGCGCACAAATAAGATGTCATCCTTGGCGGCTCCAGCTTTTGCTGCCGCTTTCAAAACTTTGTCGCAGACACGTTCCTCTTCAAGAAGGGTTTTCTCAAGCTGGGCAAACCAGGGCTCAAGATCATCTGGATGTGCGACATAGATTGAATCAATCTTAAACTTGCCGGCTTTAATGAGACCAGTCGCCACTACCCAATAGGTTTTTCTCCATTTGGAGATGGTCTGAACCCCTACATCCCTGGCAGTGGTAACCCCTTTTTTCGTAGCACTTTTGAGTTCAAAAGAGTTGCTGTGCAAGTCTGTCGCATCTCTACCAGCTCTTTTTTCGCTGGGCTTGAGTCCGACGATTCGGGCGATCTGCGTTTCCCGTCGGTTATCCTGAACGATATCCTCGCGGGCCATGCTTATAGCTCCCGCACGAGGTCTTCAGGCTGGTTCCCAAGAGAGGAGGCCAACTGGTAGATGTTGAGCAGGGAAAGGTTTCTTTTCCCTCTCTCGACCAAACTGACATACGTTCGGTCAAAGCCGGCTAGGGCAGCCAACTGCTCTTGGGTGAGTCCACGAGCAAGTCGGGCATCCCTAACCCTACGGCCAAAATTCTGGAGTAGCTTGTCCCGGTGATTCATCCCAGCTAACGTTCAGCTCGTGACGACAAATCGTCTACGGACAAAGAGTCACATCCCTGTAGAATTGGCCAATTCGGTGTTACGGGAGGTCCTGCGGCTCAAAATGCCGGAGGCTCTTTGGCCTAGGGTTCATCTGGGCAAAGAGGCAGGAACGAGTGCCGGCAGTTGCACCAAAATCCGATCCTGAACCTTTAGCTGAACCCTAGGCCAACCGTGACTGCAATTCACCCCAAAATTTAGCGATAAAACGCATGATCACGGTTGGCCAAAATACCCCCACGGGGAGTCGAACCCCGGTTTTCGAGCTGAGAACCCGACGTCCTGGGCCACTAGACGATGGGGGCGTGGCACAAGTTTCTTTGGAGCTTTTTCGAATCAATCCCTGGAATGTCTCCGGTCTCGACCGAAGTGTCAAGCAGACTTGAGCAGGCCCCATGCACACGCCCCAGATGGCCCGCCGGGAACAACTTTGCCAAAAAGTTTACCTAAAATTGATGGCCGCAAAGAGTCTCTCGGAGCCACGGCTCCCTACCGTCTCTCAACGTCTGGGGTGCTGATTTCGCCATTTCTGGGGGGCGATCGGCCGAGGATCGGCCCAGAGACCTCGCCGGCCCTGGCGAGCCAGACTCTCCGCATCGAGCAAATCCTGGGCAGGAGCGTACCCGCCAAACACCCAGGCATACCCTTCTGCCACCATCTCTCGATTGATCATGCGATCGTTGATCCAGAGCGTGCCCAAGAGACGGCCATACTGATCGCGCGATGTGCCCTCCACTCGTACGCGGCGGCCCAACACTTTGCCTTCCAGCACTTGCTGCGATGCCTCTCCGTAGGCCTGACGAAACTCAGGGGCATCAATGCCAACGAGTCGGATTTTCTGGAGCGTGCTCGCTGTATCGATGCAGGTGACTGTGTCGCCGTCGTGGACTGTCTTTACTAGCCACGTTGGCCGTCCTTGCAAGTCCCCAACCGAGCACCTTGGCACGTTGACCACAACGACCGAGACAATCGTAGCGATCAGTAGATACCACACTCGCATCTTCCGAGGCATGCCGGCCGATCGTAGCGGAATCTGAAATGGTCGCCGCGGCATGCTGTGTCACACCCCATTGAGGCTCAGCCCCGAGCGATCTCCACAGGAAGAACTACCGTACTTCTAGGAGTTCGACCAGAAAGTGAAGCTGGGCGTTTGGCGGAATCACTGGCGGAGAACCGCGAGGCCCGTAACCGAGATTACTCGGTATGAGCAGCTCGATCATGCCGCCTTGACCGACCAACTGCATTCCCTCTGTCCAGCCCGGAATCACGCCGTTCAACGGAAACTCAATCGCTTCGTTGCGTTTGTACGAGCTGTCAAACACTTTGCTGTCATCGAGCCAACCGTGGTAATTCACCTTGACGGTGTTAGAGGCCTTAGGACTCGCGCCTTTGCCCTGACGCAACACGCGATACTGTAAGCCAGACGGAGTGGCAGAAAACGCTTTGGGAGCGTCGGCGTCGATCTTGCCAGCACCGGCGGGAAGTTGTGGGTGGGGAACCTCAGCGGGGGCAGCGTGCACAGCAGTCTCCAGAGTGGGGGAAGTGAAAGTGAGAGAGAGAATCAAGAAAACAAAAGAATAGATCGCTGACAGACGCATCGGGAGGCTCCTGATGGTGAGTGACGGATGTACGTCGTCGCCACACTATAGCCAAGGCTCAAAAAAGTGTCGAGGTTAGCTGTTCTCGACACCGCGACATCTATGACTGCGACGTGGTGGATTTTTGCGTCGTAATCGCTCAAAACCGCTAGAATTTTTCTCATCTATGATCTTGCTAGATTCTGAACGGATTTTATTTTTTACGCGAAAGCATCTGAAAATTGAACGCCACCCTCAAGCTTTTGATGGTTTTGCAACTGTCAGTGCTGGCCCTGAGCTACAGATCAGAGGCAGCGGAACTCCCCAAAAAAATTCTGCCAATGCCTGGGGATTCGTTTCTGGTTGCCGATAACAATGCCTTCATCATCCCCGGAAAAAGGGCGACCGATGCGGTGGACACATCTAAGCCATGGGTCTGGTATGCGCCCACGCTGCCAAACCTGCCGGGAAATGAAGAACGCTGGATGTTTGAACAACTTTGTGATTCAGGGATCGCCATCGCCGGTATCGACGCGGGGGAATCGTATGGCAGTCCGGCGGGCTGTAAAATTTTTACGGCGTTCTACGCTGAAATGGCTGGCCAACGCGGCTATACGAAACGACCAGTGCTCTTGGGTCGCAGTCGGGGCGGTTTAATGACTCTGTCATGGGCCGCTGAAAATCCAGCTTACGTTGCGGCCTTTGCCGGCATCTACCCAGTCTGTAATCTGGCCAGCTACCCCGGCATCGATCAGGCAGCTGGGGCCTACGAGCTCAATTCCGACCAACTCCGTGCCCGGCTCGCAGAATATAACCCTATCGACCGCCTGGCCGCGTTGGCCCGGGCCCGCGTCCCTCTCTTTGCTATTCACGGCGATGTCGACGCCCTCGTTCCCCTTGCCGCCAACTCCCGCCTGATGAAAGACCGCTACGAGTCCCTCGGCGGCACCATGACCCTCCGAGTGCCCCTTGGCCAAGGCCACTCCATGTGGCCCGGATTCTTTCAGTGCCAAGAGTTGGTGGACTTCGTAAAAATTCACGCCCTCAGCCCAGCCGACGGGCAGTGAAGCCGGCTCGGCAAACGACGAGCTCGCTTTCTTCTGGCAAAAACTACGACGCTCTAAAACTACGACTTCTTTGTACCGTCTCTCTGTACCGATTGAGCGACTCAATATAAATAATGGACGACGGCCTCGCCTGAGGCAGGCCCAGCGACGACCCGTGGGCAGGCATTTCCAGCTGCGGTAGACGAAGAGATTCCTCAACCGATACATTCCCACGGCATTCTTACTTTCACCCCGTCGTATTTTTGGAGAACTGTTTCTCATGCCGCTGCTTGTCGTTGGAAGTGTTGCACTGGACTGTGTGGAAACCCCCACCGACAAACGAGATGACGTGCTCGGCGGTTCGGCTGTTTTTTTTTCGTACGCTGCCAGTTTTTTTTCGCCCGTGCGAATCATTGGTGCCGTCGGCGAAGACTGGCCTCAAGAGCACACGAAGCTGCTCCAAACGCGAGGCATCGACACCTCCGGATTGCAGACGATTGCGGGTGGACGCACATTTCGCTGGCGGGGCCGCTACCTGCCAAATATGAACGATCGTGAAACCCTTGAAGTGCATCTCAACGTGCTGGAAAACTTTCAGCCGCATCTCAACAACACCCATCGCGAGTGCAAATATTTGTTTCTGGGAAATGCGTCGCCGTCGGTGCAGTTGCAGGTGCTCAATCAGGCCAATGGAGCCCAGTTGACCGTGGCCGACACAATGGACCTGTGGATCAACATCCAGCGAGATGAATTGGGGCAGCTTTTGCAGCGGATCGATGGACTGGTTCTCAACGACTCCGAGGCCAAGTTGCTCGCCAACGATGAAAATCTCGTTCGGGCTGGCCACGCCGTGCGGGCCATGGGTCCAAAATTTGTCGTGATTAAAAAGGGGGAGCACGGGGCGATGTTTTTCAGCGAGCACGAGATGTACGTGATGCCCGCGTATCCCACGGCCCGCGTTCTAGACCCCACCGGAGCCGGCGACAGCTTTGCCGGGGGCATGATGGGGCATTTGGCAAGCCTCGATCGCTTTGATCCGCAGGCCCTCAAAGAGGCCCTCGCCTACGGAGTCGTTACGGCCAGCTTCGCCGTTGAGGATTTCAGCCTCGACCGACTCTCGCAGCTCAGCCGCCACGATCTCGACCGCCGACTGGCCGAATACAGGCAAATGCTCTCATTTTAAAAATGACTCTCTGCCCAAAAAAACCCCTTGTCAAACGGGTCCAGATCCGATACTATACTTCTGTTCAGTGTTCGTTTCTGCGGGAAGTCGCTCGATTTATGGTGGTTGTGCAAACCACCCCGACGACGAGACGGGAAACGCCGGAGGTATAAACCATGGTCATGGCAGCTGGATTGATAACGACAGGAGTGAATGGTCGGATGGCAAAGTCACAAAAAGTAGCGGCTCAAAAGGAGCCATCGCCGAAGGCCTCGCGGCCGGGTGAAGCAAAAAATGCTGGTCGCAGTAAGTCGGCGGCGGCCTCATTCCTAGACGCAAACCCGCTTCTCAAAAATACACTCGCTCAGATTGAGAAAGAGTTTGGGGAAGGTTCGATCATGCCGCTGGGCTCCGACTGCCAAATGCAAATTGAGGGCATCTCCACCGGCAGTCTCTCGGTAGACCTAGCCTTGGGCGGCAAAGGCTTTCCTCGCGGTCGAATTATTGAAGTCTTCGGACCGGAATCGTCCGGCAAGACAACCCTCGCACTGCATGCCGTGGCAGCAGCACAGCAGGCCGGTGGCATCGCCGCCTTCATCGATGCTGAGCACGCACTCGATCCCAGTTGGGCGAAAAAGCTGGGCATTTCTCTCGAAACACTGCTCGTGAGTCAGCCCACTAGCGGTGAAGATGCAATGCAGATTACCGAGTTGCTCATCAAGTCGAATGCTGTCGATATCATTGTCATCGATTCGGTCGCTGCTCTGGTGCCTCAGAAGGAACTCGATGGTGAAATCGGTGACTCATTTGTCGGCCTTCAGGCGCGGCTGATGAGCCAGACAATGCGCAAGCTCACGGGAGTGATTGCCAAGAGTAAGACGTGTGTGATTTTTATCAATCAGATCCGGGAAAAGATCGGCGTCATGTTTGGCAGTCCAGAAACGACTCCAGGCGGTCGGGCTCTCAAATTTTATTCGTCGTGCCGAGTCGATGTGCGTCGCATTGGCACGCTCAAGGAAGGCGAAGATGTCGTCGGCCAGCGGGTGCGGGTGAAGGTCGTAAAAAACAAGGTGGCACCGCCATTTCGGATTGCCGAGTTTGACATGATGCACGACCACGGCATCAGCATTGAAGGAGACATCATCGATCTCGCTGTGCTCGGCAAGATCATTGATAAAGCTGGCACGTGGATGCGGTTTGGCGAAGTGCATCTGGGCCAAGGCCGGGACAAGGCCCGTCAGTTTCTTAAAGATAATCCCGCTGTGGCCAAAGAAATTCGCGAGCGGGTGCTGGCGAGTAAAGATGCAGTGATCGCCGCCGTAGCTGGTGATACCGAAACCGGCAGCAAGGTCAGTGAGCCCTCCTCAGGCACAGCAGACGACGACTGACCAGACGGCAGCGACTGGGCCTTTGAGAAAACCCTTAAGACCACGCGTCCGATTTATAATAACGTTTACCAAAAATGGTGAGTTGGGGGTCAGCGTCCGAAATGACATGGCCCCCAATCCCTATTCCGGGCTGCTGAGACGGGAAGAAATCGCCACAATTAGGCCTCAGCATGGCCCGTTCATCGGACAATTTTTAAGTGGGCTAGCCACCGAATGTCTGTCATGCCTTTGGGCCAGCTTGCCAAAAGCCTTGACGTAGACGCAGAGATGGTTCTAAAACCTTCGCTAAGTGGGGGGTCGATACAGTATCCACTAAACCCCGGCTGCCTCATTCCTACTCGATCTAAACCAATGAGCGGTTCGACTCAAAACCGCCGTCGTACGAGTCAAAAACCGCTGGGAAGCGGTCGGCAAACTCTTTTTATAGAGCCACTCGAAAGCCGCGCACTGTTAGCCGCAATGGCTGGTGAAATACCTAGAGGTGATCTGTTTAATACGTCTGGTTTTGAACCGACTCTGTTTGAACCGACTCTGTTTGAACCGACTCTGTTTGAACCGACTCTGTTTGAACCGACTAGGGCAGAGTGCTGGTCTCCCGACAATTCTCCTCCAGCCTACCAACCTGTCATTACAGAATGCTGGGAAACTCTTCCCGTAATCATTGTCGATCCAATCGAGAATGAATTACCGATTAAAGTCGTCGAAGGCCCATCGCCAATCGATGAAACGACAATCGATGAAACGCTGGACTTCTCCGACCCGCCACAATTTCGCGACTCATGGCTACAAGAGCCCAATAGTGTAGCGAGCACTGAGGCTGTTCTTTTTGTGGGCGGATGGCTAGACGGTGACTGCGATTCCGAATGGTCTGATGAGTCCTCTGGCAGTTGGTCCGTCGCCTTCAATATCGATTGGCCGACATTTCTTACTGAGTGCTTCGATTACCCACTCCCCTGGGAGCGTTTTTTCGCCTTCAATGATATTTCAATCGTTCCCGACGATGTCCTCCCAGATGTTGTATTTTTATCCGGCTCTCTCATTGAGAATTCGGGGCCGTCACCCATTCTTGCCGAGATGCCTCATGGCGGTGCTGGTATCGTCATCCCGATGCTGACAACGACCACCATCATGACAGGCCCCTCCACGCTGGGTGCCCGAGTCGCAATAAACGATTTATCTCCTTTGATCTCGGCCGCGACGATTCTAATTTCTACAGGCGTGATCGCTCCCGTGGCTGGTGTCGAGATCCCTCATGCTCCGGCCTTCGCTCATGCCACCGACGCGATTTCTGCGGTGGTAGCAAATTCCTTTGCAGCGGTTGTCGCTGTTCGCCAGACAAATCGAACTGCTCCTATCGTCGATCAGAATGCTCCTCGCGATACGATCGACATCTCTCTCGACAACGGCCTGTCGACTGCTGCGGAACTCGTTTCCGCTGGCCTCGCTGCCGGTCTTTCCGTGGATCTATAGTCCCGGATGATTCCGGCTATGCGGAGATTGCACGCGTCTGTGTATAGTGTCGCGTCCGAACTTTTGCTCAACTCCTTTTAGGAAGGTTTCTTTGCACTATGAAGGCCGACGACCTGCGCGAAGCATATCTAGCGTTCTTTGAATCAAAGGGGTGCGTGCGGCGGCCTAGCGATGTGCTCGTGCCGCGATGGGATCCGTCTGTGTTGTTCACGCCCGCGGGGATGAACCAGTTCAAAGACCACTTTCTTGGCAAGTGCAAACTCGAATTTACCCAGGCAACAACCTGTCAGAAATGCCTGCGCACAGGCGACATCGAGAACGTCGGTCGCACTGCCAGGCACCACACCTTCTTTGAAATGTTGGGCAACTTTAGTTTTGGCGACTATTTTAAACGCGAGGCTATCCTCTGGGCCTGGGAATTTCTTACCAGCCGCAACTGGCTCAATATCCCTCCGGAAAAACTTTCGATCACAGTCTATGAGGACGACACCGAGGCCTACGCAATCTGGTCGGACGAGGTGGGCGTGCCCGCGTCGAGAATCACTCGTATGGGCGAGGACGATAACTTCTGGCCTGCCAGCGCTCCCACGCAAGGCCCGGATGGCGTTTGTGGGCCATGCAGCGAGATCTTTTACAAAATGCCCGATGGCAGCGATGTTGAAATATGGAACCTTGTCTTTACGCAATTCAACCGCGTTGGTATGCCGCCCGACAATTTGCGTCCACTTCCCAGTCGCAATATTGACACTGGCATGGGTCTTGAACGAACCTGTGCGATGCTGCAAGGCGTCGACAGCAATTTTCACATCGACATCCTCAAGCCGATTGTCTTGGCTGTGGCCGATGTTTGTAGCAAAAACTACATCGCGGGTGACGATGACGGCCGCCGCATGCGACGGATTGCCGACCATGTTCGAGCTTGCACATTTGCGATTCACGAAAATGTTTTACCTGGTAACAATGAGGAAAAATATGTCATCAAACGCCTGTTGAGACGGGCCGTCCTCGATGGCCGGCAGATGGGCATGCGTGAACCATTTCTCTACAGGCTGCCAGGCACCGTTGCCGAACAGATGCGCAAGCCCTATCCAGAGTTGGCCGACACCGTCGAGCGGGTGGCTGGCATTATCAAACGCGAGGAAGAATCGTTTCTCTCGACGATCGATGGCGGCCTCGAACGCATTGAAAAACTTTTTGCGACAATCGAAAAATCAGGGGCCGGGCTTGTTGGAGGCAGTGATGCGGCTGAGCTCTACACAACATACGGATTCCCACCAGAACTCCTGGAAACGCTGGCCGCAGAACGTAATTGCGCTTTCGACTGGAGCGGTTTTCGGGAGGCCATGGAGGAACACGGCCAACGATCTGGTGCCGGCGTGAGGGCCGAACTGTTTTCATCTGGCCCCCTTGATGCCCTCAAAAAAGCTCTGCACGGATCCGATTTTGTTGGCTACGACTCGCTTCATACGCAGGCCAAGGTGATCGGCATTATTGCCCAAGATAGGCTGTGCGAGACGCTCCGCGAGGTTGGCCACGAGTCGCCCGTCACCGTCGTACTTGACAAAACACCGTTTTACGGCGAATCCGGTGGGCAGGTGGGCGACACAGGGCTCTTGAAGTGGCCCGAGGGCGAGTTTGAGGTGATCGACACGCAGCGAGAAGGGGGCTTTGTCTTGCATATCGGCCACTTGCGCACAGGCGTGCTTGACCTAGGCCAGCAACTCTCGGCAACAGTTGACCAGACCAGACGCGAGGCGTTCGCGCGGGCCCATTCGGCCACGCATCTTTTGCACGCGTCGCTCCAGCATTTCCTGGGTTCTCACGCCGTTCAACAAGGCTCGAAAGTTGATGCCGATCTGCTCCGATTTGACTTTTCACACTCCAGTTCTGTCGACCACGAAACACTTCAGCAGATTGAAACAATGGCCAATGTGCACGCTCTCGCTGCCGTGCCAGTGACATCGTCGCTGCTGCCTTTGGCCGAGGCACGGCACGCTGGCGCGATGATGCTCTTTGGTGAAAAGTACCCCGACATCGTTCGAATGGTAACGATCCAGGGTGTTAGTCGCGAACTCTGTGGTGGCACGCACGTGACAAACACCGGCCAGATTGGCATCGTGCGGATCATCGGTGAGGAAAGCGTCTCTGCGGGTACGCGGCGAATCACAGCGGTCACAGGCCAGCGGGCCTTATCTAGATTTCGCCATGCGGAGCACGCACTCGTGGAATCTGCCAGAGCCCTCAAGGTGCCAGTGGGAGAATTGCCACAACGACTTGAGACACTTCTCAAGGAACTGCGTGATCTAAAAAAGAATCGAGTACAAGTCAGCGGCGGTGCCTCTGTCGACGACCTGCTCGCAGCCGCGACTGACATAGACGGAACCCGCGTTGTTGTGGCAGATGCCAGCGGGAGCGACGCCGCGGCCTTACGGCAGCTTATTGATCAACTCCGCCGCAAAGGCAGCCCGATTGCGGTAATGCTCGGCAGCATCGAGGGAGATAAAGTGACGCTTGTTGCCGGTATCAGCCGCGAACTGGAAGCCCGGGGCCTCTCTGCTGGCCACTGGATCAAGGACTCCGCCACAATTGTGGGAGGGAAGGGAGGCGGCCGCCCCGACCTCGCTCAAGCCGGAGGTAAAGGTATAGGCAAATTGCCAGAGGCTCTGGCTGCAGCCAAGAAATCGATTGAACAGTTGCTAAGGGCGTGACGCCGCTCAGATTTTTTTGTGTAAGGTTTGCTCGCCAGGAGTCATCGCACGTCACGCAGCCACTCATGATCCCGGGCTTGGTTCGAGATTCAAGCCCCGGCTCTGTTGGGGTTTTCTTGCTGCGATTTTTTGGTCAAACCCTGTGACTCAGGCCAGTTTTTCGAGTGCCGCAATCGCTGCATCATAATTGGGCTCACTGGCCACTTCTGTCACCACTTCCGCGTACTGCACAACTCCTTTGCTGTCGAGCACAAAAACGGCCCTTGCAAGAATCTTGAGTTCGTCAATCAACAGGCCCCACTGCTGCCCGAAGTTGCGATCCATATAGTCGCTACCGCTGCGCATTGAATCGATGTCCTCAGCACCACAAAACCGATTCATCGCAAATGGCAAATCGAGACTGACAGTTAAGGCGGTCACCTTATCGCCCAGCGCAGCCAAACGCTTGTTGAATGTCTTGGTTTGAATTTGACAAACCGGTGTGTCGAGCGACGGCACAACGCTTATGAAGGCGGGCTTGCCCAAAAGGTCAGCCTTGTGAATGTGGGTCATGCCACTTGCACCATAGGTCGTCAGATCAAAGTCGGGCGCAGGTGCACCGACTTGCACCGCTTCGCCAACGAGCGTAAGTGGATTGCCTTTAAACGTCACTGCGCCGTGCCTGCCCATAAGCGTTCAATCTCCTGAAAAGATGGGGAAAATTACTCTGACATCCGGAAGTATCTCCGCGAATCGGCCGACGGCAAGTCTGAGTACCTCAATTACGGTTGAAACCCCAGATTTACTAAGTGTCTCGTTGAGTTCGGTTAGCCCAGTCCTTTCATGCTTTCGGTTCCAAGTTGCTCCAAAAAGCGGTATTGATCGGGGAGTGGCAATTCCTAAGATAGGGGGTGGGCTCGGGGATCCGATATCCCCATCGAACTGATTTCATTCGTGCTCAAAGTCTGTGCTGCGTCACCTGCAAGGAGGAACTCTGCCATGGTCCTGTCGCTCGCACCTCTCACCTCGGCCCCACGGCCGGCCCACATCATAAGTCCTTGCTCAGTCCCAGCAGACTGGCAGATGAGTGTGGAACGCGGCCCCGATTGGTTATTTGTCCGACTGCAAAGCCCCTCAGATGGGCATCATTCTCTGGCTGACTCCTGGCTCTACCAGAGTCATTTAGCCGACAGCCTTTGGAAATTGCTCGGCGAAAGCGCTATCCATCGGATCGTACTTGAACTCGACTCAATCGACTCCCTCGACGAATCTTTGATTCCTGAAATTGCGGAACTAGGGTCGCGCGTCCAGAAAGCGGGCGGACTGATTCGCATAAGTGGGCTTTCAAAAACCAACCTCTTAAAGTTTAGAGAGTGCGGGTATGCTGATCATGTCCCACACTTTGCAAGCCGTGCAGAGGCTGTTGGCTCACGCAGACCGGTATTGCCCAGATGAGGCTGATTGACTCGATGAAACTGATTGGACGCGGTGGCCAACTTGTAGGGCTAGTGATTCCTTGTTTGGCAGTTCTTCTCCAACTCAACCAGGCAATTTCAGCCAGCAGGATGCTCGCGATGCTGGTGGCCGCTGTATGCTGTTTCTCAATCGGACGGATTGTCGAAGGATACGCCGGCTCTGGATAAGTCGAGATAAGAGTGATGTACGATTTCGGCACCCGTTTCTTTGTGAGCCACCCGAGTCATCGCGATACACTCCACCGCAATGCATCCCCTTGTGTTCCAGCCAATTTACCGCCGCTACCTCTGGGGAGGCCGCCGATTTGCCACCGCAATCGGCCGAGAACTCCCGGCGGGGGCCGACTTTGCCGAATCGTGGGAACTCGTTGACCGCGTTGCCGATCAGAGCGTTGTAGCGATCGGTCCACTGGCTGGCGCGACGCTCGGTCAACTGGTACGGGAGCAGGGCAGGGCCATCCTAGGCCGTCATGCTCCGCGCCCCTCGTTTCCTTTGCTTTTTAAGTTTCTTGATGCACGCCGCGATCTTTCCGTTCAAGTGCATCCCGACGATGCCCGAGCAGCAAAGCTCGGCACGCCTGATCTCGGCAAGACCGAGGCGTGGTATGTCGTTGATGCAGCACCAGGCAGTCGCGTCTATGCTGGCTTACGATTTGATCCAGAAATTCCCGAAGACGAAAAACATCGCGTCTTTACCGAGGCCGTCCGGGCAGGTCGTTGCGAGGAAATGCTCCATTCTTTTTTTGCAAAGCCGGGAGACTGTATTTTTATTCCAGCTGGTACAGTGCACGCCATCGGTTCTGGCCTGCTTGTCGCAGAGATCCAGCAGTGCAGCGATGTCACCTACCGCCTCCACGATTGGAACCGCACAGGCCCAGACGGCAAACTCCGTCCTTTGCACATCGATGCTGGCCTCGACGCCGTCACCCAGACAGAGGCTGTTTCGCCAGCCATCGCTACAAGAACCTCCGATCCCGTCGTCAGCCGATTGGTGAGCAGCCCATACTTTCTTTTTGATGAGGTAGAGCCTGTTGGCCGGTGGGGCATCGGCGGCGACGACTCCTTTCATTTTCTTGCCGTGCTTGCGGGCGAGGTGCGACTTGAGAGTCACTGGCAACTGCCCCCGCTCACTCGCGGTGCGTGCGTTCTGCTACCTGCAGCAATCGCATCGCAGACGCTCGAAACAACTGCCGCCTTTGGTTGCCAGCCCAAACTTTTACACATCACGTTGCCGTGATTCTCTCGAATGGCTTCGTTTGACGGCAGACTTCGAGCCGAAAGCCCAGTCCAAGATGCTTTGACTTCGCTTTTTTGCCCTAAAAAGCGGCCTTGGGAAATCGTTGAGTGGGGCCCTACACTCCCCCGCTGAATACATTTGATTCCCCTTCATGCCGGAACCTTCCCGCTTTTTTTGGCCTGCCATGATTTTTTCACATCACACCTTCTTGACCCTGACGCTCATTGAGTGCGCGTTGCTCACGGGCAGCGGATGTGTTTCGTTAGGCAAGCCCGACTGGCTCGATCCAGGCCCCGTTCGGGCGCAGCAGCGCAAGGCCGTGCGGTTTGATCCATACCTCCAAGAAGACATCGGTCCTTACCAGTTCCGACTGCCGTTGATGGATGGTAGCCGGCCCCGCGATTTTGCTGAGCCTGTGCCAGAGGTGCGACGAGCCCGCTGGTGGTCGCCCGTGCAGTGATTCGCGATTTTTCGAGCAGCCGTAGCCCGAGAATATCGACGAGACCCGGACTACAGCCCCCTCGCGACTCGGTTCAGGAAAGGCGTGTATGCTGGGAGCCGTTGCGATCCGTTTTCCCTGCGGATCGATATGCTATTCTTGCCCCGCCTACACCTTCCTGCGAAACATTTTCCCGTGCCACCCAAACGTACCATTCCAATTCCAACCGGTGGCTCAACCCGCATCACTTCGCGCCGTCCCGCTCCACGCAAGCCTACTCCGGCCGAACCCGTTCGTCTTCGCGGTAGACCATCACGTGGCAGGCCTGCCCGAACAGAAGCCGAAGACGACGGCTTAGAGCGACTGCAGAAGGTATTGGCGTCAGCCGGCCTTGGCAGTCGTCGCAACTGCGAAGAAATGATAACCTCCGGCCGCGTCGAAGTTGATCGGCAGATTGTCACACAACTCGGTACCCGGGTTGACCCACTCAAGCAGCAGATTCGCATCGATGGCGAACGTCTCCCCAATCCTAAGCGAGTCGTCTATCTTCTCAACAAGCCTGTCGGAGTGGTGACGACAAACTTCGATCCCTCGGGCAGGCCACGCGTGGTCGATCTTGTGCCCGGCGAACAGCGTTTGTTTGCCATCGGCCGCCTCGATCGCATGAGTGAAGGATTGATCCTGATGACCAATGATGGAGATCTTGCCAATCTACTGGCACATCCCCGCTACGGCGTTGAAAAGAAGTATCAGGTGCAGGTAGCGGGCGTGCCCTCGCAGGACTCGCTCGATAAGTTGCGACGAGGTGTCTCGCTCGCCGAAGGAAAGGCCCGCGTGCAACGTGTTGACATTCGCTCCCAACACAAACAAAGCGCGGTGCTTGAAATGGTTCTAGACGAAGGCAAGAATCGAGAGATCCGGCGGATGCTCGCGCAGCTTGGCCACAAAGTGCACCAACTCAAACGCGTTGCAGTGGGCGGCTTGGCGATTGGAAATCTTCTTCCCGGACAGTGGCGACAACTGGCTTGGGCCGAAATTGAGTCGTTGCGCAAAGCTGCCGAGGCGGTTGTCGGCAAAAGCCCTCCTGCTCCAGCAATGGCACGGGGTATCGGCGGGCCTACAACTGGCCGGGGATTGGCCCACCGAACTGCCGATCGCCGCCCATCGAGTCCTGCGCGCGATGCTCGCCCAGTCCGGCCAGGCAAGCCAACGGGGCAGGATCGGCCCGCGTCTGGCCTCCCGGGAGGTCGGCGGCGGCGGCCCGGTAAGGCCTCAACATGGCGGAAGCCACGAGCAGAGTAATTTCGCTCCGGCCAAGCTCAGATAAAAGCAGAACAAAAGCCATGACAACTGCCGTTTCAGCTCTCGCTGCCTGTAGTTATGCCGACACTGCAACGATGCTCACCGCAGAGATCGTGGCTCACAAGCAAATCGCTGACAATACCTATCGACTGCGACTCGACTGCCCTGAAATTGCAGCAAAGGCCCGTCCCGGACAGTTTGTCATGCTCCGCATTCCTGAGCGAACAGACCCTTTGCTGGCCCGCCCGCTAGCGATCTACGACACGTTTTCACTGCCTGTTTTTAAAATTCGAACAAATCCTCTGCAGGTTCAACCGAACGTCTCTTCGGCTCATCAGACTCACGCCCCGCACAGGTATGCCGACTTTGTCTACGCAGTGCACGGCAAGTTTACAACGGCTCTCAAGGATCTCACGCCCGGCAGCAGCGCTGTTGTCTGGGGCCCACTGGGCAACGGGTTTCAGATCCCAGCCGTCAATCACCTGCTTCTTGTGGCCGGGGGCATTGGCCAAACTGCCTTGCTCGCCCTCGGTCGCCAGCACATGGGAGCGGCCGCTTACGGCATGCCTTTGTTAGCCGTACCCCAGGCACAGGCTGTCACATTTTGCTGGGGCGCGCGGCACGGTGGTCTGTTTGGCGATGTCGATGACTTCCGCGAGGCGGGCATTGATGTTCATCTGGCGACGCTAGACGGATCCATCGGTCACAAGGGCACTGTCATCGATTTGCTCGACAATCTTTTTGCAAGCGGCGTTCCTCCAACCAACGATTCCCTCCATATCGCCTGCTGTGGGCCGGAGGGCATGATGGCTGCGGTTTCACATTGGTCGTCCGCGCGGCAATTGCCCTGCGACGTCTCACTGGAAGCCCCGATGGCCTGTGGGATCGGGATTTGCTTTACGTGCGTGGCTAAGGTGCGCGATGCCTCTGGAGCATGGGACTACCGGCGCACCTGTATCGAAGGCCCCATCTTCGATGCCAATCGCATCGAGTGGTAGAGATTGCGACAATCGCCAACCTAGGCGGCCGCTGACAAAGATCTATGAAGCAAAAGGGCTCAAGCACCAGTTGCTTGCGAGGCCGCGTGAAGGCGTGCCGACAAACGTGACTTGATTCGAGCAGCGCGGTTGGGATGGATCGTCCGCGCTGAAGCGGCCCGATCTGTTTTCTTGACAACAAAGCGAAATTGCTCTTTTGCCAAAGCCACATCGCCAGCCGAGATCGCCTCGAGAAGTTTGCGGACGTGCGACTTGATGACTGATTTCTCAGCGCGATTGCGCTCGCGATTTCGCAGGTTTTGACGAAGACGCTTCTTGGCACTAACCGAATGTGGCATTCCAGATCCTTACGAGCAGTTAAAAATGGGAGTTAGAAAGAACAAGTTCAAAATAAAAGACTGACTGTCACCACATACCACCCTCGAACAAACATACAACAGGCAGCACTTATCCGGGCGACGACAAACCTTCCTCACTGTTATCGCTGAGGGAGCTCAATTTGTCCAGACGCTGGGCCACATCCCGGTATCCGAAGTCCAGTCCTGCTAATGTTGAGAGGTATTTTTGGGCGGAATCCAGATCACGAAGCCCTGTTGCCAAGACTCCGGCCCGGTAGAGGGCCCGCTTTCGGAGTTCAACCTCGCGATCGTTTAGCGATTCAACAGCAGTCACATAATTTTGCATGGCCAGCGGATACTGCTTGATTTTCTGAAAACATTCTCCCAATTCGAGTGCAACGGCACCCTTTCTTCGGGCATCTTGCAGAACATCTTGAAAATTTCGAATCGCCTCGGAGTGATTGCCCGACGCCTTGAGCCGCAGGGCGAGTTCATACTTCCATGTGAGATTTTCCGGATACCGGGTGCAGCGGGCCGCGTAGACCTCAATCTCCTGCTTGAGTTGGGCACTGCGAAGTCGCTCAAGCGTGCTGCGATTCGCTGGTGTATCGTCTGATTCGATCCGCTTTTCTGCAACATGTGTTTTGTGTCGCGACCAACGCAACTGTCGATCTTCAAGATGCTCTCGCACTTTTAAATCATTACCGGACGCATTCAACGCCAACACCAGAACCTTCTCGGCTTCCTCAGCAGTGGCGTCTCGTTCGAGAAGATCGGCAAGCTCAAAAGAGCTCTCCGTATCAGCTGGATTCTGGGCTAGCGCTCGCCTGAGCACGCCGGTGCGATCAATCGCTCCGCTACCCGCTCCAGGCGCAGATGCACTGGCAGTTCCCATGGCACTAGCGCCACTTCGGCCCATGAGTCCATGGCCAGCGACAATCGTTTTCTCGACTTGCAATCGAGAAATTTCTCGTTGGGCTTCTTCGGCTAGCCCTTTTGCATTTGACACTCGCACCCAGCAGGCGATCGCCTGATCAAAATCGCCGTGATCGGCCAAAAATCGAGCGCATTGACGATTGACTTCTGGGTTTGTCGGCGTGGCATCAAGTGCGCTTTTAAGATACGTGCGCTGCGCATCTAAAAACTGCAAATTACCACAGGCATCTGCCATGGCTAACAGGCAGGTGTGGTCATTGGGATTGCTTTGCAGCATCGTCAATCCCTGTTTCAAGATTTCGCGCCACTGTGCCGTGCTCGCAAGTTTTTTAAGGCCGCTATAGGAACCGACAGACCAAAGAGCCGACAGGGATCCAGCCTTCTTGGAGCCATGTTTTTTCCTCAGGGCTGCCAGCAGGCTCTGGAGGTAGACCGCGCTGGCACAATCGCCCAACACGCATGCGGCAAACATTTCAATCGCATAGTCGGTATTCGTCGCCACATTTTGCGTACCCCGCTGAAAACACTGCGTTAAACGGGCCCGCTCGGCTGGCGACAGAAGATCGGCTTGGGCCAATGGTCGTAAGGGATCGACCGATCCAGCAGCAGTTGTAAACTCATTCGCCATGGAAAAGAGACATTTCGGCAGCGGCACCCTCGGGCAGGCACGCGGTATGGTTCTGCTATTTAGTTCTTTTAACAATACATCTTCATAGAATCTAATGAAACCGATTGTCGTTTGAAAGAGCGGCCTGCCAAATACGCCTCAGAGACGATCGGCGACCAACCGAAACTAGCTTCGGCCCTCAACCACTAGCAGACGCTCACACATGCACGCAACCGACGCTTCACAACACGGTAAAGTATTTTTTGTGGGGGCTGGCCCGGGAAATCCCGACCTACTGACGATCCGCGCTGTGGAATGCTTGCGGTCCGCCGATGTGATCGTATACGACTCGCTCGTTCCCCAAGAACTTCTCGATGCAATCGCTCAAACAACAGAGCGGATTCCTGTGCCTCGTGATGCGTGCGATCAGCACGATCCAGGAGAGATGGCGGGGCACCTTCTCACGCGTCTGGCGGCTAGTGGTCGCGCTGTTGTAAGACTCAAGGGAGGCGATCCTTCGGTATTCGCGCGATTGGCAGAGGAGTTACAACCCCTGCGAGACGCGGGAATTCTCTATGAAATCATCCCCGGCGTGACGGCGGCATTGGCGGCGGCGGCGGCGGCAGGCGTGCCACTGACAAGTCGATCGGCGGCTTCGAGCGTGACAATCCTTACCGGCCATGAGGCGGACGAAAATGCTGGCGGCATCGACTTCCACCTCTTGGCGGACCTGCCTGGAACGCTGGCAATCTATATGGGGGTAGAGCAAGCTGAAAAATGGTCGCGGTCTTTGCTTGCCGCTGGTAAACCAGCCGATACGCCGATCACCATTGTCAGCCGCTGCTCATGGCCTGACCAGCAGGTTGCGGTCACATCCTTGGGGCAGTGTGCTGCAGACTTTGCCCGCTATCGCTGGCCGCCACCGGCAGTGGTCATCGTCGGGGAAGTCGCCCAACTTCCACATGCGTCTGTGCTGGACGAACGGCCTCTGCACCGACGACGCGTGCTTGTCACTCGTCCGACTGGGCAGGGTGGCGATATTACTTCCCTCGTAGCCACGCTGGGCGGCGAGTGCCTGCAGATCCCCACGATCCGCATTGAACCGCCACCCTCGTGGCATGAACTCGATCGAGCCATTCGCGACGCCGGCAGCTTTGACTGGATTGTTTTTGCCAGCGTCAATGGCGTGCGAGCATTTGTTTCCAGACTGCGTGCTACCGGAATGGACGGCCGTGCACTTGGCACGGCTCGCTTAGCGGCCATTGGCCCAGCCACGAAGCAGGAACTTGAACAGTCAGGTTTTGTCTGCGACTTGACTCCAGAGTCGTATCGCTCGGAGGGACTCATCGACGCTCTTGGCCAGTCGCTACGAGCTGGTCGATTTTTACTGATACGAGCAGACCGTGGCAGAGAACTGCTGCGACAGGAACTCCATTCACAGGGGCACGATGTCTGCGAGGTGGTCGCCTATGCGAGCCAGCCAGTCGAGGCGATTGACCCGGTGACCCTTGAAATGCTCGACACGATGCAGATTGACTGGATTACAGTGACGAGTTCATTGGTTGCCGAATCCACCATACGCCTTTTTGGCAATCGCATGCAGGGCTGGAAGATTGCTAGCATCAGCCCAATCACCTCTCTGACTCTCACTCAAGCGGGTTTTGCCCCAACCGTTGAAGCCGTTCGATCAACTGGGGCAAACCTTGTCGAAGCGATGGCTCAGTGGGAGCTTGCCCACACGGAAGAATCAGCCCAATCAGATGGAAAGAGAGCGGTTTGATCGGCCCACGCGAGCGAACCGGCTTGCTCCTCCTAGCCACCGCCAGACTCACTCCCGATCCGGAGTGCGGGTCTAGGCCGTGCAATCAAAACCATTGGGAGTTGACTTTTCCGACCGTGCGCTCCCGGCAGAGCAAAGTACAGCTTCGGGAATTACGCGTCGATAGTCTCAGTAGCTCCGACGGAAAAAGTTCTCGCTCGGGGAGAAGGCCGATTGAACTGTTGTTTCGGCATGTTTTGGCCGGAGAATCGCATGAGCCATTCAGAGGTCCCAACAACTCTCGTTCTTTGCTGCCCAGTCTTATCAGATTGCACGGCACTTACTCTTGATGCCATGGTACGAGCCTGCAAGCAAGCGATTGTGCCGGTAACGTGGGTCGCCGCGACCGAAGATCTTGAGCGGGTGCGCGACGCAGTGGGGGGGGCTGATCGTTCAGGAGGTATCGCTCTGGAATTATCGCCGTCTTGGTTTTCTTCGAGGCAGGCCTTGCGGCAGATGCTAGGACGGGCTCGTGCAGCCATTCCTTCACTTGATACCGTTGTGCTGCGTGGCTCGACGCCACTCATCCATCGGGCCGTGCTGGTTGAGGAAGGCGTGAGAACAATCTGCGTGGACCATTTTGACAACCAAACTCGTGGAAATCGCCGCCCAGCTCCCCAAGGCTGGGCATGCCGTAGCGTGGTCTGGGGGCTGTGGGAGGTGCAAACTACTCCGCCACACTTTTCAGGCTTTGTTCGAAATCTTTTTTCGTGGAGCGCGGCACCCCGCCTGGTGAGCGGATCGCTGGCTGTTCTCCAGGCCGGAGGCGGCGGCACAACGCGCGGCACGCACGAACGTCTCGTACAGTTGCTCCGTTGGGTGGATCGCAAACGCTGCACGGGCAATCTCCACCTCGCTGGCCTTGCCGATGTACCGGCACTCCTCAAAGGTGCCGGGCACGGTGCGATTGGAGGTTCGGTGTTAAAGGCTGCCTAAAAAAGGGCCACACACCGAGCATCGCATTCTAAGTCGACGCAAACCCATTGGAAAAGCCACTTGCTAGCCGCGTGCCTTTGCCAGAACAGTCCAGCTCAGGTAGGCCAAAATCAAACTGCCGAGACAAAAACCGACATCGGCCCCAACACTGACCCGTTGGAACGGAAATTGAGCCGCCAGATCGGCTAAAAAAAGCACGCCGATCAGTCCTGCTACGATCATGCCCGTAAGTGGCAAAGCCTTCGACAACGCTTGCAAGCCTCCAGCAACGAATATCTTTGTCGGTCTGATTTTATATCGTACCCGCCGCAGCGCATAATCAACCTCCCCCTCAAAAACCGCGCAGACCGCACTCGGAGAGACCCCAATCGTGCCCACTTCCTGCAAGTCCAGCACCGCCGTCTACACCGGATCCTTTGACCCCATCACGCTTGGACACCTTGATGTCATCGACAGAGCCAGTCGTATTTTTGAAACCATTATTGTTGGAGTGGGCATCAATTCTGATAAGCAGCCTTTGTTTTCACTCCCCGAGCGAGTCAGTCTTGTCCAAGCATCAGTCATTCACCTACACAATGTGCGTGTCGAACTCTACAGCGGCCTGTCAGTCGCTTTTGTACGCCAGCAGGGGGCACATGTCTTGCTGCGGGGCGTGCGATCGCTGACCGACATTGAATCAGAGTTTACGATGACGTTGGCGAACCGAAAACTTGATCCCACTGTCGAAACCATTTTTCTCATGGCCGATTCGCAATATTCCCACATCTCGTCGTCGTTGCTGAAGCAGATCACACCCTTGGCCGGAGATGATGCGCTGCGGCAATTTGTGCCTGCGGTCGTCATGAATGCCCTGCGAAAAAAACTCGCTGAATAAAGACCCGCAGACCATTCTTCACACGCTGCGGTTAATTGGCACTTGTATGACCGCCCGAATGACCACCTTCAAAGTAGTGCCGCAGATAGCGAGCCCGCTCAATGTTTCGATCTTTAACATCAAGCTCCGCCCCCCTCAGTTTTTGCAGATGGGCTGACTGCGTCCGCACCAGCAAGACATTGATGTCGGCTATTTTTACATCGCCAATCAGCCCAAGTAAGACTCCCATGCGAACCCTTGAGAGCAGTTGCATGGTTTCTTCTGCACTGATCGTCTGAGCCGTTCGTAGGATTCCATACGCACGACTGACTTGATCGTGCACATTTTGCTGTGTTTCACGCACGAGGAATTCGCGGGCGCGGCGTTCGTAGTCGATGAGCACAGGCACGACATCTCCAACCTGCTCCACGAGTTCTTCTTCTGTTTTTCCGAGTGTTGTTTGGTTTGAGATTTGATAAAAATCGCCCATCGCCTGCGATCCTTCGCCGTAAAGGCCGCGCACCGCCAGCGAAATCTTATGCAGGCTACGGAAAACCTTGTCGATTTGCCGCGTAATGACCAGAGCCGGCAGATGCAGCATCACACTGACGCGAATGCCGGTGCCAACGTTCGTCGGGCAGGCTGTCAAATAGCCCCACCGTGGAGAAAAGGCGTATGGCACAACTTTTTCAATCTGATCGTCTACCACCTTGATCTGCTCCCACGCACCGCGCAGGTCGAGGCCACTGTGCATGCACTGAATACGGAGGTGGTCTTCTTCGTTGATCATCAGACTCACCTGTTCGAGTACGTCGATGGCAACGCTGCGGGCTCCTTGCGCATCAGCATGCTCGCGGCTAATCAACTGCCGTTCGACCAGAAATTGACGATCCACTTCTTCCAAGTGACCAACATCGATGTATTCAAGCCCACGGCCAATAGGCAGGGTTGCCAATCGCTCGCGTAGAAATCGCTCTATATCGGCACGGTCTTGGTCAGTCGCTCGGCTCACAAATGGGTAATTCGCGACATTGCGGGCAAGCCGCACGCGACTACTCATGACAATGTCCGACTCTGGCCCGGTTCCGCGGAGCCATTCGCCAATCGACTGCGTCAAGGTCTCAAGTTTCATAATTTTCCATGTTCTTCACCCACGTTCCAAGCATTTTGAGGGCGTCTGTGGTCTTCCAAAACAAACTCTTGCGCGTTGAGAGCCTCAAGCGTCACGTCCGAGCAAGCCAACGCTCCTCTATTGTGCGAATCAAATCTCTGTTCTCTTTTGCTTTTTCATAGTCCTCGCAGGCGATCGCCTCTCGCATCTGTCGCCGTAATCCAATCGCATGCGATAGTTCGGCCGTACTTTCTGGCAATGGTTCTTTCGGGAACGAGCCGCTGGCATCTGCCACACTCGTGCGTGAGGGCCTGCGGCCCGTGTGCTGCGTTGCATCATGAATATTGGCGATCAGCGGTTCGAGTTCTCGCTCAAATTGAATGTAATCGTGAGGACAGCCAAGACGGCCTTGGTTGCGAAACTCAAAGAATGTGATGCCGCACATATCGCACACTTTTTGATCCAGCCTCGACAGTTCGTCGGCTGTCTGAGCGACCCCAAGCGGCCCGACGAGCTTGCCGCCTGTGGGTTGCTTTTTGCCGCTCTCTTCAGCGGATTCTAAAGAATCTGGACCAGCGTCCCCCTCTGACTGGTTTAAATAGACCCGTGCGTGATCCTCGCAGAGATGAACTTCGCGGACGGCACCGCTCTCCAATTCCGTGATGTGAAACACTGCCGGATGATCGCACTGCTGGCACTTCATAATACAAAAACTCTTTTGTTTCGGCGTTCGAGTCAGGTCCACAGCACCCCGGTGAGTATAGCGAACTTGAACCGAATGGTCGCCCTCAATGTTCGGACAATCGGCCCAAACACCTTTCCAGAGGAACTGGCTCGACCCGCCTACCTGCCGGTTCTTGTGAGCCCAGAGTTCTCCCGCTAGAGTCTTCCTTTAGGATCGGGATTCTCTCTCGAACGATGATACTGAAATTATATGCCTCACTTACCTGACAGAATTTCCTTCAACAAACTGGCCTCGGCATTCCGCACGGTTCCTGTCTACCGACGCTTATTTTCTGACGGTCTGACACCGCTCTCTGCTTTTTCGAGGATTGACGGGGGTGATTGTGGCTGCCTCTTTGAGAGCGTCGTGGGGGGCGAGAAAGTTGGTCGCTACAGCTTTCTTGGAGCTGACCCCTTCCTACGGATTGAGGCCTGCGGCACCTCCGTTTGCGTGATGCAGGGCGGCACAGTCGAAACCTTTGAGTGCGCTGACCCACTGGCTGAACTCGAACGTCGCATGAAGCCATTTCAGCCGGCTAAGCTCCCAGAACTTCCTCCCTTTACAAGCGGCGCCGTGGGCTATGCGTCTTACGACTCCATGCGTTACTCAGAGCACCTGCCAAACGCCCCTACCGACGACCGCAATCTTCCCGACCTTTGCTTTGCGTTTTACGACAGGCTGATTGTTTTTGATAATGTCACCAAATCACTTGACATCGTTGTGCTAGCACACATGACAGACAGCTCTGCGGAGGCTGTGGGCCTTGCCTATTCGAAGGCCTGCCAACGGATTGATGCCACCATCGAACAACTCTTTCAGCCCGCGGCGTGGCCGCCTCCTACTGATATCGGTTCGCAACCCGACCCGCTCCTTTTTGCAACCGACCTGGCTGCTGGCAAGGTCCATTCCACATTTTCACAGGAACAGTTCCTTGCCGCTGTGGAGCAAGTGATTGAATACATCCGCGCTGGTGACATTTTTCAAACCGTCTTAAGTCGACGGCTGGAGATTCCCTTTGATCTGCCCCCCCTTGAACTCTACCGCACGCTGAGAGTTGTGAACCCCAGTCCGTTTATGTTTTACCTGCGATCGCCCACTGTCACACTCGTCGGCAGTTCGCCCGAGATTATGGTGCGTGTTGTGGATGGCATGGTCACCGTTCGGCCATTGGCCGGAACGCGGCCGCGAGGGGCAACCCCACAGGAAGATCAGATGCTGGCCAGTAGTCTTTTCAGCGACCCAAAGGAACGGGCCGAACACATCATGCTCATTGATCTGGGCCGCAACGATGTTGGCCGGGTAGCAGACATCGGCTCAATCGTTCTGAGTGATGTGATGTCGATCGAACGCTATAGCCATGTCATGCATCTCACCAGCAATGTTACAGGCCGACTGGCAGAGGGAATGACGGCCTTTGACGCCTTACGGGCCTGTCTGCCAGCTGGCACCGTCTCCGGAGCCCCAAAGATTCGGGCCATGCAAATCATCGATGAATTAGAACCCCGCCGCCGTGGACCCTATGCAGGTGCTGTCGGCTACATCGACTTTGGTGGGTCGATGGACACTTGCATTGCCTTACGAACAGTGGTCATCAGTGGGGGTAAGGCTTATGTTCAGTCCGGCGCGGGAATCGTGGCCGACAGCGTGCCGCAGAGCGAATATGAGGAGACGCTTAACAAAGCCAAGGGGCTTCTTGTTTCAATCGCCATGACGGTCGATCGACTCCAGTCAAAAATCACGAAATGACCTGCTTCATTCCCAGCGCTGCGAGAGCATTGAGGAGCGGCTTGCTTCAGGCCGACTCTTTCCAAGCCCGGCGAACTTCTGCCAGACCTTCAACACAAAGGTCATATTCGTGGCTCAGGTGCTTGAGCAACTGTCGCTCTTCGGCCGTGTCTTCACTGCCGATAGTGCTGGCGATCCAGTAGGCCTTCTTACCAGCAGCGCGGTAGTCGAGCAGATGATCCTGACGAAAGGGATACTGGACTCGCTGCAGAGCTTCAGGATAAAGACCGCTCCAAAAAAGCGTGTAATCGCCAATTTCGCGGTAACCATCGCGGGCGGTTTCCAGAGGAACCTGTTGCACAATAGCCAACATTCTAACCACATCGTCAATTTCATTCGGCCCCACACCCGGCGGCAAACAACCGGGCGCATTTCGTACAAATCGCACGAGCATGAGGGCAACGTAATCGATGAGAGGCGGATCGACTACGCCTAGGCGAGCAAAAAATGCATGCTCGGTGAGACCTCGAAAGAAACGATCCATGTCGTCTGAATCTCGGGCTGAATACATTTCGGAGCGACCTCCATTTGGCCTTTCACCGCGAGCATTTGGAGTACAGCCACACCACCAGCAATCACCGTTCAATTGACGACCGCTGCCAGTCAACTGCCCTTATCTTTCCTACGCTTTATTATAGGATTCTGTTCTGCTTTCTCACGAGAGCTATTCGGCCATTTCCTGACGGTTTTTCCTGCCTTGGAGCGACCCAGCCTGCCCCACCGCCCGCAAGGAGTTTTCTATGCTTGAAATTGTGGTTCTGCCTAGTTCTCTGTTGCTGGCAAGTGCTCAAGAAAATGCACTTCGACCGCTCCTTATTCAGTTGGTTGTGATCATTTTAGCTGCCCGCCTTGGGGCCGTTGTGGCCCGGCGTTGTGGCCAACCCAGCGTGGTTGGAGAGATTGTGGCCGGATTGCTGCTAGGCCCATCGGCGTTGGGAGCGGTGGCCCCGGAACTCTCGGCGATGATTTTTCAAGGCGGGGCCATGGGCCTAGCCGAGGAGGGCATCAAAACACTTAATGCTTCGCTGATGAGCTTGAGCCAGATCGGCTTAATTCTGCTCTTATTTTTAATTGGCCTGGAATTTGATTTTTCTCACATTCGTCGGCAGGGCCGACTGGCGCTGGCAATCTCCATGGCTGGCGTCGCCGCTCCATTTGCACTTGGAATCGGACTGGCCATCGTGATGGTACCTCGACTGGAAGCTCTCGGCGCTCCACCCACGCTCAACCCACGCTGCTTTGCACTCTTTCTGGGTACTGCCATGGCGATCACAGCCATCCCAATTCTGGGCAGGATTCTCATCGAAATGGGAATGCAACAAACGGCCCTCGGGGGCACAGTCATCGCCGCGGCTGCTTGCGACGATGCGGTTGGATGGACACTATTGGCCGCTGTCTCAGCGATTGCTGTCGGAGAGTTTGAAATGTGGAGCGTGATTCGCATGATCGCCGCGGCGGTAACCTTTGCCGTCGTGGCCATCTTCATGATTCGACCGATCGTGCTGCCATGGCTCGAGCGTGCCATCATGGTTCCACCGACTGCCGATCGACACACTCATTCGCAAGAAGCACATGGTCGACTGTCGCTAGGATCCCTGTCGTTGTTGCTAGCAGGCCTACTCTTGGCGGCCCTGATCACAAGCCTGATTGGCATCTTCGCGATTTTTGGCGCTTTTTTACTCGGGGCTGCCCTGTCTGGATCAGCTCGGGTGCGAGAGGCAATTTCGGCCCCTCTTTCTGATTTTGTAACGATTTTCTTTCTGCCAATATTTTTTACCTACACCGGTCTGCGCACCAACATCGGATCGCTTGGATCAGTCGAAGCATGGCTCTGGTGCGGGGCGGTGATGGCGGCAGCGGTTCTCGGCAAGTGGGGCGGGTGTGGTTTGGCTGCGCGGCTCTGTGGGATGCCGACTGGGGAAGCATCCTGCGTGGGTGTGTTGATGAACACCCGGGCACTGATGGAACTAATCGTCATCAACGTAGGGATGGATTTGGGCGTCATTCCGCCAGCTGTCTACTGCATGCTAGTGCTGATGGCCATCGGCACAACGCTCATGGCCACGCCCCTAGCCGCCTGGATGCTGCGGGGCAGCCCCTACGAAGGGAGACTCATCGACCGGGGGTTTTTGCATCCGTAGGGAGTGTCCCGCGCCTGTGGCTTTTTTTCCGAGTTTTAGTCCCCAGTTGAATGCTTGAGGGCCGCCGCCAATTCGCCGACATAGGCAGCGATACCCTGCACCACTTCGTCACGTGGACGCGTGGCAAAATCGGCCAGATGCCGCACAAGCGCCGAACCGACAATCACGCCGTCAGCCACGGCGGCCACCGCTTGGGCCTGCTCAGGACTGCGAATCCCAAAGCCGACAAGAATTGGGACGTCTGTTTTTGTGCGCAGCCACTTGACCCGTTCGATGAGCCCATCTGGCAGAGAGTCGCGTTCGCCCGTCACGCCAGACACCGCCACGCAGTAGAGAAATCCCGAGGCTTTGCGGGCAATCGCCTCCGCTCTCTCTGGAGGCGTTGTCGGCGTGACAAGCCGCACTAAGGCCAGGCCCACGGCTCGGCAAGCCGCATCGAGAGGATCTGACTCCTCAATTGGTAGATCAGGGACGACGAGCCCAGCCAGACCGACCGCCGCCGCATCGGCCACAAAACGTTCGATACCCCGGCGAAAGATAATCGAATAGCTTGTCATTGCCAGAATCGGCATCCGAACCCGCTGGCTTGCCTTGTGTGCCAGCTCAAACAGACCGTCGAGTGTGATGCCGGCTGCAAGAGCTCGCGTGTAGGACGACTGAATCACCGGTCCATCGGCAATCGGGTCGCTGTAAGGCACGCCTAGTTCGCACAGCGACGCACCAGCCTGATCAATTGCTTCCAGCACTGCAAGCGTTGTTTCCAGATCGGGATCGCCTGCCGTCACAAACGGCGCCAGGGCTTTGCGTCCCTGTTCTTTATTGGCCCTGAACATTTCCTCGAGAGAAATCTTTGCTACCGGCATGAGTGTTTCCATTTTTTGCCTACTCTAGAGCTGGATTGTGATTTCCAAACCGAGAAATCATCCCCTTCAGATGATCCGAACAAAGAGCCGCTGCACTTCAATCCATGCCACGAATTCTGGCGATTTCGGGCGCGTCTTTATCGCCTCGACCCGACAAACAGACCACTATGATTTCTTTCGCTGGCCGCCTCGCCGCCTCTCGAACGGTCCACGCCAACGCGTGTGATGTTTCCAAGGCTGGCAAGATCCCTTCCCGCTGAGCCACAAGGTCAAACGCATCGAGTGCCTCTTGATCGGTGACACTTGTATATTCCACTCTGCCGGCATCGCGCCAGTAACTGTGCTCCGGGCCAACTCCTGGATAATCCAAACCTGCCGATACAGAGTGGACATCGGACGTTTGGCCATCCTCATTTTGCAGGACATAACTCAAACTACCATGCAAAATTCCCGGCTGGCCGTAGCTCAAACTGGCAGCATTCTCGCCCGGATTCCCTGAACGGCCCCCCGCTTCCACACCCACCAACCTGACCTCCGCTTGATCGATCAGCGGATAAAACATTCCAGCCGCGTTGCTGCCGCCACCAACACAAGCCACGACGGTGTCGGGTAAACGGCCAAATTGCTTCAGGCACTGCGCGAATGTTTCTTTACCAATCACCGACTGAAAGTCACGCACGATTCTCGGGAAGGGATGCGGCCCAACCACGGAGCCAATAATGTAGTGGGTTGTTTCAACCGAACCCATCCAATCCCGCATGGCATCATTGATGGCGTCGCGCAGCGTCTTGGATCCGCTCGTGACCGGTCGCACTTCTGCGCCCATCAAACGCATGCTACGCACATTGGAGGCTTGTCGGCGAATATCTTCCTGCCCCATGTAGACGACGCACTCGAGGCCAAACCTCGCACAGGCCGTGGCCGTTGCCACTCCATGCTGGCCCGCGCCAGTTTCGGCTATCACGCGTCTTTTGCCCATGCGCAAAGCCAACAGTCCCTGCCCAAGCGTGTTGTTGATTTTGTGAGCGCCGGTGTGACTGAGATCTTCTCGCTTCAAATAAATCTGTGCGCCGCCAGCATAGGCCGTCAGTCTTTCGGCAAAGAGCAGCGGCGTTGGCCGGCCAACAAATGCCGAGAGCAGATTGTCGAGCGTGGCAGAAAAAGCCGGGTCGGAAATCGCGTCGTTGTAGGCTCGCTGGAGTTGATCGAGCGCCGCCGAGAGCGTCTCTGGAACATACCTGCCGCCAAATCGACCAAAGCGGCCAAGTGCGTCGGGAACCTGAGAGATGGCTGGGCTAGGATCGATGGCTGAACAAACACTCATCATAGGAATCATTTCCACGGGGAGCCGGCGGGAGGTGGGCGTGCATGTGAGGAAGCTTTGGCCTCTTATTCTAGCGGCCACTTCCGAATTGTGGAATTGTAGCCTGTTGTGGCAGTGCTACCATCGCAGGGTTTTCCACACGTCACTTTTTGCCCGGCAGAGACCCCCGCAAATGCCTGAACTTCCGGAAGTTGAGACCATGCGCCTGGGAATTTCTCAGTTCGCAGGCTGCCGGATTCAGTCGGTAGCCTTTCCGCGGCAGTCTGTCCGGCCGATCTCAGTCACCCCACGACCGCGGACTATTATCGCCAAGCTCGTTGGGCGTGTGATCGTAGCGGTGCATCGCTATGGCAAGCGTATCGCGATTGAAATTGCCGGCTCTGAATGTGGTGATGCAACCCACTGGTTGGTAATCGAACCCCGCATGACAGGTCTTTTGTTGGTTGCCGATGCGCCTTCACCCCAGCATGTTCGCATGCAGATCCAATTATCGCCGCTGTTTTCTTCCGTCGCGAAGGCCTCGACTTCGCCGCTCTCACAGTTGCTCTTTTGGGATCGTCGCGGACTCGGCACGGTGCGTTTGCTTGGCGAGCCCGGTCTGCTGGCTGCCTGCGGTCCAGAGCGTCTTGGTCCAGACGCCTTAATTGTCTTGGGCAGCGATTACAGCAGCCGACTCCACGCCTCGATCCGAGCCATCAAAGTGGCCCTCCTCGACCAACGGGCCGTAGCCGGAATCGGCAACATTTATGCCGCCGAGATTTTGTTTCTGGCTGGCATCGATCCACGGCTGCCGTGTTGCCGGCTGACGGGTCTTATGTGGGAACGACTTGCAACAGTCACTCGCGAATTGCTGGCAGAAGCGGTTCGGCTGAAGGGTTCAACGCTTGGCGATGCCACCTACAGAACACCCAACAATGACCTCGGCGAGTTCCAGTTGCAGCATCGGGTTTATGGCCGACAAGGGCTTCCCTGTCAGGCGTGCCTCCGGCCCATCCAGCGGATCGTTCAGGCTCAGAGATCGACCTTTTTCTGCCCTCAATGCCAGAAGCGAAGCGGCCAGTCTCGCAGTCAATGAGCACACGGTGAGGGGGCAGCCAGTATTCCTTTGGTAACGGCGGACAATGATCTTTAGTTCACCGATCAACGGCCAGTTGGCACTGCTGTCCCAGATGCCTTACGCTAAGACTGGCTTTAAGACTCGGTTTTTAGTTGTAACCGTCCCAGACCAGGAGACTTTTTGATGACCACCCCAAACCACATCCCGGCTCAATCGGTGGTGCGTCTGCCACGACGCGGTTTTCTCTCCGGCATGGCCGCGGTAGCAGGAGCCACAACGCTACTAGGATCTTTGCCCGCCGCGATCCGAACTACCATTGCCGCCCAGCCGGTCGGGGTGCCTGCCGCCGGGCAAAAAAAAGCCGAGACACTGGCCCAGATTCTTCACGCTTCACTATCCTCAAATCAAAAAGAAGCAGTCTGCTTTCCCTGGGACTACGTCCATCCAAAATTTGGCCTGCTGCGAACGCGCGTTGGAAACAACTGGAATGCGACCGAACCGTCGGTTGGAAGCTCGTTTTTTACAAAAGACCAACAGCACATGGTGCGAGAGATCTTTGAACACCTGATCGAACCCGAATGGCATGCCCGCTTCGACAAGCAACTGGAAGACGACACCGGTGGTTTTGGTCACGATCAATCGATCGCCCTGATTGGTGAGCCCGGCTCTGGCACATTTCAATTTTTGTTGACCGGTCGGCATATGACGCTCCGCTGTGATGGCGACTCAGCCGAGCATGTTGCTTTTGGCGGGCCAATTTTCTACGGCCACGATGCTGGCGGTTTTAACGAAGGGCCGGCCCATTCCGGTAATGTGTTTTGGTCACAAGCCGTCGCCGCCAACGGTGTCTATAAGATGATGGACGGACGACAGCGAGGTTTGGCGATGGTTGAAAAACTGCCCCCTGAAAATGCCGTCGCATTCCGCGACAAAAAAGGAGACCTTCCCGGCATCCCTGTGACAGAGTTTTCTGCCGATCAACGGGCCGAGCTCCAACGAGTGCTCGCGATGCTCTTAGAGCCTTTTCGGACTTCGGATCGCGATGAGGCGAGACAGTGCTTGGAAAAACAAGGGGGCATAGAATCCTGTCGATTGGCCTTTTATCGCGAGGGCGATCTGGGAAATGACGGTGTCTGGGATTGCTGGCGACTGGAAGGCCCATCGCTTGTCTGGCACTACCGCGGTGCCCCACACGTCCATGTTTGGGTAAACATTGCCGATACCCCTACCATTGCCACAAACTCCTGAGCTATTCGCACTCCTGAGTCATTTTTGATTCACCGACTCACACTCTGAAGGCTGAATGACTGACTGCTGCATTATTGGTGGAGGAATCATTGGGCTGTCGATAGCCCGTGAATTAGCTACACGCGGCCTCTCCGTCCGTCTTCTGTCGCGAGATCGTGAACGCGACACCGCCTCATGGGCCGCAGCTGGAATCTTTCCACCAATCGCACGTGTGCCAGACGGCTCAGCTCATGAGGCCCTCACCACCTGGAGCGACTCACTCCATCGGCAGTGGGCCGATGAGCTTTTGGAGGAAACTGGCATCGACAATGGCCTACGTGCCTGCGGCGGACTTCATCTGGGGGCAACCGAGAAAGCGATAGCTTGCCTGCGTGATGAAGCGATTGAGTGGAAAAAAAAGGGAGTGGCGTGCGATCTCCTCGATGCAGCTGGCGTGAGAGACTGCGAGCCCGCTTTCAAAACGGCAGTGGAGCAGGGCGCGATTGCCGGCGGCTACCTGCTGCCCGACGAGATGCAGATTCGACCCCCTCGGCACTTGCAAGCGCTCTTGCAATCCTGCCGCTTGCGAGGTGTTCAAATTGAATTTGATGCGGTAGTAAATCGACTTGATGTGCAAGGCGATCGTATTCACGGCGTCGTTATTCAAGGGGGCTCGCCTGCTGGAGATCCTTCTCGCGGCAAAACCGTCCACGCTGGTTGCTACTGCCTAGCCGCCGGGGCTTGGTCGGGAGACTTGGCCAAAACGCTCGGATTGCAGATCGAAACCCGCCCGATTCGCGGGCAGATTGCGCTGCTGAGGCTACCCCAGCAAATCCTCAGCCGCGTTGTCAATCTCGGTCTTGAATATTTCGTGCCGCGTTCCGATGGTCGCCTGCTGATTGGATCGACTATCGAAGATGTTGGATTCGATTGCTCGACGACCCATCAGGCGATCGATCGCCTCATGGCGTTTGCCCATCTTTTACTCGGGCCGCTATCCGAAGCGATACTTGAACAGACATGGGCTGGCCTCAGGCCTGGCTCGACCGATGGCCTGCCGTTGATGGGTCGAGCCCCTGCGTGCGCAAACGCCTATCTAGCCAGTGGACATTTTCGTGCCGGCCTCCATCAGTCAACCGGTAGCGCCGTGTTGCTGGCTGATCTGATCACCGGCCAGCCGCCCTCGATCGATCCTGCACCCTTTGAGCCATCACGGTCGATGCATACGCCCGTTGCCGGTGCGGCCCCGCCGAAAGATTCGATAGATGCTTATCTCGCTCGAGCTGCTTTAGAAGTTTTACGACCTGTCTAATTTTTTCAGCCTCGGGCAAGAAGTTCTGCAAAAGCTCTTTGGCTGCACTCACGCGGCATTCAGCGAAAGCCGGCGATAGAGTGTTTCAATGTCATTTGGCACGAGCACATGGCCGGTGTTTGAGCTTGCCAGCATTTCGGCAAGATCGGCTAGGCGCATGACGAGGGCGGGAATCCCAGCGGCAATTTCGTGAATCGTGCGAGCCACTGCCGCGCGATTTTCCTTTGATCCTGCAGCCGTTAGTGATCCCGCCACAAGCAGACTCGACTCAGCCAGAGAGAAGGGGGGGAGCATTGCCCGCAGCCGCACGAGTTGCTCAAGCCGACTATTACGAGATACGAGCGAAAGCAGTCGTCCTTCGCCGGCCAGCACAATACCCACCGATGGGTGACTCTTGCGGCAACCATCGACCAGTTGACTCAGTTGGCCATCTTCCAAGAGATGCGAATCATCGACCAAGAGAATATCGGCGTGCTTTCGGCCCACACTCTGCTTGGCCGTGCAGTCGTCCATGAGTGCCCTATCTTCTAAGAGTTCGTCACACCGCCAGAGTGCGATCGACCGCGGCTTGAGATACGCCGTATCTGCCACGGACTGGAGCACGAAAGTCTTACCCACGCCAGCCGGTCCACACAGCAGCACTACAGACGGCAGCTTTTCTAAGGCATACGCCACGCGCGCAACCGCGGCCTGCTGGGCTAGCGATAATCGCAACAACTGTTGGGCGGGAGTCATGCTGTCAGTCCTGGTATAAAAACGTCAATGAACTGCCACGCTAGGCGTAAATGTCAATACCTCACCCAGCAACTTTAATCCAATGGCCTCGATCGCCCGACCTCGACCAGCACAGCACGGGGCATCGTATCGCCGCACAAGCAGCACAGCATCGCAGCCAAGGCTCATCTCCTGGAGCACGTGTCGTCGGAAAGGTCCCGGCGGAAACCACACGCCAGCATCGACTAAGGCAATGTCATCCAAGATGTCGAATTGCCTAGAGCCGTCGCTGTGGCTCCGCTCGGAAATATCGGCCACGCGATTGAAGCACAGCACACTTTGCCCTTGGGCAGTGATCGCACGGGCAAGGCCTTGAACAATGGTCGTTCTTCCTTCCCGCCGCCGTGCCCCAGTGATAGCCACCACTCGGCACCCCTGTGCATGTGCCTCCAGAACGCACTCCGCAAGCGCCTGCCACTCGAGGGGCGCCTGGCAGAGGAGTTGATCCGGCACCGCTGCCGAGCTCTCGGCTGAGAGCGTCGCTCGCGGCAAGAACGGTCCAGCGGGGATGGCAGCCGCATCAAGACTGACAGCGGACTCCAGAACCACTGCCTGAGCACATGGCTGGGAAAAGCCCACTGATCCGGTTACAGGTGAAGGGTTTAGGAATCGCTGCACAAGCGATCGATCGAGTAAGTCGAGCATCATAGCGCCGGCCCCCGTGGCTGTGCTGTTTGCAGCGGCAGTTCATTGGCAACTCGCTCTGGCTGCTGAGCGTTCTGGGCCTGCTGAAGCCGGTGGCTCGCTGCCCGTTCCTCGTGCCACCAAACAGCACTCCAAAAACACACAGCCAAAACCGCCAGCCATACGACTGACCAAACAGGAAATTGCACACTCGGATTCCGCTCTCTTTTTCCAACCACTCTTGCCGTTATCCCGGACTCCACTGCCGTTAACCCAGACTGAATCCAGGATCTATGCTCGGGACCTTGGTTCGGCTCTAACGCTGGCTTGAATGCTGGCTCTAGCACTAGTTCTGGCTTTTCGCGCAGCGACTCCTCGTGTGGCATGAATGTTGGAATGCGGGCGATGATCTTCACCGAGAAACCTCACACAAGCGAGCACTCCTCCCGCCATCAGAGCCTGCGGGCCCCTTCGCAGCTCCTTTGGGAGTCGGGGTGAAAAAATGGCTTCCGCCTATGAATCTCAATCGTCGCCAACCAAGAGGCGGCTTGAGGGAGCATGGGCGATCCAGAACCGACGATCGACAGCGACTTTTCGCAGTATGCCCCAAGCCCCCATTCGCCTATCATATTTTGCCAGGTTTGCCTGATTGGAAGGCAGCGGCTTCGATTTTTCAAACCATACTTTTTCTACAACCCTTATGCCCACGCAGCCTCGCTCCGCCCGCCTTGCACAACTTCAGTCGCTTCTAGCCCATCGCATTGCTGTTCTCGATGGAGCGATGGGCACCATGGTTCATGCATTGGAACTTGATGAACAGGGGTTCCGGGGAGAACGCTTTGGAGACCATCCCAAAGACCTCAAAAATTGCATTGATGTTTTGACGCTCACGCAGGGAGACGCGATCCGCGGCATCCATGCGGCCTACTTGAAGGCCGGCGCTGATATTGTCGAAACCAATACGTTCGGAGCAACTTCGATGGCGCTGGCCGACTTCGGCCTCTCCGACTATGTTCGCGAAATGAATCTCACCGCCGCTCGCTTGGCCCGCAAAGCCGCCGACTCTGCCACGGAACAAACCCCCGATCGGCCGCGCTTTGTGGCCGGCTCCATAGGCCCAACCAACAAGCAACTTTCCATCGCTGGCAATGTCTCTGATCCAGGCCATCGAGATGTCACCTTTGACCAAATGGTGGCCACCTATCGTGAGCAAGTTGACGCCTTACTCGACGGTGATGTTGATATTTTGCTCGCCGAAACCGCCTTCGACACGCTTGTTCTCAAGAGTTGCCTGTACGCCATAGAGGAAGTCTTTCAAGAGCGTGGATTCCGTATTCCGGTGATGGCGTCGTTTACTGTTTTTGAGGGCGGCCGCACGCTCTCCGCCCAAACGGTCGAGGCCTGCTGGGCCAGCCTTTCGCATGCCAACCTGCTGAGCGTTGGTATCAACTGCGCTCTTGGACCAGAAAAACTGCGTTCCCACTTAGCCGATCTAGCACGAATCACGCCCCGGCTGACAAGCTGCTATCCCAACGCGGGATTGCCGAATGCGCTTGGAGGATTTGACGAAACACCGGGGATGATGGCAAAAGTGCTGGGGGAATTTGCCGCCGAGGGTTTTCTCAACATCATTGGTGGCTGCTGCGGCACAACACCGGCCCACATCAAGGCCATTGCCGAAGCCGTCTCCAAGCATCCCCCGCGCATTCCGGCCTCACCAGAGCCTCTCTCCCGCTATTCGGGACTTGAACTTTTAGAAGTCCGTTCTGAGAGTAGCTTTACGATTATTGGCGAGCGCACCAATGTGACAGGCTCGCGAGCGTTTGCCCGATTGATTAAGGAAAACCGCTATGAGGACGCGGTACGAGTGGCGCGACAGCAGGTCGAAAATGGGGCAAACATTATCGATGTGAATGTTGATGAGGGGATGCTGGACGGCCCGACAGTGATGACGAAATTCCTCACGCTCATTTCCAGTGAGCCAGATGTTGCGAGGGTTCCGGTCATGGTCGATAGCTCTCGCTGGAGCGTGCTTGAGGCAGGTCTCAAGTGCTTGCAAGGGAAGGGGATTGTCAACTCCATCAGTCTCAAGGAAGGAGAAACTGAGTTTCTGCGGCAAGCCACCATCGTTCGGCGATACGGCGCGTCAGTTGTTGTCATGGCCTTTGACGAGGAAGGACAAGCGACGGAAATCGATCACAAGGTTTCGATCTGTCGCCGTGCTTACGGGCTCCTGACGGAGCAGGTTGGCTTTCCGCCTGAAGACATTATCTTTGATCCTAATATCCTCACGGTTGCGACTGGCATTGAAGAGCATAATCGCTACGCCATTCATTTTATCGAGGCCACCCGCCAGATCAAAGCGGCCATGCCTCTGGTGAAAGTCTCAGGGGGCGTCAGCAATATTTCCTTTTCGTTCCGTGGCAACGATGCGGTCCGGGAGGCTATGCACTCGGCATTTCTCTACCATGCCATTCAAGCCGGCATGGATATGGGCATTGTCAACGCTGGCCAATTAGCAATTTATCAAGAGATAGAACCACAACTGCTCGAGCGTATCGAAGACGTACTCTTTGATCGTCGGCCCGATGCCACCGATCGGCTGATCGAACATGCCGAAAGCGTCAAGCAGCGAGATCCAGCCGATACGGCCCGGGCTGACGCGTGGCGGAGCCTACCTGTCGACGAACGACTCTCCCATTCACTCGTCAAAGGATTTGCTGATCATGTGGAATTCGATGTCGAGGAGGCTCGCGCCTGTTACGCAACGAGTATTGAGATCATCGAAGGGCCGCTGATGCGCGGAATGCAGGTCGTCGGGGATTTGTTTGGGCAAGGAAAAATGTTTTTACCGCAGGTTGTCAAGAGTGCACGTGTGATGAAGCGCGCAGTCGCTCACTTGCTCCCCTACATGGAGGCAGAAAAGGCGGCGACGGGGCAGACGCAATCGAGCCGAGGACGGGTGCTGATGGCAACCGTTAAAGGAGACGTGCACGACATCGGCAAGAATATTGTTGGTGTGGTACTTGGCTGCAACGGCTATGAAGTGATTGATCTCGGAGTGATGATCTCGTCAGCCAAGATCATCGAAGCGGCCAGAGAGCATCAGGTCGATATTGTCGGGCTCAGCGGACTCATCACTCCTAGCCTAGATGAAATGGTGCGGGTGGCGGAGGAGTTTGAGCACGAGCAGTTAAAGATTCCAATCTTGATCGGAGGTGCCACAACATCGTCGCGGCATACGGCCGTCAAGATCGCGCCGAAATATTCTGCTGAAGTGGTACACGTGCTCGACGCGTCGCGGGCTGCCGGTGTTGTCGAAAAACTGATAAATCCCTCCAGTCGGGCGGCATTCGCCCTGGCAAACCGCCAGGAACAAACTCGGCAGGTCGAGCATTTTAAGCTGCGGCAGCAAACAACGCTTGTGCCCTACGATGTGGCAAGGGAGAGGCGGTGGACCACCGATTGGGCCACTGCACCGATCGACACTCCAGAGTTTCTGGGCATTCGCCAACTGGACAACGTTCCGCTTGCCGAACTCGTGCCTTTCATCGACTGGTCACCCTTCTTTATGGCGTGGGAACTTAAGGGCAAGTATCCACAGATCTTCCGCGATCCAGTGGTCGGCGTGGAGGCAAAAAAGCTTTTTGACGATGCGACAAGACTTCTTGACGAGATCATCCGAGATAAGTCGCTGACAGCCCGGGGGGTGTACGGATTTTTGCCAGCTAATTCCGACGGTGATGATATTGTTCTTTTTAGCGATGACACCCGCAGACACGAAACCTCTCGGGTGCACACGCTACGCCAGCAATGGGAGCGAAAGGGACAGGATGTGTTTCATGCACTCGCTGATTTCGTAGCGCCGCTTGAGAGCGGCCGCAAGGACTATATTGGTGTGTTTGCCTGCACGACTGGCCACGGCTGCGACGAACTGTGCCGTCGCTACGACAGCGAGCTCGATGATTATTCCTCCATTTTGTCAAAGGCATTAGCAGACCGATTGGCGGAAGCGTTTGCCGAGTGGCTCCACCGCAAAGCCCGTTGTGAGTGGGGCTACGGTCGCGGCGAACAGCTCTCTTTGGATGATTTGGTGGAGGAGCGTTATCAGGGTATTCGGCCGGCGCCCGGCTATCCCGCCTGCCCGGATCACACTGAAAAAGTATCACTCTTTAACCTTCTCGATGCCGGCAATACCGCTGGCATGACTCTTACTGAAAGCTGCGCCATGCTGCCAGCAGCGAGTGTGAGTGGTCTCTACTTTGCCCATCCGGAAAGCCGGTACTTCGCTGTCGATCGAATTACTCGAGAGCAGGTCGAATCCTACGCTAATCGCAAGGGTATGCCGGTGGCGGATATCGAACGGTGGCTCGCACCGAATTTGGGCTACGATCCCTGAGAGTAGGGCTGGTCAATCGAGTTGATCCGTCCAAAAAGTTTTTTTACCGAGGGTTAGGCCGATGCCCAGCGACCCAAAAAAAAAGCCCCGCGCTCGCCGGATCGTACTCGATACCGGCCCGCAGAGTGCTCAGGAGACCCGCTCCATGGTCCTACTTGGGCAGCGATTTATCGACTATGTGCAGCACGAAAGGGCCCTTTCCGAAAATACACAGGCAGCCTACCGCCGCGATCTCCGCACTTTTGGCGACTGGTTAGCTGGCCGCGATGCGACGAACCTCACCGTCAGCGACCTAGGCGATTATTTTGCCTCCCTCACGCAGCGTGGCCTCGCGCGGGCAAGTGTGGCCCGACAAGCAGCCACGATCCGGACCTTTTACGGTTTCCTACAGCTTGAGGGGATCGTGCAGGAGAGTCCTGCAGAGCTGATCTCGGCCGCTCGTCGTGACGATTCTATTCCGGGCACACTCTTGCCACTCCAGGTCGACCGGTTACTGGAAAGCCCTGATCTCGCCACATCGATCGGCCAACGGGACAAGGCTCTGCTGGAACTGCTCTATGCCACCGGATGCCGCGCTTCGGAGGTTTCGTCCTTGCGACTGACTGATATGCATCTGGCGGAGAGCTTTTGCACCTGTCGCGGAAAAGGTAACAAGGAGCGGGTTGTGCCGCTTGGGCGACGAGCGATTGAGGCCGTAAGCCAATGGCTGAAAGGCCCTCGCCCGCTCTTCGCCGCGGCCGTCAGCCTCATGCCGGCATGGGTACTGCTCTCCTCACGAGGCAACCGATTATCCCGAATGCGAATCTGGGAGATCGTGCGAATGCACGCTGACAAGGTGGGGCTACCGTCAGACATCGGGCCGCACACACTCAGGCATAGCTTTGCCACGCACTTGGTTGCAGGAGGCGTCGATCTTCGCCATGTTCAAGAAATGCTGGGCCACGCGAGCATCGCCACAACGCAGCGTTACACGCATGTCGACGCTAGCCGGCTTAAAAGCGTCCACGGCAAATTTCATCCCCGTCGGTAGGAACTAAACAATCACGCTGAGCGGCTAGAGTCAGCTGAAGCTTTCCAGCGGAACCCCTTGGCCCCACCTGCCAGTGGGATAAAATCACCCACCACATTTATGGCTTCTTCGGTGGCGTAAACTTGATCTTCTTAATCAGTTCAACGATTTGGCCGTTTTGCGTTGTTCCCGAAACAGCCGAAATGGCTTTTACGACATTTGAGTACTTCAACGCGTAGTCACAGTCGAGTTCCAACTCAGTTTTTTCCGCTAGCGAATTGGGACCTGTGTCCGTGCCGACGAGCCCGACCACTTTTTTTCGGAGTTCGTCAAAATCCGTCACTGTTGAGCCGTTCATTGTCATTGAAGCAAGCGATCCATCGGGCCCAGCCGACAGTTTTACTCGCACAGGTGGCACCTGTTGATCGTCAGGAGCAGCGGCAGCGGCAGCCAGCGGCATGCGGATATCAAAATCCCCTTCGGGAGTCACGATTTTGAGCGTGCACATAAAAAACGACATCAACTGAAAGACGACATCGATCATTGGCGTCATGTTGATCTCAATTTTATCGGAAAGTTTTGATGTGCGTCTGGCCATCCAATCACCGTCCCTCGTCGTATTGCGCCCTAAGGGCAAATCGTTCGAATCCTTTTTCCTGACAAATGCGGATGATTTCCTGCACCTCTCCTGTTTTTGCTCGACCGTCCGCGCGGACGATCACCGTGGCTGAATTTGGCTCTTTCCCTGAGTCGAGGATGGTTGTTTTCTCTCGATCGAGATAACTGCCAATCTCGCCGATTGCCACCAACTCTCCGGCATAGATCACCGATCCCGAATTGGTTAATTGCAGAGTGATTGGTGTTTCTGACACACCTTCAACTGGCTTCGCCAACTGACTCAGCGGGAGTTGAATACGATCGTCTTGCTCTGCTTCTGAAAAGTTCATCACGAACATGAAAAATGTGATCAACTGAAATGTCATGTCAATCATCGGAGTCATATCGATTTCAGTCGTCGACGGCTCTCCTTGTCTTTTTCCAGCCATACAATGCTCCGCGATGTCCCGTAAATTACTTTTTGCCCATATTTTGAAATCGGGACATTAAACGCAGAGCTTCTTCTTCAATATCTGCATTCAGAGTCTGCAACCAATTCTTAAAGAGTGCGAAGCATGCGATGGCTGGAATCGCCAACCAAAGCCCGATCAGCGTCGTAATCAGAGCCTGCGAAATACCGATGGCCAACTGCGACGGCTTAGGGGCTGTCGATGATTTGGCAATGATCATGAAGGCACCGACCATCCCGTCCACGGTTCCAAGCAGACCAAACATCGGCGCCAAAGCACCCACAAGCGAAATGTAGCTAATTTTGTGCTCGAGCTTCATCGCTTCCTCACCCTCAACTTCCTGCATCGCTTCAACAGACTGGGCATATCCCGAACTCAGTTTTCCCATGCCGGCGGCTAGCACATGGCCTAGATAAGAATCATCGGCTTTTGCCAGTTCATACGCTGGCTGATATTCCTTATTTTCTAAATGTGCTTCAAACGCTTCACTTAGCGTCGGCGGCATGAGCACTACCTTGCGGATCTGTAGAAAACACATCACAAGCAGCGCCACGAGACCAAAAGAGAGTGCCAGAAAAATGATCACATATCTTAGACCCAGCGCGTTGTAATAAAAAACAAGCATGCTGTCTGGTTCTGGCTCAGACGCCTCATCGGTTGCCACTGCATCCTCCTCCTGAGCCTGCGCCTCGCCGGCAGACATGGAAATCAGAACGGCTGGCAGAAGAATTGCGGGAACTGAGCCGGTTGCTCCTGCGGTAGCCAGCATGGCTAGCATGAAGATTCCTCGGTGCAGGCACTGCGGCAGATACCCTCCAAGGGAATACAACCACTGATTCTTGGCCTCGCTCACGCTCGCATTACCAGATTGACTCATGCCCAACTGCATACATATCTCCTAAGAAATGGTCTCTCAACGAATCGTAATTGTGTCTGCCCCGCACTCGCAACCTTTATCCCGCAATCCAAAGGACTATGACTTTCTAGCCGCTGCTTTTTTTGCCCATGCACTGCCGGGATAGGCCGTCTCTAAATTTTGCTTTGCCTCACGCGCTCGTTCTGGAAATTTTCCACTCTCCCATAACTCGGCTAGGTTAAACAACGCCTCTGCATGCGTTTCGGGAAACGTATTGTAGACCAAATCGACAGTCAGAAATGAGATCAGAGCGTCTTGATCTTTACCAGTGATCGAGCGATAAGTAACCCCCAGAACAGCGTACGCTTTTCCCAGCAGTTCCTTGTCTTCGGGATTGGACTGGTTGATGATTGCCTGAATGAGTTTGATAGCTTCATCTGGCTTACGCTGCCGCGCGAGGCACTTGGCCTTGCCTAATTCTGCCGCCCGCCTCTGACTCATGCTGCCTTCGTCCTTTGGGTCAACCTGAATCTGCATGGCATTTTCAAACTCTTTGTAGGCCTCAGCATACTTTTCTTGATCATAAAGCATGCCTGCATTTGCCGCCGCAGCTTTGACGCGGAGTGCGGGAGGGCCCTTTGCTAATTTTGCATAGGCTTCTTGGGCCAAATCAAACTTTCCCAATCTGGCTAGAAGATCTCCATACAGTTCCTGCATCGGATAAAAATGATGGCTGTTCGCATGCTTGGTCAGAAACTCTCCAACGAGTTTGCCGGACTCCACCGGGCTCGCTCCCGACTCAAGCGCTGCACGCCCTGTAGATGCTGCCTTCACAAAATCAACTTCATCACGAATAAATTCTTCCGCCCCTTCAAGTTCCCCTGATTCGATCTTGAGGAGTTCTTTGAGGGCCTCGGCAGGCCTTCGACGAGCCAACATTAATCTTGCGTTTTTAAGCGACGGCGGTTCGCCGGAAAATTGTATCTCACGGATTTTTTCTACGGAAACCGGCTTGATTGAGCCATTTTTTTCCTCCACTTCAACACCGTTTGGCGTAATGGCGATGATTTTCCCCGAGACAGTGGCCTCTGAACCGTCCGTAGAAATCACACGATCCGGCACCTGAGCAAACAGTGACGAGGAAACCCCCACCACAATCGCAATGCAGAGTAAAACAATCTTCAGTGGATGAGCAATCAGACAGCGAATGTTTTTTAAGCTTATTTTGTGCACTTATTAGATTCCTTCTTAGAAACGCTCACACCGCTCGCCGATTGAAATACCACACTTCGCACTTATGTTCCATTGACTGTGGCTGCCGCCGCGGCTGCAGCAGTCGCTTTGTCTATATGGTCTAAACCACCTGGGATTGCAACTCCCTGCGCAGTCTGAATCTCCTTGAGAAGCTTGTCAAACTTCTGGCGAAAAACGTCTCCCCCCAATTCAGGGTATAACTTGTAGGTAAAGATCACATCATTCAACGCCATTTCAAGCAACTTCTTGCCATTTTCACTTCCTTTGGCCAATTTCGCCCGCTCAAAACGACAGCCTGCAATATTCAACCTCGCCGTAAAAAATTGATTCCGCAGCTTGACGGTCTTTTCATCATTTCCAGCAAATGCTTGACGCGAGAGTTTATTCGCGACTCCGCCCCAGCCCCAGACTACGGTCGTGCCCGTTTTGCGGCCCACAATCGCCTGCTTGAAATACTCATCTGCCTTACTTTTATCGGCAGTCCCAGCAGCTATTGTAAGGCCCGCTCTTTGCATGAGTTCCGCAGACAAAATCTGTGCTTCGATGGAATTCTGTCGCTTGACATCGGCGAGATACCAGTCGAGGTGGCCCTGGGCCTCTTCCCACTTTTCACGCTCGCGAGAAATGCTTGCCATTCGCAATCGTATCGAGGGCTCAAACTTGGCGATTTCTACCCCTCCCTTTTTGAGCATTCCTTCGTACACTTCTGAGGCTCTTGCCAAATATTGCGCGGCTTTCGCTTTCGGGACAATGGCGCCTGTTTCCTGCCCTGAGCCGAGCATGAGATACGTCGTTGCTACCCATACTTGGGAGGTGATCTTCGCATCTCTTTTGGCCACGCCATCCAAAAACTTTTCAAATCCACCCAGAATGGCCATGGCTTTGGCCTTGGCGTCGGCGCTCCCTGCACCATCGGCCCTACCGAGGGTCTCGAGTTGTGTCTGAAGATCTTTACCCATCGATAAGTACATAGCCGCAAGTTTGGCAGACGCTTCTTCCCCTTCGCCCGCCGCTTCCTCGAGCTTATCCATTGCCTGTTGAGCTTTTTGGAGTTGCTCCGATTCGATAAAATAGCGGAGCGCTACGCTGAGGATTTGACCCGTAAGCGGCCCACCGAGCACCGCCGAGTCCTTGCCACTCGCGATGGTCCAGGGTCCGTAAACAGAGTGTTCAAGTATTTTTGCTAGCGTCGAATCATCTCTATCGTCCGATGCGATTTGGCATCTGGCCAGTGCAGCCGCCACCGTAACCGCAGAAGGTGACGAATCTTCCGGAACCAATGCCAGCCCGTCATCGATTGCTTTTGTGGCCTTTGTTTGCCACTCATCGAGTTGCTTCGTTTGCGCAGCTGAGGGTTCAAGCTCGCGGCGCTTATTCTCCAAGACTTCTCGCCATATGGCGCCACCTCCCCGCAGTAAAACCTCTGCCCGTCGTGGAGATTTTACTGGTACTTTCGCCATGATCGCTAGGATTTTATCGACACCCTTGGAATCCGCCGCTGCTTGCATGGCTACGATTGCGGCATCTGCACTTTCAGAATCATCGGGCCATGTGTTCATAATCATTTCGGCCAACTGCGCGACCTGAGTCCTGGCGTTTTCCTGCCACGATAGTTCTTCCTGCTTTTGCAGTTGCTGCCAACTCGCCATGGCAATCTTTGCTGCCTGCCGACTTCCCTTTGCATTGGGATATCGCACCGCTAAAAATTCCCCCATGGCCGCAGCAGATTGCAACTGCTTGGACTCATACATCAAGAAGGTGAGCAGATACCGAGCCTGATTGAGCATTTCCAAGTCAGTTTCGTCCGCCAGTGGCATGGCCTTGCGGATCGCCTCAACCGTTTTGGCTCGACCAGCGGCCGCTTCCTCGGCGGCCACCTTAGCATCGTCAGATTTACCTGCGGCCTCGGCGATCTTCACGTCGGCCTGCTTGGCCTGCATCGAGGTGAGTAAGACCCTGACGTCATCCATCGCCGCCTTAAAAGAAACATCTGTTCCGGTATCATCTGGCAGTTGATTCCCTAGCTTAGCCAAAAGTTCCCGGGCTTCTTTGCCAAAGTCTTTATTCACCTTGGCCACCTCAAGAGCCAGTTTTTTGGCATCTTTTTGCAGCAGGATTCGCTTGGCCTTATCGGCCTCTGGCATCGCGCTTGCCCTTAGTTCAAGAAGCGTTGCAGCGCGATATTTCATACCCAGCCAATCGGCATCGAGTTTGGCTGGCATTGTGGCCATCGCGTGCTTGAGTAGTTTCTCATCAAACTCGTCATATTTTTTATCCTCCAGCCAGCACTCCAGCGATGAGTTGATGGCCTTTGCACGCAGACCAGGCACGAGGCCAGTTTCACCCTCGAGAAGGCGTATGTTGGAGAGCGCCAGCAAGGCTTTGGGGCGGTCGCCTAACACAACATAATTACGACCTTCGTAATAACGGGCATAAAGTCCAACACCACGCGATGGATATTTCTCGAAAAGTTTAGCAAATTTATCAGTCGAATCGACGATTGCTTTCTTCCATTCTTTTGAATCTTTTTCAAGTGCTTTGGATTCCTCAAATAAAACCGTGCCGATCAGCAAGCGCGTTCCGAGTAATTCGCCTCGCAGCGAGTCTTGCGTTTCCTCGAGCAACACCAGCGCTGCCTCATCGGCCGATGATCGGCTTGGTTTTTTAGCGGTAGGAGCGGGCTTTTTCGGCTTCGCGTCATCAGGGACATTGTCAGCTTTGGAATCCTTCTCTTTTTGTTCTTTTTCCTTAATTACTCCCAATTGTTCTTCAACGATTTTGAGCGATGCAAGGGCGGCAGCCTCGGCTCCTTCGAAGCTTTTGACCGAGTTTTCAAAGAATACAATCGCTTCGGCATGAAGTTTCTTGACATCTTCGCCGGGCCGCTTGGCCTGCTCAACCTTGGTTCTGCCCCGTTCCACAAGCATGTTGCCCTTCTGCTTGTAGGCGGCAATCGCCTGTTCTCCTCCCTCGTTTTCCTGTAAAAATCGGTCGAGCTCGGCTTCTGCTTTTTCAAAAATCTGAACTCTTTTTTTACTGTCGGACTCTGTGCGGGTCGTGGCCACCAGTGCTGCAGCGCGTCGATAGGGAATATCTTTTTTGAGGTCTGCCGACGCCTCGGGATCCAACTCTATGCGGCTGAGCACCCAAAGAGCTACATCCGGCATTTGCCGCTCATCGAGGGCATTGAGTAAGCGACGAGTACTCACATCGGCGGTAGCAAGAGGCGCAGCGTTGGCATGCGCAGCAAAAGAAAACCCCGCAACCTGAACGAAGAGGGCCGCAAAAAATAATTTACAGATGGTCGGGAGGACCTGAGTCATAAGCAGCGTCTTGTTCAGAGAATGATGAAAGCCAGAAACGCGTACCAACCGCATCGGCAATCGGTTCAGGTTTGGGTGTAGTGTGGGGGTTTTATCTCTATTCGTCAAACGCTTTGTCTGGACGCCCACAGCGAGAAAAAAAGGGCTGCGGAAGCCTCGCGCGGGGTTGACTATCTGAGCGATGAACGTGACGGTTGGGTCACCAGTTTTTGCTGCTGGAGAATTGAAACTAATTGTAATCCAAACGGGGTCACATCTCCCCGCTCGCACCAACGCATTGAGAACAGGGTCACTCTATCCATAAGCGGCTTGCGCAATCCTAGGTGAACCGAGTTGTCCAACAACTCCCCGATCGCACAAGCCAGCAGAACTTCGCAGGCATGTGGCGAAGGCAGGGCATCGCTAAAAACGCACTCATTTGCCGCAAGGACCGCCTTTGTTGACTGCTGCACAACTTCTTTACGCTTGTTTCCAGAGACTTCAACTGGGAGGTACGACACGACGGCGGCAAGGATCTCACCGGAGCGAGGCTTTCCATCAATATTTTTTTGAACTATTTCATAAACCACGCGAACCGTTTCGCCTGCATGCATGTCTATTGGTTTTTGCCCATCAACGGCCAAGGATTCCACCACACTCTGCCGGTGGCCGACGATCCTGTATCGGGCTACAAACCCTGGATGAAACGTAACAGAGAGGCTGCATTGCCTCGCCACAATAAAAGAACGACCAAACACGCTCTGCACGACTGCCCTGCGCACCGAAGTTGAATCGGTCGCGATGCGACCTTCAGAAACCCCTTCAGAAAATCCTTGGCCACTTTCATCCAATGCCCGTGAGGCATCGATCAAAATAAACTGAGGCGTACGCAGACCTGAAGACCGTTGGCTACTGCTCGCATTGCTAGAACCAAAGCGGTCTATCTGCCCAGTAGCCTGTGATTCCTGCCACCTCGCGAATGCCGAGCGACCTTTCTCAGACAAGCGTTCCACCGAATCAGTCTGGGCAATCACTATCAGTCGTGGCTGATCTCCCGCCGAATCGAAGAGTTTTTCAGCCATCTCAACCGCTGCATCGCAATCACTGGGGCCGCTGGGCGACTTCTGTCGCAACTGAATACAAAGTTGCTTTAGTTCTGCTCGATCGCCCCGCACCATTGCTAGCGTCGGCCGCTCCGCAGCAAGCACAAGAGTCAGCCGATCGGCAGGACGCATCTGCTCGACGACGATTTCCAAACCGCCACACACCCACTGCCATACCAAAGGATTCGCCAGCCCAGTCGATTGATCCAGCACGAGGACTGCATTCAGCGGCGGGTCTTTTTCGCGATCGAGGGGCTTCGCGGTAATGCTCACTTCCAGCAGATCGCTTGGCGTACCAGACCGAAGTGAATGCATTCCTGCCAGAGTCAATTGCAACGTGGGCCTGTCTGCTCCCTTGGCAGGATTTAAATCAATCACCGGGGGAATCGCCGCAAGAACTTCCTCGCATCGCGTTGATCCAGCCCGCGATGTGCGTTGCAAAGAACGAGGCGACGACAGCAACGCATCAAATGAATCTGATCGCAGGGAAAGTGGCGGTCGATCCACAGCCAGCGAGGGAGCCAGCGAAGGATCGATGAACGGGGCCTCGCCATGAGCCATCTCAAATGCCAAGTCATACCCGCGCATCCGCGGTACCATGCGATGGGACTCTCTCGGCAAGGCCATTCCCTTAAAACCCGCCACCGACAACCTCCCCGTCGGGGCATCGGCAGGCGTCATCAACAGCGGTGCACCTCGGACAGTCAGGCCCTTTTCGCTGGACGCTCTCACCGAGGGAGATTCTTGAGAACCAGAACCTGAAGCGATCACCTGTTGCGGTAACGTTCTTGCCAGCGATTCAGCCTGATCTCCAGGCGGAACAAACCGATTGAGCGGAGGACTGGGCGACGGCGGTAACGCCGGCGATCCAGCCGACTGCAAAGATTTTTCTTTTCCTTTTTCGCGACTTGTCTCAGGCAAGGCGACCGTTGCCGAAGGCATCTCGCTTTGGGGTTTACTGCCGTTACTCGAGGATGCACCCAAGCGTCGCGACAACTCCGTACCACCCAGAAACATACCCGCTCCACACAAGAGCAACGCCGCAACAGAGCCAAAATCCGTCACCAACCTGTGCATCAAACGCCGGATACGTTGCGGTCCGGCACTCCCCTGACGAGCAGCATTTGCGGCCAGTACTACTGCTGCGTGATCAACTGGTTTAGCCGCTCGGTCGAGATCAATGGCACCCGACAAAGGCGTCTGGCGGTACCGACCAATCCCAACGGGATCATTCACCGCAAGGCTCGCAAGCAACCCAACTCGCAACCGCTCGGCAAAGCCGCTGGGAACACGAACACAAACCAAGAGTCGATCGATCGCCGCATCGTCAAAGAGTGCGAGTGCCGAGAGTCGCTGGTCGAGACCGGCTGGAATTGGCACGCCGCGCACCTGCTCATCGAGCACATGATCCGGCACTGGATCGACCGGGTCGGGGCTTGACAATTGATCGTTCATTGCAGCGACTCACGATTCGAATGAAGAACTTTAGCCTTGCCGTCTTGACCCGCCTGCTTGCTTACGAACCACTTGCGGCGTTGAGTTTGACTCCAAGAGAAACTCTCGCAATCGCTTTCGGGATCGACTGACTCGTGAGAGCACTGTGCCGAGTGGGATGCCTTGCAAGTCAGCCGCCTCTTGATGGGTAAGCTCACCGACAACGACGAGCAATAAGGTTTCTCGAAGTTCGGTAGGGAGTCGTTCCAGCGCCCGCTGCAGGGGACCGGAGAGTTCATCTTCAAACGGGTCTCGATCTGACGTCGCTGCAGGCTGCGGGGCATCGTCACCCAATGTCTTTTCGCGATCGCTGCGTCGCCGCCAGTGGTCAGCGACCCGCCGTCGGAGGATGGCCAACAACCACGCTCGCTCGCTGCGAGCCTCGTCGTACAAATGACGGCTTGTCCACGCAGACCGAAACGTTTCTTGCAGCACATCCTCAGCGTGGTGTGCGTCTCCGAGCAAACGAAATGCAACTCGATAGAGAACCTCTGCATGGTCGCGTGCCCACTGCTCAAACTGGTCGTGAAAGGCTGGAAAGTTGGGCATAGAACGACGCCGTCATGCCCACTGAAACACAAAAGGCTTCATTGAACTATTCCCCTCGGTAGGCCAAACTTATTTCCATAACAGCCTTATCGATTGCCACCCTTCAACCGGGCCAACCTGATTTTACCATTCCGGGGGCTTATTTTCCGACCGGCTGGTGCGCCGCACGAGCAGAACGGGATGCAGCGTCTGCGGTCGCCAACCAATAGGGCAATTTCCCTGTTGGAGGCAATTTGACAACGCTTGCCGAGCGAATGCCGGGGCAGGCCAAAACATCGGTAATTGCCGATTTTGATGGCTCCTGATCGAGATTAAGCACACCGATTGCGTCTCCACCAGGAGCCGATCGACCAACTGTCATTTGGGCAATATTGACGCCCATCGCACCAAAGGCGGTGCCCACTCGACCGATGATCCCCGGCACATCCTGATGCGTAAAAACGAGCAAAAGACCGTCAAGATAGGCCTCGAGGCGGTGCCCTTCAAGCTGCACAAGCCTAGGCATCGAATGGCCAAAAAGAGTTCCAGCCGCCCTGTGCACCCGGTCTCCTACAACAAGGTCGACTGCAACGACTGAACTAAAAGCACCCGGGTCAGTCCGGCTCTGTTCGGTTAATTCAATGCCCCGATCGCGCAGCAACATCTCGGCATTCACAATATTGACACCCTCTATCGCTGACTCGAGCAGTCCGGCCGCAAACGCGGCGGTCACCAAGCGAGTATTCCGGGAAGCGATCTCTCCACGGTAAGCGATCGAGCACGATCGAGGCGGTCCCTCGTCGAGCTGTGATAGGAGCAGCCCCAACCGCCACGCCAGATCAAGAAAGCCTCGTACTCCCTCAAGCGCAATGGAATCAATGGCGCTGGCATTGACGGAATGCCGAATGGCACCAGTCGATAGAAAATCAATCAGCAATCCCACTCCTTCAACGGCCACCTGTGACTGCGCTTCTTCCGTGCTCGCGCCTAAATGGGGAGTCACAAGAACGCCTGGCATGCCAAAGAGCGGACTGTCCGTGCAAGGCTCCTGCTCGAAAACGTCGAGCGCCACACCGGCAAGGACCCTGCGGTTGAGGCCTTCAACAAGAGCTTTTTCGTCATAGATGCCGCCGCGAGCACAGTTGATCAGTCGCACGCCAGGCTTCAGAAGATCTAGTTCTTCCATGCCGATCAGATGATGCGTATCGTCGGTTAACGGCGTGTGAACGGTGAGGTAATCAATCTGCGGCAACATCGCCCGCACGCTCTCGACGAGTTCTATCCCCAACTCACTGGCGCGATCGGGTGACAAAAAAGGATCGAAGCCGATCACTCGCATGTCGAAGGCCCTCGCTCGCTTGGCCACGGCTAAGCCAATTCGACCAAGACCCACGATCCCCAGCGTTTTTCCAGCCAACTGAACACCCATGAGCTTATTACGATCCCAGCGGTGGTCACGCAAACTCGCATCGGCCATGGCAACATTTCGTGACAAGGCCAAGAGCAAGGCAAAGGCATGCTCCGCTGTGCTCACTGTGTTGCCCGCTGGCGTATTCATCACGACGATGCCCTGCCTCGTCGCCGCTTCCTTGTCGATGTTGTCGGTTCCAACACCGGCTCGCACAATCGCCTTGAGCCGATGGTTTCCGGCCAGTGTTTCGGCTTTGATCTTCACGCCGCTGCGACAGATCGCGCCATCATGTCGAGAGAGCGCCTCCCGGAGAGATTCCCCAGAAAGCCCTACAGCCACCTCATAGGTGATGCCCGACGTTGCGGCCGCATCCAGCAAAGCAAGTCCATCAGGGCTAAGCGTATCCAGAACGATGATTGAAGGCATAGTCGTTTTCCGCTTGTCGTGCAGTATTCACAGAGGATGGAGGAACGTATGAATGGGTGAGCGAGTAGCTTGATTGAAAGAAGCAACCAGCAGTTTCGTCTTGAGTAGTGCAGTTACCTAAATTCTATACTATACGCTTCACTCACTCAGGTTATGAAACGCCGTGATTTTTGCGGAAATCGAGCATGCAATCCCGCAGAGCCTCGACTCCCTCCACGGGCATTGCATTATAAATGCTCGCCCGCACGCCACCGACTGAACGATGGCCCTTGAGGTCAACCAATCCGCGATCTGCCGCAGCGGTTACAAAAGCTGTATCCAGCGACTCGTTCGGCAAGCGGAATGTCACATTCATATCGGAACGGCAGGCATGCTGTGCGTGACCGGTAAAAAATCCCTCCGAGCCATCCAGCACATCGTATAGCAATTGTGCCTTCGCGCTATTGTGACGCTGAATGCTGGCAAGGCCACCCATGCGCTCGCGCACCCAGCGGCAGACAAGCCCGAGCATGTAGACGGCAAAGACTGGAGGGGTGTTGGAGCGGGAATCATTTTTAACGTGCGTTCGATAATCGAGCATTGTCGGCAGATCGTCACGCGAACGCTGGAGCAGGTCTTTGCGAATGATGACTGCCGTCACACCCGCAATACCAGCATTCTTCTGGGCACAGGCGTAGAGCAAACCATATTTCGAGATATCGATTGGCCGCGATAAAAAGTCACTTGAGCAATCGCAGACCAGTGGCACAGCACCGACTTCAGGATCATGCTTCCACTGCACTCCTTGAATTGTCTCATTGCTGGTCATATGCACATAGGCTGCATTTTTTGAAAACGAGAGTTCCTCGGCTGCTGGAATCCGATCGTAAGCGGTTGCAGCACCGTCCCATGCTATGTGAACGCTTCCCTCGCGACGGGCTTCCTTGAGGCCTGTCGCTCCCCAGGTGCCAGTCACAATCGAGTCTGCAGCTCCTGTGGCACCCCGCAAAAGATTCATCGGCACCATGGAAAATTGCAGGCTCGCGCCACCTTGCAGCAAAACAACTTCGTGGTCGTCACCAATGCCGACAAGCCCTCGGAGTTCTTGGAGAGTCTCTGCTAGAATCCGGTCGAATGCCGGACTGCGATGACTGATCTCCAAAACTGAGATTCCGATGCCGGGCAGGCTCAGCATGTCTTCCTGAGCTTGCTGCAACACCTCGAGTGGCAAAACTGCCGGCCCAGGTGAAAAGTTATAGACACGGCTATGGGCGGATTGGGTTAATGACTCGAATCTACGGTCCGTCACAGGTTCTCTCCACGATTTCAAAAAGCACTTTACGCGTGCCGCAAGCAAGCGAAACAGCCAAGAATAGGACCGACCAGCAAGATGGTCAACGGCCAGTGTTTTCGATCGCAGCAGACACCGCCGCTGGCAGTGGTGTGGATCCATTGACGGGCGGCAAAACCGGCGGCGGGAGCGCTGCCAAGCGTGATGCGTTGGCCTGCGCAGCGGTGTTGAGCGCAATCACTCTGGCCGATACGGCCGGCTGTTTTGGGTCGATGCTGATGGCTCGCGAATAGTTGGCTAATGCCAACGCCGACTCACCTGCCGATTCCCGTATCTGCCCCAGGGCAACCAACGCTCGAGTGTTATTGGGGTCGATTGCCAAGGCATCCATAAGATGATTCTCCGCGTCGCGAAGATCTCCGTGTTCTTCGCATAAGCGCGCTAATTCGATCTGCGGATTAGGGTTTGTGGGCTGGCGTTCAGCCCAACTTTGCAAGAGGGCAATGGCTTCAGCGGGTCGCTTTTGCTCAACCATTAATACGGCCAAGCCCCGCTCGCATGCTTCGTGATTTGGATTCCGCGCAAGACACAGGTGGTAGTACTGCTCCGCAGTTTGCATATCGACAGGTCTGGCAAAGAGCTTTGCTTGCTGGTGGTAGGTTGCTCCAAGATTATAAAAACAGTCTGAGCTACCCGGTTGCTGCGCGAGCGCCTGTTGAAAATGGGTGATGGCACCTTGGTAATTGCCCTGCTGATAGAGAGCAACGCCTTCTGCGTTGTCATTGCGCAAGAGCGATCCGCAGCCCGTAAGCGAAAGCAGCGCGAGGCTGCACAACCAGCCCTGAGAGAGGGCAGCCGCCCGCAATAAAATTTCTAATCCAGACCATCCGCGCATCGGTACGAGCACTCCGCCAGCCGCCGAGCATCTCTTTGAGTGCCGGACTTTACTTACAGCAGCCGTCAGGAACAACCCCAGTCCTCCCGCCCGAACGCGCAGCTCCCAGGCTTACACTCGGGTGTTTAGCCTGCCAACAGGAATGGGAAACGTTACGCCGAAGCAATGCGGGTGTATCCCAGCAGTCGGACCACCTCAAGAATCTCGCTGCACGTAGGAAACATTCGTCCGTTGCTATGCTTGTACTGATCCAATGCCTGCATGAATTCAACCTCATCGGCCGAATAGTCTCGCTCGCAGGTCGTGGGGTCGATCCAACGCCTCCGGTCGTTTTGAGTGGGAATCGCCGACGCTGGTGCCTCTTGAAACGACTGCTGTGATCGTTTTTTGAACCGAGCGGGCTGGGGCTGATTGGTACGGGGGCTTTTCAGGCCGGCGATTCGCATTCTGAGTTCCTCAAGTGCTTCGGGCTCGTTCTTCAGAAACTATGCACCATTCCTGATAGGCAAGCTTTGACGATCGCGTAAAGTAATTCTTTTTTTTGGATATTTTTGGGCAGTAAAACTCTGCGTCGTAACACAATCAGTTCAACCCCTACAATTGCGGCCATCGCGTCACAGCCCGTCTTCCCCAAGGAGCAACTGCCCACGCTGTCCATCGCTCATGACTGAAGACCAGCCTCGATTGAGGAACAGCGAGCCTGTCGCCTAGCGATTTCCAAACAGCCTTTTAAGGGCATCGGCCGCTGCATCGCGAGAGCTATCGGCTGCCTTCTTGGGAACCTCACCCAGCATTCCTGGCTTCAACTTTGCCTCTTTTAAGCCTGCAATCGTCATACTTGCAGACTTCGAAATGCCGGATGCCCCGGCAACTTCGTCGGTTGTTGCATGAATGCTGCTGTCATCCCCATTGGAACCGGGGGGCGGGTTACTCGCGTGAACAGCGTCGAGAGGGTCGGGTTTTTCAACCGGCGCCGTCGCCACGGAACTCAGCGAATGCGTCGTATCGAACATGCCTGCCGGCGAATCGTCGGCCATCAGCCAACGCGAGACATCGTTATCACTTTCTTTAGTGACTGCTTCCACGCAAGACACCTTTAATTCGAGCGAACCGACAGAAATACTGTCACCGTTGAAAACCTGTATTTTTTCGACAATCCGGGCCCCGTTTACAAACGTGCCATTGCGGCTCGATAAATCTTCAACAAAAACACCCCCAGGGCCAACATAGACCGCACAATGGCGTCGACTGACCTCTTCGCTAAGAGGTCGAACGTCGCATTCCTCGGCTCGACCTATCAGCAGTTTATTGCGCTTGATGGAAATCGCCCGACCGGCGCTTTTCCCAGATGCGATGATCAGTTTCGCGATCATGGATGGTCACTCGTGAAACATTCTAAATCAGTATCGGCTCGTCGAGGTTGTTCTCGCGAATGCCACAGTACCGTCCTCTACTAGCTTATCAAATAGGTGCCTGTTCCGGCCAATGAATTTGCTGTTCATAGAGTGGCAATCCCCATTTTTTTCTATAGGGCCACAGAATCTATCGTCTGTTGGTCCACCGTTCCTCGCGAAATCGTTGGGTAAAACTCTTGATTTCGAGTTCTTTTTCCAGCAAAAAGGACCTGGGTTGCTCTCGTACAATCGCCGAAAGACTCGCCGCTACCCGCTGGAGCCAACGCCGCTCGAGGTGGCCGCGGTTGAATGAATCGTTTGAAAATCCCGGTAAATCGGCCAGGCCTTGCTGGCGTACTTGGCCGCTGCCAACCGGTTCACCGAAGTCAGGGTTATGACAGATGAGCAGGCTACCGTGCTGCAGAACAGCACCTTCCAAACGCCTCTGGCTACTACCCATGATCTTGATCGGATCGGCATTCGCTGATCCGACCAAGTCTCCGGTTCTCCCGACCAAGTCTCCGGTTCTCCCGACCAAGTCTCCGGTTCTCCCGACCAAGTCTCCGGTTGACCGCCTCTCAAAACAAAAAAAAGGCTCAGGGGACTGGCCTCGGTTCTCAATTTCCGATTGACTCGACGGTGAATCAATAACCGCACGGTAAATCGTTGCGGCGATTCCATCTTCACGGAGCACCTCGGCCATGGCCCCATGCAGGGCGTCGTAGAGGAGTTGCGGAGCGGAACCCCAGGGATGGGTTTTTGGAACCGCTGCGGCGTAGGTTAGGTCACTGCCATGCACAATCGCTCCCCCGCCGCTGGGCCGCCGAACAATCGGCATGCCTCGAATTGCCCTTATGGCCAAGGCATCGGAAAGTTTTTGAAAAGCGCCCAGCGAGACAGTCGACTTCGACCAGCCATAGAGTCTCACGAGCATCCCTCCTCTTCGCTGAGCTTCCGCCGCCAGACACTCATCGGCCCCCATGTTGACTACACCATCGGCGTCGCCATCCCACCAGACATCAATCGTATTCACGGTGCTGCCGACCATGCCAACCGCTGGCTCTTGGCGGCCTGCACTTCATCAGGCCGGTTGACAGCGGCTGTGTGTGGTGCAGCCTGAACCAACTCCGTGGGTTCACCAATAATCGTTCGGATGGCATCGGCAAAGGCATCGAGTGTTTCACGACTTTCCGTTTCCGTTGGCTCAATCATGACCGCCTCGCGAACGGTGATTGGAAAATAAACGGTGGGGGCATGAAACCCGTAGTCGAGCAATCGCTTTGCCAAGTCCATGGCGGATATCCCGCTGCGAGATTTCATTTCCATCGCCGAGCCAACAAATTCGTGCAAGCATCCCTTCGAATACGGAACGGGCAAAAGGTCGCGCAGAAGGGCCAGGAGATAGTTCGCGTTGAGCACCGCATACCTCGAGACATCGGCCAAGCCATCGGCCCCAAGCGTGCGAATGTATGCGTAAGCCCGCAGCAGTACGCCAACGTTTCCGAAAAAGCTGCGGACGCGTCCGATCGATTTAGGATGATTAAAGTCGAGAGAAAATCCTCCCTCATGGCGGACCACTCGCGGTGTCGGCAGGAAAGGCTCCAGCATCGCACGCACGGCAATTGGTCCGGCACCGGGACCACCCCCGCCGTGTGGACCGCTGAAGGTTTTGTGCGGATTGTAGTGCATCATGTCGGCGCCAAAATCTCCGGGACGGGCCGCCCCGAGAATGGCATTCATGTTGGCGCCATCCAAATAAATAAGGCCACCCGCCTCATGCACCAGCCTAGCGATCTCGACAATGTTGCGCTCAAATAGTCCCAGTGTGTTGGGATTAGTGATCATCAAGACGGCGGTCTGAGCATCGATTTTCGACCTTAAATCCACCATGTCGACCATGCCTTCGGCGTCGCTCTCGATGCCGATTGCCTTAAAGCCAGCCATCACAGCGCTGGCCGGATTGGTACCGTGGGCACTGGTGGGCACAAGCACATTTGAGCGGACCTCGCCTCGATCACGAAAATACGCGGCCGCCACCAAGAGCGCCGTTAATTCGCCCTGCGCACCAGCCGCCGGCTGCAGTGACACCGCATCAAGACCAGCGATCTCCGCAAAAATTCCCTGGAGATTCCAAAGCATTTCGAGCATTCCCTGCAAGCTTGACTCCGGTTGATACGGATGCACATCGAGCATTCCAGGGAGTGCCGCCAACCTCTCATTGCGCTTGGGGTTGTATTTCATCGTACAAGAACCGAGCGGATAAAAATGCGAATCGACCGACATATTGAGTGTCGATAGATTTGTGTAGTGACGCACAATATCGAGCTCTGACAATTCAGGCAGAGCTGGCGGAGCGTCGGCCCTCGCGTGGGCTGGGATCGCAGCGACTACATCCACCGCAGGCACATCGAGTGCTCCTACGCGGGCGCCGCGTCTGCCGGGGCGAGAAAGTTCAGAAAGCAGATTGGTGGACTGAGTGTTTCGCATGATTGTTATGATGGGATGGTGAGGAAGATACAAAAAGTGAATTAATCGCTAAGGCAAGTCCGTCGATTTCAGCGCGAGTGCGCCTCTCTGTTACAGCCACAAGCAGGCAGTCGTCGAGTTCGGGATACCAACGGCCCAGCGGCACGCCAGCCAGATAGCCTGCGGAAAGCAATTCGGCGACCAATTCGTTGGGACGACTCTGCGGATCACGAACAACAAACTCCTTAAAGAATGGTTGATCAAATCGCGCTGACAGCCGTTGGCCATCAAGCAACCGCCGATGCGCGTAGCTCGCCTTTGCCAAGCAGGATTCTGCCACTTCTCGCAGCCCCTGCGGCCCCAAGACCGCCAGATGAATGCTGGACCGTAATGCTAACAAGCCTTGGTTTGTGCAGACATTGCTTGTCGCCTTCTCGCGGCGGATGTGCTGCTCTCGCGTCTGCAGGGTGAGGACCCAGCAGCGATTGCCTCGGCGGTCGAGCGTCTGACCGGTTAATCGGCCCGGCATGCGTCGCACAAACGACTCGCGGCAGGCCAATATCCCCAGATAAGGGCCACCGTATGCCAGATGATTGCCCAGACCCTGCCCCTCGGCCACGACAATGTCCGCGCCGCAATCCCCCGGTCGCTTGAGCAAACCCAGACTGACTGGATCGACCGCCACCACTGCCAGTGCACCCGCTGCGTGGGCGACTTTCGTTAGGGCTGACAACTGCTCAATGCAGCCAAAGAAATTTGGTTGCTGGAGGAGGACGCAAGCCGTTTGATCGTCAACAACTTGGACAAGGTCTTGGGGCTGGAGCACTCCGGAAGGGCAGGCCGCGATGACTGTCTCCACCCCCAGATTTGCCAGATAGGTTTCCACGACCTGTCGGTATTCTGGATGCGCTGACGCCGAGAGCACGACTTTCTTGCGAGGCGTTACGGACAGCGCCATCAACACTGCCTCTGCAGCAGCGGACGCACCGTCGTAGAGGCTCATGTTGGAGACCTCCATGCCGGTCAAAGTTGTCATCAGCGACTGATACTCGAAATAGACTTGCAAATTGCCTTGACTCGCTTCTGCTTGGTAGGGCGTGTAGGAAGTGAAAAATTCGCCTCGGGCTGCCAGTTGATCGACCACAGCCGGTACAAAGTGGTCATAAGCCCCGCCCCCGAGAAAACAAACGGCGGACGCTGGCGAACTATTTCGTCCGGCTAATTCCCGAATATGGGACTCAAGCTCCATTTCGTCGAGCGCTACAGGAATCTTCAGCGGCCGTTTCAGCCGACATTCCGACGGAATTCCGGAAAAGAGAGATTCCATATCGCCGGGACCACCCGACAAACGAATCGTCTCGAACATGCGGCGAACGTCATCGGCAGTGTGAGGCAGATAACTCATCTGGATTCCAAAAAATGGGTGCGGCGGGTGTGATTGTGGCGGTGAACGAGTCGGCTAGTGAGATTGACTGCTGATATGAGAATCATAGGCTGATTGATCCAGAAGGACAGCGAGTTCGGCTGGATTGTCGGGGCGGATTCGCACCACCCAGCCCTCGCCGTAAGGATCTTTACCCAATGTCTCCAGTTGATTGGGCAAAGCAGCGTTGACCTCCACAATCTCTCCGGAAACCGGCGCATAGAGATCGCTGACGGCCTTAACGCTTTCGATCTCTCCAAATGACTCGCCAGCCTTGACCTTTCTACCCACAGCTGGAAGTTGCATAAACACCAGATCGGTGAGTGCCTCAACGGCGTAGGAGGAAATACCGACTGTCGCGATGCCTGCTGGCTCGTAACGAATCCATTCGTGAGTTTTTGCAAACTTCATATCACCTGCCATAAAAATTCTCCGGTTGGATAGGGACTAGGGATTTCTGTCTGAGAGTCTAAGACGCTTTGTGGGTTGTGGCACCGTTCAGGCACACATAGGACTGCCGTGTCTTTTTCAATTTTGTCGTTGTTCACTTTTTCTAACACGCAACTTATTTTCGGCGGTAAAAAGGTAGGGGGGTCACGCGAACAGCCTGCCGCGTATCGCGCACAAGCACTTCGAGCGCTGTGCCTGGGACGGCCAGATCTCGATCAACCATCGCCATTGCCACTGCTGCATTGAGCGTCGGCGCAAAACTACCACTGGTAACAACGCCCACTGCTCGCTCTCCTTGAGAGACCACAGCGCCCTCGCGGGCACTGCGTTTGGAGTCAAGCGTTAGGCCCACCCGTACGCGGCAGGGGCGATCAGCTTGCAATGCTCTTAAGTGGTTCACGCCGGGAAAGACTCGCCCATCCAGATTCACGGCTAGTCCTAAGCCAATTGCAAATGGGTCGGTGTCTTCGCGTAGTTCGTGACCATAGAGCGGCATGCCCGCCTCCAACCGCAATGTATCGCGGGCGCCCAAGCCACACGCAAGCAGCCCGCGTGGCACACCAGCTGCGTGAATTGCCATCCAGACATCCGTCGCCACCCCAGCAGCTACAACAATCTCAAGGCCGTCTTCGCCCGTGTAGCCTGTGCGACTGACGCTCGCCGGCTCACCCGCCACCGTCGCGTGACTGGCGCGATAATTCATCAAGCTTCGAATCTGCTCCGCATCGGCAGCCGAACACAGACCACAGACGATGTCGATTGCCAGCGGCCCCTGTACGGCGATCATGGCCGTGGCAAGCGTGCGATCTCTGAACGACAGTCGCTCGTCTGACTGGTTGCCCGGAACTGGCAGTTGGCTTTCAAGCCACGCGACAACTCGGGCGCGATTGCTGCCGTTCACAACCAGACCCATTCTCGGCGACCCATCCTCAGCGTTACGATCGCGTGAGACCAGCGCGTCGTCAAGGATCGCTACCAATGCCTGCTGGCCTGCCGAGTCTGGCGGTGATTCGCTGGCAATCAACGTGTATCGAGCCTGCCCCACTTCGATACCAGCCACACGCCGTGTCAGCAGTGATTCCAGCCAGTTGAGTGAGCTTGGGCCGTCGACGGTGAGTCGACCCATGTGCGAAACGTCAAACAACCCGGCGGCATTTCGCGTCGCCAGATGCTCCTCCACAATTGAGCCATACTGCACCGGCATTTTCCAGCCAGCAAAGTCGACCATGCGGCCGCCGTGCTTTTGATGCCAATCGCACAGCGGCGTTTCAAGGAGTGGCTGAGTCACGTGGGATCCATCCCGGGGAGTCAAAAAATAACCGTTCAGTCGCGGGTATAAAAAAGCATTGCGTTCAATGTGGCGGGCCGAAGACGCGGTATCCTAGCACTCTTCCCCACGACCGGCGATTGCCTTACACAAAAAGGCCCAATAGCGGGAAAAACGCGGCCTTGAGGCTCACGAGCTTCTTGCAGAGACAGCCTCGCCCCTCATCTTTTTTTGTGGAAGCCCGATTATCGCTCGGGTAGCCGATTATCGCTCGGGTAGCGGATTATCGCTTAAGTCGTTTTGATTTTTTTTGGCCCCGCTCACCAGACGATTTCTTGGGCTGCTTACGCTTTGATTCAACCGGCGGCCGACTCTTCGAACGGGCACTCGGCGGTCGCACGCTGCGTTCTTGGCCAGTTTCGATCAATCGAAAGTCCAGCGTGCGTCGATCGAGGTCGACGCGGGCAACAACCACACGGACGCGATCACCGAGCCGAAAGGAATGGCCCGGACGCCTGCCGCACAGCGTATGGCTTGCCCGCTCATGGCGGTACGTATCGTCGGGCAATGCCGCCAGGGTAACGAGCCCTTCGGCTGGGAGTTGCAGTCCCTGCACAAAAAGACCAAACGACTCGACTCCCGTCACAACCGCATCCATCTCGTGGCCGATCCGCGAACTCATAAAAATGAAAAGCTTGAGTTTCACAAGCTCTCGCTCCGCCGACTCGGCCCGTCGCTCCAATTGTGAACACTCTGCTCCAAGTTGCACCAGTCCGTCGGCTGGGACGCGGCGACCCTTCGCCAGTGCGGCCAGCGCGCGATGGATTGTGAGATCGGGATAGCGACGAATCGGCGAAGTAAAGTGGCAGTAGCATTCGCTCGCCAAGGCAAAATGGCCGTCTTCCTGCGGCCCATAGGCAGCACGGGTCAGGCTACGCAGCACGGCGTAATGAACGGCATGCTCCTCGGGCCGACCATGCGCCAGTTTTAAAAGTCGCTGCACTTCAAAGCGGCTCTCGAGCGTGTCGACCTCGAATCCCAACTCGGAAACAAACTCTGTCAACTGCCTGAGCTTGCGAGGATCGGGCGAGGGATGAATGCGTCTGAGAAATCCAGCACCCGCTGCAGCCAGGGCCGAGGCCACCGCCTCATTGGCCGAGAGCATGAACTCCTCAATAATCTTGTGACTCTCTGTATTTTGCACCACGTGTGCGCCCTGAACACGACCGTCACGATCAAGATCGATCTTGACTTCCGGCATCGTCAGCTCAAGAGCCCCACGCGCTCGCCGACGGGCCCGGAGCATTCGCGAAACATCGCGCATCCTGCCTAAAAGTGACCGCACATCGGCCGTCAACTCCACCTCACGCGTGGCTGGATCAGCCAAAAAAACGTCGACTTCCTCGTACGTCAATCGGCGGGCACTTTTGATTGCGGTGGATTCGACAGATGAGTGGACGGGAATGCCCTCGGCTGAAAACTCCATCCAACACGTCCGCGCGTAGCGCACGCGGCCCGGTTGTAGGCTGGCCAGATTGTTAGAAACAATTTCGGGCAGCATGGGAATAACGCGATCAGGCAAGTAGACGCTCGTGCCACGGGCCAATGCTTCTTGATCGAGCGGCGAGCCCTCCGGCACAAAATGCGAGACGTCGGCAATGTGCACACCCAAGAGCCAATGGCCCCGCTCGATCGGTTCAAGCGAGATTGCATCGTCAAAATCACGGGCGTCGATCGGATCAATCGTGATGACAACGCGATTGGTCAGATCAATTCGATCAGCTGGAACTTCCTCGGAAAAATGCTCTGCCTGCCGTCGGGCGTCGGCCAGCACTTCGTCGGAAAAAGGACCGGGCAGATTAAACTCATGAATCACTGTCTGCGTATCAACGCCCGGGTCGCCGGAGCGGCCCAGCACTTCAACAACAACTCCTTCGCCGTCCCGCAGATGCGTAGGAAAACGCACCATCTCGACAACGATTTTGTCCTGCTCGCGAGCCCCCTTGGCCCCGGGATCGCCCACCGCCACTGGCCGCGTAAAACTTGTGCCGTCAATGCGCACCCAGCCAGACCCAGCCGCTTCAAAAAAGGTGCCCACAAAGCGGGAGGTGCGGCGAAGGAGAATCTCGACGATCTCACCGGAAGGGCCTGGCCGGCGCACGTCGCGCGATCGCGAAACGCGCACCCGCACCGTGTCACCAGAAGCCGCATCGAGCGAGGCATGCGATGCGATGTGTAAATCTCCCGAGCGGTCGCCAGCGGAAGCATCCAGGGGCCGCACGAACCCATAGCCACCAGCCGCTCTGCGGAAAATACCGCTGACATCTTGGTCGCTCGGTCGACTGCTTGGTCGTTTGGCGAGTCGATTGCCTGAGCCCGGCGTGCTGGAAGGCTCCGCGACTGGCTGCGGTCGAACCGCTTTTTTTCCAACCGATGGATGGCTTGGCCCGACCAGGCTTTGCTGGCCTGTTTTTTGTTTTTTAGCCTTTTGATTACCGGTTTTTCGCCGGTCGGCTCGCCGCCGGCTCTCGCCCTGATCACGAGCCATGGGGTGTGTTTCGCGTCAACCGCGGCCCTTAAAGAATTTACGGCCTAGGTTGGCTTGGTACTGCGTCCAACCGCCATCAATTGCAGCCTCGTTTTGCATCAGTTGCAAGACGCCAGCCATGCGAGCGTCAAGGTTGTCGAGATGGTGCAGCGCCAGCGCTTCGAGTGTCATCGGGAGCTTGGGTGCACCATACTCATACTGCCCATGGTGACTGGCAATCATGTGCTTGATGCGGAGTGCTAGTTCGTGATCAAACGGCAGACCCGTACGGCTTTGAACGGCCTGAACCTTTTCTTCCAACAACTCTAGGCCGAGCAGAACGTGCCCGAGAAGTTGCCCGGCATCGGTGTAGGAAAAACCCTGTTCACTCTCGAGTTCAATCGTCTTGCCGATGTCGTGAAATAAAACACCGACCAAGAGAAGATCGCGATCAAGAGCTGGATAGAGCGGCGCCACTCGGTCGGCCAGACGCAACAGATTGACCACGTGATCGATCAGGCCACCAGTGTGGGCGTGATGCTGCTTGACGCCAGCCGGGCTGCGGCTGAAGGCCCGCATCAGTTCGGTATCGGCCAGCACTTCGTCGACTAAGTCCCTGAGCGGTTTCGAGCGGATCGTTCCGAGGAGCGTTACCATTTCCGCAGAGAGCCGCTCGATGTCTGCCACCGAGAGCACGAGAAACTCCGACTCGTCGATTCCACGACGATCGACGCGACCGATGGCTGTGACAATCAGTTGCAGTGAACCAGAGTAAAGCTGAGTTGTTCCCTCAACACGCACATAGTCCCCATCATCAAACGCCTGATACTCATCATCCGAGGCATTCCACATCCGTCCGGTGATCGAGCCACTGCGGTCGGCCAACTCAACCTGCAAGTAAAGCTGGCCGTTGCGGTTGGGCCGCAACTGCTTATGAGTGGCCAGAAAGACCTGATCGACATTGGCCTGTGCCCCAAGCTCAGTGACAAAACGTCGGCCGGATGCCATCCGCTGCGCTGAAGATTGCCGGGGAGATGATGCGTCCAAGCGTTGGTGGTCGGGCGTGAATGAACGAGTGGTCGCCATGCGGATTTTCTAAAAGAGGACGCCTACCACATTCCCGGCTCACAAAAATGACCGCACTCGGGAAAGGAGCAGCCATCGACAGACCGAATTCTACGACGTGGCCCACGTAAGTCACAAGCAGCGACTACAATCCCGCCTGCTAAAAGACGGCTGCGTTCAAGATTCTTTCCCATTTGTAGATTCTTGTTGGCCATTCTCACAGACTCAAAACAGGAGATACTCTCATGCCCGACCATGCCATTTCCCCCACGCGTGCCGACGACTATCCAGAATGGTACCAGCAGGTGGTTCGCGCAGCAGACTTGGCTGATCAGTCACCGGTGCGAGGGTGCATGGTGATTAAGCCGTACGGCTACGCGATCTGGGAGCGAATGCAAAACATCTTAGACCGTATGTTCAAGGAGACGGGCCATCAAAACGCCTACTTCCCGCTCTTCATTCCACTCTCATATTTAGAGAAGGAGGCCAAGCATGTCGAAGGGTTTTCCAAAGAATGCGCGGTGGTTACGCACCACCGCCTTGAACTCAATGCCGACGGCAAACTGATTCCCGCTGGAAAACTAGAGGAGCCGCTCGTCGTACGGCCCACAAGCGAGACAATCATCGGCGCGATGTATGCCAAGTGGATTCAATCGTGGCGTGATCTGCCCGTGCTGATCAATCAGTGGGCCAATGTGGTGCGATGGGAGATGCGACCTCGAGTATTTTTACGCACGACTGAATTTCTCTGGCAAGAGGGGCACACGGCTCATGCCACAAGCGAGGAGGCGATCGAAGAGACGCTGCGAATGATTGATGTCTACACAACATTTTCGGAGCGCGACCTGGCGATGCCTGTGATTCGAGGGCCGAAGCCGGCCGGTGAGCGATTCCCCGGTGCCGTCGATACATTTTCCATTGAGGCCATGATGCAGGACGGGAAGGCCTTACAGGCAGGCACCTCGCACTTTCTTGGACAGAATTTTGCCAAGGCCCAAGCGATTCGATTTTCCAGTGCCAGCGGCACAGAGGAGTACTGTTGGACAACCTCATGGGGAGTTTCCACTCGGCTGATTGGCGCTGTGATCATGACCCACTCCGACGACGATGGTCTTGTCTTACCACCGAGAATTGCCCCCACGCAGATTGTGATTGTGCCGATTCATCGCACCGAAGCAGAACGGGAAGCGGTCATGGAATGCTGCCGGCAACTCGCGGCAGATTGTACGGCCACACAGTATGCAGGCGAGCCGATCCGGGTGCGCATTGATGCTCGCGAGATGCGCGGCGGTGATAAAGTCTGGCAGCATATCAAGCAGGGCGTGCCACTACGGGTAGAAATCGGGCCTCGTGATTTGGCGGCAGGCGCCGTGAGCGTCTCGCGACGCGACCAACCGCCGAAGCAGCGAGCCAGTCTGCCACTGGCTGGCTTTGGCGAGGTGGCGCGCGGACTACTCGAGGAGTTGCAGCGTGGACTTTTCGAAAAAGCCGCCGCATTCCGCGACACCCATTCGGTGCGACTGGAGAGTAGGGCTGAAGTCGTAGCCTTCTTCGGTCAGTCGGAAGAGCAGGGGATTCAAGGGGGCTTTGCCCACGTGCATGTGGCCGAAGACCCGGCTGTGGCAGCGTTCCTCGATCCGCTTAAAGTAACCGTTCGCTGCATACCACTGGCGGGCGACGACGAACCCGGCACATGCATCGTGACCGGCCAACCCACCAGGCGAAGAAGCGTTTTGGCTCGGTCGTATTAGCGAATCAGGGGTCCGGAGGCTATTCGTCGGGACGGCTTTTGCTCAGCCGCACTGTAGAGGCCGCTAGTCGTTTCGATTCAAAGCTCCCCAGCCTGTCATTCACAGATGTCGAAGCGTGTGTACACTCATGTGAGCGGGAAGAGTCATTTCAATTTTTGAAGATAACTGATGCTACTTTTTTGTCGTTTTCCTTTTTTTCTGTGGAGAACCCTTATGCTTTTCATCGCGCGAGTGGGACTGTCGACTGTCATGGTGTTGTTGGCTTGTGGTGCGGCGATTGATGCCGCGCCATTCGAACAAAGCCATGTGGCGGCCGATGCCAAGTGGATGATGCATTTTGATATGGATACTGCGAGAGAATCGACGGTGGTGCAGCGAGCCTATGCCATGGCCGTAAAGATGCACCCGCAGGCAGAAAAAATGCTGGGAATGGTCTCGGGCATGTTGGGAATGGATCCTCGCAAGGATCTTCATGATGCCACCGTCTACGGCCTCGATACCGACAAACAAAACGCTATCATCATTGTGCACGCCAATGCCAATCGCGAATTCCTTACCACGATGGTGGAACGCGCTGTCGACCATGCAAAAACGAGTTACGGATCGTACGAACTTCATAGCTGGACCCACAAGGGTTGGAATCGCGACTATTCCGGGCCGGCGGTGGGAGCCTTTTTCAAGGACAACATCATTGTCTTTGCTCGCACGCAAGCCGCTGTCAAAGCGGCCCTTGATGTCCTCGATGGATCGGCCAAAAGCATCAAGGATTCTGATTCGATGCTGGCGGGCCGGATTCGCCCGGGTTCGATTTTGATTGGACGGGCTTCGGTCGTCGATCCCAAGACTCGCTGCCCAGTGCTGAAGGAAGGCAGTTCTTTTCGAGTTGCCCTCGGAGAGAACAATGAAACCATATTTTATCGCGCGACTCTGCAGATGAAAACTGCAACTGCCGCTGAACAAGTCAAAGACGTCGTCAAAGGCTTTACATCTTTGGCCTCACTCAAGTACGGCGACGATCAGACGGCCCTCGGGCTTGTT
>Ga0194055_10000066_pt1 | contig 69748 bp, 57 predicted proteins | sample SepL449m_MetaG_FD_155482 | JGI IMG/M metagenome (GOLD analysis project Ga0194055, IMG submission 155482) | Anoxic zone freshwater microbial communities from boreal shield lake in IISD Experimental Lakes Area, Ontario, Canada - Sep2016-L442-9m | ecosystem: Environmental > Aquatic > Freshwater >... | reverse complement strand
CTCGAGGTGCGAGGCGAGGTCTACATGCCGATCCCGGCTTTCGACGATCTCAACCGCCGCCAAGCCGAAGCAGGGGAGAAACTCTTCGTCAACCCTCGCAACTCGGCCGCCGGCTCATTGCGCCAGAAGGACCCGACCGTCACCGCCACCCGTGCACTGTCGTTCTGGGCCTACCAGGTGGGTGCGGTCCAGCCCGTACCCACCGACGATGCTGCCGACCCCACATCGGGCCTAGCCACCAGCCAGTCGTCCACCCTCGAGTGGCTGGCCCGGGCCGGCTTTCCGGTCAACCCCGAAGTCCATCTGGTCCGCGGGCTCGACGAGGTCGTCGCTTTTTGCAACCGTTGGGAGAAGCACCGCCACGACCTCGACTACGACATCGACGGAGTAGTGGTGAAGGTCGACGACCTGGCCCTGCAGCGCACCCTGGGCTCGACGTCGCGGGCACCGCGGTGGGCCATTGCCTACAAGTTCCCGCCCGAGGAGCGCTCGACCACCTTGATCGACATCGAAGTCTCCATCGGCAGGACCGGAAAGGCCACACCGTTCGCCGTGCTCGATCCGGTCTTCGTCGGTGGCTCGACAGTCGGACTGGCCACGCTGCACAACGAGGACCAGGTCAGGCTCAAAGACGTCCGACCGGGTGACACGGTGATCGTTCGCAAGGCAGGCGACGTCATCCCCGAGGTGGTGGGTCCGCTCCAGGCCGCAGGCACCACGCGCAAGCCGCCGTGGACGTTCCCGACCGAATGCCCGGTCTGTGCCGAACCACTGGTCCGTCTCGTGGGGGAGAGCGATACGTTCTGCACCAACCTCGACTGCGCCGGCCAGCGGGTGCAGCGCATCGCTCACTTTTCCTCGCGCTCCTGCATGGACATCGAAGGGCTCGGGGAGCAGCGGGTGCAGCTGCTGGTGGATCACGGGCTGCTGGTCGACGTGGCTGATCTGTACGGTTTCACCTCGGAGACGTTCGACGGGCTCGAGGGGTTCGCCTCCCTGTCGACGGCGAACCTCCTGGCTGCCATCGACGAGTCACGTAGCCGACCGCTCAGCCGGGTGCTCACCGGACTCGGCATTCGACACTTGGGCCAGGTCGGTTCGGTGGCGTTGGCCCGGGCCTGTCGCGACATCGACACAGTGCTGGCCGCCGACGAAGAGGTTCTGGCTGACATCGACGGGGTCGGGGCGATCATCGCCTCGAGCGTGGTGGCTTGGTTCGCCTCCCCGGTCAACCGGGGGGTCGTCGACCGGTTGACCGCTGCCGGGCTGCATCTGGTGGAACCGACACCCCCTGGTGCCGGGAGTGCGGACGCGCTCACCCAGACGCTGACTGGCAAGGCAGTGGTGGTCACTGGGGCACTCGATGGCTACACCCGCGACGAGGCCGAGGCGGCCATGGTGGCCCGAGGAGGTAAGTCAACGGGGTCGGTGTCCAAGAAGACGTTTGCGGTGGTGGTCGGCCGTGCCCCGGGTGCCTCCAAGGTGACCAAGGCAGAGCAACTCGGTGTGCCCGTGGTCGACGGTGGCCAGTTCGAAGAGTTCCTGGCGACGGGTGACCTGCCCATGGGTAACTGACGCCGGACCTGACGCCGGACCTGACGCAGGACCCGCAGCATTTATCTGGATCGGGTCGGAGTTGCCCTGAAACGGCCGCCTTCGGCTACATAGCCAAAATTGATGATCTTCTCAGTTGCCTGGCTGTTGCAACTCGTACCGCTTGTAAACGGGGGGTTCACTCATTAGTCTACGAGTACTGGAACAGAAGTGTTCCGGGCAGGGCAAGGGGTATCGGGTCTTATCTCGTAGTGCAGGGGCATCGGGGGGCGTCGGTTCGACGGTACCGATTGCGCAGGCAGTGCGTTAGATCCGGTAGCGAATCTTGTAACGGTATGAGGGAGTCGTTCGTTGTTCCTCATGTCACTGGCCCGGGGGATCTTCTGGCTGGTGGTTGTGCGTTACGTCGGGGGGCGACCGTCGCCTGACTCAGAGCCCGTGGTGACACGGGGGAAACAAGGAGAGTCAACATGATTCGCAAAATGCTTGTGGTAGCGGGGGCAGTAGCGCTTACCGCTACCGCCTTCACGGCTATCGCCTCGGTCAGTGATTCGTCCACTGCGGGCGCTGTGAAGACTTACACCACGCAGAGTTGTGCCGGAACCGGATCCGTCACGTTCGTTGCTCCTGGACTGAGCTACGGCGGGACACTGGGCAAGAAGTCCATCGTGAAGTCCATCTCTTCGGTCACCGCCACCGGCACCGGCTGTGGATCAGGAGCCACCGGCACCACGACCCTCACGAACAAGCTGCCCACCTCAGCTACTCAGTGCAACCCGGCCGCCGCTAACTACGTTGCTCCCATCGCACCGGCAACATTGCCCGATGCGTGCCTTGCGTGGACTGCGAAGCTCCCGTATGCGTACTCGAACGCCAACAACCTTGCGTCTGCTGGTGTGTCGACGATCGTTACGGCCCTGCAGGCCAAGCCGCCCAAGGCATACGACAACGGCAACAAGGTAGCGTTGGTGATCGGTGATGCCTGTGGCGCCACTTACCCGGCGGGCCCGTGCAGTGGGGTTACCCAAGGAACCGAGTCTGTGGTCTTGGGAGCCTGTGGATCCACCATCGGGTTCCATCTCTTCGGACCCACAGCGGTTGCGGGTCTCACGTATGACCTGCTGATCTGCCTCGTTAGCGACACAGGACCGGCCACCACTGGTGCGTTCTTCGCTGACTACCTGGGTGCCGCTGGTAACACCGTTCCTGGGCTGACAATCGCCACAGCCACGATTGGTGGTAACAGCCACTTGGACTTCGTCAAGGTCTAAGGCAGTCTGAACCCACGCCCTTCGGGGTGAGGGCGCACGAAGGCGGGGCTCCGGCCCCGCCTTCGTCGCGCCATCAAGGATGTGCCTCAGACTTCGATTAGTGCGAGCCATGATCCAGGCCGTCTGGAGTCGAATCTGGCCCACACCCTAAGGCGACATGGACATTTCAGCGCTCTGACCCACCCTCCACCGCTCGACGGCCTGCGGTCACTACGATTGGAAGCGCCATGCCGAGTCTCACCGACTCCATCGGACGTGTCCTCGGCGACCGTTACCGACTTGTCACCGCCGTGGGCACCGGTGCGTCCGCCCACGTCTACCTAGCCGACGACGTATCCCTCCACCGCCAAGTGGCCATCAAGGTCCTCCACCCCGCCCTCGCCGGTGACCAGGCCTTTCTCAAGCGGTTCCGGGCCGAAGCCCGTGCGGTAGCTGCCCTCAACCACCCCAACATCCTGCGGGTCTACGACTGGGGTGAAGAGGGCAACGAGCCCTACCTGGTACTTGAGTACCTGGCCGGGGGCTCGCTGCGCCAGGTCTTCGATACCGGGATGCTGCTCACCCCCGAACAGGCGGTCCGCATCGGCATCGAAGCCTGTGCCGGACTCGACTACGCCCACCGGCGGGGCCTGATCCACCGGGACATCAAGCCGGCCAACATCCTTTTCGATGCCGACGGCCGCCTGCGCATCGCCGACTTCGGTCTGGCTCGGGCCCTGGCCGAGGCGGCCTGGACCGAGCCCGACGGCGCCATCTTGGGCACGGCCCGCTACGCCGCCCCCGAGCAGGTCGAGGGCTTGGTCCTCGATGGCAAGGCCGACGTCTACGGACTGGCCCTCGTGCTCTACGAAGGCGTCACCGGCGAGTCCCCGTTCATCGGCGACACCACCATCGCCACCCTCATGGCTCGCCTGGGCGCGCTACTGCCCGAGCACGAAGCCCTCGGACCGCTGGGTGAGGTGCTGATGTGGGCGGCCGCTCCCGATCCGGCCGAGCGATACGACGCCGCCCAGTTGGGACTGGCCCTGTCCAACCTGTCCGCCACCCTGCCCGAGCCCGATCCGCTGCCCCTGGTGAGCCCCGGGGCCGCCCCCGTGGGACACGACGGCGACCCCTTTTTGATGGCGGCTGCCGTGGGGCTGACGACTGCGTCCGAGCAGCCCGAGCACCCCCCGGTCGCACCGGCGCCTGGTGGCCGCTCGGATCTCACGGAGTTGGGTGTGGTGATGCCAGTAACACCACAAGCGCTGGCCATCGCGTCTGCCTCGAAGCGCCGACGGCGGTGGCCGGTAGTGGTGGCCATCTGCATCCTGGTGGTCGCCCTCCTAGGTGCAGGCGCCGCCTGGGCGATCGAGGCCAAGGTCTTTACCCCGTCGAGTCCGGTGCCGGTGCTGGTCGGCCGAACCCTGGGCGCCGCCACTACCGCGGCTGCCCCTGGTCATCTGCAGGTCACCGTGGCCAGCCGGACCTCGTCGATCAAGGTGCCGGCCGGCCGGGTGATCAGCCAGGTGCCGTCGGCCCGGTCGGGCGGTCAGCAGGTGACGCTCAAGCAGGGCTCGGCCATCGCCGTGGCGGTGTCCACGGGGCCGCCGCTGGTGACCATTCCAAACCTGACCACGTTCTCCAACTGCACCGACGCCATTGGCGCACTGGCTGGCGTCCATCTGGTCGGCGTGTGTCCGCCAGAGGCAGCTGTCTACAGCTCGACAGTGGCGACCGGCGCCATCGTCGGCACTACACCGGCTGTCAGTTCCCGGTACGGCTCGACGGTGACCATCATCACCTCCAAGGGTCATGCCCCGGTAGCAGTTCCGGCAGTGGCGGGGTCTGGATCGACCTACGCATCGGCTGCTGGCGCGCTGACGGCGGCTGGCTTCGCACCGGTCGAGGCCAAGACCTACTCGTCGACGGTGCCGGTCGGCCAAGTGATGGGGACGACCCCGGCGGCCGCCAGTGTCCAGCCATTCGGCTCTTCGGTATCGGTGCAGGTATCGCGTGGACCCCAACCAGTCACCATTCCGTCATTGACCGGCAAGTCGCCGTCGTCGGCCGCCGCCTCCCTGGCCGCCCTTGGCCTGGTGGCCGGAGGCCCCTACGGTCCCTCGGGGGCCACCACCGTGGTCTCTACCGCACCGGCGGGCGGGACCTCGGTCCCGGTCGGCTCCACAGTCAACGTGTACACCCAATGAGCCGCCACGACGGAACGTGCGAACTGTGCGAGGCGGCCCGGATCACCGAGTGGCACTTCGAGGACGACACGTGCTGGGTGGCCGACTGCGAAGTGTGCGACGTGCCGATGGTGGTGTGGAAGCAGCACGGCAACGAACCTCCCGAGGCCGACGTCGAGCACATGCTGGTCCAGTTGGGTTTGGTGGCCGACCGAAAACTGGGCGAGGGTGTCTGGTCCTACGACCGGGTGATGCGCCAGATCCCTGACCACTTCCACGCCCATGCCCGCGACCCCAACTGGTGGGCCCGGCGCTTCGGTCGGTCCTGACGGCGTTGATGACGGCGTGGATGACGGCGTGGATGCCTGGGCATGGCCGGGTGGCGCTGTGCGCGTGACGAAAGTGCACCGGTGATCAAGTACTTGGGGTCGAAGAGGCGACTGATTCCTGCCCTGGCTGCCCTGGTGACCGCATCCGGGGCTCGCACCGGCCTCGACCTGTTCTGCGGAACCACACGGGTTTCCCAGGCGTTCAAGGGCCTGGGTGTGGAGATGACGGCGGTCGACAGTGCCCGGTGCGCCCACGTGCTGGCCCGCTGTTATGTAGCGACCGACCCTGATGCTGTTCCCGGATTCCTCGACGAGGTGACCGAAGCCGTGGCGCGGCTCAACGCCGTGCCGGGTGTCCCGGGGTATGTCACCGAGACGTTCTGCACCGAGTCGCGGTTCTTCCGGCCCGAGAACGGCGCCCGGATCGACGCCGTGCGCGCCGTGATCGAGGCCGAGTATGCCGGCACACCTCTGTGGCCGGTGCTGCTGACCAGCCTGCTCGAGGCCGCCGACCGAGTCGACTCCACCACCGGGCTCCAGATGGCCTATCTGAAGCAGTGGGCCCCGAGAGCCGACAACCCGCTGACCCTGCGCGTGCCCGAACTGCTGGCTGGTCCGGGCCATGCCGTCCAGGGCGATGCCTGCACCCTGGTGGGCACGTCGGCCCTGCCGGATGTGGATCTGGCCTACCTCGACCCGCCCTACAACCAGCACCGCTACGACTCGAACTATCACGTATGGGAGACCCTGGTGGCGTGGGACGCACCCGACCACTACGGCGTGGCCTGCAAGCGTTCCGAGCTGCGGGACCCGCAAACTCGGAGTGCCTTCAACGGGCGGCGGACCATGGCCCCTGCCCTCACCGATGTGGTGGCCCGGGTAGCGGCCGAGGTGGTCGTGCTCTCCTACAACAACGAGTCGTGGCTGAGCTTCGACGAACTCCGTGCCGTGTGTGCCACCCGGGGCGAGGTCGAGGTCCTGGCCTTCGACTCGGCCCGCTATGTGGGTGCCCGGATCGGGATCCATGGTCCGTCGGGCCGCAAGGTGGGCCGCGTGTCGCATGTCCGCAATACCGAGTACATGGTGCTGGCCGGGCCCCGGGCCCGGGTGCGGGCCATGGCCGCGGCCGTCGAGTCCGCCGGTTTCGGGGCCCGAGTCGACCGGCCGGTGCCGGTTCCGGCTGCCTGAATCCTGCCTGAATCCTGCCTGAATCGAGCGACCAGTGTGGGCCGGCACTGGCAAGGGTGCTGTCGGCTTGACCCGGGCAACGGGCCGATGGGATCGTGTGGGCGGCACATCCCTGCAGTCGACCGATCTGGTCGGACGTGGTCGGAGCGCTCGCACACCACCAGATCGATGCCGCTCACCGGCACCGCCGCTGCCCGCCGACCGGCGAGCGGCTGACAAGAGAGAAGCTGAGGACATGGGAGCACTGGACGGACGGATCGCCATCATCACCGGAGCGGGACGCGGCTTGGGCCGTGAGTACGCCCTGCTGTTCGCTTCCGAGGGCGCCAAGGTGGTTGTCAACGACCTCGGCGAGGCCGCTGAGGAAGTGGTCGGCGAAATCACCGCCATGGGCGGCGAGGCCGTGGCCAACAATGATGATGTGACCGACTGGACGGCGGGGAAGCACCTGATCGACACGGCCATCGAGTCCTTCGGCGATCTCCACATTCTGGTCAACAACGCCGGGATCCTGCGCGACCGGGTGCTGGTGAACATGTCCGAGGAAGAGTGGGACGCAGTCGTCCACGTCCACCTGAAGGGTCACTTCGTCCCCACCCGCCACGCGGCCGCCTACTGGCGCGAGCAGACCAAGGCCGGTGTCGAGGTTAAGGCATCCGTCATCAACACCTCGTCGACTTCGGGACTGCTGGGCAACCCAGGACAGACCAACTACGGCGCGGCCAAGGCCGGCATCGCCGCCTTCACCACCATTGCCGCCACCGAGCTGTCCCGCTACGGCGTGCGCGTCAACGCCATCACCCCGAACGCCCGCACTCGCATGACACTGGACACTCCAGGACTCGGCGACCTGGTCCAGGCCCCCGAAGACGCCGCCACCTTTGACGCCTGGGACCCGGCCAACGTGGCGCCCGTGGTGGCGTACTTGGGGACCGAGTCCTGCCCGGCCACCGGCAAGGTCTACTTCGTCCTCGGCGGCCAGGTCCGTACCTTCCAGCCCTGGACGCTGACCGACACCTTGGAGAAGGACGACCGGTGGACGGTGGCCGAGCTGCAGGCCGAGATGCACAAGCTCGGAGGCTGAGTGGCCCCTGGGGCCGACAAGTCGGGCACCTCCGCCGACGGCGTGGAGTTCGACGCCGACGAACTGCGCGAGGCCGAGAGCCTCCTGAGCGGCACCGGTTCAGGTGGCGACGGCGGGATCACGGTCCCGTGGCTGATGCTGTTCCGGCATCGGATGCACCACAAGGTGGCCGGTTCCGACCGGTACCAGTGGTGGGTGCTGTGGACGGTGCTGGCCGGGCTGCTCTCGGTCAACATCACTTTCACGGTGTTCGTGGTGGCCCTTCCTCAGGTGGCCAAGGAGCTCCACACCTCGGTGTCCACGCTCACCTGGACCTCCACTGGACCTCTACTGGCCTTCGGTGTGGCCGCCCCGATCCTGGGCAAGCTGGGCGACCTGCGCGGCTACCGAAAGCTCTATCTGTGGGGACTGTCGGGCGCCGCCCTCAGTGTGGTCCTGACGGCCTCGGCGCCCACTGCCGGGGTGCTGATCGCCGCCCGGCTGTTCGACGGCGTCCAGGGTGCAGCCACGGGTGCGGCCTCCATGGCCCTTGTGCTTCAGGCCTTCTCTCACGAGGACCGAGTCAAAGCGATGGGGTGGTGGGCCCTCGTCGGTGCCGGCGGCCCAGTGCTCGGGGTAACCATCGGGGCCCCCATCATCCAGTTCTACGGGTGGCGGGCGCTCTTTTGGGGTGAGCTTCCCCTGATGGCGGCGGCCGCCATCCTCGCCATCATCGTGCTCCCGTCCCACGACCGAGCGGCCCGGCACGCGGCAGACGCCCAGAAGCGGACCGGGCGTGCGGTCACGCCGGTGCCAGTGGCTCCGGCTCCGGTGGTGATTGCGTCGGACACTGACTCGACCATCCCCAAGCCGGTCAACCCCTGGCGTCAGCTGGACTGGATCGGATCGATCACCCTGTCCACTTCTGTCACCCTGGGCCTGCTGGCCCTCAATGTCGCTCCGTCCTGGGGCTTCACCGCGCCCAATACTCTGGGGCTGTTCGTCCTCAGCCTGGTGTTCGCCATCGGTTTCGTCCTCCACGAGCGCCAAGCCCCTCACCCGCTCATCCCGCTCCACTACTTCAAGAAGCGGAACTTCGTCTTCCCCTTGGGGGCCCGGGCGTGCATCAACTTTGCCTACATGGGCGGGTTCTTCCTCTTCCCCATCTTGATGGAGGGGGTCTACGGCTACAGCGAGACGAGCGCCGGGCTGCTGTCGACGGCCCGGCCGCTGGTGTTCTCGCTGTCGGCCCCGATCGCCGGGTACGCAGCGGTCAAGGTGGGGGAGCGGTGGTCGGTGGTGGCCGGTGCCAGCGCCCTGTTCGTGTCCATGCTGGTATTCACTCAGGTCGGGGGAGACCCGTCGGTGGTGCTGATCGTGTCGGCCTTGGCCCTGTCCGGGTTAGGCATGGGGGTGTCCAGTCCCTCGACTGCTGCATCGGCCGCCAACGAGGTGGCTCCCGAGGAGCTTGGGGTCATGAGCGCCGCCCAGCTCTTGATCACCCAGATCGGGGTCGTGGCCGGCATCCAGGTCATGGTCACCGTGCAGGCCTCCTCGCATGGGGGGACCGGTTCGCTGGCCTCGTTCCACAAGGCATATTTGGTAGGCGCCCTGGTGGCTCTGGGTGCCGTTGTCTGCGGGTTCTTCGTCAAGAACACACCCCGCCAGAAGCAAGGGGCACCGGCCGAGCCGGCCCTGCACTGAACCTGCCTTGCTCCAGCCCTGCTGGCGCCCTACTCGGTCATGGCTTGGATCCGGGCGGCAATTTCGGCCGCCGTCGGATCCGGGGACAGCGACTGCAGGGCCATCAGCTTGGCAATGTCTCCCTCGACCTTGATCTTGCCCTGCATGAAGGCCTGGAGGCCGGCCTGGGGGTTTCCCTCCACCAGCAGGGCCCGGGCGATGTCGTATCCGATGGTCACCTTGAGGTCGGCGGGCTCGATGTGGCCGAGGTCGAGCACCAACTCACCAGTGCTGGTATCTGCGTGGGCATGGACCGGCCCTTCGCCGAAGGGGACCTCGGTCACCACCAGATTGACCCGGACCGCCTGGTCGATGCCGCCGCGCCCTTCGTACTCGGCACGGATCGAACGGGCCTCATCCAGCCAGTCGTCGCTCAAAAACAGATAGGTGGCCATCGCTGCGGTGCTCCTTGCCCTTCGGTCGGTCGTACCGGCAAACTCTACCTGTCCACCTGACGCTGGCTCCAAAGCCCGATGGGGACGCCAGCGCGGCACGGATCCGACGGGACGGGCAGCTGTGACCCATTAGCATCTCGTCCATGACCGCCCCCATCATGTCTGGTGCCGAACCATGGTCTGCCGTGGGCAGCGCCAACGGCGTCCTCGTCCTCCACGGGTTCACCGGGAACCCCCAGTCCATGCGGCCACTAGCCGTGGCCCTGGCCGATGCCGGGTTCACCGTGGAGCTTCCGCTCCTGCCCGGGCACGGAACCTCCCTCGAGGACATGGTCCCGACCCGGTGGGACGACTGGTCGGGAGCCGCTGAGGCCCACTTCCAGGCGCTGGCGGCTCGCTGCGACCAGGTGGCTGTGGTCGGGCTATCCATGGGCGGGGCCCTGACCTGCTGGCTGGCCGAGCGTCACCCGCATCTGGCCGGCATCGCCGTGGTCAACCCGCTGGTGAAGGCGCCTGACGGTGAGTTCCGAGCCGGCATCCAAGGACTCCTCGACATCGGCACCGAGACCTTCGACGGCATCGGGTCGGACATCAAGAAAGCAGGCCCGGTCGAGGCTGCCTACTCCGGTACTCCGCTGGCCGCCGTGCTCTCCCTCTTTGAAGGCGTCGACGAGGTCGAGGCCGGCCTGGACGGCATCCACTGCCCAGTACTGGTGCTGTCGAGTCGCGACGACCACGTGGTCGAGCCGGTCTCGGGTGACGTACTGGTCGCACGGGTCGCTGGCCCGGTCGAGCGCATCTGGCTGGAGGACAGCTACCACGTCGCCACGTTGGACAACGATGCCCCGTTGATCGAGGCCAAGGTGGTCGAGTTCATGCTCGAGGTGCTGGGCGGCCCCGGCGGAGCGGCAAGCTGATGGCCGAACCCGCCCGCCTGACCCGCCAAGACGTGGCGCATGTGGCCGCCCTGGCTCGTCTCCACCTGAGCGATGAGGAACTCGATCTCTACACTGGCCAGTTGGCCCAGGTACTCGACCATGCCGCCGATGTGGCCTCGTTGGACCTGGCTGGCGTGGCGCCCACTGCCCATGCCATGGCCGTCATCAACGTGCTGCGCCTCGACGAGCCCCGGCCCTGCCTGGACCGCGACGAGGTCCTGGGCCAAGCCCCTTCGGTCGAGGATCACCGGTTCCGGGTTCCTCGCATCCTGGGGGAGGCACCGTGACCACCCCCCGCCCCGCCCAAGAGATCGCTGCCATGATTCGGGCAGGCGAGGACTCCGCTGTCGATGTGCTGGAGCACCACCTGGCCGTCATCGAAGCCGGCGAGGAGTCGATCCACGCGTTCAACCTGGTCATGGGGGAATCCGCCCGCCACCGGGCCCGGGCCATCGATGCCCAGGTGGCCGCCGGCGAGGATCCGGGCCCGCTGGCCGGCATCCCGGTGGCACTGAAGGACAACCTGTGCACCCGTGGGGTACCGACCACCTGCTCGTCGCGCATCTTGGAGGGTTGGCGTCCGCCGTATGACGCCACTGTGGTCACCCGGCTGGCCGATGCTGGTGCGGTCATCATCGGCAAGACCAACATGGACGAGTTCGCCATGGGCTCGTCCACCGAGACCTCAGCTTTTGGCACCACCTGCAACCCGCACGACCTGACCCGAGTGCCGGGAGGATCGTCGGGTGGCTCGGCCGCCGCCGTGGCCGCTGGGTTCGCCCCCCTGGCCCTGGGCTCCGACACTGGCGGCTCGATCCGTCAACCGGCTGCCCTGTGCGGTGTGGTGGGCATGAAGCCGACGTATGGCACGGTGTCGCGTTACGGACTGGTGGCCTTCGCCTCCTCCCTCGACCAGATCGGGCCGTTCGCCACCTCAGTGGCCGACGCGGCGTTGTTGTTCGACGTCATCGGCGGCCACGACCCGCTGGACTCGACCTCGCTCAACCGTCCTACTCCGCGAGTGCTGTCCGTCCTCGACGAAGGGGTGGACGGGATGACTGTCGGCGTGTTGACCGAGTTCCTCGACGGGGCCGACCCCGACGTGGTGGCTCGGGTCAACCAGGCCGCCGAGGCCCTGGCCGCGGCTGGGGCCCGCATCGAAGAGATCTCGGTGCCCGAGGTGGCCCTCGGACTGTCGGCCTACTACCTGATCGCCCCGGGCGAGGCCTCGTCCAACCTGGCCCGCTACGACGGTGTCCGCTACGGGGTCCGGGTCGATGCCGAGGACACGGTGGCCATGAACACCGCTACCCGGACGGCCGGGTTCGGTGCCGAGGTCAAGCGACGGATCATGCTGGGCACCTACGTCCTGTCGGCTGGCTACATGGACGCCTATTACAACCAGGCCCTGCGGGTGCGCACCAAGATCATCGAAGGTTTCGCCACCGCCTATGCCCGGTGCGACGTCCTGCTCGGCCCTACGGCCCCGACGACGGCCTTCGCCATCGGCGCCAAGGTCGACGACCCGCTGACCATGTACCTGTCCGATGTCTGCACCATCCCGACCAACCTGGCCGGCCACCCGGCCATCTCCATCCCCTTCGGCCCCGGGGACGACGGACTGCCTATCGGGGTGCAGCTGCTCGGCCCCGCCCTGTCCGAGGGCACGCTGTTCCAGGTGGCCGCCGTGGTCGAGGCCGCCGCACCCGCCCTCCGCGTCCCGCGGATCACCACAGGAGCACCGTCATGACGACCGACTGGCAGATGGTCATCGGCCTCGAGGTCCACTGCGAGCTCAAGACGGCCACCAAGTTGTTCTGCGGCTGCCCCAACGTGTTCGGGGACGAGCCCAACACAAACGTGTGCCCGAACTGCTTGGGCCTGCCTGGATCGCTCCCGGTGCTCAACCAGCAGGCCGTCGAGTTGGCCATGGCCATCGGTACCGCTCTGCACTGCGAGATCCGGCCGTCCACCTTCCACCGGAAGAACTACTTCTACCCGGACCAGGCCAAGGACTACCAGATCAGCCAGTATGACGAGCCGATCAACGTCAACGGCCACCTCGACCTACCCGACGGGTTCCGGGTGGGCATCGAGCGTGCCCACATGGAAGAAGACACCGGCAAGACCAGCCACTCCGGAGCATCGGGACGGATCCACGGAGCCGACTACTCGTTGGTCGACTACAACCGCTCCGGGGTCCCCTTGGTGGAGATCGTGAGCGACCCGGACATGCGGACGGCCGATCAGGCCCGGGCCTATGTGACCGAGTTGCGGGCCATCTTGGTGGCATCGGGCGCCTCCGACGGCAAGATGGAGGAGGGCTCGATGCGGGTGGATGCCAATGTGTCAGTCCGCCGCAGTGTGGACGATCCGTTCGGCACCCGCTGTGAGATCAAGAACCTCAACTCGGTGCGGTCGCTGGGCCGGGCCATCGAGTACGAAGCCGGGCGTCAGATCGCCCTCATCGAGTCAGGTGAGCGGGTGATCCAGCAGACCCGCCACTGGGACGAGGGCGCGGGTCGCACCGAGGCACTGCGATCGAAGGAAGACGCCTACGACTACCGGTACTTCCTCGAGCCCGACCTGGTGCCGTTGGTGCCCGATGCCGAGTGGATCCGGGCCGTGGGGGACACGTTGGGCATGATGCCAGCCGCCCGCCGGGCCCGTCTGGCCGCCCTGTTGGACGACGCCGGGGGCATGACTGATGCGCAGCGCGATCAGGTGGCCACCGTCGTCGACCTGGGCCTCGATGACCTGGTGGTGGTGGCCGTGGCTGCTGGGGTCGGTTCCGGCCTGGCCCTGGCCCGCACGGCCAATGAGGCCGCCACCGATGCCGATGCTGCACGCGTGCTCGACCCCAAGTCGTATGTGGAGCTGCTGACCTTGGAGGCTCAGGGATCGCTGTCGGCCACTCAGGCCAAGTCCGTACTGGCTGACCTACTGGCTGCCGGTGGGGGAGACCCGGCGGCCATTGCTCGCGACAAAGGCTTCGAGGCCATGTCCGAGGACTCGCTGGCTGACACCGTGGCCCAAGCGGTAGCCGACAATCCCGATGAATGGTCGCGCTTCTGCGAAGGTGACGACAAGCTGGCCGGATTCTTCACCGGACTGGTGATGAAGGCGACCAAGGGCCAGGCCAACGGCAAGGCAGTGGCCGCTGAGCTGCGACGGCTGCGAGGCTGAGCGGGGGCGTTCGACCAGCAGTCGTGGGGCAGTATTCGACCGATCAGTTGGTCGGTGCCCAGAACGGCACCGACAGCAGATCGGATGCACTCGGCGGGTTGCCGCTGGCCAGGTACGGCCCCTGGGCTGTCCACCCCAGCCGGGTGATGTAGATCGGTCGGGGCGGGACGTCGGCGTAGGGTGCGGCCGAGCACCGGGGGGTGTACAGCATCCAGATGCCCGACGCCGTCTGGAACACGGATGCTTCACCGGGGCCTGGTCCTTGGGCGTTGGATCCCATGAACGGCACCGAGCTCTCATCGGCACACGGTCCAGCCGGTCCATTGCAGCGGGCGATGCCGATGCCGTAGCGGGGGTTGTTGTACCAGTTGGCCGAGTAGACCACCCAGTAGGTGCCGTCGACCTTGACCATCTGCGGGGCCTCCACGATCGTCCCCTGCCAGGGCCGGTCGGGTGACATGAGGAACGAAGGGCTGCCCAGCAGGCGGGTACCGTCGGCGGACAGGCGCTGGGACCACATCTTGGTGGGGGTGGGGGAGCCCTCGATGTTCTGGTCCGACTTGAACATCACCCACGGGGTGCCGTCTGAGTCGACGAACACCCGGGGGTCGATCGAGCCACCTTGGTCGAGTTGGCAGATGAACGGGTCGGGCCGCGCGGTATAGGGCCCAGTGGCCGAGGTGCCGAAGGCGCTGCCGATGCACTGCATCGTGGGATTGGAACCCTTGACCTGGGCGGTGAAGTAGAGGGCATACGAGTTGGCGAATCGATGAATGTCGGGGGCCCAGGTGAATCCACGAGCAGCCCAAGCGGGCAGCGTCGGCAGGGCGTCGATGGGGGCAGTCCAGTGGATGAAGTCGGTACTGGTGACGACGGGGACGTTGATGGCGCTGTCACCAGCGCCGCCGCTGGAGGTGAGCAGGTAACGACCGTCAGCTACGGTCAGGAACGGGTCAGATTCGTGGAGCCTGGCAGGAACCTCAGAGCCTGGGGCCGAGGGAACCGGGTTGGCGGGGGGCGCAGCAGCTGCCGCCAGGAGGCTGGCCGTGGTCGCATCGCCGGCCGCCCTACTGGCAGCCGCGCTGGCTCCCGTCAGATGGACAGAGGCCGATGGCGATGCACTCAGCCAACTGGCGGCAGCACCGCCGAGGATGGTGGCCACCAGGACCAGGAGAATGGACAGAACGACCGCGCTCCGCCCTCCGCTCTTGTGTTGGGTAGCGGTGTTTGGAGGGGCATCCCCTTCCTCGTTGCTGCTCATTGACGCGCGCGCCCTCTGCTCTCATGTTCATGCCCCCCGGCACCGTCCCGATCGGTAGGGGCGGGACTTACGATACTGCCCCACGGGACCGCGGTCATGACGCCCCGATCGGTACCCTCGACCTGGGGATGAACAGTGGACATCTAGGCCAGACCTGGGGATGGACGAGGAAATGTGGCGGATAACCTCGGGATTTCGCGTTCTGCTCTTGACCCCTGATTCGGGACGGTTCACAGTGACTTCAGTTCGGGAAGCCGAAGCCCATAGAGGCTTTCGACGAGGTCCGAGGACAGGTCGTAGACCGGTCCGAAGGAGCGAGTTCGGGATGTCTGGTGGGCCGTAGGTGACCGGCAGGTGGTGCGAGGACGGATCGGGGCATCCTTCAGGGGGTGGTTCCGGTTCGGTGTCTGGTACTGGGTCGTCCGACACGACCCGGGTGTCAGGTGGAGTCGAATCACCGTGTACGTGGTCCCGAGGAGTTGGTTCGGTTTCGACCGTCCGGCTACTCGGGACTGCGACGCGTCTGGGGGTAGTTTCGGCCGGTGGTGTGGCCGCCGAGGACACGAGCAGAGCGGACCCGAAACGGAGAGCTCCGTGCCAATCCTCGGCCAGCCTCGTGCCGATCCTCGGCCGACTTCAGTGGTGGTGACTGGCCGCCGTGGACTCTGCACCCTCCATCTGACACGGATCGGCATTGTCGTCATGGCACGGTTCGCACTCGAGTTCGAGCGTGCTGTGGGCGATCCTGTAGGGGCCGGCGATGACCGCCTTCACCTGCTCGCCCACCACCTGGGCCTCTTCGAGTGTGGGGTGTCCGTGGAGCACGAGATGAGCCGAGAGCACCCGCATCTCACTCGAGAGGCTCCAGACGTGGAGGTCGTGGACATCGCTGACCTCGGGCACGCCTGCCATAGCGGCCGTCAGTTGATGGAGATCGACATCGGGTGGCGTGGACTCGAGGAGCACGGCCACCGTGGACCGCAGTACGCCCACCGCCTGGGTCACGATGATGGCAGCCACCACGAGTGCCGAAACCGGATCGAGCCAGGTGGCCGAAGGGGCCACCAGCAGGACGAGTCCGGCCACGACCACAGCCGCCGAAGCGAGAGCATCACCCAGCATGTGCAGGACGGCGGAGCGCATGTTGAGGTCGTGGCTGTGGTCGGAGAGGATCCAGGCGGCCAGGCCATTTACCAGCAGCCCTCCGCCAGCCACCACTACGACGATGCCGGCGTCGATGGGAACGGGGTGGATCAAGCGATGCACGCTGGCCACGACGATGAACACGGTCACTGCGGCGATCAGGACGGCATTGGCCAAGGCGGCCAGGATGGTGGCCCGATGGTTTCCGAACGACCGGGCTGGGCTGGCTGGACGGAGTGCCAGTCGCACGGCCACGAGGGACAGGCACAGCGCGCCCACGTCGGTCAGGTTGTGCCCGGCATCGGCCAGTAGACCGGTCGAGTGGGCGAGGACCCCGAAGGCGATCTGGGCGACCACCAGCCCCACGTTGAGGGCGAGGCTCACCACCAGTCTTCGTGATCGGTCCATGGATGCTCCACTATCCATGCTACCGGCCCGGGTATCGGTTCCGCCTGTGCTTTCCGGTGGCAGGCCAGCGGGTGGCAGGCCAGCGGGTGGCAGGCCAATCAGCGACAGCTGGTCAGTGGGAGCGATGGTCCCTCGGTAGCATGACGGTCATGGAGGTACTCGCGCTCTATCTGCCTCAGTATCATCCGATCCCCGAGAACGACCGCTGGTGGGGTACGGGGTTTACCGAGTGGGCCAATGTGACCAAGTCCGGGCCTCTCTTTCGCGGGCACGACCAGCCCCACCTTCCGGCAGATCTGGGCTTCACCGACCTGCGGGTACCGGAGACCCGCGAGGCTCAGGCCGATCTGGCTCGACGATTCGGGGTCACTGGGTTCTGCTACTGGCACTACTGGTTCGCCGGTCACAGACTCCTCGAGCGCCCGTTCGACGAGGTCGTGGATTCAGGGAGACCCGACTTTCCGTTTTGTGCAGCCTGGGCCAACCAGACCTGGTCTGGAATCTGGCATGGCGCCCCGGACCGGATACTCATCGAGCAGACCTACCCCGGCCCGGAAGACGACCGGGCCCACTTCGAGTCGTTGCTGCCCGCCTTCCGTGATCCCCGCTACATCCGGGTCGGTGGGCGACCGTTGTTCTTTGTCTACCAACCCGCCAGCCTTCCGGATCCGGCCCGATTCGTGGAGTCCTGGCAGCAGATGGCGGCCGATGCCGGACTGGGAGGCCTCTACCTGGTGGCCGCCCTGGGCGAGTCGGGCTACAGGAGCCAGCAAGCTGATGGCTTCGATGCCGGCGTGCTCTTTCGGTACCCGTTCACCCGGACCACCACGGTGAAGGTGCGCGACCGGCTGGTGGCACGCGGACTGATGCGCGGGCCCAAGCGCTACCCATACCCCGAGACCTTGGCCGATGCGCCCGACTGGTTCACCGGGAAGATCTTCCCGGGGATCTACCCCAATTGGGACAACACCCCTCGATCTGGACGAGGAGGAGTGGTAGCCACTGGCTCCACTCCTGAACTATTCGGTGCCCATGTGCGGCGAGGTCTGGAGTGGGTGTCGTCGTTCCCTGCCGACGAGCAGGTGGTGGTGGTCAAATCGTGGAACGAATGGGCTGAGGGGAACTACTTAGAGCCCGACCAGGAGGTCGGTACGGCCCGACTCGAGGTACTCCGTAGCGAGTTGGTCCGGGCCGGCCACATCGCCCCGTGACGCCTTCATCGCCCGGGAGTACGCTCCGGTGGCTCGCGGCCTGGGCCGTGCTGCTGGCCTGTATCGGCGGGCTGGTGTTCGCAGTAGCCACCGCACGGCTGTTCCTGTGGCCTCCGACGGACGCTCCGGTTCATGTGGATGCCATCGTGGCTACCGGCGGTGACCCGGGGGAGCTGCGGTCCGCCAAGGCGATCTCCCTGGCCGTGGCCGGCTATGCGCCAGTGGTCGTGATCTCCCGTGGCGGCAATATTCCAGTGCGGTGCCCTCGAGCGGGCCACGGTGTCCAGGTCATCTGCTTTCGGGCCAACCCGCTGAACACCAGGGGGGAGATGGAGTTTGCTGCCAACATCGCCGCACGTCACCACTGGACGTCGCTGATGATCGTTCCCGGCCGTGATCAGGCCACCCGGGCACGACTTCTCTTTCGACGATGCAGCGACATCCACCTCACCGTGGTGCCGGTCAGCGGCTACGCCGTCAACTACCTCTACAGCATGGCCTACGCATGGGCCTCACTGGCCAAGGCGTTCGTGGCCAACACGTCCTGCTAGCGGCCACGCACTGATCGCAGGTGGCCACTGGGGGCGCGAGTGTGAGACGAGTCGGCCGGGATCAGGTCGAGCGGGATCAGGTCGAGCGGGATCAGGTCGAGCGGGATCAGGTCGGCTGGGCGCGACCCCGAGTGCGGCCAGCCAGCCGTTCGACCTCGAGCCGCCGTCGTCCGGCGAAGCGGTATACCTTCGAAAACGTGGCGGCCGTCCAGTGCTCGGGCTGCACGTCCAGTGTGGCCGCCCCAGCACTGCGGATCTCCTCGGCCATGGTGAGGTAGCACCGGCGCCGGTAGTGACGGAGGTGGTCGGTGAAGTCGTCCTCGCTGGAGATGAACGTTCGTACGTCACACACCCGGGCATTGGGAAGATCCGCCACTACCTCGTCGAGGGCGGTGTTCATTACCTGGTGGTGCAGGTGACGGTCGGGCTCCTTCGGATTGCTCAGCGGATACTCAGCCCCGTTGACCAGGACCAGGGTGGCGTGGTCCGGGATGGACTGGGCCAACCAGGCGATGTTCTTCTGGAACGCCGCGGGGGTGATCCCACCCAGGGGTTCGAACTCTGCGGCAAACCAGGCGAACCACGCCTCGTCCATCGACTCTCGGGCATGCCGCTTCACCAAGCGATCGCGCATGGCCGGATCAGTGACGTCGGAGGTGAACTGGTTCCACGGGACTACGAGTCCGGTCTGGCGGTGCCGGTAGAGCCCCTGGGTGTAGTCGGTGAGCACGCTGAGCACCAGGACGTCGTAGTCCGGTGCCACCACGGTGGCCGACCGGTAGGTGTCCTGATCGACCATGGGGAGCCGGTCCACCAGTACGGCTTGGGCCTCCGTCAGGCCGACCGCGGACTGGCGGAACGTCTCGGTGTGACCAGCATGGATGAACGCCCCCGTCTCCCCTGGATGGGCGAACTCGGTGGCGATGTCCCCTCCGAGGAAGTCGGCCGTAGTGCTGAGGTCACAGCCACCGACGATCAGGATCCGGCCACTGCGTTCGGGGCGCCCGCTAGCGGTGCTCCGTCCGCCGGACCCCGCGGTGCCATTCCCCGCGGTCCCGTCGTCGACGGTGATCCAGTCGACTGTCCCAGTGAGCGAGGAGACCACTTCGCCCACTACCTCGAGTTCGGGCCGACCGAGCCGGTCATAGAGCCACTGCTCGATGCCCATGTTGAGCACGCGGCACGAGAAGAGATAGTCGGTCAGGTCCCCGGATCTCTTGTCCAGTGCGTAGAAGCCACAGATCCCGTAGTCGCCGTAGCGGTCCGAGGCCTCGACGTACCCAGACACCACCTCTGGATCGGCAACCATGGCGGCAAACTCGTCGGAGGTGAGCCGCCGTTTGGTGAAGTTGAGCTGATTCGTGCGCAGCGCCAGTTCGTGGAGCCGGTCGACCTGTGCGCCTGTGTCCTCGTGGACGACCACACGGATGTCACACGACCGCAGGAAGTCCTCGTGGGAGTCGCTGGTCTCTTGGCGGTCGGTCAGTTTGCGCTCGAGCACCTGGTACTGACGGAGTCGCGTGAGGGCGCCATCTTCCTTACCGACCAACTGCGGCAGCTCCAACAGTCGGTCCAGGATCTCGGGACCGGCGGTCTGGAGGCCGGGGGAGACGTGTTCGGCTTCACCTAGGTTGGCCGGGAGGTCGTCCAGGAACAGCACGTTTTCGGGGCGGAGTTGGGCATCCTTGATGATTTGGGCCACCCGAGCCCCTTTGGGGGTCCAGTCGATCCGAGCGAATACGAACTCGTCCCACAGTCCGACCGACTCGAGCTGGATACGAACCGGCTCCTCGTCGTTTTTCGAGCAGATGGCGCTGACGATGCCCCGGCGGTTGAGGACCCGGACCATGTCTACCAAGGCGGGGTCACACTCGACCGGCCCTTCGCTGAGGGTGCCACGCCAGAACGTGTCGTCCAAGTCCCAGACGATCATCTTGACCGGTCCAGAGAGCCCACCCACTGGGTCGCCGATCACCGGGCAACCATCAGGAAGCAGGAACCGCCGACGGCACGCCCGGACGATCGCCACGTCAGCCCAGTGCAGGCGTACACCCCTGATGCGACTCGTGCGCCTGCCACCCTTCCATCATCCCACAGGGGGTCCTGCGGACTCAACGGATCAGGTGTCTTCTTTTGACGGCAAGCTGCGGGTAGAGCGATCCTGGCGGGTAGATTGACGGCGTGGCCAGCACTGTCGGAGATGCAGACCCGACTGCGGTCCAGCGGTCGAGCAGTCCGATCATCCGGACCTGGCGGATGATCGGTCGGGACGTACGCGGCATCCGTGATGTGGCATCCATGAGGCTGGACCCGACCTATCGACGTCTGGCCGCAGGCTACGAGCTTCCTGATGGGTCGAAGCGGGTCTACTGCCACCACATTCGAAAGACGGCCGGAACCAGTTTGTTCCTGAGCTTCCTGGCCCTGGGCGGCGAGGACCCGATGGCGGTATGGCAGAGGATCACGTCGGCTCGGCTGCCACGTACGGTCAGCGGCGGCTATGCGTTCGCGTCGGTGCACCGCAGGCTCATCTCCGAAGGCGCCTATCTGTATGCCCGGGCCCACCGTCCAGTGGAGGAGCAGCCACTTCCGCCCCGCACCTTCACGGTGACGGTCCTCCGTGACCCGGTGGCCCGGGTCCACTCCTACTTCGACTACCTGGTGACCGGGGACTCGGTGGATGCTCCCGGCCATGTGGCCGAGCGCGAGCGTCATCTGGCCTACGACGGGTTCGACGGGTTTTTGGACCGGGTGCCACCCCGGCACCTCTTGACCCAGCTTCATACGTTCTCGACCACGTTGGATGTGTCGGAAGCCACAGACCGGATTGCGGCGTGCTCGAGCGTCTTCTTCACGGAGGGCTACGCAGATGGCCTGGCGGACTTGGCGAACCGACTGGAACTGCCGCTGGCCGTGCATCGTGCACGGGTGACCGGTAGCCGGTCGGAGTTGACCAGAGCGCAGACCGAACGACTCCGCCAAATGCTCGAGCCGGAGTACGAACTCCTCGGACGGTTGGCTGCTGGCGGTATCGGCCGGCTGTCGGCCTCCTGAACCCGGCCTCCTGAACTGGCCTCCTGAACCTGGCCTCCTGAACCTGGCCTCCTGAACTGACCTCCTGAACCCGGCACGTGGAGACAGGGACGCGCGTCGAGGACATCGACCGCTCGCCCCTAAGAGTTGGCTGTCACCTTGTGGTGCTCGAGATCCCGACTGTTGGCGATGGCCACGGCCGCCAGCTGCGATCGGACGCCGAGTTTGCGCAGGACGGAACGGATGTGCGATCGCACGGTGGTGAGTGACACCACTAGTTCCTCGGCGATATCTTGGGCGGCCCATCCCTCGGTCAGATAGAAGAGCACGCGGCGCTCGCCAGTGGTGAGGCCCAGCAGTGCGTGGAACCGAACGGGAAACCCGGCATCGGCCCTCAGTCGCGCTTCCTCGAACGAAAGCCCATCGAGGGAACGCAGGGCATCGGACAACTGTTCCAGGTTGAACAGCGCGAGGGCGCCTTGGCTGACGCAGGCGGCAATGGCGCCGGCGCCGGCACCGGCGCTCACGGCGAAGACCGGAATACCCTTGTCGAGGTACGCGCTGGTGACCCGGGCCGGAAACCCCCAGGCTCCGCTGGCCCAGTCGGGGGAGCGGCCTACCCATGCGCCGTCCAGTACCAGGACCACCAGGTCGATGGCCATGTCGCCGACGGTCATGACCAGCGGCGTGTAAGGGGCCACATTGGCCGTTCCCGTCCGACAACCCAGCCGCTCGGCGACCGAAGTAGCCGTCAGCGAAGGGAAGCCTGGTATGCCGCTTCCGGCCGCCATCGGGTCGACGACGAGCACGCACAGACTGCTGACCCGTAGTGAGTCGAGGCGGCTCCCTTTGTCACCGGATCCATCGGTGGCGACCAGGACAGGGATGCCATCGATGCGGCTGGCGGAGAACCGGTGCGCGGTGCGTCGATGCATGGGAACGAACGTCCGTCCAACGGCGACCGAGGTCGAGGCTCGCCCTTCGACCGGCTCGTCGACGACTATCGCAGTGCTAGTGACATTGTCGACCAGGCCGTGTTGGGCGACCCGGCTGGTGAGGCCGAGCGTCCGTCGGGCTGATCGAGCCGCCAGCCGGGCGCGAGCGGTTACCCCGGTGGCGTTTCCCCCAGCGGAAAGCGGGGCCGCCATGCCGATGGCGATGGCAAGATTGGCATCGGAACGGTTGAAGGGGAGGTTGGGCCCGATGGCATGGGCCAGGCGGTTCCCGAGGACGCTCGGAGGCACCACGCTGGCGACAGTGCCGAACTGGACGACCACGGATTGCGTGCTGACCGGGCACACCCGGTCATCGGCCCGCACGGCACGCTCGATGCGCCGTAGGACGAAGGTAACGGCCTGGGCCGCCAAGGTGGCGTCGGACGGGCCCTCGCTATCGGCCTCGACATCTATCCAGGCGACCGCACCCATGTCTCGGTCGATGTCAGTTGCCGCCTCCTGGCGATCGTCACTCATGTTGTCCGGCCTCATCAAGGCTGCGGGGCGAACATGGAGCCCCAGAGCTTCTGACTCGATACATGATCAGATCAGGTGGTAGCGGTCGGGAGACCACTACTGGCAGACGGTTCGCCATCTGGTGCGTCGGTCGGATCGCTGGTCGGATCGCTGGTCGTTCCATCGGTGGGATTGCCGGTGGCCCGCCCTCGCACGGCAGCCACGACTACGTGGAGCAGTCCATCCGCCAGCAGTACGACGCCAACCCCGACCAGTACACCACCGAGCGCATCACTGGGATAGTGCCACTGCAGGGCGATGACGGCAATGCACTCGAGACCGACCACGAATGCCCCGATGACCACGACCGGGAAGCGCAGCCAACGAGGTACGGCCAGCACCCAGGCGGTCGCCACGGCGGCCACCGCAGTCACTGTCCCAGAAGGGAAGGTCAGTACCTGCTCGAAGCGACGGGCGATCACCGGCTTCAAGACGTACTCGGTCAACAACACGGCCAAGGTGGGAGCGACCAGGCAGGCGAGTGCTCGCCAGTGGTCCCGCAGCACCACGACCAAGGCGGCCAAGATCGAGCCGGCAACCAAGGTCGAGTCCGATCGGATGTCGGTTACGTGCATCCAGAACGAGTTGCCGATGTCGGCGTGCACCAGGGAGAACCCCCAGTGGTCGACGAAGGTCGGTCCAGGGCGCCACCGGAAGAAGAGGGCGCACAGGACGACGATCCCCACCATGATTCCGCCAGTGATGGCCTCAGTTCGCCAGATTGCTCTCTGGTCTGCCGCCCCGTCATCGATGCCATGCGTATCGGTATCGAGTGCGGCACCGTCCCCGGTGTTCTCGACCGCCGTACTCACGTCGGTGTCGGTGCTCGTCGTGCTGTCGGTACTCGTCGTGCTGTCGGTCATGACAACTCCTCGAACCAGTTGATGGTGGCCCGCAGGCCTTCCTCTAAGGGGACGGGTCGGACCTCGGGAAAGAGACGCCTGAGGTTGCTCTGGTCTGCCTGAGAGTCTCGCACGTCACCGGCTCGCGGGTCCGAGTGGGCACACTCGAGGCGGCGGCCCAACTGCTGCTCAATCAGGGCGATCACGTCGAGCAGTGTGACCCGGGTACCGAAGGCGAGGTTGACCGGTCGTGGGTCGGTGACGGTGCGCACGACGGCGTCGGCCAGCACCGAGCACACGGTGCCGACGTAGGTGAAGTCCCGGGTCTGGCGGCCGTCACCATGGACGGGCAGCGGATCCCCCCTCAGGGCGTTGGCCAAGAAGGCGGGGATCACTGCGGCATAGGCGTGGTCGGCAGCCTGGAGCGGTCCGAAGACGTTGAAGAACCGGAAGGCCAGGGTGGGCAGCCCGAACGAGTGACCGTAGGCCAAGGCGTACGACTCGGTGGCCAGCTTGCTGACTGCGTAGGGACTCACCGGCATCGGCGCCATGTCCTCATGCTTGGGCAGGGTCGGGTTGGCGCCGTACACCGAAGACGATGAGGCGACCACGACCTGCGGGCCACCGTGACGGCGGGCCGCCTCCAGGACTTCCAAGGTACCGGTGGCGTTCACTCGGTGGGTGGCCATGGGATCGATGAGCGACCGCGGGACCGACGGCCGGGCGGCCAGGTGGATGATGGCATCGGCACCAGGAATCACCTGGTCCAGAAGGTCCGCATCCAGGATGGAGCCCTCCACGAGTTCGACGCCTTCGACGCCGTCCAAGTTGGCCCTACTGCCGGTCGAGAGGTCGTCGAGGGCCACCACGGCATCCACTTGCGAGGTGGCCACGAGGGTGCGGCACAAATTGGCGCCGATGAAGCCGGCTCCGCCGGTCACGACCACCCTCATGTCAGCATCAGAGGCGTTCGACCATCGGACCGTCCAGCCGGTTCCGAGTGTCGAGCACGTAGCTGGCGTTCGCCTCGATCAGGTCGTAGTCGAAGGCGTCGTGGTCGGTCACCAAGATGACGGCATCGGCTGCGGTCAACTCCTCAGCAGTTGCCTCGACCAGAGGGAAGGCCAGCGTGTCACCCACCAGATGTGGGTCTGCCACCCGAAGATCGGCGCCGAGCGCCACCAGCGACCGGGCGATGACGGTTCCGGGGGCCTCTCGGGCATCCCCGGTGTTGCGCTTGTAGGCCAGCCCCAAGATCAGGACCCTGGATCCATTGACGGATCTCCCCATGCGGTTGAAGGCCAGCATCAGGCGCCGAACCACGTAGTCCGGCATGTGCTCGTTCACGTCGTTGGCCAGCTCGACGAACCGGAACGGTTGGCCGAGGCTGCGCCGGACCTTCCAGGACAGGTAGCTCGGGTCGATGGGCAGGCAGTGCCCACCCACGCCTGGGCCGGGGGTGAACCGCATGTAGCCGAACGGTTTGGTGGAGGCAGCGTCGATGGCCTCCCATACGTCGATGTCGAGGTCGGACGCGAACATGGCCAGCTCGTTGACGAGCGCAATGTTGACGTGCCGGAAGGTGTTCTCCAAGAGCTTGGTCAACTCTGCCTCGCGAGTGCCCGAGACGGCCACGGTCTGGTCCACCAACCGACCGTAGAACTCCTCGACGACCTCCAGCGATCCTGCGTCGATCCCCGAGACGACCTTCGGCGTGTTCTCGAGGCTCCATATGGGGTTCCCCGGGTCGATCCGTTCAGGGCTGTAGCCGGCGTGGAAGTCGCGACCTGCGGTGAGACCAGAACCGGACTCAAGGATGGGCACGACCAACTCCTCGGTGGTACCGGGATAACTGGTCGATTCCAGGATGACGGTGGCGCCGGGCCGCAGGTGGATAGCGAGCGTTGCGGCTGCCTCCTCGACGTAGGCCAGGTTCGGGTTCCCCTCCTCGAGGGGAGTCGGCACATCGATGACGGCGATGTCGAATCCCACCATGTGGTCCGAGTCGACCGTGGGGAGGAAGCGACCCGTGGTGAGTGCCGCGCCGAGCCGTGCATCGGTGATGTCCTCTACATAGGAGTCTCCGTCAGCCAGGCGCTTGATGCGGTTGACGTCGAGGTCGAAGCCGACGACGTCGTACCCGGCTTCGACCGCCCGCAGGGCCAGCGGAAGTCCTACATAGCCCTGGCCAACGACGATGACCTTGCCGAGGACGTCCTCGGCAGTCATCGGTGCCGTCCTGCGGTCGCCGAGGTGCCCCCCGTGCCCCCCGTGCCCCCCGTGCCAGCTTCGGTGGTGCTCATGCCCGGACCTGGTCGGAGTCGTCTTCTACCTGCTGCATCCGACCGGGCACGCTAGCTCGCAGGTCGAGCGCTTCCTCGGCCTCGCCGAGCTCAGGCCACTCGAAGGCGGCTGGCGCGGGCGAACTGGACCCCTGGTGGCCGATTCCCACGGTGGACGGAGGAACCACACCGTCGGCGCACCCGGCAGTGAACAGGAGTGTCCGCACCGCCTCCTTGTCGCGCCGGAGCGTGGCCAACTCGAGCTGCTCGAGCTCGGCGGCAAACACGCTGGCCGGAGCACGGGTGGGTACCAGGCGGTTGATGTAGGGGTGGCTGGTCCCGAGGATCTCCTCGTCGGGCGTGCTCAGTACCTCGTTCAGTTTCTCTCCAGGCCGCATCCCGGTGATCTCGATGGGGATGTCGATGCCGACCTGGCAGCCCGACAGGCGGATCATGCGCTCGGCCAGATCGATGATCTTGACCGGCACCCCCATCTCCAGCATGAAGATCTCGCCCCCATGGGAGAGGACGGACGCTTGGAGCACCAGCTGCACGGCCTCTTCCACACTCATGAAGAAGCGCGTCATGCGAGGATCGGTCACGGTGACCGGCCCACCCTGGGCGATCTGGCGGCTGAAGGTGGGGATGACGCTGCCCCGGCTGCCCAGGACGTTCCCGAAGCGCACCGTGCAGTAGGCGGCGCCGGCAGGTGCATGGGCCAGGACGGTCTGCTCGGCCAGCCGCTTCGATGCGCCCATGACGCTCGAGGGGTGGACGGCCTTGTCCGTGGAGATCTGCACGAAGCGGCGGGTGCAGACGGAGCTGGCTGCGTCCACCACGTTCATGGTTCCGAGCACGTTGGTCTTGGCCGCCTCGAGTGGATGTTGCTCGAGTACGGGGACATGCTTATGCGCGGCGGCGTGATAGACGACCTCGGGGCAGTACTGCTCGAACGTCTCAAACACGGCTTCGCGATCGAAGATGTCGACCAGCGCCTGTTCGCTGGGCCCGGCGATGCTGGCCGCGGTGTCGTGCAGGTGGGTCTCGTCGTGATCGAGCAGGATCAACTGGGCTGGGCCAAGACTGGCAACCTGGCGACAGATCTCGGAGCCGATCGACCCCCCGGCTCCGGTGACGAGTACCCGACGGCCTTCGATCGAGCGACGCACCGACTCGAGGTCGGTGGGGACGGGCGTCCGTCCGAGTAGGTCCTCGATCTGCGGCTCCCGTGCTTGGCGCAGGGCGGCGAGATGGTTGGGCTCGTTGAGCATGTCCTTCACCCCGGGGAGCATCTTCATCGACACTCCGGCCAACTCGGAGGCCCGTAGTGCGCGTTCCACGAGTTCTGGGGAGGGTGACGGGATAGCGAGGAGGACTTGTTGGATGGTGTACCTGTTGGCAGCTTTGGGGATCTCGTCGATGGCACCTACGACAGGCACGCCGATCAGCGACAGCCCGTGGGACCGCTCGTCGTCGTCGAAGACGGCCACTGGGACCAGTCCGGCACCGGGACTGCGGAGCATCTCGCGGATGGCGGCAGCACCCGCATCGCGGCTGCCGATGACTGCCACCCTGAGTCCGAGGCGCTTGGAGCCTCGCTGCCAGGCGAACAAGCGCGAGTGGAAGCGCAGGATGCCCATGCCGGTGCTTGCGAACATGCAGCCGATGATCACGACAACCGGGGGGACGAGCCCGATGTGCAGGGAGTTCCCGATGGGCCAGAAGGCGATCAGGACGCAGAGCGTGGTGGCAGCCGAGAGAAGGAGCTGGCGGGCTTCGTCGGCTCCGGCATGGCGCCACATCCGGCCGTAGAGGCCGTAGAACCGGTTGGACGTGATCGTCACGATCACGGCGATGACGATGAACCCGCTGAGGTGGAGGCTGTAGTCGTTCGGGGGGCTGTTGCGGAAGTCGATGACCTCGGAGAGTCCATAGCCGATGGCCACCCAGACGGCATCGAGGAGAACGAAGAGGATGGCGGACCGAATGCGGCTGGCCATCACGGCCATCCTGCTGACATTGGTGCGGCCTAGTTCGTCGCCAGCAACCGGCTCCGACTCAGCGTGCATGCTTGCCCCTGGTGATGATGCTGACTGCTCCATGATGTCGCCCCTTGATCAAACTGCCCCTGAACGCCAGCCGTCGGCGCACTTGCCGAGTCGAAGGATGCTCTCCGAAGACCCTGCCATACCTACATGCCCCTGCATGTTTGAACCAACGACATTCTGCCAGTGTCTCCATGCCCTAGGTCGTCGGCTGAAACATTACCGCGCTGTAGCGCGGGCTGCATCCTCAAATTTCAGGATCGCCGTGCTGGGGGTAGCGATGCAGTTGCCATGGCTTGGCTTCACAAGAGTGGAACCGCCCAGATCGGCTCAACATCGAGGGCGTCAGGTGTCAGGAGTACCTGAGCAATCGAAGTGCGAAACAGCAGTAGTTGTCAGGGGAACAGGTGCCGGGCTGGCCCACGATCAGAGGTGGAAACCCCGCTAGGCACGGGAGGCATGCATCAGGAACCGGAACTGCAACCGAGTCCAAAAACCAGTGATTGCCCTAGCCGAATACGCAAACCCGTGTATTACTATGGGTTAAGGCACAACGGCCGGATACGGCGGCCAAAACGACGACAGGACGACGGGACAGATACATGATCGAGCCAATCAATTTCGTCGGGGCGTTTCGCCAACGGTGGCGACTCGTAGTGGTTCTGGCGGTCATCGGAGCTGTTGTTGCCTTGCTGGTTCCGACTTCATCGTCCAAGGTGCTCAAGACGACTCTGAGGTGGGAGACGTTTGCCACTGTCGGTGCGCCGGCCTCCAGCGGCATCATCCAGGGCACAGTCAGCAACGCCCAGATCCTCTTCTACGCCAATACGTATCCCGTCAAACTGGACGCAGTCAATGAAGTGGGGATGACTGGCAATCCGTACGCGTACGCCGCCGGCATGTTCGGTTCGGCCGTCAGCCCAAACCTGAAGACGCCGTATCCCACAGGTCCGACCGCCACGAGTGGCACGGTCTCTAAGAAGGCCTCCGCCGGCCTGATCACGCTGTACGCCTCCGGGCCGACTCCTACGCTTGCGGCTGCGTTGTGCAATGCGTACGCCAAGCAGTTGGGCAATACGCTGGAGGAGGTAGCCGTCGCTCACTCGGCCACCCTCCCCACCCCGAAGTCTGGTGGGTCATCGACCGCTTCGGACGGATCACCGTTCGCCGCGACCTCGACCGGCTACCAAGTGGTGTTCCCGGGTACACCTCAGCTTGCCCGCCGGATCAACAAGCCGGCGGCGAACACGACAGACAGCCACAAGTTCCGGCTGCTCGCGGGGTTGCTCTTCGGTGCGCTGCTGGCCGTAGTGATCATCTTGGTGCGTGAGCTTCTCAATCGGACGATCCGACGAGCGAGGCGAGCCGAGGTGCACTTCAAGTTCCCGGTGGTCTCCGAGATCCCCGAGACGTTCCCTCCAGACCCCTCGGTGGTCGACGTGGTGGATCGGCCGACGTCCCCGGCGGCCGAGTCGTATCGCAAGTTGCGCATGTCCGTACTGTTCGAATCGATGGCCGCCGAGGCAGCTGGCGCATCGGGAGGCGATCAGTTCGCCGAGATGTTCGGGGTATCCGGAAACCAGCGGGAGACCTACTCGGTTCCAGAGCCGGGTTCGAGGAATGTGCTCCTAGTCGTGTCGACCATCGATGAGCCGGCGCGCACCAAGGTCGTAGCCAACCTGGCCGCCACCTATGCAGAGGCCGGAGACCGGGTGATCGTGGTGAGTACCGGCGAGCTCGAGGTGGGTACGACGTTCCCCGCCGACGACATCGTCACCGGTGAAGTGACACCGGCGGATGTCGAGAGCCAGCTGACCCCTGCTGGCCCCGAGAACGTCTGGATGCTTTCCATGCGCCACTTCATGCGCAACAGCGGTCAGCTGGTCTCGAGGTCGAAGGAGGTGTTCGACGCAGCGAGGTCGATCGCCGACGTCGTAATCGTCGAACCCCCGGCATTCCTGCGGTTCCATCATGGTGAAGCCATGGTGCACTCCGTCGATGCCATTCTGATTGTGGCCGAATTCGGCATAACCGAAGCAGGTGACGCCATCGACATGGGCGATGTGCTGCGCCGCCTCGGTGCCCCGGTGCTCGGTACTGTGTTCGTAGGGACGGAACTGTCCGCTAGCCAAAGGAAGATCTTGGAGGCCGGCATGGCGGCATCCGGGCGGGTCCGTTCCGATGGCGCCCTGGGCGAACTGGACTCAAGCGAGGATGACGAAGTCACTCAGGCGGAAAAGGAAAAAGTTGCAGCCGATTCCGTCGTAGAGCTCCGTCCTTCTTAGGTCGCGTGACGGAGTAATGGGGTGACCATGCTGTTCGCCGTGGGGCGCATGCAGTCCAGTCCGGTCGCCGTCGTCATCGTGGCGACCGTGATCTATGCGGCCTCGCGACCGATCATCCGTTGGGTGGCAGACAAAGAGCAGAATCCGTGGTTGGTACGGATCCTGACCATCAGCCTGATCGTCCACCTGCTGGCCGCCCCCGCCCAGATCTACGTCGTCAACACCTTCTACCACGGCATCGCCGACTGGATCCGGTACGACATACAAGGTTCCATCCTGGCCCCCGACTTCCGGGTCTTCAACTTCACCCTGGCCAATGCCAACGTGCGCGGCATCGTCAACGACGGATCCGTCAGCATCATGACTGGTGTGGTGATGGCCATCGTCGGTGCCAACCAGATTGCGACGTTCCTGGTATTCGCCTGGTTCTCGTTCCTTGGGACCGTCCTCTTCTACCGGGCTTTCACCCTGACGTTCCCCGGGGCGTTGACTGGCCACCGCCGCTATGCGTACCTGCTCTTCTTCTTTCCGTCGACGATCTTCTGGACCGCCGACGTAAGTAAGGAAGCAATCATGACCATCTCGCTCGGTTTCATCGCCTTCGGATGTGCCAAGGTGCTCACACGTACGCCTGGCGGTTTCTTGGCGCTCACGTTCGGAGCTGTCATTGGAGCAATGATCCGCCCCAACGAGCTCGTGGTCGTGTTGGGTGGATTCGCCGTGGCGCTCATGGTGCGCCCAAGTGCCGACCAACGCGTGCAGTTGGGGTCGCTGAAACGGATTGGCGGGCTGCTGTTCATGGGCCTGCTGCTTGGCGTCTCCGTCTACATGACCCTCCACTACCTCAAGTTGGGCCAAAACGGTTCGATCGACCTCACCCAGACGAACCGCAACAATGCGGGTTGTGACAACGGGTGCGGCAGCTCAGGATTCGTCTATTCGTCGAGTCCGTTTCGATGGTTCAACGATGCCTACGTCATCTTGTTCGATCCGCTGCCGTTCAACGCTAGCGGAACGGGTCAGTACGTCGCTGCCTTCGAGAATCTGGTCATCATCGGCGTCATCGTCTCTGCATACCGCCAAATCAGGATCCTGCCCCGGGTGGCATTCGCCCGCCCTTACGTGATGATGTGCCTCGTCTACAGCATCGGATTCATCTACGCCTTCGCTGCCTTGGGGAATTTGGGGCTCATCTACCGGGAGCGCACCATGCTCCTCCCGTTCTTCCTGGTCATCTTCGCCTTCCCGATAACGCCTAAGGGCAAGATGGCCATGTACGACTGGGAGTACAAGCGCAAGGACCGAAAGGCATTCCGCGCCTTCATGATCAAGAGAGACCGGACACTCGAGGCCATGAAGGCGGCCTACGCCAGTGGCCAGATTCCCCGTTCGCCAGTGGCTCCGCCTGAAGTCTCGGTGGGTCCTGGCGTCGGTGCGCCCTCGTCAGCCTCGAACCCACCGCTCGAGTGATGCCCTGCGGCCTCTAGGTCTGAGGTCGCAACGGCATGGCGTGCAGCTGCCGGTCAGCCAGCAGTACGGCCAGCTGTTCAGCTTGGGGTGCCGAGCCCCGCAGGCAGCAATGGGGTCAGGACCTTAAGCCACAGGGCCCCGACGGCTCCGATGCTGAACTGCTCGACACATCGAGCCCGGGCGGCAGCACCCATACGCGTGCGCAAGTCGCGGTCTTCGACTAGTCGGGACAGGGCCGCCACCATGCCGTCGAGGTCCTCTGGATCGACGATGAAGCCCGTCTTGCCGTCTTCGATGACCGAGCGAACGCCGGGGACATCGGTGGCCACGATGGGCAGTCCGCAGAGCCCCCCTTCGATGAGGACGCCGGGCATCCCTTCGCCCTGGGGGCGGCTGGGGAAGACCATGACGTCAGAGCGGCCGAGCAACTCCGCAACGTCCGAGCGTGAACCGAGCATCTCGACCCCCGCGTGGCGGGCCGGAGACTCTATGCGGGCCCGCAAGATGCCGTCCCCGATAAGCACTGAGCGGAACTCGAGGCCGCGAGCGCGCAGGGCGGCCACTGCTTCGACAAAACGGTCCGGACGTTTCCCCTCGGTGAGGGCCCCGACGAAGGTGATGACCGGTCGATCGTCTTGACGTCCGCCAAGCAGCGGTCGGAATACCTCGGGATCACGGCCGTTGGGTGTCATGGTCACCATGTCGGCCGGCACCCCCAGCAGGCGGGTGCACTCCTCGGCTACCTCGTCACCCTCGGCTGCCACGGCGTCTACCCGACGGAGCAGTTGACGCCAAAGCGCGACCTGGATGCTCCGTCCGGCAGAGGCACCATAGGTTCCGATGGCGTAGTAGGCGAGGGGGCGTTTCTTCCCCACCATGGCCGGCACCAGGTACTTGAGTGGCTCACCGCCGTGGGCAACCACGCAGACCGGGTCTAGTTGGGCCAGAGCGGACCGGAGCCGAGGAACGGCGCGCCAGTTGTAGCCGACACCGGGCTGGTCGCCGTCGGGGATACCGAGTGTGAGGTCGGGCTCGACCTCGGCTGGGCCGTCGAACAGGCACAGCACCCGGTGCGCCCGCAGTCCGGGGGAGTCGAGCTCGTCGGCCAGTGCGCGCGCCTCGCGTTGTGCTCCCCGGGCCAGCGGCGTGGGGATGACATGCAAGATGAGCGGCTCATCGGTCTTCGTCCACTGTTCGGCCATACCGGCCCTCTCCGTCGTCGGCCCACCAAGTGGATAGAACGTAGAGTGGATAGAACGTAGCAGCGCCGGGTCGCATCACTGGGGCTAGTGGTTTGGGAGTCGAGTAGTCAAGGGGTCGAGTAGTCGAGGGGTAGGTGGGGAGCGATACCATCGGCCGGTCCCGGGTGCGCCGGGCCCAGGATGCGAAGGGGAGGACTCCAATGAGGTACGACCCATGAGGACTCTGGTCGTCTCCGGCGAGTACCCGTGGCCGCTCAACAGTGGATCTCGGCTCCGGCTCGACACCGTGCTGCGCGGGCTGACCGCCTGCGGCTCCACTGATCTCTTTTCGATCCTCCCCGTGGCCCGCACGGACATCGACTCCCCTGATCCAGGCCTCGGCCTGGACCGGGTGGGTCAGATCACCTTCGACGACCGTCCGCCCGACGGACTGGCCCGGCTATATGCGGCGGCCGACCGGCACACGCCCTTCGAACTGCCGCGTAGCGACAACGGGGAGTCGCTGCGGGCCCTGACGCGGTTCGCCCGGGGTCGCTACGACCTGGTCTGGTACTTCGGGATCCGACCGCTCGTCATGACGGGTGGCATGGTGGCTGCACCCTCCATCCTCGACCTGGTCGACCTGGAGGATCACAAGATCGCCGCTCGGATGGCGATCCCCGGCGCCAGTCGTTCCGGCCCCTCGGGTCGGACCCGACAGTGGGCGGCCCGGGCCTTTTCGGTCGAGGAAGCAGGCCGGTGGCGCCGGCTGCAGCAGCGGGTCGGAGGCCAAGTGCAGGCCACGGTGGTGTGCAGCGAACTCGACGCCGAGCGGGCCCGTGCCGGGGGTATCCCCCGGGTGGAGGTGGTGGCCAACGCCTACCGACTGGTTCCCGATCCCGTGGGCCGGATACAGGTCTCCGATCCGCCCACCGTCCTCTTCCAGGGGACACTGCGCTATCCGCCCAACGCGGAGGCCGCGAGGTTTCTCATCCGCGAGGTTGGGCCGCATCTGCGTCGGTTGGTTCCTGACGTCAGGATCCGCTTGGTCGGCACCCTCGCGGCTGGGCTGGCCCCGCTCGGCGACCCTCCGGCGGTCACCCTGGTCGGCCAAGTGCCCGACATCGCTGATGAGCTGGCCCAGGCCGATCTGGTGGTGGTGCCGCTCCGGTTCGGCAGCGGCACCCGCCTCAAGGTCCTGGAGGCGTTCGCGCAGAAGGTTCCGGTGGTCTCGACCACCTTGGGGGCAGAAGGTCTGGGGGTACAAGACGGGGTCCACCTGCTGCTGGCCGACACTCCAGAGGAGCTGGCCGAGGCGTGTGCTCGGCTCTTGGCCGACGAGGCGTTGCGCGAACGGATGGTCGAGCAGGCCCACCAACTGTTCCGCCTGACGTTTGCCGAGGAGATAGTGGCTGGGCAGGTGGCCGCGCTGGCTCGCCACGTGGCTGGAGCCGATCAGCCGTAGCGCTGCCGCCAAGTCACCCGAAATCGTCCACTCGGGCTCCCCATCTGTGCCCTCGGCTATCGGCGGCCGGGGGACGCGCTCCGCCGTGCCGGGAGTCGGCGGTAGGCGTCGAGCGTAATCTGGACCGTGCGTCGGTCATCGAAGTTGGCCTCTGCCCGGGCTCGTGATCGCGCCCCCATCGTTCCTCGGCGGGCTGGATCGCTGGCCAGCCTGAGCACAGCCTCGGTGAGGGCACCGACGTCGTGGACCGGGACCAGGTAGCCGTTCTGCTCGTGGGCCACGATCTGACGCGAGCCGGCAACGTCCGTGGCGACGATGGGCAGGCCGCAGGCCAGTGCCTCCATGGCGGACCGGGTGAGACCGGAGCGTTGCGAGAGTTGGACGAAGAGGTCGAAACCCGAGTACAGATCGGCCATGTGGTCGCGCGGTCCGGCCCAGACCACGTTGCCTCGATGGGAAGCCGATTCTCTGTCGCCAGGGGTCAGAGCGCCGTCCATGGCCGTGCCGTCGAGGCCGGCCACTACGAAGACCACATCGGGCCGCAGAATCCGGATCTGTTCTGCCGCCGCGAAGAGATCGCCGTATCCGTTCTGCCCCACCAGGCGGCCGACGATGCCGACCACGACCGCGGAAGAGTCGACACCGAGGTCGGATCGGGCCCGGGCGATGTCGGACGTCGTCCGCCTCGGTTGGAACCGCCCAAGGTCCACTCCGCTCCCCAGGGCCACCAGATGGGCAGATGGGACCCCAAGGGCTGTCAGCACGGCCAGATCATCGGGACTACGGACGAGTTCGATCTGGGAGCATGCGGCCACTAGTCGATCCAGTGAGTGCCGGGAGGCTCCACGGGAGGATCTACGGGGTGACTGCCGGGGTGACTGCCGGGGTGACTGCCGGGGTGACTGCCGGGGAGCGGAGTTCTGAGCACCACCAGCACCACCACCTCCGACGCCGAGGTCGTGCACGGTGTTCACGATGCCAGGCACCCCAGCAGCCCGGGCGGCCAGCCGGTCGAATCGCCCGGACCCAGGTTGGTGGGTGTGGACGATGTCCGGACGCAGGCGTCGAAGTAGGCGCGTCAGCTTGGCTGCGGCGACCAGGTCTCCAACCGGGGATCCCGAACGGCTCGAGGAGGGGAGCGAAATGTGGCGGAGTCCAAGGGTGGCCAGGCGGCCGGCGCTGGGTCCGGGCGGACAGATCCCTATGACCTCCAACCCCTCGCCGGTGAAGGCCTCCAGATGGCCGCTCAGGTGGCGGGCCAGTTCGGAATCCGAGGTGGCCACGTGTACCAGGCGCCGCCCATGGAGATTGACGGGGGAAATCCGGTCGGGACCCGATGCCTCCCTGTGGTCCACTCTGGCATCGTACCTGGAAGGGTTCCCATTGGGGTCGATCTGCGATTCCATCACCTCACGGGAAAATCAGGCGCAGAAGTATCGAATCCGACCATGGCTGCGGTAGCATTGCGTACTGGTAAACAGCCATTGCCGGGCATCAGTTGCCGGCTCAAGGGGGGACTACCACCAATGACTGATCTGGCCGTCGATCAGCCGGACAACAACGTCCCACTGATCGTTACCGACCTGGCGTCGATCCCAGCTGAACCCCCGGCGGACATCTTGTACGTGCACAAGGTGTCGCTCATGGCGTCGCTCAAGACTCTGTGGGCGCATCGGGAGATCATGTACACGCTGGCCGAGCGCGACTTCCGGGTGCAGTACAAGCAGGCAGTCCTGGGTGCGGCATGGGCCGTGCTCAGCCCGGTAGCCACCCTGGTGATCTTCGTCGTGGTGTTCTCGCGGCTGAAGCAGGCCTTCCCCACCAGTGGGATCCCCTATCCCCTCTACGCGTTCGTGGGCATTTTGTGCTGGACCTTCTTCGCCCAGGCGCTGGGCAACGGTGGAAGCTCGCTCCTGGCCAACAAGGCACTGCTGGCCAAGACCCAGTTCCCCCGAGAGTGCTTTCCGCTCGAGACCATGTTGGTGACGGCCGTCAACACCATGCTGTCGTGGATCCCGTTGGCGCTCCTCTTTGTGATCTTTGGACGGGCCCCTCGGTTGGCCACGCTCTGGGTCCCGCTCTTCATGCTGATCGAAGTGCTCTTCGCCGCCGGGATCACGCTGGCCGTGTCCAGTCTGATCATCCAGATGCGCGACCTCCAGCAGGTCCTGCCCATCATTGTCTCGCTGGGCATCTTCATGACCCCGGTGATCTGGCCGTTCTCCTACATTCCCACCGCCTACCACCTCTTCGGCGACGTCACGGTGAACCTGCAAGCCGTCTACGGCTTCTTCAACCCATTAGGGCCAGTCATCAACAGCGTGCGACAGACCATGCTGCTCGGCCTGAACCCCAGCTGGTGGCCGTTGACCACGGCGTTTATCGGGTCCCTCTGCTACATCACACTGGGCTACAAGATCTTCAAGCGCTACGAGGTGAACTTTGCCGACATTGCCTAACGGGAGCGTCCAGGTCGAACAGGTCTGGAAGAAGTTCCGGTCCGACAAGACCGCGCCGCTCTTCTACGACCAGATCACGCGGTTGAGCAAGCGAGTGACGGAACGCGGCAAGCCGGGCTGGCGTTGGGTCCTGAAGGATGTGAACTTCGAGGTCGCCCCGGGCGAGAGCTTGGCCCTGATCGGTGTCAACGGGTCAGGCAAGACCACCCTCCTCAAGATCCTGAGCCAAGTCACCTTCCAGTCCGCAGGACGGTGCACGGTGGCCGGTCGGATAGGCGCCCTGCTGAGTGTGACCAGCGGCCTTCATCCAGACCTCAACGGCCGGGAGAACATCTACCTCTACGGAGCAGTGCTCGGCATGAGTCGCGAGGACATCCGTCGCAAGTTCGACACCATCGTGGAGTTCGCCGAACTCGAAGATGCTATCGATCGGCAGATCAAGTTCTACTCAATGGGCATGCAGATGCGACTCGGATTCTCCATCGCCGCTTTCCTCGAACCCGACGTGCTCCTCGTGGACGAGGTGCTGGCCGTGGGCGACGCCAACTTTCAGCAGAAATGCCTCCGTCGCATCGGCGAAATCGTCCGCGACGGCACCACCTTGCTCTACGTCTCTCACGATCTGGCATCGGTGGAAGCCTCCTGCGACCGAGCAGTGTGGCTGTCCGACTCGGTCGTGCGGGCCTCGGGCCCCACCAAGGACGTGGTCACCATGTACCGGACGGCAGTAGAGCAGAGTTCGACGCTCCTCAGCACCAAGGACGGTGTGGTCCGGGTGGTCAAAGCCGAACTGCATGCGGCCGACGGCGGCCAACTCCGTTCGGAGTGCGAGGTCGAAGTGCGCCTGGTCCTCAACGCCCCGGAGCGGTGTATGGCCAGCTTCTTCATCGGTATCTCCCAGGGCACGGCATTCCCGATGTTCGTCATCGACCATCAAGGGACGATGCCCGAGGGAGACTTTGAGATCGTGTGCAAGTTGGGCTACCTGCCGCTTCCCAAGGGGCACTACTCGCTCTGGACGGCCATTACCGGATTCCCCAAGGGGAAGAAGGACCCGTACCTACCGTGGCAGCCCGTCATCTCCTTCGAGGCGTTCGGCCCGGACCGGATGGAGCCGCCCGAAGGTGTGATGGCGCTGTCGCCGGTCTACGTCGGTGCCGCGTGGACGGTCAGCTGACCGACCCGCAGTGCGCCCTAGCGTCGACTGCTTGGCGAACCTAAGGGAAGAAGACCCTGAGCCTCAGCGATGCCTCGAGTCGGCCGAGCCGGGTTCCTGCCCCGCGGGCCCACTCGATGCGCCGAGTCGGCTGCGCCAGGCGGGGCAACGAAATGATCAGCCACAGCCATGCCTTGAGCGCACTGTTTAAATCTCGATGAGCCCCGGCCTTGCGATAGCGCTTGTGGAGCAAGGGCCCGCATCGCCCGTAGGCGTAGGCCTGCCAGAACACTTCCCGGAAGTCCATACGGGCCCGTTTGGCCACTACGGCCTCGGGCACCTCGGCGAAGGTGAACCCCCGGAGCTGCATCCTCCAGCACAGATCGATGTCCTCGCCGGGAACGAAATACTCGTCGAATCCGCCGACCTCTTCGAACGGACCTCGCCGGACGCCCAGGTTGGCGCCGAGGCCGGCGGGGAGGAAGCCGAGCTGATGGGTGGCGGCCCGCACCGGAAGTGACGGCGGGATGGTGTTGAGGCTCCAGAAGTCGAAGCGGCCGACGATGAGGTCGTTGGTCTTCAGCCCCTCTACGCATGCAGCCAGCCAGCCAGCCAGAACCACATCGTCGGCATCGCAGAATGCCAGGTACTCGCCGCCTGCGACATCGACACCGGCATTGCGGGCCGCCGAGGTCCCAGCCAAGCCCGACGCATCGACGACCACGAACTTGGGGTGCCAGGATGCCCAGTCCCTGGCAAAGGCGAGGGTGCCATCGGTCGAGCCGTTGTCGGCGATGATCACGTCACACCGCTGTGCTTGGAGTGCGCGCAGTTGTTCCTCCAAGACGGGCATGCCGTTACGCACCGGGATGATGATACTGATCATCGTGCACTCGGTCCCTCGGGATGGCTCGAACTCATCATCGACCTCATCATTGAACTACCAGTCGCCAATTGTTGCTGCTGCAACCGACCTCGACGCAATCAACACCGGCTGCTCCTCCCTAGTGTCCGATCCGCCACGATCCGCAGACGATGTTGCAGAACGTAGCGGTAGCGCGGAACCTCCGCACCGACGACACCTGCCCGCGAGGGGCACTGTTAGCCTAACCCTGTGAACGCCAGATGAGCAGCCACGATGCCCCAGAGCCGATGGTCGGGACCGTTGTCGCCAGTCTGGTCCGGTCGGTGACCGCCGTAGTCCTGACCTATCGCCGGCCCCGGTTGGCCAGCGACGTAGTGCGGTCGCTGCTCAACGGCGAGGGCTTCGGTCCCGAGCAGATCGTGGTGGTGGTCAACGGAGATGGCGGACTCGATGATCCTGATCTGGAGGCCGTGGTGCGTATGGTGCGCCTGCCGGTCAACACCGGCCCAGCCGGTGGGTTTCGGGCTGGGCTCGAGGTGGCGACCGGCGACCCTGAGTGCGAGTGGGTCTACCTATGCGAGGACGACATCGGCTTGTTCGACCTACCCACGCCCCGCGTGGCTGACCTCGTGGCTCGAGTCGACGTGCTGGCTCCAGCCCATCCGGCCTTGGGTGCGGTGGTGGCCTACGGGAGGAGTTTCGTCGGGCGCGGGGCACACACGGTAAACGTGGTGCCAACGGCCGCCGGCTTCGTCCCGGTGGATGTTGCCTGCTGGGGCGCCACCTTGGTGTCCCGTCGGGTGGTCGATGCCGGAGTGCTGCCCGATCCCGACCTCTTCTTCGGGGTCGAGGACTTCGACTTCTTCTGTCAGGTACGCGAAGCCGGCTTCGAGGTGCTGGTGGACGGGGAGGCTGCGCGCGCGGTAGCAAGCCAGCAGACCAACGAAGGCCGGGACGAGGCGATCCGGGCTGATCGGCCCAACGATGCCGCCGAAGCGTGGCGTGCCTACTATCACGCCCGGAACTCGTTGGAACTGTGTCGCCGGCATGGCCGCCGGTCGTGGAGCGCCTGGCACTTGGCGTACTCGATCCGACACTTGCAGGCCGCTCGCAGCGGAGCCGAACGGTCGGCCATCGTGCACGGGCTGTGGGACGGCGTGCGCGGTCGCTTGGGCCAGAACCCCACCTATCAGCGCGACGCCGGTGAGTACGGGCGTGTGGACGGCGCTGGCCAGGTCATACCCAAGGTGGCTGATTCCGGCTCCCCGCAGTCCGACAAGGGGTCCTGACCAATGTGTGGAATTGCCGGACTGGTCGACTCGGCCCGCTCTTGTGGCGTGGACCGTCTGGGTGCGGACGCGGCCGCTATGGCGGCCACGCTGATCCATCGGGGTCCCGACGACCACGGGCTGTGGGTCGATCCGCAAGGCCGGGCCGCCTTCTCCCACCGACGCCTTTCCATCGTCGATCTCAGCCCGCTCGGCCACCAGCCCATGGTCTCTGCCGATGAGCGGTGGACGATGGCCTACAACGGCGAGGTCTACAACACGGCTGATCTGCGGCGCCGGCTCGAGGCCGAGGGCATGGGATTCCGCGGGCATTCTGATACCGAGGTACTCCTAGGTGCCGTGCAGGCATGGGGCGTCGCCCGGGCATTGGAAGCGGCCGAGGGGATGTTCGCCATCGCACTGTGGGACCGCCGGGAGTGCCAGCTACACCTGGTCCGGGACCGCTTTGGCGAAAAGCCGCTGTACTACGGATGGGTGGATGGCCGCCTGGCCTTCGCCTCGGAACTGAAGGCCATCGCCGGGCTTCCTGGGTTCGCCCCCACGATCGACCGCGAGGCGATCGCCCTCTATCTCCGTCACAACTGCATCCCCGGACCGCACTCGATCTACCAGGGGATCGCCAAGCTGCCGCCAGGCACCCGAGTCGTCTTTGGGCTCGACGACCGGCCTGGCACCATGCCCGCGCCACAGGCGTACTGGTCGGCCCGGGACGCTGTCGAGGAAGCCATGGCTGACCCGGCGACGGGTTCGGACGAGGAGCTGACCGACCAGCTGGAGTCGGTGCTGGCCGCGTCGATAGCGAACCGCATGGTGGCCGACGTGCCGGTAGGCGCGTTCCTGTCTGGTGGCATCGACTCGAGCATCGTGGTGGCGCTGATGCAGCAGGCATCGAGCCGGCCGGTGCGGACCTTCACCATCGGTTTCGATGATCGGGCCTACGACGAGTCCGGGGAAGCCCAAGCGGTGGCAGCCCACCTCGGGACCGATCACACCGCGCTGCGGGTGACCGAGTCGGATGCTGCCGATGTGATCCCGGAACTGCCCGGCATCTGGGATGAGCCGTTCGCCGACTCGTCGCAGATCCCGGTGCTCCTGGTGAGCCGGCTGGCTCGATCCCAGGTGACGGTCTCGCTTTCGGGCGATGGGGGCGACGAACTCTTCGCCGGGTATAACCGGCATGCCTATTTGGAGCGCATCTGGGGCCAGGCCTCGCGGCTACCCGACCCGGTGAGACGGTCGTTGGGGGCAGCCATGCTCCGGGTGCCCCCTGGACTCGTGGACTCTGCGGCCAAAGTGACCCGGCTGCTTCCCGCCGCCTACCAGGTGCGGGTTCCGTCTTCCAAGGTGGCCAAGGTGGGGAAGGTGCTGGCTTCTGCCACCCCTCAAGATGCCTACTTGGGACTGGTCTCTCACTGGGCTCATCCCGAGTCGATGGTGCTGGGTGTGGGGAAGACGGCATCGATGGCCAGTCGGCCGGAAGAGTGGCCGAGCCTGCCCACCGTGACCGAGCAGATGCTGTGGCTCGATCTGGTCGGCTATCTACCCGACGACATCCTCACCAAGGTGGATCGTGCGGCCATGGCCACATCCCTCGAGACCCGGGTGCCCTTCTTGGACCGCGATGTGTTCGATCTGGCCTGGCGGCTACCGATGGATCTGAAGATCCGCGATGGGGTGACCAAGTGGATCCTCCGCCAGGTGCTCTACCGGCACGTCCCCCAAGCACTGGTGGATCGCCCGAAGATGGGCTTCGGTCTGCCCGTCGGGTCCTGGCTGCGCGGCCCACTGCGTCCATGGGCAGAAGAGTTGCTGGCCGAACCGCGCCTGGCATCTCAAGGGCTGTTGGATCCCGAACCCATCCGCCGGGCCTGGGCCCTGCATCAGTCGGGTCGCCGTGACCTCGCACACGAACTTTGGGACATCATCGCCCTGCAGGCGTGGTTGGACCGCTGGATGCCGGGCCTCTCGGGCTGAGCCAACAACCAGCCGCCAGGCAACCAGCCGCCAGGCAATCAGCCGTTCAGGAGCGAGGCAGCGTCCGCTCGAAGTCGGCGTCTCCCCAGGTGGTGATGGGGAACCATCCGAGGACGCGTCGCAAGGTGGCCAACTGCTCGTCGTCGAGCCGGTGCTGCCACGAGTCGGACAGCTCGGATGCCACCCGCTTGGTGACGAACCCTTCGCCCGGGGTGTCGTTGTCCACCAAGAACTGCTCGGTGGCATCGCTCCACTCGAGACTCAGATCGGCAAAGAGCGTCCGGAAGGTGGCCACCGAGTCGGTGCACAGCTGCTCATGTGTCCGCACCTGCCACTCGGGGTGCCGTGTCATGGCCTCTTCGAGTGCAGCCACCAGCAGGCCGATCCGCCAGCTCATCTTTTCGATGGGATCGTCACCGGGCTGGGGGGCGCCCCATCGTTCGCTGTAGCGGGCCCGGACCTCGGGGCGTGACTCCAACGTAGAGTTGCGGCCGTCCTTCAGCTGCACTTCCATCCAGCTGGCCAGCACATTTGCGGGGTGGCGCAGGAGCACCAAGGGCGTGATGTCGAACTCGTTGGCGATCCACTCGAGGGAGAGCTGGGCGTGGATCGACTTGGCGATCACTCGTCCAGGAGCGGGACTTCCAGGACGGGGGTTGCGGGCCAGTGTGGCCGCTGCCCACGTGGTGAGGTCCATGCGTCCCTCGAAGATTCGAGTGGTCGCACCTGGGCCCAAGAGCCGGCGAGCCTGGCCGGACCGCCAGTCCTCGGTCGCTCCCGTCAGGATCCACGCCCACAGCCCTCGGTAAGGCTTGGCCTGTTGACCCGGGACCAGACACGGATAGCGCCCCAACGAGTGTTTGGCATGGATAGCGGCTGGATACTTGTCTTCGTTATCGGGCTCAGGGATCTTGATCACCCCCGGGCTGGTGCCGAGGACGCGCATGGTCCACGTGGTGCCGGACCGCGGCAGGCCAGCGATGACGATCGGGCGCTCGCCAGTCATCGGGTGCCCATCGGATGGCGGGTTGGTGTCGTCAGAACTCGGTACACGAAGCGAGAGGGTAGTCCCGGATCACCCCGCGAGGTCCCGATGGTGCTGGCTGCATAGCCCGCAGCTATGACGGCCGCAGCCAGGGCGGCGTCGGCCGGGGAGTGGCGCCCGGCCGATGCCAGGACCCGGCCGATTGCCGATCGGCCATCGGTCTGTCCGGCGATCACGGCTTCGTGATAGGTGCGGCACGACGAAGTCATGGCCGATGCATGCTTCGCCAAGAAGTGCTGGAACCCGGAGCGCCGGTCGTCGCTCACCTGAGTGACGCGGGTTCCGCCGTGCTGGTGGTAACTGTAGAGAGACTGCTCCACCACCGCGAACGGACGCTCCTGGGCACAGCGGAGCCATACGTCCCAGTCCTCGCTGACCGGGAGCAGGGGGTCGAAGGCGATGTCCTGGGCGAACAGGCTCCGGCGGATGACGCCGAAGGGGATGCCGACGAAGTTGAACCACAAGAGCTGCTCGGCTCCGTAGTCGGTGGGTCCCCGGAACTCGGCGGTCCGGCCTTGGCGTTCGTGGACCACCCGGTACCAGGGGGCGGCGGCTCCGATGTCCGGGTCGGCCTCGAGGGCCTCGACCATGGTTGCCGCGGCCCCAGGCAGAAGGGCATCGTCGTCGTCGACGAATCCGAGGAACTCCCCTTGAGCGATGGCGATGCCGGCGTTGCGGGTTCCGCTCGGTCCGAGCGATACCTCGTTACGCACTACGCGGACCCGGGGGTCTTCGGCCAGCTGCGAGGTGACCTCGGGGGTGTCGTCGCTCGACGCGTCGTCGACGATGACCAGTTCGATCTCGGCACCTTGTTGGTCGAGGACCGAACGGGCCGCCCGCCGCAACTTGTCCGAGCGGTCGTGGGTAGGCATCACGACGCTCAACAGTCGGGTGCTCATCGGGCCAACGGTAGCAAAGGGGGTGTTCAACCCCGGGTGCAGATGCGGTGCGGTCTTCGTTGGGGGATGACGATCATTGTGGCCACGCACGTTGGTGTGGCAACCTGAACCGATGCGCCCACCGGACGTGGCCAGGAGGGCCTTCAGAAACCTCCCCCCCACGGTGCGGACCGTGTTGTTGCACGCCCGGGGCGACTACGCCCCATGGGAGGGCGGCTTCGACTTCACGCCCCCCATCCTCGGGCGGGGCGAGGTGACAGGACCGCCGGACTTCGTGGGGGTCGGCGTCCAAAAGGCGGGGACCAGCTGGTGGTACGAGCTGATCGTCGAGCACCCGCAGGTATTCGAACGCTCCGACATCCCCAAGGAGCGCCACTACCTGTCGCAGTTCTGTGTGGAGCCGTTCGGCCCCGCCGAGGTCCGCAACTACCACGGGTGGTTCCCCCGCACCGCCGGCACGGTCACCGGCGAGTGGACGCCGGACTACTTCGCCTTTCCGTGGGTGGCACCGCTCCTCGCCGAGGCCGCACCCGAGGCGAAGATCCTGGTACTGCTGCGCGACCCGGTCGACCGATTCCGCTCCGGTCTGACCTTCCGCCATCGCATGGGCGCCCCGCACACGTCGGTCACGGTGGCCGATGCCGTGCGTCAGGGCTTCTATGCACGGTGGCTCGCCCGACTCTACGAGTTCTTCCCGGCGAGCCAGGTGCTGGTCCAGCAGTACGAGCGGTGTCGGATCGATCCCGCTGGTCAACTCGAGGCGACCTATGAATTCTTGGAGCTCGAGCAGTATCGGCCTACGGAGCTGCGCCGCGAGGTCAACGTCAGCAGCGGGGGAAAGATCGACTTGGATTCTGGTGCCCGCCATCGGTTGATCGAGTGCTACGCAGACGATGTGGCCGCACTGGCCCAGTTGGTCCCGGGTCTGGACCTGTCGCTGTGGTCCAACTTCACCGACGGAGCCACAACGTCTAGTGCCCCGTCTAGTGCCCCGAAATCTGAAGGCTCGCCGTGACCCCGGTGACCAAGCGAGTGATCGCTCGCGTGCCGGAGCGGGTCCTTCAACTCCTGCCCGTCGAACTGCGGGCTGATGCCCGTGACTGGTTGAACCTTCGCGTACCGGGTGACGTCGGCTACGTGGTGGAGCCGCCGCGCCCCAACCCGGGCGAGCGTCCCGGTCCTCCGGACTTCCTGGTGCTGGGTGGTACCGATGTGGGCGGCCGGTGGTGGATGTCCCAGTTGGCCGACCACCCAGGAGTGGCGCCGAACAGGACCCTCGACGACGCGGCGCACTTCTTTGCCTCCTCGGCCACCGAGCGGTTCGGAGCGGAGCAGGGCAAGGCCTTCCATGCACTGTTCCCCCGCAGGCCCGGGCGCATCATCGGCCACTGGTCACCCGATGGGCTGTCGTATCCGTGGGTGGTGCCGCTGTTGGCCGAAGCGGCTCCGAGGGCCCAGGTGCTGGTGCTGGTGCGCGATCCGATCGAAAGCCTGCGGGCCCGGATCGCAGCGACGGTTGACGATCGTCCTCCTCACGTCGGCTCGAACCTGGCTGACGCGGTGGACCGCGGCTTCTACGGGTCTCAGGTGGCACACCTCTTCGAGCACTATCCGCCCGACCAGGTCCGGATCCTGCAGTACGAGCGGTGCGTGGGCGACACGGCTGGCTCGCTGGCCGACTCCTTCGACTTCTTAGGGCTGGACGCGGGGTACCACCCGCGGGTCGTCGCCGACCCTGAGCGGAGCGCGGACGGAAGTGCGGACCGGTTGGCTCCGGCTACCGCTGCGCGGCTGCACTCGATGTACGCGGCTGACGTCACCACCCTGGCCAACATGGTTCCCGACCTCGATCTGAGCCTGTGGTCGCCATTCATCTAGCAATGTAGAATCGCAAAGTCGCGATAATTACAACTGAACTACCCTCGGCGCGCACCACCTGTTGCAGTAGGGTGGATGTGTGACCAACCAAGCCGAAGAAGTGGAACATGGCGAGGCTGGCGGCATCCCCACACTGATACTCGATCGCCTCCGCTGTCCTACATGTGGCAAGTCCGTGGCCGTGCTCGATGATGACGGCGGAGTGGAGTGTGGATCGGGTCACCGGTTCGACCGCACCGCCGGGGTGCTCGACTTCTCCAAGGCCGGGAACCCGAAGGGGTCCACCGAGCGGACCTTCGCCAGCTTCGGCTATGAGTGGAACGCCTTCGACGAAGTGCGAGGTGAGGACGAGTCGTTCTCCACCATCTACTTCCGGGACGTCGACTTCGAAAGCCTGCGGGGCAAGGTGGGCTTGGACGCGGGATGCGGAAAGGGTCGCTACACCCGCTTCTTGGCCGGATACCTCAAGGCCGAGGTGGCACTCGATGGCTCCTCGGCGGCTGAGGCGGCCGCCCGCAACCTGGCCGACTTTCCTGGGGTGGCCGTCGTCCGTTCCGATCTGCGATCTGCGCCGTTCGCTCCTGGCAGTTTCGACTTCATCTCGAGTCTCGGTGTGCTCCATCATCTCGATGATCCCTTCGCCGGGTTCGAGCAGCTCCTCACCTACTTGGCCCCCAAGGGGCAGGTACTGCTCTACCTGTACAGCCGCCCAGAAACGAGGAGCCTCCGGTCGATCGGGCAGTCGTGCTCGGCCGGACTCCGCAAGCTCACCACCCGTATCTCTCACCCGACGCTGAAGCGCCTGTCCACCCCGATCGCTGCCGGGCTCTACTGGGGGCTCGTGGTACCGGGAGCATGGGGGGAGAAGCACGGCGTGGGCTCGCTGGCCGGCCTGCCGATGGACTCCTATCGGGGCAAACCGTTCCGCAGCATGACCCTGGACACCTTCGACCGCCTGAGCGCCCCCGTCGAGCACCGCTACGTGTGGAGCGAACTCCAGCCATGGTTCGACAAGACCGGTCTGGTCGTCGATGCCGCCCGCGACGAAACGGGCTGGTTCATCCTGGCCCACCGTCCCTAGGCTGGCGACGAAGATGAACGCCTTCATCGACCCCGAACTGTCGGCCATGGCGGTCGTGCTCACCTACAACGCCCCTGCCACCCTGGAGCGGTGCTTGCGGTCGATCGCGGCCCAGACTCTGCTGCCCAAGGGCATCCTCGTGGTGGACAACGCCAGTACGCCACCGGTCGACCCGGCCGACTTCCCCCCTGGGTTGCCGCCGGTCACCCTGGTCCGCTCAGATCACAACGGCGGGCCCGCCGGTGGCTATGCGCTGGCCCTCGAGCACTTCGCGCAGTCTGAGTTCGGACACGCGTGGGTCATCGATGACGACATGCGCCCAGACCCTGACTGCCTCGAGCACCTGTGGGTGGTGGCAGCCAAGGACCCACCGAAGGCGTTCGTATTCCCGGTGAGCTATCAGCCGGACGGAACCTTCGGTGCCTGGCCTTCGTGGTGTGGATTCCTGGTGGCCCGAGAGATCGTCGAAGAGGTAGGCCTTCCTATGGCCGAACTGTTCTGGTGGGCCGAGGACACCGAATACCTGCAGTGGCGCATCCCCGAGGCCGGCTATCCGATGCGGGTGGTAGCCGATGCGCGGGTTCGCCACGATGCTGTCCGTCACGGTGTGGGGGTGCCGGTATGGAAGTACTACTACGAGGCGCGCAACATGCTCTATGTGCACCTGTACGTGAAGAAGCGCATCGGCTACTACCCCCGCAACATCTCCAAGTTGTTCGGGCGGGCCGTCATCCGAGAGCCGGAGGGTCGCCTCCTGCGCTTGCGCGCCATGGCGCGAGGACTCCATGACGGTGCCCGAGGCCGGCTTGGTACGCAGTTCCCCACCGAGGAAATGCAGGAACGCACCGAGGTCTGAACGGTCATGTCTGACCGGTCCGGTCCGGTCAGGTCTGAACAGTCAGACCGGGGTGACCACCGGCAGGCCGACCGCCGCTGCGGCGGCGCACAGTTGCCCGTCGTAGGAGACGAACGCAGTCAGGCTCGACAGGATCGAACGAGCTCCAGCCAGGTGCAAGCTGTCCAGGCTCCGCAGGCCGACCGGTTCCAGAGTTGCCGCGTCGGCGATGATGGCAGCGTCGATGGCGAGGATCTGGCTTGCCGATGTGTCGCCTGAGACAGAGATGCGTTGGTCGGGAATGTCGAATGCGTGACGAGCGGGCAGGAGCCGTCCGGCGGCGATGAGCACCTCCCTGGTCGCGGCTTGCGGGGAGGGGGCACGCATGACGGCGATCAACGTGCCCCGTTCGGTGATCTCGACCACCTCGCCGGTTTTCACCTGGGCGAGGTAGACGCTGGCGTTCTGGCGCAGTTCGCGCACTCCGATGCGGGTCATGGTGAACGTGTAGCACCTCAGGTGCTACAGAGTGGAGGTGATGGACCTCTCGAACGGGATCCGTCGGGCGTCAGCCGGCTTGCAGGTCCTTGATGATCCCGACCACCCGGTCCTGGTCCTCGACTGAGAGTGCCGAACCGGTCGGCAGGCACAGCCCGTGGTCGAAGATCCCCGCGCACACCGCCCCGCCCACCATCGAGTTGGAGGCGAACACCGGCTGGAGGTGCAGCGGCTTCCAGGTCGGACGGGACTCGATGTCGTGGGACTCGAGGGCCACTCGGATTGCCTCGCGGTCGGTGCCGAACAGTTCGGGATCGATGGTGATGCAGGTCAGCCAGTAGTTGGGCTCTCCGTAGTCGGCGATGGGCATGAACTCGATACCGGGGACGTCGCCGAACGCCTCGCGGTAGCGGCCGTCGATGGCCCGTCGCCGGGTGACCCGGCTGTCGAGCCCAGCCAACTGCGCCCGGCCCAAGGCAGCCAGGAGGTTGGACAGCCGGTAGTTGTAGCCGATGGTCGTGTGCTCGTAGTGGGGGAACGGTTCGCGGGCCTGAGTGGCCAAGTAGCGAGCCCGTGCCGCCTCGTCGGCCGACTCGGTGACCAGCATGCCGCCGCCGCTCGTGGTGATGATCTTGTTGCCGTTGAAGGAGAACACGCCCATGTGTCCAAAGCTTCCGGCTGGCCGGCCCCGGTAGGTGCCGCCCAGCGCCTCGGCGGCATCCTCGACCAGGGGCACGCCGTGGCGGTCGCAGGCAGCCAGCAGGCGGTCGTAGTCACACGACTGGCCGTACAGATCGACAGTGACCACGGCGGCCGGCAGCCGTCCCGCGGCGGCACGGCGTTCCAGTTCGTCGGCGACCAGGTCGGGGTCCATTGTCCACGTATCGAGGGAGCAGTCGATGAAGACCGGCGTGGCTCCTACATAGACCACGGCGTTGGCTGTGGCCACGAAGGTGAACGACGGAACCAGTACCTCGTCACCCGGGCCGACCCCGACCAGCAGGAGACCGAGATGGAGGGCGGCGGTGCCGCTCGATAGGGCCACCGCGTGCCCGACCCCGATCCGTGCCGCGAACTCTGCCTCGAAGGCATCGACGTCGGGGCCCAGTGGGGCGATCCAGTTGGAGTCGAAGGCATCGAGCAGCATCCGACGCTCTTCGGGTCCGACTTCGGGGGGCGAAAGGAAGATGCGGGTCATCGGGATACCTCGGGGGTGGGGGAGTTCATGGGGCGACCTCCTGGTCGGGGGAGAGACCGCCAGCGAGGCTGGCAGCGATGATCAGCGCCACGGCGACGACGATATCGACGGTGATGGCCAGCGCCAGGGACGACTGACGGAAGGCCAGGACGGCACCGACAGTCAGGATTCCCTGGGCTGCGATATAGGCGGCGCTGGCCGATGGGCGTGGCCAACCCCGTGCCACCAGCCGGTCGTAGGGGTGGCCCCTGTCGCCAGCCAGTACTGACTGACGTCCACGCAGCCGACGAACGATGGCGAACGCCACCTCGGCAGCCGGCAGCGCCACTAAGGCGAATGCGGCCACGCCGACGACGGTGGGGACGTCAGTTCCCCAGGACTGGGCGAGTAGAACCACCAGCGTCGTGCCGAGCAGATAGGAACCACCGTCGCCCAGGTAGATCCGGGCCGGTGGCCTGTTGAACACCAAAAAGCCGAGGAGCGCAGCGGCTAGGGCCACGGCGACGTGTCGTCCAGTGCCAACCAGGAGGACGGCGAAGCCGACGGCGGCTACCGCCACGGATCCCCCGGCAAGCATGTCGAGGCCATCCATGAGGTTGACCCCATTGATCAACAAGAGGGTGACCGCCACGATGGCAACTGCCGCAAGGCCAAGGGGGAGGTGGACCGGGCAGGTGGCAACGACGACGGCACCTACGGCCAGCTCGCCGACGATCCGCACCAGGGGGGGAAGGTCGAACCGGTCGTCGGCGACCCCAAGCGCAGTCGCCGCCACCAGTGGGATGGCCAACGACGGCCGATCCGACAGTACGCCGACCAGCACGCCGGCCAGGACGGCCACCCCTCCCAAATAGGGGACCGCCCTGGTCTGCTCCTTCAACTCGCCCGGCCGGTCCATGATGCCGGTGCGGGTGGCGACCGATATGGCGAGCGGAGTGAGGGCCAATGTGACCAGGAAGGCGATGAGCGCCAAGGCGAGCAGGTTCATGTGGCTGGCGTTCGGGGAGCGGGGGCCGTCGATGCAGGGGATTCCTCGTCCCACTGCATGAGCACCGAGGTCGTCCCGGCATGCAGTTCGAACTCGGGGCCGGCCACGAATCCGGCACCGGCGTACAGTCTGATGGCCCCGGTGTTGGCTGCCCCCACGACCACGTAGGCCTGGTGCCCGCCGGAGGTGATGACCCGTTCCAGGAACGCATCGACCAGGGCCCGCCCGATGCCGTGCCCTTCGTGTTGTGGGTCAACGGCCACCGCCAGCAGCTCGGTTCCTTGACCGGTGCCGGTCCCGCCTTCAGAACCGTGTCCGAGAGTTTCGAACACCTGCCGCCAGCCTCGGACGAGTCGAGGGGCGGCCGCCAGCCCAGCCATCAATCCGTCGTGGATCAGGAACGACTTGTAGAGCCCGCCCACGTCAGCGGAGCCAGCGATGAAGGCGATCACCTCGCCCCCGGAGTCGGTGACCAGCAGGAACGACCCCGAGGTCCGGGTCATCCGGCGGTAGAGACGGGTGAGGAAGGAAGTTCCCAGAAATGACAGGAAGCCGCCGCTGATCCGTTCGCCATGGAGTCGAGCAGCCGCTGGAGCATCCCCATCTATGCCCGTGCGGACCGTGATGCCGCGATCATCGGAGGCATCCGATCCGTGTCGACCCCGTGCCCCGTTGTCCCCCATCTGTCGTCTCCTCGGCACGCCCGACCCGATTCGGCGGTGGCGAAAGTTGCAATGCTGCAAATTGTCACTCTATGGCCATTGACCCCTTTCCGTTAACTTTCCCAACGGGTAAGTTGGGCAACTATGGAAACGAGCCAGTCGGGTGCAGTTCAGGGGCAGTACCAGTTGTCCCATCTGCGGGCCATCGAAGCACAGTCGATTCACATCATCCGCGAGGTGGCCGCCGAGTTCGAGCGGCCGGTGCTGCTGTTCTCGGGCGGCAAGGACTCGGTCATCATGTTGCGACTGGCGCAGAAGGCGTTCGCCCCCGGGCGGATCCCCTTCCCGGTCATGCACATCGATACCGGGCACAACTTCCCCGAGGTGCTGGAGTTCCGCGATCGGATGGTGGCTGATCTGGGAGCCACCTTGGTGGTCGCCTCCGTACAGGAGTCGATCGACGCCGGCCGCTCGACCGAAGAGAGCGGCAGCGACCCGTCGCGCAACCGGCTCCAGACCCGCACCCTGCTCGACGCCATCACCGACCAGAAGTTCGATGCCGTCTTCGGTGGAGCCCGTCGGGACGAGGAGAAGGCCCGGGCCAAAGAGCGCGTGTACTCCTTCCGTGACGAGTTCGGACAGTGGGACCCGAAGAACCAGCGACCCGAGTTGTGGTCGCTCTACAACGGGCGACACCAGGGCGGTGAGCACATCCGGGTCTTCCCCATCTCGGACTGGACCGAACTCGACGTGTGGCAGTACATCGGCGAGGAGAACCTCGACCTGCCCACCATCTACTACTCCCACCAGCGCGAGGTATTCGTGCGTGACGGCATGCTCATCTCTACCGGCCCCTTCGTGCATCCAAGGGCAGACGAAGAGGTATTCAAGGAAACGGTGCGCTACCGGACGGTGGGCGACATGACCTGCACCGGAGCTGTCGAGTCCAGCGCATCCACGGTGGAGGAAATCATCATCGAGGTGGCTGCATCCCGACTGACCGAGCGCGGGGCGACCCGGGCGGATGACCGGGTGAGCGAAGCCGCAATGGAAGATCGAAAGCGCGAAGGGTACTTCTGATGGAACTTCTCCGATTTGCGACAGCCGGGTCTGTCGATGATGGCAAGAGCACCCTCATCGGGCGCCTGCTGTACGACTCCAAGGCCATATTTGAAGATCAGCTGGAGGCCGTCGAGCGTGTGTCGGCACAGCGGGGCAACGACTACACCGACCTGGCCCTCCTGACCGACGGCCTGCGGGCCGAGCGCGAGCAGGGCATCACCATCGATGTGGCCTATCGCTACTTCGCCACGCCGGCCCGCAAGTTCATCATCGCCGACACCCCCGGGCACGTGCAGTACACCCGCAACATGGTGACCGGAAACTCGACGGCCGACCTGACCATGGTCTTGGTCGACGCACGGATGGGGATCGTCGAGCAGACACGTCGCCATGCCTTCCTGGCGTCTCTCCTGCGAGTCCCTCACCTCTTGGTCTGCATCAACAAGATGGACCTGGTCGACTACGACCAGGCCGTGTTCGATCGGATCTGCGCCGAGTTCACTGCATTCGCCAGCCGGCTCGACGTGGCCGACCTGACCTTCATCCCGATCTCGGCCCTCAAGGGCGACAACGTGGTGACTCGGTCGACCAACATGGGCTGGTACCAGGGGACCTCGCTGCTCCATCACTTGGAGACGGTGTACATCGCCTCCGACCGCAACCTGATCGACCCCCGTATGCCGGTGCAGTGGGTGGTGCGGCCGCACGCGGCCGAGTACCACGACTACCGGGGCTATGCCGGACGCATCGATGGCGGCGTGTTCCGGCCTGGTGACGAAGTGCTGATCTTGCCGTCGGGGCTGACCACCACCATCGCCGGTATCGATACCTTCGAGGGTCCGGTCGAGGAGGCCTTCGCTCCCATGTCGGTCACCATGCGACTGGCCGACAACATCGACATCTCCCGCGGCGACATGATCTGCCGTCCGCACAACAAACCGGTGGTGGGCCAAGACCTCGAGGCCATGGTGTGCTGGATGACCGACAAGCCACTCAAGGTCGGCGACTTCATGATGCTCAAGCACACCACTCGGTGGGTGAAGGCTGTAGTGCGCGAGCTGCACTATCGCCTCGACGTGAACACGCTCCACCGCGATGAGGGAGCGACCACGCTCACCCTCAACGAGGTGGGTCGTGTGGCGCTTCGTGTGACCCAGCCGCTGTTCTACGACCCCTACCGTCGGAACCGCCAGACCGGCTCGTTCATCCTGGCTGATGAAGGTTCCAACATCACAGCTGGGGCCGGCATGCTGCTCCGCCCTAACTGATCCGACTACCCATGTCGTCGGCCACCAACATCACCTGGCACGAAGGAGACGTCTCGCCAGAGGCGCGGGCAGAGGTATCCGGCGGCGGGGGAGCGACGCTGTGGTTCACCGGGCTGTCCGGATCGGGCAAGTCCACCGTGGCCACCGCCGTCGAGCAGGCCTTGGTGGCCGCGGGCCGGACTGCCTATCGGCTCGATGGGGACAACCTGCGCAGTGGGATCAACAGCGACCTCGCCTTCAGCCGTCAGGACCGGCTGGAGAACTGCCGGCGAGTGGCCGAAATAGCTCGGCTGTTTGCCGATGCCTCGGTGGTGTCTGTGGTGGCCATCATCAGCCCCTACGCCGAGTCACGTGAGCTGGCCAGGCGCCTCCACGCTGAGGCCGGCCTGCCGTTCGTGGAGATCTTTATGGCCACCCCGGCAGCCGAGTGCGCGGTCCGGGACCCGAAGGGCCTGTACGCCAAGGTGGCGGCGGGCACGATCGACTCGTTTACCGGGATCGACGATCCCTACGAGGTTCCCGAGCATCCAGACCTGGCCATAGACCCGGCTACCTCGGTCGAGGATGCCGTGGCGTTGGTGCTCGAGGCACTGGAGCGCGCGGTCGGCTGAGAACACCGGAGCGGACGGAGTACCGTTCGGCGTATGAACACGATGCCCGACTTCGCCGCCCGGCTCGAAGTACTGGAGCGTGTGATCGCCGACCCGCCACATGTCCATCCAGACGCGCCCAACGGGTCGGCATGGCGGACGAGTCGGCGGTGCTACGAGTTCTTGGCCGGAGCGGTCACGCCCGGTGCGCGGACACTCGAGACCGGTGCCGGCCTGTCCACGATTCTGTTTGCCGCTTGGGGATGCGTGCACACTGCAGTGGTCCCCATTCCCGAAGAGGCCACCGTTCTGCAGGAATACTGCAAAACGCGTGGCATCAACACGGAGCACCTCTCGTTCGACCTTCGTGGGTCGGAGCAGGCCTTGCCCGAGCACTACGGCGATGGCCCGCTCGATCTCGTGATGCTGGACGGAGCCCACGCGTTCCCTCTGCCCATCATCGACTGGTTCTACGGAGCCGGTCGACTGCGCTCGGGCGGGATCGCTGTCTTCGACGACGTTCCTCTGCCCGCCGTCCGGTCCTTCCTGGACGGCTACCTTGAATTAGACCCCCGCTGGGAGCATGTCGACGGCACCAGGAAGTGGCGCGCCTACCGGAGGCTGTCGGAGGGCTCGCTGGCCGAACACGAGTCGGAACAGGCGTTCTTCCGAGGCCCATTGCCATCGGTCTCTCAACGGGCAGTCGGGCGAGTCGGGTCGATGCTGCCGAAGAGCCTGAGGCGGGTAGTCCTACCCCAGTAGGCCGCCTACGCCGGGACCGGAGCAGTGGCGAACTAGCCCGATCAGTAGTGGTTGGGCGTCGCCTCGACGATGAACTGATAGCCGAACATGGTCGGCCACAGCGTCACCAGGAAGTGATCGAGCAGGCGGACCAGATGCGCCTTGGTACCTTCCAGCCCGAGGGCGTCGAGAGGCAGGCCCACCGGCTCCATCCGGCGCACGGTGAACCCGTTGCGCTCGACCAGCTTGCGTATGCTGCGACGGGTGAAGAACCGGAGGTGGGTGGCGTCCAGGATGCCCCGCTGGTCGTAGTCGAACATGCCGAGCGTGGCCCGGCTGCGTGGGTACCAGTGGCCGATGTTCGGTACGCACAGCATGATCGAACCTTCGGGCGTGAGTAGGTCCCGGCACTGCTTCAGCAGCTTGCCCGGCTTGCCTAGATGCTCCAGTACGTCGGCCATCAGGATCAGGTCGAACCCGGTGCCGACTTCGGGTGGGACGCCCTGGGTGAGGTCGGCCTTGTGGAACGCACTCATCCGATCGATGGCTTGGGGGAACTCGAACATGTCCACCCCGGTGACGTGGTGGCCCATCTCTTGGAGGCGCTCGGCCAGCAGGCCGCTCGAACAGCCCAGATCGAGGATCTTGGCCGGCGGACGGGCCGCCATCATGGTGGAGATGCGGCCGTGGGAGCTGTCCTCGGATGGCTTGAGCTGGTACTCCTCATTGAGGGTGATCCGGCTGCCGTCGCCGAACCCGGCCTTCTGCAGCCGGTAGGCGATGACGTCCTTCGTGACATCGGCGGCGTAGCCCATACCGTCTACGTAACAGATCTCATCGCCGTAGTAGGTGGGGATCGGCACTTCGGCAATCCGCATGCCGGCATCGTGCAGCTGAATGATGATCTGGGTGTCGAAGTTGAATCCGTCGGAGTTCTGCTCAAAGGGGATGCGCTTGAGGGCATCGACTGAGTAGGCCCGGTAACCCGAGTGGAACTCGGTGAGGTTGGTTCCCAATGCGGCGTTCTCGAACTTAGAGAGGATCCGGTTGCCCACGTACTTGTAGAGGGGCATTCCGCCCTTGCGGGCTGCACCCTTGATCATGATTCGTGAGCCGAACACGGCGTCTGCCTCGCCGTTGATCAGAGGGGCGATGAGGTCAGGCATCGACTCGGGTGCGTACTGGCCGTCGCCGTGGAGCATGACCACAATGTCGAGACCGTGCTCGATGGCTAGGTTGTAGCCGGCCTTCTGATTTCCGCCATACCCCAGGTTCTTCGGCTGGCGAATGAGGTTGATCGGGAGGTCCGAGGTCTGCTGGTAACCGAGGCCGACCAGGTAGGTCGAGTCCTGGCTGTGGTCGTCGCTGACCACCACCTCTTCGATGTCCCCCCGTACTTCGTCGGGGATCCGGTCGAGCGTCTTGGCCAGGGTGCTGGCGGCGTTGTAGGCCACCACCAGCACGCCGATCCGCTTCTTGGTCTTTGCCATCTGGCTGTTCCCCCGTGAATAGGAGCGTCCCACCCCGTTGGGCTGGACCGGATAGTCCGATCCTAGAGGTAGAACTGCTCGGGCGAAAGGGCACCGGCGGTACTGATGCCGGGCGGCGCCCCGTGAGATGCAACTTGTACTGGTCATTCATCGTCCAGATGCCTTGCCACCTTTACTCCGAGAAAATCCCACCCTGCTGCATCATCATTGGCTAGGGTTTCACCTATGAAGTGGTTCTGGATCATCGTCCTGATCGTTGTCGGTGTGTTCATGGCAGTGCTCGGCTTCGAGTATCTGACCGTTGGCATCGGCCATCTGCCGGCCTGGGTCCCGGGGAACGCCGCGCACAAGCGGGGTCACATGTACAAGCGGGGCTATCTGGCCATCTTCTTGGCCATCGTTTGCTTCGCCGGTGCCGGTTGGCTGATCTACAAGAACCGGCTGGCCGACAAGGCTGCCGCTGGATCGGATAGCGCCGCTAACGGCTGATTGGCGCGGTGGGCCGGACGATCCCGAGGGATCGGCCCCCCTGTCGACTGGCAGTCAGACCTTCGGTGGTCCGGACAGCCGTGAGGTTGCCGTCCGGAGTGGGCGAGTCAGCTTCCAACTGGCTGATGAGGTGACCTTCTCTACCTCCCATGCCAGCGAATCCGCTCGCTGTCGGGCCTCATGGAGCTGCTCGACCAGGCGGTCGATCTCCTCCTGGTAGCCAGAGCGGAGGGCCTGCTCCATCGCCTCCGCCCGGTTGGCCAGAGCCGAGGCCTCATCGAGCGAGCGACGCAGGTCGCCGCGCAGTTCGACCTGCTCGCGCCGTAGTTCGACCATCGCCTCTGGCCATGAGGAGATTGGTGCGGGTGGCTCGGTGGCGAACGGTCGGTGACCGCCCTGAAGCGAATGCAGCCACTGAGCCATGACACCAGCGTCGGCCGGGTGCGACGCCTCTGGGTCGATGTGACTCGATTGGTGATGGAGGCCCCGGTCGACAGTGGAGGCGGCGGCCTCGACGTCCCAACTGGTTCCCAATGGGCCAAACCGGTCGAGGTCCCCCAACCAGTCGGCAACTGAGCTGAATGCACCGGCGGGATCCTCGACGAGACTGTCATAGTCGAGGACGTAGGTATCGATCCCTTGTAGGCCGGCTGCCGCACTCCGGTTGTAGCGCTCCCACAGAGCCAGTCCGTACTCGATGGACATGCCATCGCGGGCATGGAGCGAGCGGGCCACGGCCAGCGGGTCCCGCCACACGAATACCGCCGTCAGCGGGCCGGGGAGTACCTGGCGCCAGTAAGGAAGGAGCAGGCAGGCGCGCGGGTCCTTCCACACCAAGGGCCCGGGTAGCGGATAGGCGGCACCCATGATGTCGGTCGGTGACCGTCCACTGTCGGAGCCCACTGGCATTTGCCCAAGCTCAGGGGGTGCGTCCCACGTGCCGCCGACCTCGGCCAGCAGTTCGTCGTCGTAGAGTGCAGCGGCCAGGCTCTCCCAGTGCTCGGGGTTACTTTCGGCCCACTCCATGCGGTCCGAGGGGTCGATGCCTTGGAGTCCCATGGCCACCAGCGCCCCGGTGATTGCCGAGGTGCCACTGCGATGGGCGCCGATCACCAGGACCCAAGGACCCTCGGGCATGTTGGTCGCTGCGGTCATGGCGGGTGCGGTCATGGCGAGGTCAGCGGAACCAGCCGTAGATGTGTTTGAAGGCACGCTTGCGGCCGGGGGTCTTGTAGACCTCGCGGATGGCCGCACCCTTCAACCGGGCGAGTGACGACGGACGATTGCCCGAGCCGTCCTGGGCCGATCCTCGGTGGCCGTAGGTGCTGGCCACGGCGCGCCTCGCGGCCTCACTGGCCAGGATCCCGACCGATGCCAGGTAGTTCCGCACCGCGCTCATGTCGCTGGCTGCCCCGCGGGAGATCTGCTCCTCCGACAGGCCGACGGCCTCGAGGTAGGAGTTCGGGGGTTGGTCGACCGGGACCGGACGCAACGCCCATACGTACTGCTGGACGGCGGCGCTGGGGTTTTCGGACTCCGAGAGCACCCGCAGCGCCCCCACCATCTCGGGGGGCATGGCATCGGCGAGTTCCGGGTCGTACTGATCTCCTCGGATGACGGAAAAGTTGTCCCGGGCGATGATCTCCCACCCGGAGCGCTGCACCAAGTTGGTCAGGGTCTCCTCGGTGAAGAACCGGATGTGCGTGCTGTCGAGCAAGCCCATGGTGGTCGGGATCCACCGGCCGCACAGCAGGCGGAAGGCGATGTCGAAGTGAGACACGTTGGGGACCGACAGCACCAGCGTGGGCCGGCCGTTCGCGAGCGCCCACTGCGACAGGGCGGTCAATAGTTCGTGGGGCTGCATGAGGTGCTCGAGTACGTCGAGCAGCATGATCCCGCCGACATGGTCCACGCCGTCGAGGGCGGATCGCACCGCATCGAGGTCGGACAGGTCGCACTGGGTCGCAGATATCCCGCGTTCGTGCATCAGGTCGACGGCCACCGGGTGGATCTCTAGGCCGTGGTAGCCGACACCGACGTCTTTGAGGGCATGGCTCACGATGCCGGAGCCGGCACCGAGGTCGACCACAGTGCTGGACCGGTCCGACACCAGATCACGCACTAAGCCAGCAGCGTTAGCCACCGCACTCTCGTGCTGGTAGTCGTAGATGTAGTCGTACTTCTTGCCTTCTGCGTAGTCGGACTCTTCGGCTTCGGACCCTGGCCCGCCTTCGTAGATGCCGCCGCCTGGTGGCCCTTCGACCAGCACGGCCCTGGTGGCCTCGAGCCAGGCACGGCCGTAGCGCTGATCAGGCTCGAGGTGGTTGCCTTCGGCCCACTCGTTCCACGCCAGGACGAAGACGTAGTTCTCCTCCTCGGGCACGTGGGAAACGGTCTGGACGGTCCAGTCCAACCACCGCTCGTACAGATCGGGGGTGGCACCTTCGAAGATGGTGGCCCCATACGGCCGACGGGCGGTGTTGTCCCATCCGACCATCACCGAGGGGAACCGCTTGTAGTCCCGCGGCTGGGGACGGCGCATCTGCTTCTCCACCGAGGACCAGTAGTTGATGACCCGCTGGCCCCGGGTGCCGTCCACCGGAGTGAAGACCTGGTCGCCGGTGACCGGCATGAATCCCACGCTGGCATCCATACCGAACGCCTCTGGACCACCGGGCGGCGGACCCCAGCTCTCGACGTAGCAGAGGTAGAGGTCGCCGATGCCCAGGCGCTTGGCCTCGGCGCGCCAGATGGCGAAGGTCCGCTCGGGGTCGGGAAGCTGCTGGGGCCGGTACACCAGCATCATGGGCCGCCCGTCGACCTTGATGTAGCGGTCGTCCTTGAACACCTCGGCCAGGTAGCGGATGTGGGCCAGGTCGTCCTCTTCACTGAACTCCTGGGGCATGAGAACGGTGCCGGTCTGGGCGTCCCAGTTCCGGGTCCACTCCTCGTTGGCCCAGCACAGGGCGAAGGGGAAGTCGGGGGAGCCGGACTCCAGGGTCTCTTCGAACGGACGTTCGAGGAGACGCTTCCCGTTGAACCAGTAGTGGTAGTAGATGAATCCGGAGATCCCGTGCTCTTTGGCCAACTCGGCCTGGGCCTCGCGGATCTCGGGCAGGCGAAGGTCGTAGTAGCCGAACTCGCCAGGAACGTGGGGCTGGTAGTGGCCCGGGAACAGGGGCTGGGCCCGAGTGACGTTGGTCCACTCGGTAAACCCCTTGCCCCACCACTCGTCGTTCTCGGGGATGGGGTGGAACTGGGGGAGGTAGAAGGCCAGGGCCTTGGCCGTGTTCTTCCCCGTGTTTCCGGCCCCACCACCTGCCGCGTGCGACCCGGGCGTGCCGGTGGAGTCCCCCTTGGTTGCCATGCATAGATAGTACGACACGAAGGTGCAGGTAGCGCAACGGTTCGCGTCGAAATATGTCCGTGGCAGAGCCAGCCATCTGGACGCTTTTGTGAAGCGGTCGATGGTAGATTCACCTGCCTGTTCCAACGAGTAGAGACGAGGATTCCCTGTGGCGCTGGCCGGTGACACCGCAGTGGGAGACCAATGAGGATCCTGGCCGTCGCCGATATCTTCCCGTGGCCGGTCGACTCGGGCGGACTGATCCGGCTCAGCACCCAGATCGATGCCCTGTCCAGGCTGGGCGAAGTCGATCTCTTCTCCTTCTACGACGTGAGCGGGCCCGAGCGGGTGGTGCCCGATGGTGTTCGCTTGGCCCGGTTGGGGACGACCCCCTATCCGGCGGTAGACCGGTCACGCCGTTGGCAGGCCGAATGGCTGGCGCGACGAGGCGTTCCGCTCCCGATAGCCATGCGCCGGGCGGATCCGGGCCCACGCCGCGACTTTCAGGCATTCATCTCCGGTCGATACGACCTGGTGTGGTTCCGGACCGCCGCCACCTGGATGTGGCTGGGACGCCCCCGGCTGGGGCCCACCATCGTGGACCTCGACGTCTTGGACGGCGTGGTCGAGCGCCAACAGGCGGATGTGATCCATGCCCGACCGGCCCGGGGTGTTACCGCCGTGGCGAAGCGATCATTGGCGGAGGCGAAGGCCAGGGTGGATGCGCATGACTGGGACCGCCTCGACGCATCGATCGCCCGTCAGGTGGACGCCGTGGTGCTCTGCTCATCGGACGACGTCGCCCGTCTCGGGGTGGCCAACGCGGTCGTGGTACCGAATACCTATGTCGAACCCGAGCACCCGGTAGGCAAGGTGACGGCGGACGACCCACCTACCGTGCTCTTCCAAGCCTCGTTCGACTATGGCCCCAACGCCGATGCAGCCCGGTGGCTGGCTGCGGAAGTCGCCCCACGTATCCGGGAGCGGGTCCCAGGCACCACAGTCCGATTGGTGGGCCGAACCTCACCCCAAGTGGCGGCGCTCGCTGACGAGCCAGCCGTCACTGTCACCGGTCGGGTACCCGTCATCGAGGAGGAACTGGCCAAAGCCGATGTGGTGGTGGTGCCGGTGCGGTCTGGCAGCGGCACCCGGTTGAAGATCCTGGAGGCGTTTGCCCATCGGATCCCGGTGGTCTCCACCACGCTCGGGGCCGAGGGACTGGATGTCGAGGACGGGGTGCACTTGCTGGTGGCCGACTCGCCCGAGGCCATCGCCGAGGCATGCGGCCGGCTCCACGACGATCCCGAACTGCGGAATCGCCTGGTGTATGGAGCCCAAGAGCTGTTCCGTCGGCGCTACGAGTCAGCTGCGGCCCGGACGGCTATCCGCCTGCTGGTGGACGATATCGCCCGGCCGAGGCGATGACCGTGGAGGTGATCGCTCACTACCTCCCCCAATTCCACCCCGTGCCGGAGAACGACGAGTGGTGGGGTACCGGGTTTACCGAGTGGACCAACGTCACCAAGGCTCGTCCCTTGTTCCGAGGCCACGTGCAGCCCCACCTTCCCTCTGACCTCGGCTTCTACGATCTACGGGTTCCAGAGACCCGGGAGGCCCAGGCCGACCTGGCTCGGCGCTACGGCGTGACGGCCTTCTGCTACTGGCACTACTGGTTTGCTGGGAAGCGGCTCCTCGAGCGCCCGTTCGACGACGTGCTGACCTCGGGATCGCCCGACCTGCCGTTCTGTGTGGCGTGGGCCAATCAGACGTGGTCGGGGATCTGGCACGGTGCCCCGGACCGGATCCTGATCGAGCAGACCTATCCCGGCCCCGAAGACGAGGCCCGGCACTTCGAGTACCTGCTGACGGCGTTCCGAGACGAGCGCTATCTGCGGATCAATGGGCGACCGGTGATGCATATCTACAAGCCAGGTGAGCTGCCCGAGCCGGCCCGGTTCGTGGAGCGGTGGCAGACGATGGCCCAGAAGGCCGGGTTGGACGGGCTCTACCTGATCGCTGGGCTGGGGGAGACGCCGTACCCGACCTACAAAGCAGACGGCTACGACGCCGGGGTCTACTACCAGTTCCCCTTTGGTGCCGATCTGGGGGTGCGGATCCGAGAGAGCCTCATGGCCCGAGGACACATGCAGGGGCCCAAGCGGTATCCCTACGCCGACGCGTTCTTGGAGATCCCGACCAGCATGCAGGGACCGATCTTCCCGTGCGTCTATCCGAATTGGGACAACACCCCACGATCAGGCCGGGGCGGGGTACTGGCCACCGGTGCCACACCCGAGCGGTTCGCCAACCACGTGCGACGGGCACTCGAGATCGCCCGGGCACTGCCCGAGGGCGAGCAGGTCGTGTTCATCAAGTCATGGAACGAGTGGGCCGAGGGGAACTACCTCGAGCCGGACCGCGAGACTGGCCATGCCCGCGGGGATGCACTGGCTAGGGAGTTGGGGCGGGGGAGCAGCTGAGGGGCGATCGTTTCGGTTGGACGGCATTCAACTGCCATGCAGAGTGACGATCGCAACGCTTTGCTTGGCTCAGGTGGGGAACCCCGTGGTCGGCGTTGAGTCCACCTATGTCGGTTGTTCTGGCACCACGGATGCCAACGGGATCTGATCTCCAGACGAGGACCGGCGCAAATCCTTCAGCCGGAGAAAGCGCTTCTCGATTAGCCACCAGCTGGCGACGGCCAGTGTGGCAGCGACTAGGAAGGTGAGACCCACATAGGCTGCGTATCCCCAGCGGTACGCTCCCCACAGAGCGAGGAGCTGGGCTACCGGAAAAGCGTAGATGTACAGCCCATAGGAGTAGTCATTCGGGACCCCGATGGACCGGCCGGGCAGGTGGGCGCCGAGCCAGAGCGTCGGATAGACCAGCAGGAAAGCGGATAGGTCCGCCCGGGTAAGTGTCAGTCCTGGGATGCCATTGCCGACCGGGACAAGGTAAACGGCGAACGTAGCGGCCAATGAACCGAGCGCTAGCCAACCCGAGTCAGGGATCTCCTTGCGGTAGAGGTAAATGGCCGCGCCGGTCAGGAACACGGGGACGAATCGCAACAGGTTGGTCAACTCCCAATTATTGAAGGCGTTGAACTGCATGTTGAGGCTGGGGACCGAAGTCACCACGCACTCGAGCACCAAGACTGCAACGGCAATTGCCGCCACCAAGAACCGATTTCGGAGAGCCCCGACCAGGGCCAGTGCTCCCAGGAGCAGATAGCAGAGGAACTCGTAGAACAGGGTCCAGATAGATCCGTTCCACGCCAACGGAAACGGAGCCCCACGGAGTGTCCCAGGGATCGTCAGCTGCGAGGACCGCAACCATGCGTTGTGGACGACGTAGTCCACTGGGCCTCCTGGTTCGTGAAGATAGCAAGCGAAGCCGCAGCCATGACCTGCATGAAGCCATCCGAGCCAGCCGAACACGAATGCAGTCACGATCAAGCAAATCCAGAACGCCGGAAAGATCCGCAGGACACGATGCCAAAGGAAGCGGCCGAAGTTGTTGGACTCGGCACTGCCGGCGATCAGATATCCGCTGATGCCGAAGAAGCAGTAGACGGCAAGGCTGCCAATGGTGGTCCATCGGAGGAACAACTCGCTTCCGAATCCGCCGAGGGGGATTGCATGTGAGAGGACGACCGATGCCGCAAGCAGGAGGCGGATGAGGTTCAGACTGTTCGACCGGGGCCTAAGGCTTTCCCCGAGGGTGATCCCCTCGCCTGCCTTCATTCCTCCGGTTCGAGCCACAGCACGTTTCCCCAGTCGTCGGCCCCGAATTTCGTGCGAATACTGCATCTGGGAGGCCCTGGGTACCAGCCCAAGCCACATGAGTGGTGCCGCCGACAAGGCGCATCGGCCTTGGTGCGTAGCGGAGTACCGATGAAGTCCCCCGTTGGGGCGAGCATCAATCCTTCGACCCGACGAGTTCGCCCGGCGGCGAGGTAGCCCCCTCGAGAGGTTTCCGGGGTCGGTTCGGAACCAGCCGCTTGAGTGCCATGGAGCGCTTTTCGACGAGCCACCAACTCATGAGTGCGAAGGGGATGACGATGAGCATGCAGAGGGTCATGTAGATCCCGACCCCCAACTTCGGGGCGCCGAAGAGCACCAGAATGATGGTTGTCGGCATGCCGTAAATATAGATGCCGTATGAGTAGTCGTTCTTGTTGCCGACGCCCTTGAAGGGCAGGTGAATGCCCAGCCAGAGCACGGCGTACACGACGAACGGCGAGAAGATGTCGATCGGTGTGAAGGAGAAGGCCGGCAACCGTCCCATCGTCGGGAGGGCCCAGCCCAGGGCGAAGAGCAAGAAGCAACCGCCCGCCAGGTAGCCGTTGTCCGGAATCTGATCTTTGAAGAGATAGCAGATCGCTCCGGTCAAGAAGATCGCCGAGAACCGCAGCATCGATTCGAGATTGCCCCAGTGGAAGACGTTGAACTCGTTCGACAGCGTCGGCACCAGCGTGATTACGATCATGGCTCCCCAGGTCGCCAGTGCGATCAAGAGGGCAATCAAGCGACGGCGCAAGATGCCAACGACGCAGAAGACGAGCATCACCAGATAGAGCAGGAACTCGTAGAACAGCGTCCAGATCGACAGGTTCCAGTTCGAGAGCGCTGTGTGCGGGGTCCCCGCAATGGTGTGCTGGGTCCAGTAGGGATTGGCCACGAGAGCATTCTTCAGGACATACAAGTAAGGGCTGTCGGGAGCATTGAAGTAGCTGACCAGACTGCGGCCCGGATGAACCCCGTGCAGCCAGGCGATGGGGCCCAGAACGAATGCGGTAACCAACAAGCACAGGATCAGAGCGGGGAAGAGTCGCAGGGTCCGCCGCCATAGGTAAGCTGCCGATCGATTCTGCTGGACGCTGTGGGCGATCAGGAAGCCGCTGATACCGAATAGGCCGTAGAGTCCGGTGCTCGCGAATGACGTACCGTTCCAGACGCCCGAGGCCCCCCTGAACAGCCCGAGCGCGGCCGAATGCGTCCAGACAATGCCCGCCGCCATGGCCAATCGCAGGAAGTTGAGGCTGTTCGCATGGGTGGAGAGTCGATTGCCGATGACGCGCCGGCCGTCCTCGGCGGAACCATCTTGATGCGGTCGGTGGTTCGTCCCTCTCGGGGTGGTGCTCACGAATCCACTCTACGGGGCCCCGATGGGTTTCCGCTATGACCCACAGTGACTTGTCCGCGACTTTCGTGTGGGTACCCCTCAGCGACCATCCCGTTCGCTGTTGCCAGCTGGTGGCTTGTCGAGAAGCGCTCGTTGCGCCTGAAGAATCTGTTGCCCAGGGTTCAAAGTTGGGCCGCGCCGCTCAAGGTGTGATCAGATCCACGTCTGCCCGTTCGATGCCGGGCCAATGACCTGGTTTCAGGACGAGGGAGTCTGTGCCCGCAGCAGCGATTTGCAGAGTGCCATGTGCGTCGGTGGCAAGGCGCCCTCGGTCACCGTGATCGCGGGCAGTGCGGCGGCATCGGTTGGCGGCGTGGCAGCCACAACTGCCGGACCCGTACCCGCTAGGTAGCGGTTGATCATGGTCGATCCGTACCAACCCACCACGATCGACTTTAGGTATGGATCGGTGGTGACGGTGATGCGGTAGATGCCGTGCAGCACCTGAGGGAAGGCGAAGCCGACGGAGCTCGGCCACGCCAGTGGCGTGGGGCTGGCGTGCCGCACCTCGACGAGAGCCTTGTTTCCCGGCGCTGGCCTCAGAAGGAGTGTGGCATCCCCATACGTGAGAAGCGTAACGGCAGGACCCTTCCAGTGGTCGACGTTGAAGTGCATGTCGATGACATGGGTCAGGGCGCCCGACTGCTGCACCGGTGCCCAAGTGGCGTGGGCAATCTGTTGCCCGGGTGAGTTCGCGTAGGAGTCTCCAGTAGAGCGGTACAGCCCGTCACACTGACCGGCGATGAACAGGGTGCCGGCAGGGGCGTAGTAGGGAAGCCTCGTACCCGTGACCACCGTATGAGCCAGTGCTCCCGGGGTGAGGGAATCCTGTTGGTTCACAAAGCCCGCGAGTTGGGTTTTGGAGAACCACGTCGAAGGGGATGCGGTGATGGCGGAGTTGACCAGCACGCCAAAGGCGGCCAATGCGGCGATGCCGCCGAACGTCCACTTCCTTGCTCGGCTCGATCGTCCGTCCAGCCTGCGCCAGATATCGACCATGCCGACGGCTCCGGCAATGATGAAGAAGGGCATGAGATCGGACACGTATCGGTAGGAGATGTAGCCCCAGACCAGTACGCCACCTGTGGCTATGGCCGATCCGATGAGCATGAGCCGGACGAAGCGGATGTCCCCGATCCCCTTCGGCCTGAAGGCCGTCACCAGGCCCCAGCAGCTGAGCAAGAACAGTAGAGGTGAAGCGTCGGTGACGCTGGTGGTGGAATATGTCTGGTCGAGGACGACCGGCGTGATGGCGTGTGCCGGAGTCAGTGGCGCTCCAATGAAGGGGAACACTGAGGAGAAGCGCAGCGCAGTCGGATTGAGGTAGGCCCATGCGGTGCTCGGAATGAAGCCGAAGCTGAATGCCTTGCCTCCGTTTGCCTCCAAGAAGTGCCGTCGATGGGCGTTGATGTGGGCCCACTCCTGCTCGGCCATGGGCAGACCGAACGGCATCCCGAACTTGGCGTAGGTGACTGCGCAGTTGGCCAGGAGCGGGATGACTCCCACGAGCACGAGCCAGAACGCCCAGCGCCGCTGGTCTTTTCCGCCTTTCCCCAGAGCGAACCAGCCGGCCAGTAGGAACGCGGTGATGACGCACGCATAGCCGGTTGGGCTCCGATTCAAGTTGGCCGCCACGATCAGCAGCCCGCTGGCCCAAGCCCCTCTGGCTGACGGATGTGCGGCCATCCCGAGAAGGGTGAACATGCTGGCGACCACCAGGGCGATACTCCAAGCGAAGTCTTCGTCGTAGGTCGACGGGTTGGCGGCGATATAGAGCACAACCGATCCACCCAGGATGGCAGCCGTCAGCGCGCCATAGGAGGCAGCCTCGGCCCAGCCCAGGGATGCCGAACCCCGCACGAGGATGCGGATCCGCCAGATCAGCAGCGCAGTGAATAGGGCGGTCAAGAACCACGCAATCAGCATCGACGGCGCGGTCAGCGCCCCGTCGTAGGCGTGAGTGAAGGGAAGTACCGGCATCCTGATGATCGACGGCCAGATGCCGAAGTAGGTAAAGGTCTTCCCGCCGTGCAGGAACCCTTCGATGCCCAGCGAGCCGGTAGGAACGTTGAGGTGGCCGCTGAACATGGCCCGAGCCTGGAGTTCGTAGAAGTTGTTCGGTGCAACGCTGCGTAGCGCATTGATCTTGCCGGTCCATAGGTCCCACAGGACCCACAGGTAGATCGGGGCCACGACCGCCGTACCGAGGATCGTCGCAATGGTGAAGCGCCGTTTCGACTGCTGCTCGACCGTGAGTTCAGATGACGCGACGTCGCCTCTGTCCTGGGTTGCGATGTCCGATTCGACCGCTCCGGGGGCCTCAAGCGCATCGATCACTTGGTCGGGGGACCTTTCCGTCGGACCCGATCGGTGACGGCCAGCACCTTCTGCGCGAAGTCGTCTGACAGACCCAGATGACGTTTCGCCCAGTCGTAGGAGCGAAGGGCCAACTTGTCCGCCCAGATGGCCAACGAGCGAGACCGACTGTCGTCGGGACGGGCCCGGTACTCCGTCGATCGGATCAACGGGTCATCTTCGACACTGAAGTAGTAGAGCGCCATAGAGCGTCGAGCAGTTCCTTCCGGACAGGTCATGGGTTCGGGATGTCCGTGGAACGAGTCCGGATCGGTGGAGAAGATGAGCACCCGGTTGGCGATGGGAGCGACGGTCTTTACGCAGGCAGTCATCTGGCTATCCCACAACTCGAGGTCGCCGCCCCACTCCGAGTTCCAGTCCGGGTTTAGGTATAGCAATATGTTGGCCCGCCGCTGGAGCTTGCGGTTGTGCGGGTGCACGGTGAAGTCGGCGTGCATGTTGAGGAATCCACCCGTGGTCGACTGGTGGAGTCCACCGCCTTCGAGGGAGGGGTCGGCGATGAGTCCCTCGACCCCGATGAGTCCACCGACGAAGGCGACGAATCGGTCGGAGTTGAGCACGGCCAGGATGTCCTGGAGCGTCGGTCCCCACGAGGTCGGGTCGGTGTTGGAGAACTTCCGCTCATTGGCATGGAGGTAGTTGTTCCACTGCTCGGGGTCGAGTGGCGGGAACTCCTCGAGGGCGGCTTGGATAGCCGCTGGTTCTAAGAAGTCCTCGAAGACGATGTGCGGGTATGGCTCGCCTGCGGCATACGACGCGCGGAGTTGGTCGATGTTGTCCTCGAGTTTGGCGAAGTCGAGAATCGGCGCAGTAGTCGGCTCAAGATCGGAGTCGGTGGTCATTTCAGGATCGGCTCTTGGAACGGGCAGAGCGCGTGCCCAACTCGGGTGTCATGTGTCGGACGATCATCATGCCACCTTCCCCCGGTCGGCGCCGGACCAACTTCGCACTGACGTGTTGACATTGTACCTGGCAGTAGGGCCTTTTGGCACCAGGAACCTGCAGTTTTTTCGGTGGTGCCGGTCCGGGTACGTCATGACGGCCGCAGGTCACTCTGCGAGATGGGATTCTCATCCGATCTACTGCCGAGGAGGCACCTCTGCATCCGGACGTTGCTTACCTGCTGACTCCACGTTTACCTCGGTGGGGCCGGCGCTGGGTGATATCGGCGCATTGGGGCGACCGGGAGTCCACCGTCGGAGCTTCAGGGCTGGGCGTTCGATCAACCACCAACTGGCGAAGGCGAGTGGAAGGGTGCAGACCATGCATGCAATGAAGAACAGCAGGTATCCGTGGTTGGCCATTCCGTAGGGACCGAGGAGGATACCTATCGGGTATGCGTAGATGTAGATCCCGTACGAGTAGTCGTTCTTCGAGCCGACCCAAGTCCACGGGAGGTGGAAGGAGATCCAGAGCACTGGATAAGCGAGCAATGGTGCGAACAGCGACGTGCTGGTCAGCGACAGGCCGGGGAATGAGCTGCCCAAGGGGAGCCAGAGACTCACAATGCATCCGGCAGTACATGCCAGGGCAATCCATCCCGAATCTCGGATCTGCTTGCGGTATAGGTAGATGAGCGTGCCGGCCAGAAACACGGCGGACAGTTCCAGGAAGTACCTCAGGTAGTTCGGACCGGATGGCCCGGCGAGTGCCTGCCATGAGGGGTTGAGGGTGCAGGCCGCCTCAGCGAGCCATATTCCGGCGAACAGCGCTACTACGAACAGCTTCCGACGCAGCAGGCCAGCAAAGGCGAGGACGCCGAGCATCAGGTAGCAGAGGAACTCGTAGAACAGCGTCCAGATTGACCCGTTCCACACCGTAGTGACTATTGCGAACTGGCCGATCCTCAAGA
>Ga0194055_10000064_pt1 | contig 70356 bp, 67 predicted proteins | sample SepL449m_MetaG_FD_155482 | JGI IMG/M metagenome (GOLD analysis project Ga0194055, IMG submission 155482) | Anoxic zone freshwater microbial communities from boreal shield lake in IISD Experimental Lakes Area, Ontario, Canada - Sep2016-L442-9m | ecosystem: Environmental > Aquatic > Freshwater >... | reverse complement strand
CACAGTGTCCGACCTGGTCTGCCACATTGGCGACGGACATGCTCACACCCCCCCTCCCCCCCACACATCCCCCCAAACTTTCGACCCAGTGGCTTTTCGCTGGAGTCAATTGGAGCAGCCATGAGTGATTCAGTCGGTCAATATTTGAACGAAATCGGACTCGTCCCTCTCCTCACCGCGCAAGAGGAACGTGATCTCTCGCAAATCATTGAGATTGGGCGCGATGCATCGGAACGAATTGAATCTGGCGATCGAGCCATCGAAACGAAGCGCCAAGTCCGCAAAGCGGCAGAAGCCAAGGACCGATTCATCCGGGCCAATCTCCGCCTCGTCGTTTCGATTGCCCGTCGCTACCCGCTCCCGTCCGGCATGGAACTCCTTGATTTGGTCCAAGAAGGCAACCTCGGGTTGGAGCACGCCGTCGACAAGTTTGATTGGCGCAAGGGATTCAAGTTTTCGACCTACGCAACATTCTGGATTCGCCAAGCGATCGGTCGAGCGCTCGACCAAAAAGCCTCACTCGTACGCCTACCAGGTGACCGTTCCGCGAGCTTGCGCGCCGCACTTCGGCAGGTCTCGGGCGAGGGCGAAGAACTCGACGCCGAACATGCCCGACTCCACCGCCTCACGACACCGACCTCACTCGATCGAACCATCGGTGAAGACGACAGCAATCAATTGATTGACCTGTTGCCGGACGCCAAACCGGGGCCGGAAGCATTGGTTATGGAGCGCGCTGAACAAGAGATGATGACCGATTTACTTTCAATTCTTGAACCCCGAGCCAAATTTGCGGTGGAGCAACGATTCGGATTGCACGATGGACGCAAACACAGCTACCGCGAAGTCGGCGACGAACTCGGAGTTACCGCTGAAGCCGCTCGACGCCTCGTGAAACGTGCCGTCTCGACCGTTCGCGAAGAGGCTCAAGTTCGCATTGACGCCGCCTAACACTTGCTCGCAGCTACCGCCATTGGCAGGTTCCAGTTGTACATCTCGGGCTTCGCTCAGATAATCGCTTTGCGTATGCGGGCTATGTCCGGCAACGTAGGGCATTGTGGAAAACACTTGGACTCCCGATTCGTGGCGCCAGCGAGCGTCGGCCCAGCAACCCGAATGGCCTGATGCAGCCGCGCTGACCGCTGCGCTTGACACCATGGCGACTATGCCTCCGTTGGTGTTCGCCGGAGAAGCCCGCAATCTCACGGACAAGTTGGCCCAAGTTGCGCGCGGCGAAGCGTTCTTGCTGCAGGCTGGCGATTGCGCCGAGTCATTTGAAGCATTTTCAGCCGATACCATCCGCGACAAACTGCGAGTCATTCTTCAAATGGCCGTAGTGCTCATGTATTCGTCAGGCGTTCCGGTCGTCAAGGTCGGGCGCATCGCGGGCCAATATGGCAAGCCGCGATCGTCACCAACCGAGACTATTGACGGTGTCGAGTTACCGTCATTCCGCGGTCATATCGTCAATGACATTGCATTTACGCAATCGGCTCGGATTCCAGATCCGCAGCGCATGATTACTGCGTATCAACAATCGGCCTCGACGTTGAACCTATTACGGGCTTTCACCAATGGCGGTTTCGCTGATCTCACTCGCGTGCACGCATGGAATCAAGAGTTTGTCGCGACTTCAAGCGAAGGACAGACCTACGAAAAGATCGCCGACGAAATCGACCGCGCCCTCCGATTCATGAAAGCTTGCGGAATCGACAGTGCGCGCGAGGAGCGACTTCACAATGTCGACATCTGGACGAGCCATGAAGCGCTGATACTTGGGTACGAACAAGCGCTTACTCGGCGCGACTCGCTGACGGGCGACTGGTACGACTGCTCGGCTCACATGCTGTGGATTGGTGAGCGGACCCGTCAACTCGATGGCGGACACGTCGAATTCTTGTCCGGCGTAGGCAACCCGATCGGAGTCAAGATCGGCCCGACCATCGCCGCTGAGGAATTGATCGCGCTTTGCGACGCGCTGAATCCCGACAAACGGGCCGGTCGCCTGACGCTGATTTCCCGGATGGGTGCCGACCGAGTCGAAACCGCCCTACCTCCCCTGTTGCAAGCAGTCAGCGACAGCGACCACCCAGTCGTGTGGGCTTGTGACCCAATGCATGGCAACACCTTCACTGCCCCCAGCGGGCGAAAGACGCGGCATTTCGATCACGTCCTCGCCGAGATTGTCGGATTTTTCAATGCCCATGCAACGGCAGGTACCTGGCCTGGTGGCGTGCATATTGAACTAACCGGCGACAACGTCACTGAATGCCTCGGCGGAGCCGAGGAAATTCTCGATGCCGACCTTGGTTCTCGCTATGAAACCATGTGCGATCCGCGACTTAACGGCCGCCAATCGCTTGATCTTGCGTTTCGCGTGGCTGACCTGCTGCGTCGGTAACTCGCCGAACGAAACCAGCTGTGCAACCTCGCCGCAATTGTTGACTAATTAGGTCAGGATTTGCTAAACCGTGGAGCCCAGGACGGTTTCATCACCGACGGATCCAGTTCCCCAGCGCAGGCGAAGGCAATTCATGCAGCAGCGAGTAATCGATCCCGAAGCAGCAGCCGACATCGTCAAATTCGAACAGCAACTCGAGCGCTACCTCACCGGCGACCTTCCCGAAGACGTGTTCCGTGTGTTCCGATTGAACAACGGCATCTACGGCCAGCGCCAAGGTGGGCAAAGTCAGATGGTGCGGATCAAAGCGCCATTTGGTGCCATCACTGCCGAGCAGCTCGACATGATGGCGCATTTGTCTGAGAACTTTTCGCGTGGCTGGGGACACATCACGACCCGGCAAAACATTCAATTTCACTTTGTCGAACTGACTGCGATTCCCGAACTCATGCGACTCATTGCATCGGTTGGCCTTACAAGCCGCGAGGCGTGCGGAGATGTCGTGCGCAACGTCATGGCGTGTCATCTCGCTGGGGCCTGCCCATTCGAAGCATTTGACGTCAGTCCATGGGCTGAAGCGACCTTCGCTCACTTCCTTCGACACCCGTTCGGGCAGCGGCTTCCCCGAAAATTCAAGATCAATTTCTCGGGATGCGAAACCGATTGTGGGCAAGCGATGTTCAACGACGTCGGGGTAATCGGCGCTACTCGAACCGCCGACGATGGCACCGTCGAACAAGGTTTTCGCGTGTTCATCGCCGGTGGGTTGGGTGCGAATCCGCATCCCGCACTTGCGCTGGAAGAATTCACCCCCAAAGAAGATCTGCTCGCCACGATCGAGTCAGTACTGCGGGTGTTCGAACAGACCGGTAACCGGGATAACAAGCTTCGCGCCCGTTTGAAATGGGTCGTCGACGAGCTCGGCATTGACGAACTGCGGCGGCGAGTGTTCAACACCCGCAAGTTTTTGGTTGCGTCGTCGAGCTGGCCCGGAGGCATTCCCGAGATCGTCCGCCAACGCGGCGATGCGCCAGCCGGTATCGCAACTGGCGCAACGCCAACACCAATCGGGCAAGGCACGCCAGTTACGTTGCGCGGTACCAAGCCATTCGAACGGTGGAGCGACGCCAACGTCGTTCGCGGTGTAGCGAAAGGCACTGTTTCAGCAATTGCCTACGCCCGGCTTGGTGACATCACCACCGATCAATTCCGCCAACTTGCGTCCATCACCCGCGAACTTGACCTTGATGTGCGCTTGACGAATCGACAAAACATCGCGTTTCGGGGGCTCACCGAGTCACAGCTCCCAACCCTGTTCGCCCGACTCGAAAGCATCGGCATGGCAGAACCCGGAGCCGAGCTCGCACGCGACGTGGTTGCGTGCCCGGGGGCCGACACCTGCAATCTCGCGGTCACACAATCGCGTGGTCTGGCCGATGCAATTGGCGTCGCGCTCGAGTCGGCTGGTTTGGCCGAGGTCGGCGGTATCCGAACCAACATTTCAGGCTGCACCAATTCGTGCGGGCAACATCACGCAGTCGACATTGGATTTTTCGGCGCCGAACGGCGAGCACATGGCCAATCAGCTCCTGGCTATCAGATGTTGTTAGGCGGATACATCGGTCAATCTCAGATGCACTTTGCGCAAAAAGCGCTTCGTGTACCTGCCAGAAACGCGCCCGAAGCAACCGTGCGAGTCGTGCGGCAATTCGCCGAAGGACGCCACGCGGGCGAAGACTTCCGCACCTGGATGATTCGTGCCGGCGGCGTAAAAGTTCTGGCCGAATCGCTCCGAGACCTCGATCAGTTCCCGACGCCGACCGACGGGCCTGACTTCTACGTCGATTTCGGCGAGACAAGCCCTTACAGCGCCGAGATTGGCGAGTCGGAGTGTGCGACATGACGGGGCCATCGATACTCGCTACCGAACTACTCAACACCAGTGACCAACACCCAAAGAGTGCCGACGATTTCACCGATGTCGAGCTCGCAGCTCTAAGCATCGAATTCGAACGGCTGCCCGCGAGCAAGGTGATTCAGTGGGCAGTCGACAATTTTGCACCGCATCTTTCGCTCACCGCGTCGATGACCGATGCCGTACTGATCGACCTCGCCGTTCGGGTGGATCCGGCCATCGAAGTTGTCTTCATCGATACCGGATACCACTTTCCCGAGACGCTTGAAACCGTCGAAGAAGTTCGTCGGCGTTATGGCCTCAACATGAAGATCATGACCGTCGCTCGCCAAGATGAAGCCCTCTGGGAAACCGATCCAGAAAACTGTTGTTCAGCAGTCAAGGTGGGCCAGCTTGATCGGGCGATGCTCGGCAAATCAGCGTGGATGAGCGGGCTGCGACGAAGCGAAGCCGACAGCCGCGTCACTGCGCCACTCGTAGCGCGCGACCTGCGCGGACTCATCAAAGTAAACCCCATCGCGATGTGGTCAGACGACGATGTCGCGGGTTACATCAAGGACAATGATGTGCCGGTTAACCCGCTCGTCGAAAAGGGTTACCTGTCGATCGGGTGCATGCCTTGTACCGAGCCAAGTACCGACCCGTCTGATCGTCGGTCAGGTCGTTGGTCCGGCCAAGACCGCACTGAGTGCGGCCTGCACATGATGTGAGGCACATTGCGCCAATGTTTACTCGTCGCTGCTGCTGAATTTCCTACTCGCATATTTGACCGCTACCAGTCGGTCGTGAAGAGTAGCGACCGTGAGAAAATCGACCGCTGCAGTCTCATCTGGCGAACTTGAGATTCCTACACGGGTTTTGGTGCTTGGCATGGCCCACCACGACGGCACCATCGTCGGCGACGAGCTCTACCCCATTGCTACGGCCTGCGGACTTACTGATGACCAAGTTCGATCATGCTTGCGAAGGCTCGTAGCTGAAGGTCTCTTTATCCGCATCGGCGACGGAAAAATGTCGGTCTACCATGCGACAGAAACAGGGATTCGGGCGCTTGGGTCGACAATGGAGCGGGCGCGATTGGCTTACGCCCAAGATGCGGCTGGGCGCGGTTGGGACCGGACCTGGCATCTGGTGGCATTCGCGATTCCTGAGGCGAAACGTGCCGCTCGAGACTCATTCCGCGACCAACTTCGTGATCTCGGCGGCGCAGCGATTCAAAACGGCCTGTATATCTCTCCCCATCGCTGGGAATCCGACGTCATCGCAGCCGCCGAGCGCCTAGGCGTCATTGAACATCTGACCATCGCAGGCACCGATGACCTCGAGATTGGTGGCGAACGAGATCCTCGTCGTCTAGCTGCTCGACTGTGGCCACTCGACGACGTAGCGGAGCGTTATCACGCATTCGTAGAGATTTACGCGGGTGTTCCTGAATCTCTCGAAGCAATGCGAAAGGCAAAGCGACGACTGGCCGAGGCAGACTTTCTTCCCGGATCGCTAGTCATAGGCATCAAATTCCAAGAGTGCTTCCGCATCGATCCGTTACTCCCTCCGGAACTTCTCCCCCGGCCGTGGATTGGACGCCAAGCCCGCGACGTTTTAGCCCGAAGCCGACGACTCGGAATCCTCCTTCGCGAAGAACACAACAAACCAGCGCTATTCGCTCCCTTCGACGATGTGGTCGAGAAGATTCCATGAGTCGCGCGCCATTTCCCAGTCACCGAAATGATTGACTGATGTCGATGCGCACATTGTTTACACTCGCCAAACCACGTCTTGCGCTGATTCGAATTCTTGCTTGCATCGCACTCCTGGCCGCGCTCTTCGCCGCGACAGCATCGTGCGCCTCGAAACAAGTACCGTCGGACGGCACTCTTGGTTCGACTATGGCCACAGATCAAACAGCGACTGACACCACAAATTCGCTCGTCGAGAGCACTGATGTCGGAACACGGCCTTGGTGGTTCATTGGCGACACGCTCACACCGGGGATCGCGTGGCCCAGAGGCGGGCCCGATCCCGTTCGAGCTGCGCTCGACATCCTGTTCGCTGGCCCCTCACCCGCCGACACGGCGTTCGGTGCAACCACCGCAATCGCGTCGAATGCTTTCATCAATTCACTGGTTGTTGGCGATGACGGCATAGCGACCGTCGACTTCACCAGAAAATTTGAAACTGCCGACACCCGACCACAAACAGCGCAAGTTGTGTACACGCTGACCCAATTTTCACAAGTGAAAAAGGTCCGCTTTCTGATCGACGGCGAACCAAATGGGGCGACCGGCGTGCCCCCAGTAGGCCGTGCCGACCTGCGGGTCACTGCCGCCCCGGGCTAAGTCAGATTTTCGACAAACTTTTCGAGTTGCCGAAGGTTTCGGCACTCGAACGTCCCGTCGCAATTCACCCCGTACTCGCCAACGATTGAATCACCAGTATCCCAGTAACTCTTCGGTTCGGGGTTCAGCCAGAACACGTGGCGCGCCTTTTTCTGAATTTCCTTTACAACCCACGATTGCGAGGCGTGATAGTTGTTCCGGGCATCGCCAAGAATCAACACCGTCGTCTTGGTCGAAACATCTCGGCCATGTCGCTGCCAGAAGACCTCGAGTGCATGCCCGTAATCGCTGTGGCCGTCGACCCAAACCACGTCGGCCTCGGTATTCACTCGGTGCACCGCTTCCCCAATGTCATCGACACCTTCAAAAAATCGCGTCACCTCATCAAGGCCATCGATAAAGACAAACGATCGGACTTTCGAGAACTGACCTGAAATGGCGTACACCAGGTGCAAGGTGAACCGAGCAAACGCCGCGACCGAACCAGAGATATCAGCAATCACAAAGATCTCTGGCTTAGTTGGACGCGGATAGCGAAACTTCAGTTCAGCAGGCACGCCTCCATAACTTAAAGAGTGGCGGACAGTGCTTCGAAAATCGAGTGGACCCTTGCGACCGTGGCGGCGTTTCCGCGCCAATCGAACGGCCAGTTTGCGAGTCAATGGGTAGATCGCTTTTCGCAGCGATGCCATCTCGTCTCGACTCGCGTGCATGAAGTCAACGTCTTCGGGAAGCGGCTTACGCAACGTCTTCGCCATGGCCTCGACCCCGCGGTCGGCAACCAGTCGACGGCGGATTTCCGCTTCGACTTCCTTCTTTAGTTGATCAATTCGATGCTCGTATTCGTCTTGCTCCAAACGCTCCTCAAGGTTGGTGAGGTCAGGCGCATCATCACGCGCTTGTTGCATGAGTTTGTCGAGGACCGCGTCAAGGTCAAGGTTTCGCAACGTGCGATAGAGGTAATAAGTACCGCCGACGGGCCGGCCGGGTTCCATCCCGGCAAATCGCTTCACCGCTTGGCGAGCGAGTGCCCGCATCAGCGCATCGTCGCCTTCAAGCAGCGCTTTATAGAGCATCGCCGCGAGTTCTTCGGGCGATAATCCTTCGCCACCTGCACCCGATCCAGTCATCCCATCGGCACCATCAGGTTGCTCTTGGCCATCAAGGTCATCTTCGCCAGCAACCAATTCGCCGTCTTCACCGAGATGAAACTTTCGCCCGCGCAGCGAAAAATACACTTCGAAGACCGTTTCAAAGGCACGCCAGTGTGTGTTGTTCTTAACCAACGTCGCCGCTAACGCGTATTTGAAGGCCTCACGATCTTCGAGCGGGATGTGCTTCACCGCATGCATCGCATCAAGGTTCTCAGTGAGACTTACTGGAAGGCCAGCTTCTCGCAGTTCGCGAATGAACCCGCCGAGAAGATCAAGCATTGGACCGCCACCAACTTTAGGTTCGCCAGCAGCTCGACCCCCTGAGGCCGCAATCGTGTCGCTCACAATGCCCCGTTGGTCACGGTGCGGTGTTGGCGACGCCTGGTCGACGCGTCCCCGCCTTGTCGTCGGTTAGTTCCTTGGTCGCCTTGGCAATATCGCTTTGGTACTTGAGCAGAATATTGAGATTGCCGATTGCATCGGCCTCAGTGACCGATTCCACGCCGAGCAGCACCAAGGTGCGCGCCCAATCAAGCGTTTCGGAAACTGACGGCGCCTTCTTTAGTTCAAGTTGGCGAAGCGAGCGCACGATGCGCGCCACCTGGTCGGCCAATGAATCAGTGATATCGGGAACCTTGGTAAGGACGATTTCCTTTTCGCGTTCCATGTCCGGATAGTCAATGTGGAGAAACAAGCAACGCCGTTTCAGTGCCTCAGAGAGCTCGCGGGTGTTGTTCGACGTCAGAAAGACGAGCGGGATTTGTTTCGCTTCAACAGTTCCGAGTTCAGGAATTGACACTTGGTAGTCAGAAAGTATCTCCAGCAGCAACGCCTCAGTTTCGACCTCAACTCGATCAACTTCGTCGATGAGCAACACCACAGGGTCTTCGGCGCGAATCGCCTCAAGGAGTGGCCGCGTCAATAAAAACTCATCGGAGAAGATGTCGGTCTCGATGTCTTCCCACTTGGTCTCATTGTTTCGCTCAGCTTGAATTCGGAGGAGTTGCTTTTTGTAGTTCCATTCGTACAACGCTTTGGATTCGTCAAGACCCTCGTAACACTGCAACCGAATCAGACGTGCCCCGGTGATCTCCGCCACCGACTTCGCTAGTTGCGTTTTACCGGTGCCGGCCGGACCCTCGATGAGCACCGGCTTCTGAAGGCGATCAGCTAAATAGATGACGCCAGCGATACCTTCATCAGAGAGATAATCAGCGGTTTTTAGACGGGTTCGTACGTCGTCGACTGTGTCGAAGCGGTAAGTCATTTCGCCACCCTATCGGTCTCGTTCGCCAGCCAGCCAAAGCAAGCAAACCAGCCGTTCAGGTAGCCCAAGAATCCTCATATCGCGCCAAAAACTCGTGGCGTTCGATGCATTCATCAGCTGCAAGTCGCTCAGCCGGACTCCAGTCAACGTCGAACCGAGCGATCCGCGGCTGTGGCAACACCAACGCTGCGCAATCGTTTATCCAGCCAGCATCCGAATCAACTTCAAAAAAGGCTGCCAAGCGCCGGAGCGTAGCTCGCGGATCAGTGACCGTGTCTTCGTGATATCAAACAATCACTTTATGTGGTGACAGCACCTTCAGCGCCATCTCGACTGCCTGAGCCCCAACTTCGTATTTCACGATCGCGGCGAGCAGAGTCGATTCGTCTCGGCGGGCGATCCTTGCGATGTTGTCATAAGGATTTCTCACAACAACGACGATCCCGAGCGGAACGCCGACCAGCTCAGCGAGGCGATCAAGAAGTTTGGGGTTCGCGTTAAGTAGCGGGCTTGAATCCCCGCCGCTTTTTTCACCAATGACCCGTAACTGTCGGATTCGTCCTTGCCATTGACCGAGAACCTCATACTCATACCGGTCCGTATTTTTCTATCCACTTGCCGCAAATTTGCGATCACTCTTCATGATTGCGCCGAACAGCGCGGATCTCGTCCATCCTCGTTGGACAAACCCAAGCGCTCCAAATTCATGGGCAACAACCATGTCTGGATGAGCATCGAGCATCGCTCCTACCAAGGAATGCCCGCTACGCGGAAACCCAACAAACAAGCAAAACCGTTTGACCTCGCCAAACTGAACCCGATCACGGCGAGCTGCCAACTCGTCGACGCGAATCAGGGCGTGCACCTCAAGCCTGCTGGTCCCGCTCCGCACCTTCTTTCGAGTGCGTTTCAAGCCACCAAATAACATGGCGGGCAAGGTGCGGAAAATTCGTTCACTCATGGATCGTTCCGCGTGGTCATTGTCACGATCGAACCTGACCGGTGCCGTGGACCACATACTTTGCAGTGGTGAGTTCGCGAAGGCCCATAGGACCTCGGGCATGAAGCTTCTGGGTTGAAATGCCTATCTCAGCACCAAACCCGAATTCCTCGCCGTCGACAAACCGTGTCGATGCGTTGACCAAAACCGCGGCGGCATCAACTTCATGCGTAAATCGTTCAGCCGCTTCGAGCGATTCAGTGACAATCGCTTCGCTGTGACCCGAACTGAACTCATTCACATGGGCAATCGCGTCGTCAAGCGAATCAACCACCCTCACCGAAAGTCGCAGGTCGAGAAACTCAGTGCGGTAAGCCTCATCGTCGGCAATCCCTGCGGTTGGGACGATCGCTCGGGTGGCTTCGTCGCCCAGCAACTCGACTCCGACTAACGCGGCGGCTGCGTCAGGCAGAAACGTTGATGCGACTGAGGTATGAACAACCAACGATTCGGCGGCATTACAGACTGACGGACGTTGCATCTTGGCATTCACGATGATGTCGAGAGCCATAGTGAGATCAGCTGACTCGTCGACATAAATATGGCAGTTGCCATCGCCATCAATGACATACGGAACCGTCGCGTGTTCAAGAATCGATTTGATGAGTGATGGCCCGCCCCGAGGGATCAGACAATCGATCGTGCCACGCAGTTGCATGAACTCAACCGCTGCATCTCGACTGGTGTCGCTTACCAACACGATCGAATCTTTCGAAAGACCGGTCGTTTCCACGGCCTCGCGCAAGGCATGAGCGATCGCCAAGTTCGATTGGATCGCACCAGATGATCCACGAAGAAACGCGGCATTGCCCGATTTGAGACAGAGTCCCGCTGCATCGCTGGTCACGTTCGGGCGGTTTTCGTAAATAATCCCGACCACACCTAACGGCACGCGGACCCGACGAATTCGCAACCCATTTGGTCTGGTCCAACCGTCAATGATTTCACCAACTGGGTCGGCAAGCATCGCCACCTGGCGAAGCCCCTGGGCCATTGCGTCAAGCTTGGGTTTCGACAAGCGCAACCGATCAATGACTGTTTCCGACACCTTGCTTTCGATTGCCGATGCAATATCCAGTGCGTTGGCATCGAGGATCGAATCGGCCGCTTCGATGACGGCATCGGCCGCGGCATGCAACGCGTCGTTCTTCTGCTCCGTCGAGGCCGTCGCTAACGACCGTGATGCGACCTTTGCTCGACTCCCCAACTCGGCAATCGACGTTGAGCCAGCAATTTGTCCTCCGGTTGTGCTCACACGAACAGGTTACCGGTCGGACCAATCCCCGAATGACACCTAGCGTTGGCCCCTAAGTGTTGAAAGGGTCTGTTGAAAGGGTCTATCGAAAGGGTCGGCGGAGACGAACGGGTCGCCGTCTATCCTTGCGACATGTTGACAGGGGCATCAGTGGTGACGGCGAGAGCCCAACCCGCATGACGATTGATCGCGGACTCGATCTCGCCGTCCAATCGTTTGTCGAAGCCATCGCTGACGCACTTTCGGCTGCCACTAAATCTCTTCCGGAAAGTGATCCGCAGCAATTGCGAGATGCTGCGATGACCGAGGCGTTCAATCTCACCAAGGCGTTTATCGATGCGGACCAGAAGGCCAGCGACGACGAACTGTGGGCGCTCATCGGCACTTTCGGCGCAGCCGTCGGCCCCGAGTTAGCCGATGCTCAACCAAAAGACCTTCGCGACCAGCAGCTAACCGATGGTGCTCTGGCATGGACAGCATCGACCTCGGACCTATTTGAGATCTTGATCGGGGTAGATCGTCGCGAAAATTCCGATCTTGCAATGCGCTACTACCTCAACGCTATGGCGCTCGCGCACTCGGTTGCCGCACTTGATGCCCATACAAGTCGAGACGAACTCCTGGCACTCGATACGTTTCGCGGGCTGCTACTCAACGCGATCAAGACTGTTACGCACCTCGACACTGCTCGCGACCAATCGGGCGATACGAGTTCGGCGACGGCGACTGCGGCGACACCAGCAGTAAAAGGTGACCCGCCGATCCGTTCGCTTGAAGAATTGCTCGGCGAACTTGACGCGCTCATTGGACTCGATGAGGTGAAGCGCGAAATACGACTCGTAGCCGATCTGCTGCAGGTTCAACAGCTTCGCCGCGAACGGTCATTACCAGTATCAGAATCCAGTCGACACTTGGTTTTCACTGGCAATCCGGGAACGGGGAAAACCACCGTCGCCCGCCTTCTCGCTCAGATCTACCGAACGATGGGTGTCGTATCTCGCGGCCAACTCATCGAGAGCGACCGAACCACCCTCGTCGCTGGTTTCGTCGGTCAAACAGCTCCGCTGGTCGCCGCAGCGTTTGATGCTGCCGACGAGGGTGTATTGCTCATCGATGAGGCCTATTCGCTCGCTCGGGGTACCGATAGCGACTTTGGACGCGAGGCGATCGATGCCATCGTCAAGTTGGTTGAAGACCGACGGGACCGTCTCGTTGTCATCGTTGCTGGATATCCCGATGAGATGGCCATGTTCTTTGCCGCCAACCCGGGTTTGCCGTCACGGTTTCCGCGCACGATCACGTTTCCTGACTACTCGACTGAAGAGTTGGTCGAGATTTTCCAAACGGCATGCGCCGAAGGCGGCTACCAATGTGATGCTGGAGCAATTACCTCGCTTCACCAAGCCTTCGCGTCCGAACCACGGCTCAAAGGGTTCGGAAACGGCCGCGTAGCGCGCAACTGGTTTGAACGGGCGATTGAACGACAGGCCAGTCGAGTAGTGACCATTGTTGAGCCCACCGATCGCGAGCTCACAACACTCACGGCTGACGATGTGAGCCAAGCAAGTTCGCGCGTAGCAACATGAAACGACTGGCGGCAGTGATTCTCGCGATCGCCATGGTCGTCGTTGCGGTGAAATTCCGAGGACGCATGGACGACCAGGCAGCGACAACCGCTGCGGACCAAGCAACGGCCAACGGTGTATTGGTTTGTGCGTCGGAGCTACGTGCTGTGTGCGACACACTTGCCCGAACTCACCGCGATATCCACATTCGCATTGAAGAAGCTCAGGTGACGCTGACCCGCCTTGCCTCGCCCGAATTCGATTCCGCCACCATGAGCGGCGAAGGCCGGATCGATGCATGGTTGGTTCCCGAGCCGTGGCCGCAGATGGTGGCCGAGCAGCGCCTTCGAAGTGGATCCGGGGTAGGTGTTTTGCAACCGCCGTCGGCAGTGCTGGCTCGGTCGCCGCTCGTGATTGCAATGTGGAATGACCGCCGCGACGCACTGCAGCGCCGTTGCGAAAACGGGACGATCACCTGGAAGTGCATCGGGAGAGAAGCGGGAACACCGTGGGGGTCGGAATCGCCCGTTAATTCGTGGGGTTCGGTCAAGCCTGGTCATCCGGTCCCCGACCAAACCGCTGAAGGATTGCTGGTGCTCGGAGAGGCCTCCGCAAGTTGGTTCGGAACGTCATCGTATGCATCGAACGACTTCGACAATGCCGCGTTTCGAGCATGGTTCGATCACCTCGAACGAGCGATACCGGTTTTCCCGGTGCCACCACGAACGCCGCTCGACGAGATGCTTTTTGCTGGACCGGCGGCGTTCGATCTTACAGGCACGCTGGAATCGACTGCGGCGCCTCAGATCGAAACGTCCCGCGACAACGCGCGATTAAGCATCCTCTACCCTGAGCCATTGACAACAGCTGATGTCGTGGTGACACCGGTGACCGGATCACAATCAGGAGACCGATTCATGAAACTGGTGAAGTCACAAGAGGGCGCCCAAGCTTTGGCCCAAGCTGGATGGCGAGTCGAAGGGCAGCCCCTAGCGCCTGGCATACCTGACGTGCCGGTTCTCGGAGCCGAAAGCAACGTGCCCCGAGCTGGAGTGTTGCAAGCCTTGCGTGCATTGTGGACCGAGGTCATCCGATGACTCGAACCAAACCAACGCCATCCAATCCCGCGAGTTTACGCCCAAACAAGATCTACCTGGGTGCGATCGCATTGGCGATCGTTGTGATCGCGACCCTGTCTGCCTGCGCAACTGGTTCCGGAAAGACGGCTAACGACGCGTCGGGATTCGGCAATCCCGGTGACTGCACCGTCGTCAATTTGTCGATGTCGACCGAGAAGATTGACTTGCTCACCTCGCTCGCTCAGACGTTCAACCAATCTAAAGCTCAAGTCAACGGAAAATGCGTCTTCGTAAACCCCTCGCCGTTGGCATCTGGAGCCGGAGCCCAAGCGCTTTCAGCAGGATGGAATACCGACACCAATGGGCCCGCACCAGTCATCTGGACACCAGCATCAAGCGCCTGGGGCGCAATCGTGGATGAAAGCCGGGTGTCGAGTGGTCAAGCCCCGCTCGCGGGACCGGGCACACCGTTCATGAACACGCCGCTAGTCATAGCGATGCCGAAGCCGATGGCCGAAGCACTGGGCTGGCCAGCGAAATCACTTGGATGGTCCGACATTCTCTCGTTGGGTCAAAGCCAAACTGGCTGGGCCGCGTATGGACATCCCGAATGGGGCCCATTCCGCCTCGGAAAAACCAATCCGAACTTTTCCACCTCTGGGCTTTCGGCATTGATCGCCCAGAACTATGCCGCGGCGGGCAAGACTCGCGATCTCACACTCGAAGACCTAGCCAAGCCGAGCGTCAATGCCTACGACATCGCAGTGGAATCATCGGTAAACCATTACGGCGATACCACCTTGACCTACCTCAACAACTGGTACCGAGCCGACCAACAGGGCACTGCGCTGCAGTACACCTCTGCACTTGCCGTCGAGGAAAAATCGGTCATCGATTACAACACCGGCAACCCCGATGGAAAGCTCGACCCTGGCGAGGAACCACGCCCACCTCGAACGCCGCTCGTCGCGATTTATCCAAAAGAAGGAACACTCTTTTCCGATAATCCGTTTTTCATCCTCAATGCGCCGTGGGTCACCGACGACATGCGCCAAGGCGCTCAGCTCTTCCAAGACTTTGTGCAGCGACCGGAAAATCAAGAGCGAGTATTGAAATACAACTTCCGGCCTGGCAATCCCCAGGTTGCCATCGGTGCTCCAATTACCGCCGAAAATGGCGTAGATCCCACCCAACCGCAAACGCTGCTCCAAGTTCCAAGCCCGAGTGTTCTGGTCGACCTCCTTCACCGATGGAGCAGCCAACGTAAGAGTGCCAGGGCCCTGTTAGTCATTGATGTTTCGGGGTCGATGAAAGACCCGGCGAGTCCCGGTTCATCCGACACCAAACTTGACCTTGCCAAGCGCGCAGCAATCGAATCCCTTGACCAATTCAAGCCAGAAGACGAAGTCGGCCTCCGAGTATTTTCGACCGACCTCGGCCCGAAGGGCGGCCAAAATTTTCTAGATCTGGTTTCCATCGCTCCGATTTCCCAAAACGTGGCGCAACTACGCCAACAAATAGACGGCCTCGTTCCCACTCGCGGAACACCGCTTTACGATGTCACCCGTCAATCCTTCAACGACATGGTGACCAACTACGACCCGGCCAGAATCAATGCGGTGGTGCTTTTGACTGACGGACGCAACGATGACGGAACCGAAAGCGACGACAAATCCCAGTTGGAAGCGGCATTGGCCGACCTGGCGAAACAGAGCCAGGGCGAAAATGGTCGTCCGGTCAGACTGTTCGCGATTGGCTACGGACGAGATGCCGACTTGGGTGTACTCAAACAGATGTCGCAAGCCACCAATGGGGCCTATTACGACGCCAGTGACCCAAAGAGCATCACCAAAGTATTCACTGCAGTGGTGAGCAACTTCTAGCCATGGGTTCACATTCGTTTCGTGATCGATTCCTGACGCCGCAAGTGGCTCGGGCGATCACTTCTCCTGGTGGCATCATCATTGCTGCGACGGGAGCATCCGCAGCGATTTTGGTAGGGCTACCCGTTGTCGCCGTTGCAGGGGTTGGCGCGCTGGCTTGGGCTGCCAGAGTTGCGATCGCCGTGCCAAGAAATCCCCACGGCCCCCGGATCGATGCGGCTCGACTCAAAGAGCCGTGGCGCAACTTTGTGCACGAGGCACAACAAGCCCAGCAACTGTTCGCTCGGGCGCTGAAGCGTGTACCGCCTGGGCCGCTTCGTGAAAGCCTTGTTTCAATCGCTGATCGAATTGCTTCTGGAGTCGAGGAAGTATGGAAAGTCGCCCAAGCAGGAAACGAACTTTCTATTGCTCGCGGCCAGATCGACCTTGCCGATATCACTCGCCAACGGCAACACATCGATCCGAATGCCGCGGCAATTGCCGGAAGTCCCTCAGCCGGAACGGTCGAAGCGCTCGACGCGCAATTTGCCGCGGTTTCCCGCATGGATGCCGTCATCGCCGATACTGCCGATCGGTTACGACTTCTCGATGCCCGCCTTGATGAGGCCGTAACTCGAGCAGTTGAGCTTTCCGCTCGCGCCGAAAGTCCTGACGAAGTTCGGGGTCTAGGCGACGACGTTGATGTAGTTGTCGACGACATGGAATCGCTTCGGCTCGGCCTGGATGAGGTCGACGAACCTCCCGCCGTTCGTCCGCCACCACCTGCAACGTGACGACGCCAAACGAGCCACGCCACGACTACGAGGAGTCGTCGGACTTCGCTCCGATGCTGCCTGATCCCACTTCGGCCACTGGCGAAGAACTGCTCATCGACGAACGCCAATCGATGCAGGTCGAACAATCCGCTGAGGCCAGCGAACCAACTGACTCGTTTGAAATTCAGCAACCCCTGCAATCGAGTGCCATCACCGATCGGCGACGGTTGCTTCGATCAAGTGCCGTTGTCGGGGTTGGTACCGGCCTGAGTCGGCTCTCGGGACTGGTTCGTGTACTCGCGTTGTATTACGCGCTCCAGCTCACCCATCTCACCGATGCGTACAACCTCGCAAATACAGCTCCGAACATCATCTATGAATTACTGCTTGGTGGTGTTCTGTCAGCCACATTGATCCCAGTCTTCGTCGACGCTCGGCGCCACGAGGACGACGAGGCAATCGATGCCGTAGTCACGGCGATCAGCATCGTGCTCGTCGTACTCACCCTTACTGCATTGATCGCAGCTCCTTGGATTATTCGCATCTATACCAACGATCCATCGCTCACCTCGGTTGCCGTCCCATTTTTGCGCATGTTCTCGCCGCAAATTCTGTTTTACGGACTCACCGCGGTCGGAACCGCGTTACTCAACAGCCGCCGCCGCTTCGCAGTACCAGCATTCGCCCCAGTGCTCAACAACATCGTGTTGGTCGTCATCTTGATCGAGGTGCACCACCTCGCTGGAGGAGTGCCGACGATCGACCAGGTCCTCAACGACCGAACCTTGTTGTTGCTTCTCGGGTTCGGCACCACCGCCGGCATTGTCGCTATGACCGTCGTCTTGTGGCCCGCAATGCGCAGAGCTGGAATTCGGCTGCACTTCCGATTGGAATGGCGACATCCGGCACTGCGAACGGTTGCTCGCCTTTCAGGTTGGACATTTGGCTACGTCATCGCCAACCAGCTCGCGCTCATTATCGTGCAGCGGTTGCTCATCGATTCCGGAGAGGGAAATCTGTCGGCATGGAGCCTCGCGTTCGTCTTTTTTCAACTCCCCCATGGGCTGTTAGCCGTGTCGCTCATGACCACATTCATGCCCGATCTAGCCACCTTCGCATCGGCTGGCGACATGGCAGGGTTTCGCTCACGGTTCATGGAAGGCACTCGGCTGCTGGTGTTGCTCGTTGTGCCAGCAGCGGTGGGTCTCACATTGCTGGCCCATCCGCTGATGGATGGCCTCCTCGGGCCACTTACCAACGGCAAAGGAATAGGCGGAGCAGACGTAGCAACCACGGCGGCGATTTTGACCGCGTTTGCTCTAGGGCTGCCGGGATACTCGCTCTACCTGTACACACTCCGCGGGTTCTATTCGCTCAAAGACACTCGCACCCCGTTTTTCGTCAACCTGGCGGAAAACTCCGTCAATATCGTGCTCGCTTTTGCCCTCGTCGGGGGCCTATCGGCTACCGGCCTGGGAATCGCCTACACCGCCGCCTATGCCATCGGCGCGATCGGCGCGCTGTACTTCCTTGCCCGCAAAGTCGGAGGAATCTGGAATGCAGCAGCGGCCGCTTCAGTCGGACGCTCACTGGTCGCCGCACTAGCAATGGGACTTGTCGTTGGAGGCCTCGTCGCACTGGTGGGACCGGTCACCAACGGCGCGGCGATCGTGCTTTGCGTTAGCGGCGTCGTCATTGGTTGTGCGGTGTATTTCGGTGCACTGATCCTGTTGCGGTCCGAAGACATTGCTGGCCTCACCCGCACATTTCACCGAGCGCAACCGGAACGCACTTAGGAGTTAACTCTCACCCGGACGGCATTTAGCAAAACAGGCGTCGCAAGCTTGCGTCCATGCCCTAGGCTTCGCCCATGTTTAAGTCGATGAAAAAATGGTGGAAGTACTTCACCGCCAAGCTCAATAGCAGTTTCAATGAGAAAGCGGACCCAAAAGTCCAACTTGAACAAGCTATTAGCGAGGCCCAGGACCAGCACCGCCGGCTTCGCGAACAAGCGGCCAACGTCATTGCCAACCAGAAACAAACAGAGATGCGTCTCAATCGGCAAATGACCGAATACGAAAAACTGACGGCCAACACCAAACAGGCCGTCATCATGGCCGATGAAGCGGCCAACGCTGGCGACAACGCAAAGGCAACCGAGTTCGGCACTGCTGCTGAAGCGTTTGCAAACCGCCTCATCGCCCTCGAGCATGAGATTGAAGAGACAAAAGCATTAGTCCTTCAATCGACACAAGCTTCTGAACAAGCAAAGGCTGCGGTTTCACAAAACTCGGCGGCGCTGCAAAAGAAGCTCGCTGAGCGCCAACAACTGCTGAGCCAACTTGATCAAGCCAAGATGCAAGAGCAAATGAACACTGCCATGGCGGCGATCGGTGAAACCGTTGGCGAAGACGTTCCGACATTCAACGAAGTCCGCGACAAGATCGAGGCCCGCTATGCCAAAGCAAAAGGCATGTCGGAACTGACCGGCGAATCGGTCGAAAGCCGGATGATGGAAGTCGAGAGTGCATCAATCAACGTAGAAGCTCAGTCCCGACTTTCGGAGATCCGCTCGCAACTCGGGTTAGCTCCTTCATCAGAAGATGGCCAAGCGCTGCTTGATCAAGCAGCGAAGCTCGCTACCCCGACCGAATCAGCGACCGAGCCAGCGGCCAAACCGGCCGAGAACCCCCAGCCGTAGGCGCGACCTACCTCATCGCCCAACCTCAGTTCGGGGTGACATACTCACATGTAAACCGTCGTGCTGCGGTGTGCAGCTGAGCGTTTTCAGGGGAGCATGACGAGGTCGTCGCGGTGCACAACCCATGCCGCGATGCCCTCCGGCATTTCACTCTTACGAAGCCCCGCCACTTGAGCGACCACCGTTGCATCCAAACGGCTCAAGCCCTTGGCAAAAACGATGCCGTCAGGACCAGCGAGTTCAACTGGGTCATCAACGTCGAATGTCCCACTGACCCCAGTCACTCCCGCGGCAAGTAGCGAGTTGCCGCCACTCAACAGTGCCGCCCTGGCTCCTTGGTCAACCGTGATTTGTCCCCGTGAACCAACTGCGAACGCGATCCACAGTTTTCGCGCCGGTAGCCGGCGATCGTGGGGCAACACCACGGTTCCGATGCCCGGCATCCCGGCGACTGCGTCCGGCAGCACGTGTTCGCGGGCCGCATCGGCTATCACGGTCCGCACCCCCGACCACGCCGCAATTTTCGCCGCCGCAATCTTGGTCGACATGCCTCCGCTTCCCCGATTCGTCCCTGACCCACCAGCAAGTTGTTCCAAGGAGTTATCGACTTCGACAATCTCCTCGATCAATGATGCTCCCGCATCAAGGCGAGGGTCAGCGGTATGCAAACCGGGCGTGTCGGTGAGCAACACCAAGGTGTCAGCATCGACAAGTTGAGCAATAAGTGCAGCAATGCGGTCGTTGTCGCCGAATCTAATCTCATCGTCAGCGAGCGCATCATTTTCATTGACAACCGGGACGACGCCTAGCTCGAGCAGTCGAAGCAGCGTGCCTCGGGCTTGCAAGTATTGGCGGCGGTCGACAAAATCCAGCGACGCAATGAGAACTTGTCCAGCGACGATTTCATGAGTCGACAACGCTTGGTTATAGACCGCCATGAGTCGGCTTTGCCCCACCGCCGATACCGCCTGCAAGGTCACGGGGTCATGGGGACGATGTGTTCCACCGAGTCCGAGCGCCGGCAACCCTGCGCCGATTGCTCCCGACGTCACAATGACCACCACGTGACCTTGTGATCGAAGGGTCGCTACCTCGCTACAAAGTTTTTCAATCGAGGCAACGACAATGTCACCTTGTGAATCGGTGATCGATGACGTTCCGATCTTGGCCACCACGATCATCTAGATGCCGTCCTCGTCATAGGTGAACGTGGTAGCACCGATGTACACCAGGTCACCTTGCTTCGCGCCGGCCTTTGCCAGCGCTTTATCAACGCCAAGGTTACGTAGTCGCGAATGGGCATGGTCAAGCGCTTCAAGATTGGTCAGATCAGACAGTGCAACCGCTCGCGTCGCTTGGCGCCCAAGCACCCGGAAACCGCCATCTTCGGCACGTTCGACCTTGATCCCCTCGGGAACTGGGCGGTACACAATGAATGCTTCGGGCTCTGGTTCGCTCGTTCGCACGCCCCGAACCGCATCGGCCATAAGCCCGACCGCACGCGGCAGCCCCTCGCCGGTAATCGCCGAGATGCTCACGTCGAGGTGCACCCCATCTTGGGTCAGTGATCCACTTGGAGGCTCTCCGTCAGGACCCATCGTCAAATCCGGTTGGAGCGACTCGCCTCTGAGTAGATCAGCTTTCGAACCCACCACCACCCGCGGCCGATCGAGTAGCTCGGGCCGATAGTCGCCCAACTCTTGCAATAACACGCGTTCTTGTTCTGCCGGCGAAGCCATCTGCATACCGTCGTCGGTGAGGTCGATCAGTAAAGCCAAGACGCGAGCGCGTTCGACGTGACGCAAGAACTGGTGACCGAGACCTTTGCCTTCACTTGCGCCTTCGATCAAACCCGGGATGTCAGCGACGACGAATTCGTGGTCCTCGTCGGTTCGAACGACTCCAAGGTTGGGCTCAAGCGTCGTGAACGGGTAATCAGCGATTTTCGGTTTTGCCGCCGAGATTCGCGAAATGAGGGTCGACTTGCCGACGTTGGGGAATCCGACCAACGCAACATCAGCCATGAGTTTGAGCTCAAGCCGTAGCCATCGCTCCTCGCCTTCCTCGCCTTGTTCAGCAAACGACGGGGCGCGACGGCGGTTTGACAAAAAGCGCGCGTTGCCTTTTCCGCCTTGACCACCAGCCGCCCCGAGCCATCGGTCTCCTTGATGCAACAAGTCGGCCAGCAATGCACCGGACTGATCAAAAATCGATGTTCCCTCGGGAACATGCACGATTTTGTCGATTCCACGTTTGCCGTGCTTTTTTGCCCCCGACCCATGCACGCCGTTGGTCGCGCGACGATGAGGGTGATCTCGAAATGACAGCAGCGAGGCGACGTTGCGATCGGCGACGAGCCAGACGTCGCCTCCAGAGCCGCCATCACCCCCATCGGGACCGCCGAGAGGCACATGCGCCTCACGACGGGTTGAGACACAGCCCGCTCCGCCATCGCCGCCGCGCACATTGAGGTTGCATTCGTCGACGAAACCGGACATAGGACACCCAGACTAGGGCCGGACGACCGAAATCCCGGCACTCACGAATTCCTAGACCAGGCGAGTGAGGACAACGGCCTAACTCGTCAAATGCAGCGGGTCTCCATACACACCAGCCGACCAGACCGTTCGGTCATTTGGTGAACCGGTACTGAAGTTGTATTTTACCGTCCACCAACAGTCGGTTCCGCTGCAGGCATAAGCCGGGACTCCGCCGACCGCTGTAGCCGGCAGCGGAATGCGAACGCGCAGCCACCCGTTGTTATAAATACCTGCGCTGCTACCGGAAATCTTGGTGGGAATCGTGCAAGTCGAACTTGATTTATCAAGGGTCGCGCCACCCGCCGACGCACTCGGAACGCTGTTGTAGGTACAAGGCCAGGCATAACCCAAATCGTTTGGAATAGACGCAGGAGTACCACTTGGTGGGCCGCGGAATTGCATGGTGAATCCGGTGCACGATGACGAGCAACTTCCGTCACCAGGATCGAACAGGTCGAGCAGCATTACCTTTCCCTTTTCGGCAATGTCGATATTGGCAAAATAAAAACGCGAGATCACCGTTCCACCAGAACTGGCATTGGCGTTCGGTGACCAAATCGACATGTCCCGGATCGCGTACACCGTTGGTTTAGACGATGAGGTCGACGTCGTTCTGATCGAATACGCGTTGTAGCCACCACCCGAATCGGCGGGCGTGCCAAAACCACTTGTTCGAACCACGAGCGGGAACACCCCTGACCGAACGGCCACAAAGGTACAAAGCTTGACCCAACGATTTTTGTAGGTGGTGACGGCGTCGGTTGAGTTCACCATCAACCGACCGGCGGTTTTGCCGGTCGGGTATCCAGAACCGGTGCACGACGTCGTGCGGGCCGAGCCGTCAGTTAGGGCAAGCGTCGGGTCGATCGAGGTGGTGAAATTTGAGTTATCCGAGTCAAACATTTCAAACTGCGTGCGAAATGTCGTGTCGGTTAGGTCATAACCACTTGTTCCCTTGGACGACACCGAGTCGCCCGTCGCGTTGCCGCCTTGCGTCGTGTCTCCCGACGCAATCGCATCATAAATTTCCACGGTAATTGTCGCCCCGATAGAAGCCGCGGGCACGTCAATTCCATAGGTATAACCCGATGTTCGATAGGTCGAATTGATGTTTGCGCCTTCGCAGGCGAGATGCGCGGCACTATCGGCCGGGCACTTGGTTGCAAAAGGATCGCCACTTTGGTGAGGGGTATAGGGCCCCTGGATGGCTGACCAGAACTGAGGTAACGACGACGGTGCCGGACAACCGGTGACCGTCGCAGCGGGGTCGGTACATGCCGGACTAGCGCCGTACCCGCTGAGTTGATTTCCGAAGGTTGCCAGTGGACTTCCCATCGGGATTGGACGATTGAACTGACCCGTCGCCCGCCGAGTCAGCTTCTCCGACGGAATCACGATCTTTGAAAAATATTGTTTGGCCGATTCAGAGATCTCGATCTTCATCGTGTTGATGATGGTGTCGAACGTGTACGTATGCGTTAACGATCCATACCCGTTATCGGTCAGTACTTTGTCAGCAACTGCAATTGCCGTGTCGGTCGCTGGCATCCAGACGACTCCAGCGAGCACTGCAGCATCGGCGGCGCGCTGGAGTCGAGAACCTTGCGCATACCAGGCACCGACATCAACGGCGAACGCGGTGAAGATCATGAGCGGAACCAACAACAGACCGGTCATGGCCAATACATAGCCGTCGTCTTTCTGAAGCTGACGCAGGAACGGAAACCTCGATGAACGGGTTACATTCGGTTGTTTCGGGGAACGGTTCATATGTTTGGCTCGATTCGATTCACAGCCCGGTCAGTCAGTGTCATGGTCTTGCCAGGAAGCAGCCCGGTAATCCCGGTATAGGTGATCACGGCGTACACACCCACATAGTCAGGTTGCGAAGTCAGTCCCGCGTCGCGAATCAATGGGCACCAGTTTTTATCCCAACCTGGTGTACCAACACCCAATGCGGTGCAGTTGAAGTTACCGGTAGCCAAGTTGGCTGGGGTCAGATCGGCTGCTGAGTACACGCTGCAATTGACCCCGCCGGCGTTCACTCCGTGAGGAGCTGAGCCAGTAATGGATGCGGTCAAACAAGCCGCCGGTGGAGCCCCGCCAGAAACGGTGCTGTTGTAGATAATCACCTTTGTCACAGTCGCGTTCTTCAACTTGGCCGTCGTCGCCATGAAATTTTGCAGGGTAAATAGATCGGCGGTCGAAGTATTTTTCGACTGGGCAGCAGTGCGTCCCGCGGACTGGACGCTGTTTGCCAACACGTTGCTATTGCGCAAAATGAATCCATACTCAAAAATCCCCAAGCTCAACAGCACCAACAACGGCATCACGAGCGCGAGTTCAGTCAGAATCGCACCGCTATCGCCTCGAAAACGACTAGCTGGATCAATGACAACGGTGGTCATGCTTTTTGCGGTTCGAGTTGGGTAATGGACGTATCGGAAAGGGTCAAACTATTGCCGAATAGCCCGGTGATCCAGGGGTGGGTTGCTTCGACGTAAATTCCAACATAGGACGGTGGACCACCGGTGGCGACACTGAGATTGACCTTTCGGTCGGTTGAACACCAAAAGGCGATTGGGTTCGAACCCTGGCTCGCCGGATGAGTCGCATCAATCGGACAAAGCCACGTCGACGGCGTGGTCGCCAATGCGATATCTGAGGGCAAAAAGACGTTGCACTCGCTTCCGACTGTGGCATACCCCGTGACCGAAGTCTTGCAAATTGCGGGCACTACCGAACTGGCTCCAGTCGCCTTGAATATGACGATTCGATTGATCTGACTTTGCGGCATCGCACTGGTTGCCTTCTTAATCGCTTGCACGATCGTCCAATCAGCAGTTGCGCCGTTGGCCTGGATCGCGGTCATTCGAGCACCCTGGGACACGGCATTCGAGACGGTGAGATAGTCGCGGAAGGCGCCACCAAACTCCACGACGCCGAAAATCAACACCATGAAAAGAGGAGTCACCATCGCCGCCTCGACCAAGACTGCCCCAGAATCGCCGCGCAAACGACTCCCGCTCACGCCGGTGCAATTCAGCTGACTGGATCGCTGATGGGTACTGCTCATTTTTGGCTCCGCACAGACGGTCTGATCTCGTAGTTCGACAGGTTTTGACCAGAACTTGAGTGTTTGGCAGACATTTGCAAGCGATTCCTCAGAAACCGAGCATTTGTGGTCCTTGGCCCACACCATGAGTAAACCACGAGCGTTGCGAGATTATCGGTCGCTGCCAGCCATGGCTGTCATACCCCCTCCTTACCATGACACCATGAACGTTCGCGTTGAATCACCGCTGCCGACGGCAAAATCGGCCGAATCGCACCTCGAACCCACCGATCGAGCCGCTCGCTGGGCCGCCACCATGTCTGGCCACGATGACGACACGATCCAACGGGCACACATCGATCCAGTTGTTCTCACCCCTGCCAGTCCACTGCCGGCTGTTACGCGAATCGCCCGAGAATCAGCTGAGGCGTCCCTGCTCGCGCTTGGAGCGACGTCGGCATTCGGGGCAGGCAACCGAACCATTCCCGAAGCCCCCGACCCAATTCGTACCTGTTTCGAACGCGATCGCGACCGAATACTGCATGCCGCCGCCTTTCGCCGCCTCGCCGGCAAGACGCAGGTGTTCATTTTTCCGGCCGACCATCAGCGAACACGCCTTACCCACGCGCTTGAAGTCGCTCAAGTAGCGACCGCGATGGCTGATGCCCTCGGGTTAAATCGGCCCCTAACTGAAGCCATCGCGCTCGGGCACGATTGCGGTCATGGCCCTGGCGGGCATGCAAGTGAAGATGCGTTTGCGCCCTATATCCCGGGCGGATATGACCACGCGGTTTGGGGCGCCGATGTGATACTTAATCCCCTCAATTTGTGCCACGAAACCCTTGACGGAATCCGAAACCACTCATGGTCGCGACCAACCCCAGCGACACCCGAAGGTGAAGTCGTCGCGTGGGCCGATCGCATTGCTTATGTTTGCCACGATTTCGAAGACGCCGTCTCGACCGGAATCGTCAATGCCAACGAGCTTCCCGAAGCGGTTCAACGGCTCTGCGGCGTTCAGCGAAGTAGCCAAATAGCAGGTTTCATCAATGGCGTGATCGAAGCGAGTACCCGCTCGGGCACCATTGCTATGACATCCGGGCAAGCCCGAGGCCTAGCTGCCTTTCGGGCCTTCAACTATGAACACATTTACCTTCGGCCTGCTTCAGTCGCCCAAGCCAATGCGGTTATTCGCATGCTCCAAGCTTTGGTTGAGCACTTCGCTCAACAACCCGGCCTGATTCCTGATCCATCCGACGATGTTGCCGGATCAGCCCTCGCATTACATGCATCCGTTGCCTATGTCGCAGGAATGACCGATCGGTTTGCATGCCAACAAGCGTTGACCCAATTGCGATGGACTACCAACGATTTACCACGCGGGGTCGACGTCACGCTTTGACCCGTTCAGCTGGTTGCGAACTGCGGCATCAGGCACACGCTTGGGTTTGCTCAAACTGCACGGTCAGAAATAGGTAAGCGGGAATGACTAAGCGGGAACGACGTCAACCAGTTTGCGGTTCTTGCGCTCGCCAAACTTCACTGTGCCCTCAACAAGTGCGAACAACGTGTCATCGCCACCCTTGCCAACGTTCTCGCCCGGATGGATGCGGGTGCCACGCTGGCGCACGATGATCGTGCCGGCCTGCACCTGATGTCCGTCGTAGGTCTTTACTCCAAGGCGCTTGCTCTGTGAGTCGCGGCCGTTACGAGTTGAACCGCCACCTTTGGTCTTGGACATGGCTAGCCCTTCTTAATGCTGGTGATCTCGATGGTGGCATACGACTGGCGATGGCCCCATCGGCGACGGTTATTGGACTTGTTTTTGTAGGTAAAGCCGTTGATCTTGGGGCCCTTGGTCTCGCCGACCACCCGGGCCGCCACTGACGAGCCCGAAAGCTGGTCAGGGGTGGCGAGCACTGTTGCGCCGTCGACCACAAGGATCGGCTTCAGCTCAAGTTCTTCACCGTCAAGGCGCTCAACGTCAAGACGCTGGCCTTCCTCAACCCGATACTGCTTACCACCGGTCTTAATTACGGCATACATAGTGAGATGAATCTACCGGACCACAGCGCGCACAGCCAACCCACTAACCGATGGCAGCCCTTCTCGCCAAGATTTCGCCTGTTGAGTGGGGCCACCGCTGCCCATATCGGCCGCTAGGTGAACAGTTCGGCATCAAGTTGCAGGCCCCGGCCCTCGCACTCCGGACAGAGGGTGGAGAACGATTCGAGCAACCCTTCACCAATACGTTTCCGGGTCATCTCCACCAGTCCGAGATCTGAGATATCAAATACTTGTGTGCGAGTTTTGTCCCGAGCTAGCGCATCTCGGAAAGTCCCAATGACCTTGTCCCGGTTTTTTCGGATTTCCATATCGATGAAGTCGATCACAATGATGCCGCCGATATCGCGCAGTCGAAGTTGCTTAGAGATTTCTGTCGCCGCTTCGAGGTTGTTTCGAAACACCGTCTCTTCGAGATTCGACGTTCCGACGTTTTTCCCGGTGTTGACGTCGATAACTGTCAATGCTTCGGTGTGCTCAATAATCAGCGAGCCACCCGACGGTAGCCACACTTTGCGGTCCAACGCCTTGTGAAGTTGCTCATGGACATGGTGATGTTCGAAGAGCGGAAGCTTCTCGACTGCTGGGTCGAAAAATTGAACACGATCGGCAAGCGACGGCGAGATGCTCGCTACATAACCGCGAACCTCCTCGTACAGTTCGCGGTCATCGATAATCACCCCTCGGTATTCGTCGTTGAATTCCTCGCGGATCACCCGCACTGCCATATCTGGTTCCCGATACAGCAGCGCCGGACCATTAGTCTTTTTCGCTAACGCCTCGATTTGTTCCCACTGCTGTTGCAAACGAGCCACGTCGCGTTCGATTTCTTCAGCACTCACGCCTTCAGCGGCGGTTCGCACGATGATGCCGTGACCCTTGGGACGAACCCGATCGAGAATGGAACGAAGCCGCTTGCGTTCATCATCTGCCAGTCGCTTAGAGATGCCGTAGGTCGTGCTGTTGGGCATCAGCACTACGAATCGACCTGGCAATGACACCTCTTGGGTCAGTCGCGCTCCCTTGTGGGCGATCGGGTTCTTCGTCGCTTGGCAAAGAATCATCTGCTTGGGTTTGAGCAACTGCTCAATGCGAAGGTTGCTGCCCTTTTCTTCGATGTCCTCCGCGTCGTATTGCACATCACCCCGATAGAGCACAGCATTTTTGGGCGTAGCAATGTCGACGAACGCAGCCTCCATGCCCGGCAGTACATTTTGTACGCGTCCGAGATAGATATTGCCGTGAATGTGTGAGACGTCATCGGCCGGACGAGATACATAATGTTCGATCAAACTTCGGCCTTCGAGCACCGCAATTTGGGTAGCTGTTGGCCGCACCGACACCGTCATCAAATAGCGACCAACTGGCCGACCATTGCGTTCGCGGCCACGTCGTGGACCAGTCCCGTCATCGCCTTCTAGCGGTTCACCGCCCATGATCGCCTCGACCGGTTTCGGGTTTGGTCGATTGCCTCCACGACCTCCGCGACTTCCACCGCCATCACTTTTGGGGCCCTGGGATCCGCCGCTACGGCCCGAACCTTTATGTGTCGTCGATCCGCTTCCTTCGCTTTTGGCGTCGCCTGCTTTCGGCGCTCGATTTCCGCCGCTCGCGGACGGAGAGCCGCCAGTCGCAGTTTTCGCCCCGCCGCCACCTGATCCGCGCCCACGGCCGCCACGACGGCGCTTGCCTGGTGACTTGGTAGCGCCACCAACGGCGGACTCAGGCGAGTCGGCCGCCGGACCCACATCGGCTTTCGGGTGCTCGTCCACTGGCGCGGGTCGACTATCGCCGATCCGAGGACGCCGAACTAAGGCCTTTTCAGCGGCTTCAGCCGACATCGGTCGGCCTTCGAATGATCGTTCAGGTAGTTCTTCAGGGTTTCGGTCCGATGATGAATCGCTCATATCGGTATGCGCATCGTTCGATGGCACATGCTCGGCGTCGTTCTTTTCCGATTCGGTCATTGCGATAGTCCCTTCTCATGACGCACGAGTCGTACTGTGCGTCGCCGACAGCGCAGCGGCAGGCAACGGTTCGTGCCGGGCGCCATCGAGCGTGATCCATTGGTGGGTTCGACAAACGCGTCCTTCGACCGCTGGCGGCTCGAGAGCACCCAACAGTTCTGACGGACGTAGTCCACGCGGCTTCGTCGCAAGCTCAGCTTCGAGCAAGGTTCCCGCGGGGGTGATGATGGAATCGCCTGACGGATTGGTTACCGCCGCGACAGGGCCAAGTACAGCTAATTGGAGCACGCAGGGGCGAATGTCATCAGTGACCTCGTTTCCCTTGCGGTTTCTTGTAATAAAAACTTCTTCTGCGGCGAGTAGGCCTTCGACGGCGCTCGACGCGTCAGCTAATTCGAGGCCGATGGCCTCGAGGGTCCATGAACAACTGGTCACTGCTTCTTGCAATGACATGTCACTAGTTTCGATCACCGCAACTGACTCAACGGCGATGCCGTCAGGCAGCAATGGCGTAAGGGTGCTAGGAAGCTTTTGGAGGTCGAGCGATTGGGCTTCGGGATCACGAAAGTCGACGTCGATATATTCGCCCCATGATTCATGGGCGGTACTCAAGGCCAACCCGAAGTGCATTTTCGGCCGGGGTGAAAAGCCTTCAGTCAACGCAACTGGCAGTTCGCCACGACGCAACGCTCGTTCCCACATGCGAGCTACATCACGATGACTCGTGAATCGCACCTTGCCTTTCTTTGAAAACCGGAAACGAATCCTCATGATCGATCTCCGGTAAGTGCTTGGTCAGGTCGTCGCGCCAACAAATCGACCGGCACCGAACGGCCCGGTGTTGGAACGACTGCAGTGGGCTCCGGACCCTGGGCGACGAGGCCTTGTCCCGTACCTTGCGAACCACCAGCGGGCGGCGTCGCCGATGCAACAATGTGCTCGATGCCGTATCCGGTGCATGCTCCGCAGTCATAACACGGCGTCCACCGACAATCCTCTAAGCCAAGTTCTTCGAGCGAGTCTCGCCAATCTTGCCAAAGGAAGTCTTTGTGGAGGCCCGCCGAAAGATGGTCCCACGGCAATACCTCATCGACCGTGCGATGTCGATGCACATACCAGTCAATGGACAACCCGTGTCGGGCCATCGCGTCAACCCACAGGTCGTCGTTAAACATCTCAGACCATTCCTGGAACGTTCCACCGCTGCGCCACACGTCCTCGATGACTGCACCGATCCGACGATCGCCTCGACTCACAATCCCTTCTACCAGCGTTGCCTTTGGGTCGTGCCACTTCATTTGCACGCCTTTGGCCTTGCGCGTTTCGTCTCGCAACAAGAAAATTTTACGCTGAAGTTCAGTCACCGTGTTTTGTCCAAACCATTGAAACGGCGTGAACGGTTTGGGAACGAATCCACCGACTGACACGGTGACCGACGCGTTCCGGTTGTGCCGACGTCCGATCTCAGCACATTTGCGAGCTAACTCCGCGATGCCAAGGGTGTCTTGATCGGTTTCAGTTGGCAAGCCGGTAAGGAAGTAGAGCTTCACTCGCCGCCAACCCTGCGAGTAAGCCGATTCGACTGCTTCGTACAAGTCATCTTCGCTAATCAATTTGTTGATGACTTGGCGAAGCCGCCAACTTCCTGCTTCAGGCGCAAACGTAAGGCCTGTTCGCCGCGCTCGCTGCAACTCTGCTGCGATTCCCACGGTGAATGCATCGACTCGCAAACTCGGCAACGCCACCGAGACCTGATTCGATCGGGACGGATCGGTGACGGTGTCGCGAACCAGTTTTTCGATTCCACTGAAATCGGCAGTTGACAGCGACGTGAGCGACACCTCGTCATAGCCTGTGCGGCGAAAACCCTCGTCAATCATGGCCCGAACTTGCTCGGCCGGCCGTTCACGCACTGGCCGAGTGATCATCCCGGCTTGGCAAAACCGGCACCCTCGGGTGCAACCACGAAATACTTCAACGTTCAACCGATCATGGACGACCTCGGTTAATGGCACCAGTTGTTGTTTCGGATAGGGCCAATCGCCGAGGTCGGCGACTGTGCGCTTTTCGACGCGCTCCGGCACATCGCCATAGCGGGGGGTGACGGCAACGAGCCGCTCGCCGTCGTAGTTCGCGTCGTACATAGACGGCACATACACACCCGGAACGCGTGACAACCGCCGAAGCACATGGGCACGCGAACCCTCGGTGCGTCCCGATGCCTTCCATTCGGCGACAACTTCGGTGATTTCACCGACGACTTCTTCGCCATCACCCAACACCACGACGTCAAGAAAATCCGCCAGTGGCTCAGGGTTATAGGTGCAGTGACCGCCCGCAACAATGAGTGGATCCGATGGCCGGCGGTCAGCGGAGCGAACCGGTACACCAGCCAGATCGATGCAATTGAGCACGTTTGTGTACACAAGCTCAGCTGAGATGTTGAATGCGAGCAGATCAAAAGCTGGTGCAGGGCGGTGGGTATCGACTGAAAAGAGCGGCAAGCGATGGGTCCGCAGCAGCCCTTCGAGATCTACCCATGGCGCATAGGTTCGTTCAGCCAGCGCGTCGGCCCGCTCATTGAGAATTTCATACAAAATCTGCAGACCCTGATTGGGCAAGCCGATTTCGTAGGTATCGGGATAAATGAGCAGCCAACTCACCAAATCATCAGTGTGATCGGGACGTTGGCATCCATCCTCACATCCGATATACCGCGCCGGCTTTTGGACCTTAGCCAACAGCGGTTCGAGTTGTGGCCAGATCGAGTTCATGCCTCATCGATCCTATCGGATGGCCTCGAGGGGCCGAAGTTGCCGCTCCGGATCAGCGAAAGCGATGCATATGGACGTTGAGCACCAGCCCAATCGCCACGAAACACGCCAACGTAGACGAACCGCCATAAGACATGAACGGCAACGGAATACCTGTCACGGGCATGATTCCCATGGTCATTCCGACGCTTTCGAACACTTGGAACACAAACATCGCGAGCACGCCCATGCACACCAGCGTGCCGAGATGATCTCGGGCGAGTTGAGCAGCTCGCCATGTTCGCCAAATCACAATGACAAACAGCGCCAGCAATGTGGCGGCACCGGCGAACCCAAGTTCCTCGCCCACGACAGTGAAAATAAAGTCGGTTTGTTGTTCGGGCACGAAGCCAAGCTGGGTTTGCGGTCCGTTAAACAGTCCTTTTCCCCAAACTCCGCCATTCGCGATCGTCGTCTGACTTTGGCTGACGTTATAGGTCGCAGTTGCCGTCGCTCGCGACGTATCAAGAAAGGTGGTGAGCCGATCTTTTTGATAGGTCTGCAACACGTTTGACTGCAAAATCGCTCCCACTGCGAGCACCCCAACAAGTGCGAGCGCGATCAGATATCGACCGCGCACGCCAGCGGCCACAAATAGGACCACGGTGATGGCGATGAACACCAGCGCGGTTCCAAGGTCGGGTTGCAACATGATCAGCAACATCGGCACACCAGCCACCCCGAGTGCCATGAAGAGCCGCCGCAGATCGATGTCTCCTTTCCATGCGGCAAATAATGACGCGAGCGCCAAGATCAAAACGATTTTGGCAATCTCCGACGGCTGAAGTTGGAGGCCAGCAAATTCGAACCGAGATTGGGCACCTTTGGTTGACGATCCCAATGGCGTCAAAACCAATGCCAACATCACACACATCCCGACCGAAATCGGCACGATCCAATCGCGATACTTCCGATAATCGATTGAGGCCACCACGGCCATGATGCCGAGTCCGACAACAACAAAGCCGCCTTGCTTCACTAAGTACGAAGTGTTCCGCGGCCCGTCGGCGCCCAAGCGACCAATGCCGACTCCGTTGCGCGTCGCGCTAAAAACCATGAGAGCGCCGAGAAGCGCTATCGCGACGGAGCTGATCAGCAAGATTGGGTCAACATGGCGCCATGGAGCCGACAGGTCATGACGGCTCCGGTCTTGACCACTACCGGCCCCTAGCCGAGATGTCGCAGTCAACGCCACTAGTTCGCTCCCCCGCTGGTAACCGGCACAACCGCTCCCCCAGTTTGCCCCGAGATGGTCTCAAAGACGTGCCGCACAACCGGCGCAGCCGCGTCGGCACCAAAACCTGCTTCTTCCAGCACTGCTGTGGTCACGTAGTTCGGAGTGACCCCCGGAGCGATCGGCCCGAACGCGGCGAATAACGACGTGTCGGCTTTACCATTCACCTGCGCGGTTCCCGTCTTGCCCGCTAACGAAAATGCTGCGAAGTCGAATCCGTGAAATGCCACTGCTGCGGTTCCGGTTCGGGGGACCCCAAGCAGGCCTTGCAAGATCGGGTCTCGCACATTTGCCGGCAGGTCGATGTGGCCCTTGACCACTGGCTCAACCGTTCGGATCACGTCATTGGGATTCGTGGGATCGCCGCCGGCACGAACCACCTTGGTCACGATGTTCGGCTGATAAACCGTTCCGCCATTGGCGAAGGTCGCGTACACATTGGCAAGTTGCAAGGGGGTCACGAGCACATAACCCTGGCCAATGGCGGTATCGACGTTGTTGCCTTCGCCAAACGGATCAGCCTTGGGAAATTTCGCTTTCAACGACTCGGAATCTGGGATGAACCCATCTTGTTCGAATGGCAAAGGGATTCCGCTCGACACCCCGAGACCATAGGCACGAGCCGTGTCTTGGATGCCAGTGCGCGGGCCTTCGGTCCAAAACCGGTCGCCGAGCCAGTAATAGAACACGTCGCTCGACACGGTGAGTGATTTCGCCATCGCAGTGGTCCCGTTCACCGCGCCTCCCGCGTTGCGCTTGGAACAACCAGCAGCCGTGCTTCCCACCTTGCAGCCCATCACGCGATAGACCCCGCCGTCGCGATAGCTCGTGTTGCCGTTAATCAATCCATTGGAAAGCGCAGCAGTAGCAGTTACGAGTTTAAACGTTGATCCGGGAGCGTATTGGCCTTGCATGGCACGATTCGAAAACGGATCTCGGGTTGGATCATCGCCCTTGAGTTCGGCGTAACGATCGCTCGAAATCCCATTGACAAACTCCGCTGGGTCATACGTTGGAAACGAAGCCATAGCAACGACGTTGCCGTTGGAAGGGTCAAGCGTCACCGCGGAACCAGCAGGCGCATTGGTGCCGAACGCATTGCCAGTTTCGTGGCCACCGCGAAGCGAATTCATCTGCTGATCCAACGCGTCTTCAGCCGATTTTTGCACGTCGACATTGATGGTGAGATACACATCGCTCCCCGGCTGAGGTGCCTGCTCGCTCACCACCCGAATTGGGTTCTGCTTCGCGTTCACCTCGATGGTCTGGAGACCCGGGACACCGCGCAAATCATCTTCGAACTGTTTCTCGATACCACTCTTACCAATGCTGCTATCGGGCTGGTAAGGCTTTTCGGTCGGCTTGGGGTTTGCCTTCGTTCCTTGTTTGGCTAAAAGTTCATCGGGCGATACGCGGCCGACATAACCCAACACGTGAGCCAAATTCGCAAGGTTTGGATGGTACTGACGAACCGATTGTCGCTGGACTGCAACCGTTGGGAAATCATCTGACCGTTCCGAAAAATACAAATACAAGTCCTGCGGAATATCGATAGCGATCGGAATCGGCTGCAACTGTGGGTACTGAGGGTCTGCAAGGCGCTTATCGATCGCGCTGACCTTGGTCGGAATTCCGAATTCGGTCAGCTTCGTCGCCACCCGCAACTTGAGATCGTTACGGACGTCTTCGGGTTGTTTCTTGAGCGCATAAGGATCGATCGTCACGACAAGGGACATCTTGTTGTCCACGATCACCCGCCCATTGACATCAAGAATTCGTCCGCGCGGTGCTTCCTCAGCGACGGTCCGCACACGGTTCGCCGATGCTTCGACCTGATACTTGTCCGCCACCATGACCTGTAAATACCAAAGGCGCGCGAACAGCGCACCAAACAGTGAAAGGCAGATCACCGCCAGGATGCTCAGACGTAATCGTGGTGAGTCGGTATCCATCAGAACTGACAGTTCATCATGCCGAGTCGATCAACGGACCGCGGCCCGTATGTTTTCTGGATGATCGAAGGCCCATCGCATCATCCGATTGGCGAGCGGTATGAGCAGCGCGTTGATAACGGCGACAAAAACGACAACAACAACGAGATGGCCATTAATCAAGCCCGTCCGGCCTACCACCAGCGACAACACCACGTAGAGGCAAATCCCGAACGCGCTGCCAGCCGCAGCAAATATGACCGGCTGAAACCGAGAGATCCGCACCGCAGAGCCTTGAGCCATTCCGATGAGATAACCAGTTATGCAATAGACAAGCGCGCCGAGGCCAAGGGGTGTTTGTACCATCAAGTCGAGGGCGAGGCCGGCGAAGAATCCGACGACCGCTCCGTCGTCGCGGCCAGCCACTATGCCCGCCGAAATGGTGATCAATAATAAAAAGTCGGCTGCAACTCCGTCGAGCCGCAGTTCAGATGCCAATGCTCGTTCCAGCACCATCGCAGTAAGCACCACGAAACCGATGCGGGCATAGGTTTTCACGGCGCGCCTGTCCAGAGAACGACGCTTACATAGGTCAAGTTGTGCAGGTCAGCGAGCAGATCAATCGTTACGCGTTTTTGCAGGACGCCATTGTCGGTTGAAACTGATGCAATCGTGCCAATGGAAATATCAGGCGGGAACAATCCCCCCGGAACCTCAGTCGTTACCAGAATCTGACCAGGCCTAACGTCAGCAGTTGTTTCTAGAGTCCCGGTCAGTTGGTGATCGGAGCCTTGTCCGCGGGCGATGCCCCGGTCGGGACGGCCGACGACGGCAAATGCCACCTGAAACGAGTTATCAGTAATCAGCTTGACTACCGAGCGATCCCCACTCACTCGAACCACAGTTCCGACAAGCCCGTTGCCAGAGCGAACTGGCATGCCCTTGTGGATTCCAGCGTTTTCACCTTTGTCGATTTCGATAGTGTCATCGAAATTCGCGACGGATCCGGAAACAACTCGCGCCGTCGCGGTCGGTTGATCACCAACCGGCGGTAAACCCAAAATGGCCAACAACTGCTGGTTGGTTTCTTTGGCGACGTCCCCGGACGTAACTCGTCCGCTGAGCTCGTCGTTTTTAGCCTGGAGTTCGTCGTTTTGGCGCTTCAAGTCGTCAAACTCAAATGCGCCATGCCAGAAGTTGCCGATTGGGCGAAACAACGACGAGCCGGCATCGCCGACTGGAGCGAATACCGAAAGCGCCGCTTGACGTGCCGAGTCGATTGGACCAAAGCCGCGGAAGTCAAGGGTAACCAAAGTGAGTGATGTGAGCACGAGCAACACCAGCGTGAACCGTGATCGGCCTATTCGCTTGGACAGGGCCAAGGTGAACTCTCGCTTAGTTGGTGTTTGACGAGAAGAGCACGCCCTTAAGGGCTTCGAACTCTTCAAGCGACTGACCCGAACCAATTGCGACGCAATACAGAGGATTTGGCGCAATCACGATTGGCATGCCGGTTTCGTGCTCAAGCCGAGCCGCAAGGCCATTCAACAATGCGCCACCACCGGCAAGGACAATCCCCTGCTCCATGATGTCGGCTGCAAGTTCGGGCGGGGTCTTATCGAGGGTCACTTTGACCGCGTCAACGATGGCAGAAACTGGCTCGGCGAGCGCTTCACGAATCTCATCGGTCGAAGTCACGATGGTCTTGGGGAGACCAGTGACCAAATCTCGTCCACGAATTTCGGCGTGCAATTCCTCTTCGAGCGGCCAAGCAGAACCGAGCGCCATTTTGACTTCCTCAGCGGTTCGTTCGCCAAGCGCCAGGCTGTATTCCTTTTTAATGAATTGAATGATCGAATCGTCGAGTTCATCGCCACCAACTCGAATCGACTGACTCGTCACGACGCCGCCGAGTGAGATCACCGCGACTTCGGTAGTGCCCCCTCCGATGTCGACAATCATGTTGCCCGTCGGTTCCTGCACTGGCATGCCAGCACCAATCGCGGCAGCCATTGGTTCTTCGATGATGTATGCCGGCTTGCGGGCTCCAGCGAATTCAGCCGCCTCTTGCACGGCGCGTTGTTCGACTGGGGTAATCCCCGATGGCACGCAAATCACCATGCGAGGTTTTGCCCACTTACGTTGATGCACTTTTTGGATGAAGTAACGAAGCATCTTTTCGCAGATGTCAAAGTCGGCAATGACGCCGTCTTTGAGCGGCCGAATCGCCTTGATATGCGCAGGTGTTCGTCCGATCATCCGCTTTGCTTCATGGCCAACCGCTACAGGTCGGCCGTCATTGACATTGACCGCGACGACCGACGGCTCGTTCAGCACGATCCCTTCGCCACGAAGATAAATAAGGGTGTTGGCGGTGCCGAGGTCGACGGCCATATCTCGGCCCATGATCGAGGAAAGCGAGGATGAGAACACCTGGTCGGCCATTCGTTGAGGCCCCCGAATCGGAGCTAACGCCAAGTAACTTCGTACCTGAGATTAGGCCACGTCGCCCCCCATTGCAGGGCTACGTCGTGAGGCGGGGAATCCCCACTGCGGCGAGAGCAGACTAGCGCTTCGTAACGAAACTGCAACATCCAATGTGGTGGAGGATGGCGATCATATGACGAGCCAAATCTTCATGCGGTACCGAGATGCCCGTAGCCAAGACCGGTCGACCTCAGTTTTCCTCGGCAACTCGAAGTCATCTAGCGTGCCGTCTCATGGATCGCACCCTTGTTATTTGTAAACCCGATGCTGTCGAACGTGGCCTGGTCGGGGAAATCGTCGGACGCTTCGAGCGCAAAGGCCTTCGCCTAGTCGCAGCCGAACTCCGAATCATCGATGCCGCCACTGCTGGTCGGCACTATGCCGAACACGAAGGCAAATCGTTTTACGACGAACTCGTCAGCTTTATCGGCCGGTCGCCCGCATTGGTGTTCGTGCTCGAAGGACCTGAGGACACCTGGAAAGCGGTTCGCTCGATGATGGGTACAACCAATCCGCTAGATGCGGCTCCGGGAACCATCCGCGGCGACCTCGGGACGCTGTTCACCGAGAACTTGGTGCATGGCTCGGACTCGCTCGAATCAGCTGAGCGAGAAATCGCCATCTTCTTCCCCACCCTGTAACCAGTTGGGGTCATCGGCAACCTCGTTGCCAAAAGAGTCGCGACCGTCATCGTCGTCAAGATGGTCATGTTGATCGTCGTCTTCTCGACCGCCCTGTTCAGCGCGCTCGCGCATGAGTGGTCGCGCCGCGCCCACTACGTAGAGCGAACCGGCAATGAGGACCATGTCATCGGCAACCGAGGCGTTTAACGCGCGATCAATTGCGTTTCGAACCGTTCCACCATCTTCGACTTGCGCGCCGAGCTCAAGCGCTGCTCGCACAATTTCCGTCGACGGCAAGCCGCGCGGCGATGGCGCGGTGCACGCGACCACCAAGTCATAAGCCGTCACGTCGAGTGCCTCCAGCATGCTGTTGATGTCACGGCCTGCCAGGAGCCCTACGACCAACGTTCGACGCCCGCTTACTTCGAAATCTTCGGCGATCGACTCCGCAGCAACTTGTGCTCCAGTCGGATTGTGCGCGCCGTCGATGACCACCAGCGGACTGCGGCCCACAATCTCAAGACGACCCGGGATAGTCAGACCGGCGAATGCCTGGTCCACCACATCTTCATCAAGTCCTCGACCAAAAAATGCTTCGACTGCCGCGATGGCAACCGCAGCATTAGCTGATTGATGCGCGCCAAGCACCGGGATAAAGACCTGCTCGTGTGAACTCAACGGTGTATGCACGTCGATCAAGCGACCACCTACCGCAGATAAATCTTGGTCGACCCCGAAATCAACACCTCGAGCCCATGTCTGACGAGGGTGGCGCGGGGCAACAATCGACAGCAACTCTTCATCGTGTTCACCAAGGATCGCGAACGAACCTTCTTTCACGATTCCCGCCTTTTCCGTGGCAATCGCTCGGCGCCAGTCGCCAATACCGTCGGAATGGTCAAACCCGACGTTGGTGATGACCGCTATGTCGGCATCAACGACATTGGTCGCATCGAACTGTCCCAATAATCCGACTTCGATCACGGCCACATCGACCGCGACCAGCGCGAACCGAGCGAAGGCCGCTGCTGTCACCAGCTCAAACCAACTTGGGGTTATTCCTGCGACTTGCTCAACCGCGGCCACGTCGCTGATCGCCTCGGCGAGGTCGTCGTCGCTTATCGAGTTACCGTTCCAAGCAATACGTTCGTTCAGCGCTTCAAGATGCGGGCTCGTATAGGTACCGACGTTCAGCCCGCTCTCGACCAGCAATGCGGTGGCCATTCGAGCGACGGAACCTTTTCCGTTGGTGCCAGTGATGTGAATAACGGGAAATGCCCGATGGGGGTCGCCAAGCACCTCCATCAGGCGGTGCATGTGATCGAGCGACAACCCTTCGATCTTGCCCGCATTCACTTCAAGGTTTTGGTGTCGGTCCAAATACGCGATCGCGTCGTCAAGATTCATGATCTATCGACGATACCGGAGCCCTGATAGGCCTTCGCACCGCGAAGAAATCAGGATGCAGCACGCCTCGGCCGCGGCTGTGCGACTGTGGCTGTGCGAGGGATCAGGGTCGGGTTGACCTTGTCGAGCACCACGTCTCGATCTATGACGACCTTTGCGACATCATCTCGACTCGGCAACTCATACATCACTGACACCAGTACCTCTTCGAGAATCGCCCGCAAACCGCGAGCGCCGGTGCCTCGCAACAACGCCAAATCGGCGATCGCATTGAGGGCGTCTTCGGTGAATTCGAGTTCGACATCTTCGAGTTCGAAGAACTTCTTGTACTGCTTCACAAGGGCATTGCGAGGTTCAACGAGGATGCGAACCAACGCTTCTTGGTCAAGGCTGCTGACGGCGCCGATAACCGGAAGTCGACCGATGAACTCAGGGATTAGACCGAACTTGAGCAGATCTTCGGGAAGTACCTGTGCGTACAACTGGCCGACATCAGACATGTTTGTGCTGCGAAGTTCGGCATTGAAGCCAATGCCATTGTGTCCGACTCGGCTTTCAATGATCTTGTCGATTCCCGCGAATGCTCCACCGCAGATGAACAAAATGTTCGTGGTGTCGATCTGGATGAACTCTTGGTGCGGGTGCTTGCGTCCACCTTGCGGCGGAACCGAAGCTGTAGTGCCTTCAAGGATTTTGAGGAGCGCCTGCTGAACGCCCTCGCCCGAGACGTCACGAGTGATCGATGGGTTTTCGCTCTTGCGGGCGACCTTGTCGATTTCGTCGATATAGATAATTCCTGTCTCGGCCTTTTTGACGTCATAGTCAGCGGCTTGGATCAGCTTAAGCAAAATGTTCTCGACGTCCTCACCGACGTAACCCGCTTCGGTGAGCGCGGTGGCGTCAGCAATCGCGAATGGCACGTTCAACATTCGAGCCAACGTTTGAGCAAGCAACGTCTTGCCGCAACCGGTCGGGCCGAGCAGCATGATGTTCGATTTCGCTAGTTCGACATCCACGTCGTGACCGGCACCGAACTGGACCCGCTTGTAATGGTTGTAGACAGCCACCGCAAGGATCTTCTTCGCTGGGTCCTGGCCGATGATGTAATCGTTTAGGAACTCAAAAATTTCTCGCGGCTTCGGGAGCTCATCAAACCGAAGGTCGCTCGTTTCAGCCAACTCTTCTTCGATGATCTCGTTACAGAGGTCGATGCACTCATCGCAGATATAGACACCAGGTCCAGCGATGAGCTTTTTGACCTGCTTTTGCGACTTGCCACAGAACGAGCACTTGAGAAGCTCTCCCCCGTCTCCGAACTTTGCCACGTTGTTTCCTCCGGAATCGGACTGCAGGGTTGGTGAACGAATTGGCTAAATCAGCGAACGGCGGTGATCGGACCACTGGTATCAGCCAGAGACCGAGCACTAATGACCTCATCGATAATGCCGTATTCCTTTGCTTGTTCTGCAGACATTACAAAGTCGCGGTCGGTATCTTGGTGGATCTTCTCGACTGGCTGGCCGGTATGGGCTGCCAAAATGTCCTCGAGCATGCCTCGCATCCGCAGGATTTCCTTAGCTGCGAGTTCAATATCGGTGACCTGGCCCTGTGATTGCGCATACGGCTGATGGATCAAGATTCGGGCGTGGGGCAGTGCCATCCGCTTGCCGGGTGTACCGGCCGCGAGCAGCACAGCGGCCGCCGAAGCAGCTTGGCCAAAACAAATCGTCGAGATGTCGGCCTTGATGAACGACATCGTGTCGTAAATCGCGAACAACGCGGTGATGTCGCCACCAGGCGAGTTGATATAGATGCTGATGTCTTTATCGGGGTTCTCGGACTCAAGGTGCAACAGTTGGGCGCAGGTCAGATTTGCCACCGTGTCATCGATCGGCGTGCCGATGAAGATGATGTTTTCTTTGAGCAAACGCGAATACATGTCATAGGTCTTCGTCATTCCCCGGTTGTCTGTTTCATAGACCGTGGGGTTTGGGATGTAATTGCGAATGTCGCTCACTTGGTGCCTTCTTCGGTGTCGGTCTCGGCGTCAGTTGTACCCGCCACTTCGATTGAATCCTCGACGCTATCGGCATCAACGGCGTCTGCGACGGACGGTGCCGGATCAAGCTCAGGCGGCGGCTCGAGGTCAGCTCGGTCAATCACATTGCCTTCTTCGTCGACGATCTCCACCGTTTCGATGATGAACGCCATGGCTTTGCCTCGAGCAATATCGCCTTTCAGCGCCGATACCTGATCTGCCTCTTCGAACTGCTTACGAACTGCAGTCGGTTTGAGTTGCAACTGTTCGGCGATTTTGGCGTATTCGGCTTCGAGTTCGTCGTCGTTGACCTCGATGTGCTCGGCTTCGACTACCGCTCGCAATGCAAGGTCGAACTTCGCGGATCGTCGGGCCGTGTCACGAAGACTTTCAATGAAATCCTCGCTGTCTTGCCCGCTATTAGCCAGCCATTGGTCGAGCGTCATTCCCTGAGCTTGCAAACGCATCGCGAAATCTTGCAGGCGCTGCTGCATCTCACCCGAAACGAGCGCATCAGGGATGTCAACATCGACAAGGTCAGCAAGCGCGTCACTCGCCTTATCGTTGATCGACATCTGGGCTTGCATTTTACGAACCATGGTCATGCGAGATGCGAGGTCGTCGCGCAATTCCGCGATGGTGGTGAATTCCGACGCTACGCCTGCCCACTCGTCAGTAGGTTCGGGCAACACGCGTTCTTTTACGTCTTTGACCTTGACTGAGAAGTGCAATGGGTCGTCGTCAGGATCAGGATGATCAGCGTCAAACTCGATGGCGTTTCCTGCTGATACACCTACAAGTGCTTCGTCGAGTTCAGGCACGATTCCGCCGCTACCTATTTCGTAGGAGTAGTCCTGCGCGGTCAGACCTTCGAGCGGCTCGTCGTTTTGTGAACCGTGAATGTCAATCGTGGCGTAGTCACCTTCGACCGCGGCCCGGTCGACAAGAACCAGGTCGGCGTGTTGTGCGCGCATTCGATCGATTTGAATATCGATTTCTTCATCGCTCGCCACCGGTGCCGGGATGGTGATCCGCAGACTTTCATAGCCAGGTACTTGAACGATCGGGCGAACTTCAACCACGGCTTCGAATGCCACTGGTCCTTCTTCTTCGCCATCGGTGATGTTGATCTCGGGCGCAGCGATGACGTCAACGTCAAGTTCACTCACGGCCTTGGCGTAGTAATCCGGGATCGCTTCGCGTAATGCTTCGCTGCGAGCCACACCGACTTCGAGTCTCGCTTCGAGCAGTCGGCGCGGAGCCTTGCCTCGCCGAAACCCAGGGATGTTCACCTCCCGGGCGATCTTTCGAAACGCGGCATCGATAGCCTTTTCGAATTCTTGCTCATCGACCTCAATCGAGAGCTTGACTTTGTTGTCTTCGAGTTCCTCTACGGACGTGTTCACGGGTGCAGAGTGTACCGGGCGCTGGCCCATCTCCAGACCGGGTTATTCGCAGGCGATTCCGTCACCGTCGCGATCAAGTCCAGACCGGTATCCGGGCTGACCAGTGTGCAGCGGGGCGACACCGGCCGCACGCGCTGCAGTGCAGTTGGCAAAGTAGGTCGTACTGGCGACGCCTGGTTGAGACGAAGCGCTGGCGCTCGGTGCAGTCGTTACTGGAGTCACCGGAATTGTGGTGGGCGTGGGCGACAGCGAGAACATGGTCCCCGGTGGGCACGTGTCCAACATCTGGCCAAGTGCATCTCGCTCAGCTGACGTTGCCGAAAGGTCCCACCGTATTTTGATCGCAGTCCAGCGTTGCGCGTACTCACACCACGTCCCTTGTTGAACGGGTCGCCATTGGTTTGGAGGTGACGCGCCTTTGGAACGGTTCGCTGAAGCCGACACGGCCCAAAGGTCGAACTGGTCATTGGCATACTGCCGGCGTTGCGTCGCGTCCCAAGACCATCCACCCGAAATGTGTGCGTTTTCGAGCGGAACCACATGGTCGATGTCGAGCTCGCTTGGGTTTGAAGTCATAAACCCGTCGTATGCCGAAATCCAATTTCCCGACACGACTTTGCATCCTGCTGCCACGTTCGCAGGGATGGTCGAAGCCGCCTTCAACGCCTGCTGTCTTGCGTCGCAACCATCACCGTCAATGTCATCCCAATGGTGCCAGTCGTCGCGCCGATAGTCCGCACCGGTGTGCGGATCGTCGTTTATGGACAGCGGAGCAAGAAATTCTCGAACATCAGCGGTGCCAGAGGCAGCACTAGACGTCGGCGAACTGGGGATCCCCGAATCGATCGATGTCGTCGGCGCGTTCATCACTTCGGAAGTTGGCATTGACTCGGTCGAATTCGATCCACCCGACGCGGCGCGGCTGGCTTGGTCGGTTGATGCTGTCGACGAGCAACCGGCCAACATCGTGAACGTGGCGATGGCAAACACTGCGGTAAATCGGCGAAAGCCGAGCCGTCGCCAAAAGCGCGCCGAGTCGGCCTCAAGCATTGGTTCGACCCTCGTTTGCGTCGTCACGGCTCCACCATCTGTAGTCGCTAACCCAACGCCGCGCGTGCACATTCGCGACAAACCGTTTCAATCCGTCGCAATGCGAAACAAAAGTGTCCTCAACCGCGGTTCGCTAGCGCACGCCTTGCAGGCTGAATTGCGGGGTGGTTTGCGTGTCACACGCTCCCAGTACGTTTGCCCTGAACGTTGGTCTGATGAGCGAGAAAGTGAGATGGCATGGCTTCAGATGCATCAAACAGTTGCCCCATGTGCGGCGAAACAGTCTGGTATTCGCTCTGCGACGCATGCGGCTATCCACAGTCAAACAAAGGCGAAAGTACCGGCGGCAATGGCGATGACGATGGCAACGACGAAAGTGGCGATGACGACGAAGGCGGGTACGGCGCTGGTGCAGATGAGTCGAGCGAAGACGGTTCAAGCGAGTTCTGACCAAGACTCTCGCCTCGGCGATCGCGACTAGGTTGGCGAAGTCCCCGCCCCAGATGCCTAAGGATATTTCGATGACCCGTTTCCGCACTGTCGCCACGGTTGCTGTGCTCGCAACCTGTATCGGCCTCGTCGCCGCGGCAGGTTCTTCGCCGGCAGGTGCGGGACAGTTCCCGGGCGTAAACGGCAAAGTTGCCTATACCAAAGAACTCAGCTCGTGTGACTATTGCGACAACATCTACATGATGAATGCTGACGGCACCGGCGAAACCCAACTGACTTTCGGCAGCGGCGGAAACCAGACACCGGCTTGGTCATCAGACGGCACCAAAATCGCATTCACCAGCAACCGGGATGGCCATCACCAGATTTATGTGATGAACGCTGACGGAACCGGCCAAACCAACATTTCGAACGACGCCTTCGATGCGAGCTCGGGGTCGTGGTCGCCCGATGGCACCCAAATAGCCTTTGACACCAGTCGGGACGGCAACGGCGAGATTTACGTCATGAATGCTGACGGAACCGGCCAAACCAATCTCACCCAACATGCGGGCGACGACCAGGCTCCATCGTGGTCGCCCGACGGCACCAAAATCGCATTCCACAGCACCCGCGACGCCAACTACGAGATCTACTCGATGAACGCCGATGGCACTGGCCAAACTGACCTCACCAACACCAGCGGACGCGGTGACTTTGGGCCGTCGTGGTCGCCTGACGGCACTCACCTGCTGTTCAATTCAGACCGCACCGGAAGCTGGGAACTGTTTTCGATGACCGCCGCCGGCACCGAACAAACCAACCTCACCAGCGACCTGATTCCCAGCACGACAGGCTCATGGTCGCCAGACGGCACCAAAATCGTTCTTTCGAACGACGCTGACCTCTTTGTCATGAATGCCGACGGATCCGCAAGGGTAAAAATCACCAATGCAACGAGCGAATATTTCTTTCAACCGGTCTGGCAAGTTGCTCCAGCAGTCGTATCGACGACGACCACGTCTGCGCCGACCACGACCGCTCCGCCGGCCGCAGCCGCGGCCGCAGCCGCGGCCGTAACCGTCACGCCGGCGTTCACCGGCTAGGGCACCACATTCAAGGTTGGGTGATCCAACAGGGTTGGCTTGGCGCCGCCAATAAGGTGCCAACCCGCCCGCTAGGATTACCTTTGTCCGGTAGCCGATGGTTACCACGGGGTGTAGCGCAGCTTGGTTAGCGCGCCTGCTTTGGGAGCAGGAGGCCGGGAGTTCGAATCTCCCCACCCCGACCATCCAGACCACGTGGTGACACAACCAATGGATGTCTGTCAGAGGAGTCGAACCCATGGATGACCAACTCTCGGATAACGAATCCGAGAATGACGAACCCTCGGTAACAGAACTGCAAGACGGTCAAATCATCACCGAATGGCCCAATGGCAAGCATCGAATCGTCTATCCCAATGGACAGACGGTCACGACATTGCCGGACGGCAGACAGATCTGGACCGATGGCCCCGATATCTGAAATCGAATCGGTGAATAACCCAAGGCCTGGATCGCTGCTCGACAATCTGTGACTCGGCTGATCGGCGTCGCGCCACCGCAAGGACTGCCGCGACTTCGCCATGATCACCGCACGCCACTAACGTGCAACAGCACTGCGGGTGTAGCTCAATGGCTAGAGTCCCTGCCTTCCAAGCAGGCTATGCGGGTTCGATTCCCGTCACCCGCTCCACTTCTCCCCCATTCCCATTATGACGATTCGCGACATGGACACCGGCCCCGAATTCGACGGCAAGTCGAAGGCGAGCGACCACGAAAGTCGCATCGCTTACGGCAGTAACTCAACCGGGAAACGACTACCTGAATCCGTCGCTCGCAGCGTCAAGTTCTACGGAGCAAATCTGAGTAACGCTGACTTACGCGATGCTGATTTAACCGACGCCAAGCTCGTTGTGCTCAATCTCGAACGCGCCAACCTGAGTGACGCCGTATTGACCCGCGCAATCCTGACTGGATCGAACTTCGCGAACGCCAACCTCTCCGGGGTGAACCTGACCGATGCAGACTTGTCGGGAGCCAACTTGTCAGGAGCCAACTTGTCACGAGCCAACTTGTCAGGAGCCAACTTGTCAGGAGCCACGTTAAAGAATGCAGATTTGACCGGCGTGATCTGGTCGAACACGACCTGCCCGAACGGTGTCACGCAATCTGGCTCAACGCCGTGCGCGTTGTAAGCGGTCACTCACCAACCGAATCGAGTTAGCAATACCCGTCGACAAGCTGGTGATTTCTGCTCTTCACGTCATGGCTGCGGAGTCGCCAACGGCGCTCCTTGTGCAATCAGCGTCGCTGCGGTTATCACCACCGGTATCGTTCCGTTATTCGCACCGAAATGCACCAGCGTCGGCGTCTCAACCACGCTGTCACCACTTTCTAACGTCGCCACCGCTGGACCAACAATGCTTTCAGTCGAACGGTCAGCGCGAGTCACCTCTGCAGCGCCCGAAACGATATTGAGCGTCAGCGTTCCGCTGCGAACCGAAGCGATCTGCGTGCCTTGATGGTAGTGGGTCGATAATGCCGAACCAGGGGCGATGGTCACCTGTTGCAGGTACAACTCTTGTCCCGCCGCATTCGTCGGAGCAGCCTGTCCAAACATCACACGAGAGACTCCGTTAACCGGGGTCGTCGCCGCCGTTGTCGCAGAACTCGCCGCATCGTCTGAAGTCGCGGTCGAACTGCCGCACCCGCCAACGGCGATCATCAATGCCAACGCACTGACGCCAACCAACGCGACCGACGTGCGGAAAAGTCGACGAACAGAACCAAAAATGGGCAGCAATGTGGCCTCCGTGAAGTAACGAACTTGCAACCCTAAGCGAATCGGAACCAATGCCGATGCCAGCGAATGTGCCTCGATCACATGCACTGACATTGGTGACAGCGATGATCGTCGTTCACGAGGATTCCGGAACGCCCGCGCCGTGCCATGCCGCTCCTGCGATGAACTCCTCGACCTCGTGTTCGAAATCGCTCGGCGTTGATGGATCACTCGACCCCGGTTCCCCCTCCACCCCATGACCATCGCCAGGCAAGCGTTCTGGCAATCGCCTCGCCAAAACGACTCCCACCACACTCACCATGGCGGCCATTGCGAAAACGCACAAAATCGCAACTTGAGGTGCGGCGCCTGCACGAGCACCGTGAGCGATCATGACTCCGCCGACGCCAGTACCTAACGCCACCCCCAACACATCGGACAGTTGCAATGCAGACGATGCGGCGCCCTCTCGACCCGTTTCTGTCAACGCCAACCCAGTCACCGAAAGCGGCGCATAAGCCAACCCGATCCCCAATCCACCTAGGGCCCAAGCAATGACGCCAAGCACGACTGGCACACCCGGGGCCATAGTGACCATCAACAACACGATGCCTAACCCGGTGAAAACAAAACCCTGTTGGACAAGCGAGCGCGGGCCGACTCGGTGAATGCGACGCTCCTGGATCCACGAACCGACCGTCCACAAAAGCGAACAGAACGTGATTGCCAGTCCGGCAAACAAAATTGTTGTTCCGCGCACCGACGTGAGTGCCAACGGCACATACGCGTCGGCCTGAAAAAACGAAAATGCCAACACTCCTTTGATCGCAACCGTTGCCGGCAAACCGACGCGAGCACGAAGCGTGCCCGGTGGAGTCAATGTTCGGAACGCGCGAATCAAGATGAACGCACCAACAATCGTCAAGGGCACCATGAGGTACCACTGCGCGGCCTCAAGGCCAGCAAGGGTCACTCCGGCCCCAAACGCCACCAGCAAAGCGTCCCGAACATTCGAACCACCCGAAGCAGGCACTGCGGGCGCGGCGATACGAGCGACTGAACCCATCACGGCCAGACCACACACGATCACAATTGGAACCAATCCCAGAAACACCCAGCGCCAGCCAAACCGCGCGCCAACAATTGCAGCCAAACCCGGACCAATGAGCGATGGCACTACCCACGCTGTCGACATCAATGCAAACATTCTTGGCCGCGCTTTGTGTGGGTATTCGCGAGCAATAGCGACATAGGCAACGGTTGGAAGTGCTCCGGCGCCAATGCCTTGCAACAATCGTGCCCCGACCAGCAACTGCATCGACTGCGCGGTACCAGCCAAGGTGAGGCCAACGAGAAAAACAACAACTCCAACCACAAATGGCACAACGGGTCGCATGCGGTCTGAGGCTTGCCCCGCGACCACAATGCCAACCAAGTTGCCCAAAAAGAATGCGCTGAACACCCAGCCGTAGAGCCAAATATTGCCGAGGTCAGCTTCGACTTTGGGCATCACGGTTGCCACTGCGAGCGCCTCGGACGCGACCAAAGTAACCAACAAGATCAGTCCGACCGTGAGCATGCGCCGACCTGGGGTCCAGACGCCACCTTCGGGGATGTTCACTGGTCCAGTCGACGTAGCCACTTCAAGCAGGTTAGAAGCTGAAGATTGCGAGACGAAACAGTTTGCGCCCTCGGGAGGATTCGAACCCCCAACCGCCCGGGTAGAAACCGGGTGCTCTATCCAATTGAGCTACGAAGGCAGGTGCATAGTTTCGCACGTTGCTCGCCACAGGGGGCAATGTCCAGCTAGCGGCCGTCGCTGGCTATGATGCTCACTTCCATGGTGGCTGTAGCTCAGTTCGGTTAGAGCACTGCGTTGTGGTCGCAGATGTCGCGGGTTCGAATCCCGTCAGCCACCCCACTGGTGTGATTGCCCGCAGTGCCTCCGCACCGCGGGCAATCGCCGCGAACTCAAACACTGGTTGCTTCCAGGTGCCGACGAGACGGTTCGGTTCGGATAAGGTCAACAAGTCATCACGCGCCTCTAGCTCAATTGGCAGAGCATCGGACTCTTAATCCGCAGGTTCTGGGTTCAAGTCCCAGGGGGCGTACCAAGTACACGTCAACTCAGTGGACCGTGCCCTATGCCTCGCCTTGGAGTGCACGCTCAGCACCTAATCGGTCGATCCAGGGGGTTTGACGACGTAACCCGGCGCGATACCTAACGCGGCAAGGTTCGATACCGACGGATGAGCAAAGCCCGATGGACCAACCACGAATGCTTGCAGCACATTGGCAGTGATTCGACGGATGTGACACTCAACGCTGTGAGGTCCGGTCGGGTCAGTACACAGCGGGCCAAGCTGTCGCTCCCACCACAACGTGCCAGTAGCGAACACTCCCGCTTGCGATGCAGCGGTGTAATAGGTCACGTCGCCAAAGCTCGGACGGCCTCGACACACCAATGGTGAATGACACAACACTTCGATGTTTGCCGGCGTACCCGGCACCTCAGGGGTCACTCGGTCATATTCGTTTTGGACCATGGCGGCGAGCGTTTGCCCCGCCTTCAACCCAGTTCCGGCAAAAACCCAGGACGCAGGCGAAACGACGACCATGTCAGCGAGGCAAGGATTCGACTCGTAGTAGTTTCCAATCAACGACGCCTCGGGGCGCGCTGCCGGAGCTGCCCGCCATTCCGACGTGACAAGTTCTTGGTCGCCCACACCAAATAATGGATCGCGCTTGGCGCTTCGAAAGTTCACCTCGAGCCGATTCGAACCGTGCGGCGAGGGTTCAAATCGAATGCGGCGATAAACCGCATTTGCACCGAGGAACATCAGGTTCACTCCCCCGTCACGAGCCGATTCAAGCGCTTGGCGCATCGGCACTGAGTAGTACTCGTCATGAGCCAGGGAGATGACCACTTTGTATCCGCCATTGGCGATCTGTTCAGGGCGGGCATGAAGATCAATGCTGGTCGTATAGGCAACATCGAGACCCATCGACTCAACAAGTTGCACTAATTCAAATTCGCCTCCGAAGAAATGGCCCGAACCGGCACCCAAATCGTAGGGACGGTCAAAACTCACAACCTCCGAACGGCCTCCGACTCCGTCATAGAGGCCGGCCCCACCAAAACGGTTGTAGGCATTCCAGGTACTAATCGCCGAAATGACTAACACGTCGGCACGACGATCATCAGTTACGGTCAAGGGCACAAACGTGTTGCCGCCATCGCTACCAATCAGCCGAAACATATACATCCCTGGCGTCCAATCGTCGGTTACCTCAACCGTGAAAGATGGCGTCCAATGAGCACACGATCGCATCTTTGTGGTCGCATCAACTGTCGGGGGCGCTTGACTCACACCGGCAATCGGTTCACTCGACTTCCAAATAAGGCGCGCGGCAGCGCCACCGTAATGACCAAATCGGAATGCTTCCGCGGTAAATGTCTTGGCTTCGGTTGAGGCAAAAACAGTGACCATGTCGCCAGTGTGAGCCGAGTCATGGTCACACCAAGCGTGGAGTTGATCGACGTAAGGCTTTTCCATCCGAACGGTGAAGTCGCTGGTACCCACACGCGCGTTTTCGACCTCAATGATATTTCGCGATGTGGTCCCGAACCCTGCCGATTGCCCAACGTCAGTCGCTGTATCTGCTGAACCACCAAAACCAGGAGCGCGGCTACGTTGTCCCGCACCGTTGGCCCGATATCGAAATAGCGCCCCGGCCGCTACCAGACCGATGGCTGCCATGAGCCCCCCGCGAATCGCTTGGCGGCGGGTCAACCCGCTGCGAGACGACGCCGACTCGCCGTGAGTCGCCGCGGGGCGCATCTGTTCGGCTGATCCGTAATCACCTTTGCGCTTCACCACTAGCCCATCTCGATCTTCTGCCCTGTCCCTTCGGAGACTCGAATCATCATTCGATCATGGTGGACCATGTGCAAGTGTGATATCGCGCGACCCCGCTCAGCGGAAGAAGCGGCTCACCACTTCGACATGATGCGTTTGCGGAAACAAGTCAACAAGTTCGGCGCGTTCAAGACGGAATCCCGCTTCGGTCAGCAGTTTCGTATCGCGCCCGAATGATGCTGGATCACAACTCACTAAAACGACGACCGATGCGCCAGTTGTGGCTAACGCGGTTACCGCCTTGCGACCCAATCCAGCGCGAGCGGGGTCAGCAACGACGATGTCGGCGTTCGACGGACTCCATTTTTCGAGATCCGCTTTCACGATCCGCACCTCAAGGCCCTCAAGATTGTGTCGAGCATCAGCAATCGAGGATGCCGATCGTTCGACGACAACGGCTGATGCCGGTCGACCAACCCCATCGGGCAACGACCCAGCCAACAAGCTGCCAGCAAACATTCCTACTCCGGCATAGGCATCAACGAGATGTGCGCCAGCGAATGCATCGCCGCCGGAGCGTGCTACAGCATCGACGAGTGCCTCAGCTCCGTCGGTGCGGGTCTGGAAAAATGAGCGGGCTGAAATCCTCCACCGTCGACCGGCAACCTCGTCGTGGATCCAGGCACGGCGACCAGCTTTGACTGCCTTCGTGCCAACTACCAACACATCTCTCGGCAGCACGACCCCATCAGAAGATGGATCAACTAGCGCCATCCGGTCGCCGGTCACCGCACCGATGCGAAGAGTGACTTCTTTAGCCTCGGCAAAATCGCCGCTCACTAACAGTTCGTTGAGCAGGGGGTGTGCCACTAAACAATGCTCAGGGAATACCACGTCGTGGGCGTGATGTCGGCGCAGGCCTGCTCGGCCATCAACGACCGCGGCACGCACGGTTGTTCGGAAACCTTCAGCAGGAAGCGAAGGCCCAAATTCGACCTGCGGATTTTCGATGCCGCCAAGACGCTTGAGCGCGTCGATCACCATGGCCGCTTTCATTTCGGGTTGTGTCGTTGGGTTCGCATGTTGGAGATCGCATCCGCCGCAACCCGCTGCTACCGACGGGCACGGCGGCTCGACCCGACTCGGTGACGCGATCAAGATTGACTCAACCTCGGCGCGAGCCCATTCCTTGCGTCGATCAGTTATCTGAACTTCGACTTGTTCTCCGGGCAAGGCCCCCCGGACAAACACCACCCGACCGTCGGCGTCACGAGCAAGCGCCTCGCCGCCGGCTATCAACATCGTCGGCTCAACCACTAACCGCTCGATTACCTGAGGTTCACGACGAGCTACTTCGAGTTCAACGTCGTCATCATCAGCAAAATCGTCGTCACTCTCATCGACAACATCACTTGAATCAGACATGGGATACGGGGTTTCATCATTGGCCATCACCTCCGAGCGTAGGCGGGTATCGTCGATACAACGTTCGCAGTCTGACGGATCATCCCTAAACGCCCGCCCACATGAGGACCTAAAACCCCGATGGCTAACCCTCCAGCCGATTCCCAACGCCGTGTCGAAATTGCCCCATCGGTGTTGCCGGTCAATTTCGCCAAATTCGGCGACGAGTGTGTCGCGCTCGAAAAAGCGGGAGTCGACCGAATCCAATTTGACGTGATGGATGGCCGATTCGTACCGAATCTCACATTCGGTCCAGACATCATCGCCTCAGTCCGACCGCTGTTGTCGGTACCGTTCGAAGCACACCTGATGGTCGACGAGCCCGACCGACTTATGCACCGCTATGTCGAAGCTGGGTGCGAGCGCCTCATTGTCCATGCTGAAGCGTGCACCCACCTCCATCGTGTCCTTGGTGCGATCGCCGAACTCGGAGCGAAAGCATCGGTGGCGATCAATCCCGCAACTCCTGCGTCAGCGATTGAAAACGTGCTCGACTTAGTCGACATGGTTTTGGTCATGACGGTGAATCCCGGTTTTGGCGGGCAGTCCTACATCAAAACGATGGAGCCGAAGATTGCCGATGTCCGTCGGATGATCCTCGATCGTGAACTCGACGTTGACCTCGAGGTTGACGGCGGGATTAGCGCCACAACCGTTGCCGGAGCAGCTGCGGCCGGAGCGAATATTTTGGTCGCCGGATCGGCGCTGTTCCGTGACCCCGACGGATTGGCCCACGCCATCACTGAGATACGTGCTCTCGGCGAAGCATCATTGCGCTAGTGGAAGCCGAAGCATCCTCGAATCGCCTGCGCGCTTGGCGACTAGCAAGTGCGACCGTCGCACTCGTGCTCATCATCGTGTTAGTCGTCCTCGTCGTGACTCGAAAACGAAACCCAGATCGATCGAATGAAGCGTTCTGCGGGCGGATTTCTAGCGTGGCCGAACTCAGCGACATCCTCGCCGCCGGTGACGGAACCCAGATCCAAAGTGCCGTCCAACGACTCAACAACGCGTCGCGAGTCGCGCCCGCCGCAATAGCGCCGTCGGTGCAGGTACTTGTTGACTACGCCGATGGACTCGCCACCAGCGTTGCCACGGCAGGAAACGAACGAGGCTCGGTAGATGCCGCACTCGCCGAAGCGGTACGGAAGCGAAATGGTGATGTTCCGGCAGTCGTCGCGGCCGGTCAGGATGTGCAGCGTTTCACGCAAACTGCGTGCAACATCGATCTCGCGAACTTGCCTACAGAATCCAGTGCCAACTCAACTACGCCTTAGCCGCAGCGCGCCCTCTACGACTTGAATTACTTCATCTCGCGGCGTTTGACGATGACCTCGTCGATCAGCCCATATTCCTTGGCTTGCTCAGCTGTGAACCAACGGTCGCGCTCAGAGTCTTGTTCGATCTGCTCAACGGTTTGACCGGTATGCTCGGCAATTTTTTCGGCCATGAGTCGCTTGGTGTAAATCATTTGCTCGGCTTGGATCGCGATGTCGGACGCTTGCCCCTGAAGCCCACCAGAGGGCTGATGCATCATGATGCGCGCGTGAGGCAATGAAAAACGCTTGCCCGGTGCGCCAGCGCACAACAAAAACTGTCCCATCGAAGCACCCAGGCCCATGCAGATGGTGTTCACATCCGGCTGGATGAATTGCATCGTGTCGTAAATGGCCATACCTGCGGTCACTGAACCACCAGGCGAATTGATATACAGCCAAATGTCGGTCTCGGGGTCTTCACCCTCGAGGTAGAGCATCTGTGCGGTCAGGTAATTGGCGACTGTGTCATTGACATCAGAGCCAAGAAAAACAATGCGCTCTTTGAGCAGCAATTGGAACATGTTCTGGGCGGGATCAAGTGCCGTGCTCGCCGTCGTCGGCATCAGCATCGGGTGGTGCTCCATTGCTCTCCTTAGGGACAGCTTGACCACTGATTGGCCAAGCTCGTGAACCGTCCTCGTGAGGCTAGCGGGCCGAGCGATACTCTCCGACTATGCGCATCCGATTCTTCGCTCTTGCCTCACTTGCAGTTCTCTCCACCCTGGCTGGATGTTCGTCGCCAACATCGACGAACGCTACGGTTTCGACCACTGAAAGCCCATCAGCGAGCACCGTTACCGGCTCGCCTTCGATCGGGCATGTCTTTGTCATCAATCTCGAAAACAAGTCCTATGGCGAGACTTGGGGCCCAGATTCAGTTGCCGCATACCTCAACGGAACCCTCCGACCACAGGGCCAGCTACTCGAGCAGTACTTCGGCATCGGCCATGCAAGCCTCGGCAATTATCTCGCCCAAGTCAGCGGCCAAGCTCCAAATAGCAAAACACAAAGCGACTGCTTCCAATTTGTCGAATTCAACCAAACTGGCACCGGCGACTACGGACAAGCCCTCGGCGAAGGCTGTGTCTACCCTCCAGCGATTAAAACCGTTGCCGATCAACTCACTTCGGCGGGCAAAACGTGGAAGTCCTATCAAGAGGACCTCGCGAATTCATCGACTGAACCCAAAACCTGTCGCCACCCAATGATCGGTACCGCTGATGCAACCGTGGGGGCGCGACAAGGCGATATGTACACAACTCGACACAATCCGTTCGTGTATTTCCACTCCATCATCGATTCGCCAAGTTGTGCCGACAACGTCGTCGACCTCAGCGCACTGTCGTCAGACTTGGCGAGTGAGGCAACCACGCCAAACCTCACCTACATCACACCCACCTTGTGTCACGACGGCCATGACGCACCGTGCATCGACGGTCAACCTGGTGGCCTTACATCCGCCGATCAGTTTCTCGCCACAACGGTCCCGGACATTCTTTCGTCAACGGCATTTCAGACTGACGGAATGCTCATCATCACCTTCGACGAGGCCGAACTGATTGGCGACCATGCCGATTCGTCGGCCTGTTGCAACACGCCACGTTCGCCGAACGCGCCGAATCCTGGACTCGCTGGTCCCGGCGGTGGTCGAATTGGTGCGCTCGTACTCGCGGCCAATGTTGCACCTGCGTCGGTGAACGCCACGCCTTACAACCATTACTCGCTACTTTGCAGCATCGAAGATATTTTCGACTTACCTCACCTCGGGTTCGCCGGCGCGCCAGGCTTGGCTTGCTTTGGCAATGATGTCTACGGCAACTAACCAATCGCCTGCCAACGTCAAGTCCACCGCCGCGGCGGCGCGGCGTCACCTGTTCCACTAGGTGACGATCCACGAACCGGACGGCCACTTCCCACGCGTTCGGTCGGTTGGTTTTCGACGACGTTTGGTGCACCAGCCGGGAATCGAACCCGGACGTCCGTGAGGACACAGGGACCTAAACCCTGCGCGTCTGCCTAATTCCGCCACTGGTGCGTCACTCATTAACGGTAGCGGTCAAAACCGAACCGACTTACACCCGTTCGCAGAACCCGGACTCTTCATCGCTAGCGTGGCGGCGTGAACCTCAGCGATCTGCCAACACCCGCACTTGTCGTCGACCTCGATGCGTTCGACCGGAACGTGGCGACCATGGCGGCAGCATGGCCCGGCATCCGACTACGACCCCACGTCAAAGCTTCGAAATCGACTGCCCTTGCTCGGCGCCTCGCCAATGCCGGCCATACCGCTTTTTGCTGTGCGACGATTCGAGAAATCGAGGCAATGGTTGCCGCAGGTCTCGGCTATGACCTGTTGTTAGCCAACGAAGTCCTCGATGCTCGACGTCTCGGCAAATTGGTGGGCCAGGGAGCGCGCATCACTGTCGCTGTTGATTCGCCCGAGACCGTTCGCGCCGCAGCCGACGGCGGCGTACGCGAAGTATTGATCGACGTTTGCGTTGGCCTGCCCCGATGTGGCTGCACACCCGACGATGCTGGCCAACTAGCCGAACTTGCAAGATCCGTTGGGCTCGAAGTTCGCGGAGTCATGGGCTACGAAGGTCACATTGTCGGCGTCGAAAATCGCGAAGATCGCGAACGGCAACTCGCGGTCAGTATGGGAATCCTCGTCGCGGCCCATGAAGTCGTGGGCGGCGATGTGATTTCCGGCGGCGGGACCGGCACTTGGGACAGCAACCAGTGGGTGACCGAACTCCAAGCTGGGTCCTACCTGTTGATGGATAGCGCTTATGAGAAACTCGCCATGCCGTTTGAGCCTGCGCTGCATGTGATTGGCACCGTGATCTCAGTGAACAAACCCGGCGGTTGGTCGGTTGCCGACATCGGTCTCAAAGCTCTCGGAATGGACCACGGACTTCCGTCGATTGTTTCGCCGCCAGCATCGAAGGTGTGGTTTTGCTCGGACGAACATCTGACATTTTCGACCCGACCTGAACTCGCAAGGATTGGCGAACGAATACATCTCCAGCCCGCGCACGTCGACCCAACCGTTGCCTACCATGAGCAGTTCTTTGTCGCCCAAGGGGACGAAATCGTCGACACCTGGGCAATCGACATGCGCAATTGGTAGCTCTTCCCGTCAGCGCGAGTGGGCGCGGGCAAGTACATGGGCGCTGGTGAGCGCGGGTGCAATCCGATCAGCGATTGATCGCAACAGCAAGCGCCCGGAATGCGATCCCACGATGGCTGATTGCGTGTTTGTCATCTGCCGACATTTCGGCAAACGTTTCGCCACCAGGTTTGCCGTCACGGCCATCGGGGATAAACACCGGGTCGTAGCCAAATCCAAGAACGCCACGGGGCGTTAAGGCGATCGTGCCATCAACGACTCCGTGACATGCGATCTCGGAACCATCGGGGAAACAGACCATCGCCACGGTTCGAAATCGGGCGCGCCGCTGATCAGGTTCCAACGCGTTGACCCGAGTGAGTTCCATCATCAATTTGGAAACATTGTCGCTATAGGTCGCACTCTCGCCGGCGTATCGGCCCGTGCGAACGCCCGGCAGGCCCCCCAATGCGTCCACCTCAAGTCCGGTGTCATCGGCCACTGCTGCACGAGCCGTCGCGGTACAAATCGCGCGTGCTTTGAGTCGAGCATTGCCCTCGAGCGTTACTGCATCTTCGACAACATCGGGGACCGCTTCTGGTCGCGGCAACAACTCACACATCGGGCCAAAGATCGCGGCGATCTCCGCGACTTTGTCAGGATTTGCTGATGCCACTATGAATTGGGGGCGAATCGTCACCTTGCTGGCGGCGGTTCCGAAAGCATCGCACGTTGTGCCACCACGATTTCGGCGATACCAAGTTCAGCGAGCGCGAGAAGCTCGTCGAGTTCGGATCGACTGAAGGCTGCACCTTCGGCGGTTCCTTGTACTTCGATGAATCGACCTGATTCAGTCATCACCACGTTCATATCGACTTCAGCGACCGAATCTTCGACGTATGGCAGATCAAGCATCGGGACCCCACCAATAATGCCCACCGAAACCGCGGCGCAGGCCTCGGTGAGCGGATTGGCCGCAATTGATCCACGCTGCACCACTCGGGTAAGAGCATCGTGCAGAGCCAAATACGCGCCGTTGATCGACGCAGTTCTCGTACCACCATCAGCTTGCAGCACGTCACAGTCAACAATCACTTGGCGTTCACCAAGCGCTTCCATGTCGCAAATGGCGCGTAGCGAGCGCCCGATAAGGCGCTGGATCTCATGGGTACGCCCACCAGGGCTTCCTTTGGACACCTCGCGTCGAATGCGCTCGTTTGATGAACCAGGCAGCATCGAGTACTCCGCGGTCACCCAGCCTTTTCCTGATCCCTTCATCCAGCGAGGGACACTTTCATCAATCGATGCAGTGCAAAGCACCATGGTGCCGCCAACGGTTACCAGCACCGAGCCATCAGTTTGGGTGGTGAAGTCGCGCGTAAACGTCGTTGGGCGAAGCTGGTGTGGCTCTCTGCCGTCAGGTCTCACAGTTCATACCTTTCGTTGGTCATTGCGATCTCGACCGGCCCGCCAAATGCTTCGGCAGCTTCGGCCCGATAGTCCTCGGGATCACCTTCCGGCCAAAGATGAGTGAGCACCAAGCGTGGCACGCCCGCAGCCTTAGTCATGACACCGGCCTGTCGCGCACTTAAATGAAGCACGCCCATACCCTCGTCGATCGCCAAATTTGTCGCCTCGCACAAGGCGAGATCAATGCCGATACCAAGCGATGCGAACGACCAATCTGGTCCCGTATCGGCCGAATAGGCGAGCGACTGTCCGGTTGAAACTGAGTCGATCCGCACCGCCATGGTCTCGACGTAATGATCGGTGCGAGCGAAAGTGGCACGCAGAGCGCCAATTTCGACCACCATGTGATCCGCACTATCGATCCAAGTAATTGTCGGTTCCAGGCCCGAGGTCAACTCATCGGCCAATGTGCGTGTCTCCGCGGTGCCATAGACCAACAATCCCTCGCGATTGAGCGCGTATTTCCACGCTACGGAAAGGCCCGCGAGGTCAGTCCAATGATCGGGGTGGCGATGGGTGAGAATCACTGCATCGATCGCACCAATGTCAATATGTCGTTGCAGGTTGGCCAGTGTCCCGGGGCCCATGTCAATAACGACATTGGTTTGTCCGGCTTGCACGAGATAGCCACTGCATGCCTCACCGGGGCCGGGATAACTGCCTGAGCAGCCAAGAATTGTCAGGCTCAATGATGCGTCGGGCACGGCCCTTACAACCATTGGATCGCCTCGGCCGACTCAAGTTCGGGTCCTAACAGTTGACGGCCTAGCTGTCGGAACCAAGCGACATCTCCTGACGACAAGAACCGATGGCGTGCGACTCCCGACATCGAGCTGCGTTCCATACTCGTCGCAGCGAGTTGCGCAGCCACGGCAAATGCGGTCTCTTCCGCCGAAGATACCAACACGACGTCGCGTCCCATTACGTCTCCGATTGTTCGTGCGAGAAACGGATAGTGGGTGCAACCGAGCAAAAGAGTGTCAACACCCGCGTCTTGAATTGGAGCCAACAGTCGCTCAGCCAGCACGTGAACTTGATCGGTTTCGGTTTCGCCTCGTTCGACAAATTCGACAAATCCCGGACAGGCCCCGCACGCCAATTTCACCCCGGAATGCTCCATCTCAAATTGTTGCTGATATGCGCCAGACCCAATTGTCCCCACTGTTCCAATCACGCCGACATGTCCGTTGCGCGTCGCGGAGATCGCGGCTCGAACGCCCGCCTCGATGACCCCAACAATCGGCACGTCAAACTCTGCTTGCAGCTCGTTTAAGCCGGCTGCCGATGCGGTATTGCATGCCACTACGACCATCTTCACGTCATGGGTCGTGACCAGGTAGCGAGTGATTTCTTGTGAGAATCCCCGCACTTGGTCAAGCGGACGCGGCCCGTAGGGGTACCGACCTGTGTCGCCAACGTAGACAAGGTGCTCGAATTCGAGCAGGTCAATCATTGCCCGAGCGACGGTAAGTCCACCGAAGCCACTGTCGAAGATGCCGATCGGCCGTTCGTCCACGGTGGTCAGGGTATGCCCATCGAGACAAGCGATCAGGCACCATGCTCATTGCCGATCATCGGCACCTGGTTTGACGAACCGATTTGACGAACCGGCTTGACGAACCGATTTGAAGAACCGGTTTAGAAGTAGATGATTGATTCGGCTCGTTTGACCACTTCGTCAATGTCGTCGGTCCACGCGCCAGTCGAGAGGTATTTCCATCCTCCATCGCACACGATGAACACGATGGTCCCCGAATCGATCTTCTCGGCAACACGAACCGCTCCTGCCATGGCGGCACCAGCTGAGATTCCCGAGAAGATCCCGAGTTCACCGAGCCGGCGAGTCCATTCGATCGACTCGCGAGGTCGAACAATGCGCTTGCCGTCAAGCAGGTCGTTGCCCCGCCATTTCTCATACACAGGTGGGATATAGCCGTCGTCAAGGTTGCGGAGGCCTTCGACTTTCTCGCCGATGGGTGGTTCGACCGCCAGGACCTGGATAGCCGGGTTTTGTTCTTTGAGGAACGTTCCAACACCCATGAGCGTGCCGCTGGTTCCAAGACCAGCAACGAAGTGAGTGATCTCGGGGCAGTCAGCCCAAATCTCAGGGCCGGTATGTTGATAGTGCGCCCTCGGATTGGCTTCATTTGAGTATTGGTAAAGAAAGGCCCACTCGGGATGTGCCGCTGCAAGTTCTTGGGCTCGACGCACCGCGCCATTAGATCCTTCGGAACCCGGCGACGAGATAATTTCGGCACCCCAAACTTCGAGCAGTTGGCGCCGTTCGATCGATACGTTTTCGGGCAGCACGATTTTGATCGGGTAGCCCTTCATCTTGGCGATCATCGCCATGGCGATTCCCGTATTACCCGACGATGGCTCGATAATGGTCTTGCCCGGCGTAAGCGTGCCATCTGCTTCGGCTTCGAGAATCATGTTCAGCGCGATGCGGTCCTTGACCGATCCAGCCGGATTCTGACCTTCCATCTTGCCCAAGATGCGCACGCGAGGGTTCGGACTCAATTCGCTTACATCGATCATCGGCGTATTACCGATCATCTCAAGCACGGATGTATAGACGGCCATAACGTCAGGCTCCTGCGATGGTGACGGTCGAGCGCCGAATGTCGACTCGACAGGTAAGGATTCTACCGATCCTCAATGACAACAGCTTCCTCAGCAATTTGGCCATCGACGATTCGATAGCTGCGTAATTCTGGTTGCTCCCGCTTGAGCGAAACAATGACGTAATGCCACGTTGGATCAGGAGCTTGTGCGACATCGGTCGGAGACGGATATGGCTCAGTGTGCGTGTGGCTGTGAACGACCCCGATTATCTCAAATCCCCGGTCTTCGGCATCACGATCTGCTCGCAAGTGCTCGACGGGATCAACGGTATAGACACGACTCGAAGCCGCCGCATTTCGAGTGGCGTAAAACTGCTCGACCCTGCCATCAGCGGCGTGACCGCCCAAAAGCCCGCAGGCTTCATTTGGCAACCCGTCGTAGACGTGTCCCACGATTTCGAGGTAGCTCTGATAATTGAGGTGAAGCACGAGCGCTGAGGCTATCGGCCAACCGACCTCAACGATGGATCGGCCCGGTCGAGCACAGCGGCGGTAGCCTTTCCACTCCCATGGCCGCATCCTCCAAGCCCACCGCACCTCGTGCGATCGCTACCAACCGCCAGGCGCGGCGCGACTACGAGATACTTGATACCTATGAAGCGGGGATCATGCTGCAGGGCAGCGAGGTCAAGTCATTGCGTGAGGCCAATGTTCAACTCGCCGAGAGTTTCGCCCGGATCGAAAACAACGAAATTTGGTTGGTAAGCCTGCACGTCGCGCCTTACAGCCATTCGGGTCAATCGGACGGTCACTTAGCCGATCGGCAACGCAAGCTGCTGTTGCACCGAAATGAGATTCGACGCATTAAAGCCCGTCTTGATCAAGAACGGCTCACCCTGGTGCCGCTCTCGCTGTATTTCAAAGATGGTCGAGCCAAGCTCGAACTAGGCATTGGCCGCGGGCGCCGCGAGTTCGACAAACGGCAAGTCATCGCGAAGCGCGACTCCGATCGTGATGCAGCCCGGGCGATGTCGAACGTTCGAACTGGTAAAGGTGAACGCTCAGGCCGTCAATCAAACGACGAATAAGACGATTGTCACACCCCACCCGCTACCATGGGCTTCCCGCCTCAGGCGGACACAACTTCATCGCAGTATTGCAATGCACACGGGGCTGATCGGTTTCGACGTTGAGCCTGGAAGTCACATCGTGCGACCGGAGTTGCTCAGACTCCTAAAACGGGGCACAAAAAGAACCGCCGATGGCGAGTTCGCTCTCGCTGCCTAGTCCCTAGACAGTAGAGAGTCACAGCGACCAGCAATGGCACGCGGGGCCTGTTCGCTGCAGCCCGGCAACAGAAGCAGTGAAGGACCGCAGGGAGAGACCGCTGACGACGAGAAAGACCGTTGACATCGGAGAAAGATCCGGCGGTGAGCGCAAGCTCATCCGACCCGGCGGCACGGCAGCCGTAGAGCCGTAATCCGGGAATGGTCGTATCACGGGTGGTAACCACTCAGCGGACGGGGGTTCGATTCCCCCCAGCTCCACCACGAGGTGTTACATGAAATAGGGCCCCTTCTTGACAAGAAATACTGTCTAGGAGGGGCCTGATTCGTGTTGACACTATTCAGAACTCAAGAGGGTGTCCTTGCTCTGGAGTCTCAATCGGCGTCGAATGTCTCCGCTTAGGAACTTAAGTGCATTCCAGGGGCTGCATTAATGAAGATGGCGAGCTCCTGCATCCGGGTTCGGATCGCCGACCATCCACTCGTGCATCCCGAATCTGGAGCGAGTCGCTCCCTGTCCTTCACCGACGTGCAACTTTGCAGGGTGCCCGATCTGGGCGAGACCGAGTGACCGAACCACCTGTGACGTACCGTTCGGAGATGCGCATCGGCACCTGGAACTGTCGCCTCAACATCGACAGCAAACGCAGCGCGCTGGACTCGCTCGCGCTCGATCTCGCCGTCGTACCTGAAATACCTCGACCACCCCCTCTTCGAAGAGACCGTGATTCCTACCTACGTCCTCGAAGTCACAGAGAACGAGCTGAGCGCTATCGCCGATCCAGGTCGCCCCAACACCGCTCTCGACGAGCTTCGAAACAAGATCAACCAGGCGCCAGAAACCCCAACGCGAAAAACGCGACGGAAAAACGCGAAAAGTACGAAACGGGACATAACCGATGCACCATCAGACCCCACGTCAGAGGCCTAAAAGCCATTTCATGTAACTACTCACCACGGGGACCTACCACTTCATGACCCCATGACGAGACGCTTTACGAGAGCGCCCCGGCCCGGCCCGGCCGGGGCGTTGTCGCGTAGCGCCGGTGACGGCGTCACCCGTCGCTTGCGAAGCGCAGCCACTTGATTACCTACACTCTGTAGGTACAATGTGTTGATGCCGACCGCACCCGCCCAACCTCGCCGTCGCGCCGCACGCACTTCACCGGCGGATCGTCGGCGCCAGTTGCTCGACACTGCTGAGGAGATCCTCGCATCCGACGGGACGGATGCGCTCCGCATGGACGCGCTCGCTCGGGCTGCCGGTGTCACTCGACCAGTGGTCTACGCGCACTTCGGCGATCGCGACGCGCTCATCGTTGCACTCCTCGCACGGCATGCGGCACGGGTCCATGAACACGTGCGCTTGGCGACGTCGATCGACCAGGAGTTTGCACTCGTGCTCCAGTCCGCCACGCGCGCGTACCTCGAGGTCGCGACCGCCGCCGGCGTCACGATGCGGGCGCTGACCACTGCCGAGCACCTCTCACCAGCGATCGAGGCTGAGCGCCGGTCGTACTGGGGTCAAGCGACGGATATGTGGGCTCTGCGGTACCGCAGTTACGCTCACATCGAACAACAAGACGCTCGTGCACTTGCAGCAGCCCACCTCGCAGCACTTTCGACGCTCGCCGGCCTCTGCGCTGCCGGCACATTGTCCGTGGCGCGCGCAACCCAGCTCCACGCCACGACGACGATCGCGGCGCTCGACGCATTGCGAGACAACACAGGGAATCCCCGATGATCCGAACAAGGGTGAGCCATGCTGCATCGGCCATCACGGCAGCGCTGCTTCTCGCCATCATCGTCGCGTGCGGACCCCTGCCGGCTTCGATCGTGCCCTCCGACACGGGGTACCTGCCCTACAAGGACACCAATCCCGCCACCAAAGCAACTGGCCAGGTGTCGAATGGCACGATCACGACACCCGATGGACGCACCCGTCACTTCAGGCTGTACGTACCAGCGTCACTCCCTTCGCAGGCCCCCGTCCCGCTCCTCGTGGCGTTGCACGGCGGCATGGGGACCTCGACGCAGTTCGCAAAAAACTCCGGGTTCGACGCGCTCGCCGAGTCGAATCGCTTCATCGTCGTGTACCCAGATGGCATCGGGAATCTCGCAGATGGCAGCGGACTCCAAACCTGGAACGGCGGCTACTGCTGTGGACCCGCAGCGGCGAACAGCGTTGACGATGTGGGGTTCATCCGTGCGGTCATCAACCGCGTTCGAACTCAGTTCACCATCGATCCGGATCGCACCTACGCAGCCGGACATTCGAACGGTGCGATCATGGCGTACCGGCTCGCTTGCGAACTCTCAGACCTGATCGTGGGCATCGGACTCCAAGCGGGAAGCCTCGGCGTGGACGCCTGCACCCCGAGCCGACCGGTCGCTGTCTTCCATCTCCACGGAACCGCTGACACGAACCATCCCATCGCCGGGGGCACCGGCACCGGCATCGCCGGCGTCGTGTTCCGACCGGCTCGTTCGGCGGTGGACGCGTTCGCAGGTGCAAACCGCTGCATCGGAATGCCGACGCTAACTATCGATCCAACCAACCCCGACGTCGTTGCCGCGACATGGACGCAGTGTGACGGCAGGACCGCGGTCAAGTACGTCGTTGTCAACGGAGCAACCCACGCGTGGATGGGACATCCGGCTGCCTCGCCACTTGCGGCCGCGTACCTCGGCAAGCCCTACCCGAAGCTCGATGCCAGCCGTGCGATCTGGTCGTTCCTCGCCTCTCACGAGCGATCGCAGTAGTTGGCCACGGGCCTCCCATCAGCTATACCGTCGTCTACCGACCCGTCGGAAGCGACACCTGGGTGTCGGGCCCGGCCAGCGTGTCGGGGCGCACGGTCTTCATCCCGGGCCTCGACTGTGCAGTCGCCTATGAGTTCGGCGTGGTCGCCGTCGCCGGCGATGGCACCCCGAGCGCGGTCGCCGGCACGACAGTCGCAGCCCCAACCGCAGCGTGCCCGGGGCCCGAGCCGACCACCACCATCGCACCGGAACCGCCCGAGACCGTGCCGCCCGACGTCGTCCCGCCGGTCTTTACCGGCTGAGTCAAGCTCGACCGATAAGCAGCGCCCAGCCGAGGCGATTCGCCGCCGCAACTTGCCCATTTCGTCGGTTGGCGGGTTAATCGCTTCGCTATGGTTTTCCTCGCCAAACGATGATGCGGTCACCGCAAGATCTTCATTCAAGTGGTCGAGCCATCTAGCGGTGAGCTCACCAAAGAGGACGAACAATGTGCAATATCAACGTGGTTCGCCGCCCGGTGACCGTGCGCGATGATTGGCATCCCATCGATTCTCACGATGGCGTCGACGCGGAGTTTCCACGAATGGCTGATCCAAAAACCAATGAGCAACTCCGAGTCCGCGGCATCCGCCTCGAATGGGCCACCGTGGGCTGGAATCTCATGGAAGTGTTCGTGACTATTTCTCTTGGGATAGCCGCACGGTCTATTGCCCTCGTGGCATTTGGCCTTGACTCCATGGTCGAAATCTTCGCCTCGACGGTGGTCATTCGTAATCTCTCCGACGTACGACATGACCCGAACGATCACCGTGTTCATCGATCGTTGCGTCTCATCTCGCTCGCGTTCTGGGTGCTCGCTGGATTTTTGCTCGTCGCGAGTATCCGAAGTCTGATTATCGCGAGCCATCCTGATCATTCGCCATTCGGCATTTCGTACTTAGCGATAACCGCGGTGGTTATGTTTGGTTTGGCGAAACTGAAACGCACTACCGCCAACCAGATGGGCAGTGAGACGCTGAGCGCCGAAGCGTCGATGACCTTTCTTGACGGATGTCTGAGTTCAGGAATCCTGCTGGCACTTGTGCTGAACAGCGCGTTTTCGTGGTGGTGGGCCGATGCATGTGCCGCGATGGTTGTGGCCGGGTTCGCCGCCTACGAAGCAATCGGACATTGGCGTGAGTCAGCCCCCCATGACGACGCCGACCATCGACCGACTTAGCGGTTGGCCAAGTCGCGGCGAGCAAACAGCAAGGTTCCAAACATACACAACGCGATTCCGATTGCGCCGGTGATGAGCAAGGTTGAGGCATGGATCGACTGCGCCGGTGCCAAAGCCATCGGCGCGAACAATGAGACTCGGTCAAGCCACGCTGCACCGGTGACCAGCGAGGAAAGCAAGTCAAGAAGGACTGACCAGATCACCACGACATACACGATTGTCGCTGCGGAGCGCGGCGCAAACGCGAATACGACTGCGCCAATACCAAGCGCAACCAATGCCGTTGGCACCACATTGAGGCCCGCGCCAAGTAGCGAACCAAACGACACCGGAACCCCTTGAGTCGAAGCACCAAACCAAGCTCCGACCCCCGACACCACTGCGGCGGCGACAATCGCGCACGCGCAGATCACAAGCCTTCCAACGAACCAGCCGGCGCGGGTTGTCGATCTGGATAACAGATGCTCAAGACGGCCCGAGGTCTCCTCTGCAGAGGCGGCACCCAGTTGTCCGGCCGGGATCAACGCCACGACGGCCGCGACCAACAAAAACGCGACACCGAAGAACTGATTGGCGAAAGTGCCTTGGACGGCGAACCTATCGAGCACATTGTTCAGAGAAGCCGGAACCGAGGTAACCGTCATTTTCGAGATGATTCCGTAGACCACTGCGACCGCTGCCGCTCCCCCACACCAAGCCACCACCACCGGAAGCTCAAGACGCAACGAGAACCGAAACGATGATTGCAGTCCAAAGCGCCGCAATTGCTTGACGTCACTCGTCGCCAACAAACCATCGCCGACATCGCGATGCTTCGCCCCGACGGTCGCTAGTGCAGCCAACGCTATCGCCACAACGAAACCGATTCCGATTGGCCACGGATCGTTCATCGTCAACGGCTGCACGAGTTCCGTCCAACCAAACGGCGTAGTCCACAACATCCACTGCAGAGTTCCGCTCGAATCACCAATCATCCGAACGACATAACTTCCAACGAATACCGCCATGGCAATGGTGGTCGCCATGCGTCGCGTTCCACCGATCTGGGAGGTCACTGCCGCGACACCCACAAAGACTGCGGGCAACACGATCAAGCTCATCCCACATAGCAGCGACTCGCCGATGCCGAACCCGATGGAGCGACTGCGGCCGACCAGAGCAACGCCGAATGCGGTCACTACAAAAATGACGCCGATCGCCGCGCCTAATGCGGCGATCGTGACCGCTGTGGCTCGGCTGGGACGAATAGCGCCGGCTAAAACGAGTTGCCAGCGGCCCGCGTCTTCTTCTCCTCGTAGCAGGCGGGTCGTGGCTAGCAGCGCCCAGAGCGATCCAATCACGGCGAGGAAAACAAAGCATTTGTAGACGGTGTAACCCCCAACGGTGCCAATGGCGGTGGTCGGTCCAAACAGAATTGCCAGACCGCGATCACCCGAGGCCAGTTGGGCAACTTGTTGCCGACTTTCCTCGGTCGGAAAAGTTGTGGAGTACGAAGATGCCGTCGCGGCGATGGTTCCAGCGAACACGACCGCGACAATCGATGCGCTCATTCGAATCTGTCGAAAGGCGTGTCCGGCCACGACAGTTCCGGAACTCATAAACCCTTGCCGTCCAACGCTGAACCTTCACCGTAGGACGACACGAAAACCTCCTCAAGAGACGGCTCATGAGTGGTGATTCGACGGATGCCCACGGGTGCCATAACGGCCAGTACCGCGTCCATTGGGCCAACTACATCACACTCGATAACCTGCCGATCCACGGTTACCTTGCTCACGCCGGCCAACGCACTGATGTCAGGAACGGCGCCGTCAACTTCGACGCGAAGGTGCACGGAACTCAGACTACGAAGCGCATCGACTCGACCAGATTCGATGATGCGACCTTCGTGCAGCATCGCGACCCGATCACACACTGCCTCGACTTCGCTCAAGATGTGCGAAGACAACAACACCGTCTGTCCCCGGTCGCAAGCCTCACGCACACACGCTCGAAAGACCTGCTCCATTAACGGATCAAGGCCAGTCGTGGGTTCATCGAAAAGCAGCAAGTCAGCTCGACTTGCCAACGCCGCAATGAGCAAGATTTTTTGTCGATTCCCGTGGCTCAGTGCACGAATCTTTTTATTTGGCGTCAGGAAAAATCGCTCAATGAGCTGGTGGCGATAGGGCTCGTCAACTTCACCGTGAAGTCGGCCGAGAAACTCCAACACCTCTGCGGCGGTGAGCGCAGGCCAAAGATTTGCCTCACTCGGGACATAGGCCAGTCGCCGATGAATCGCGGAACCATCACTCCACGGATCGAGTCCGAAGACCGAAGCGGTTCCCGACGTCGGACGCATCAGGCCTAACAACAGCGCAATCGTCGTGGACTTTCCCGCACCGTTCGGCCCAAGGTACCCAAACACCTCACCCGCCTCTACGGTCAGGTCAAGCGCGTTGAGTGCATAGGAGTCGCCGTAACGCTTGGTCAGCTTTTCCGTGCGAATCGTCGCTGTCATTCCACATCCGAATCGAGGACGCTTGGCTGGCACGTCGTTTCGTTTTGCAGCCTATTGCTCGCTGGCGATGTTCGTTGCCGCGCGTTGTTGCGAACTCGATAACCCCGAAAAATCGAACGCACCTGGTGATCCCGCGGCAACGGCGAGCGCCGATTTCGGCGGCAGACTAAGCAGGCTGCGCACTTCGTCAATTGGTCGATCCGCGAGCTCGTGATAATCGACGCGCAATAAATCGGTTCCGAACCCTTCTTGAACTGATTTACCACGAACAATCGAATCAGCTAAACGCGCCGCCATTCCATCGACACGCAACCAGTGGTCCTCAACGTCGGAATCGAAATACCCCATGTGCTCGACATAACCGGTCTCGAACAACCCGACAATCGTGGCGAGCCACGAGAATCCTTTCGGGTCAGGGTCAGCCCGCCCAATCAATCCGAATATCTCGACTTCACCTTGGATATTGGTTCCATAGTCGGCCAGGACATGTACAAAATCGTGCTGCGCGAAATACGCGGAAACCATGCCGCCTTTGGTCCCTGGCGGTTCCCACCCGCGCATCTGATACATCTCCCAAGTCAATTGGCCGAGCGTCCCCGCAGGCAACTCAGCGAACGATCGCCAACGATCAGCCAGTTCCGGATCATCGACTGTCCGCTCGAATGGGTCACTCACGGCAGCTTTTGTATGCAACGGATGTTGGTCGAGTTGATCCCAGGTCGAGGCGAAGCCACTTCGGTGCAGGTCATCCCACGCTTGGGTTAACGCGTTCTCGGCATATTCACGGGCGATCGAAACAAAATCGTCGTCGACGTCAAGTGCTTTGGCATACGTCGCCACGGTTTCAGCGACTTGTGCTGGAATCGGCACCAATACCAATTCACCAAGCACCATGTGGTGCACGATGCGACGTCGATGAGACTCATCGCTGTCTGCCAACACCGCGGCCAGTTCAGCTGGCCCAAGCGGGTCAAGCGAGGTGTAGTCGACTTGTTGGCCGGTCAGCGCCAGGGTGACGGCGCCGAGCAATGCCACCTGAAGGTCCGTGAGGCCATCAGGTCCTGCCACCGCGGTGCCGATTCCTCGGGCCACCTTCAACGTTTCAGCGACGGGATGGGTGACCATGCGTGCACAGTAACAGCAGGCTCATTAGCCGTTTTGAGCCAGCAGACGATCCTGGCGCTGTCCATGACAACGCGTGAGCCCAGAAACTGAACGACGGGGCTCAGTGCTCGTCAGCCAGAGGCAATGGTTGCCACCTGGCATCGGATGCACTGAGCCCCGTCAGGTTCAGTTGCAGTACTTCTATCCCTGGGCGTTCATGCGTCGGCGAGCCGACAAGACCAGCACCAACCCACCGGCAACAAGCATGCTGCCAATCGTCATAAGCAGCGTCAGCTGAGCACCAGTGACTGGGAGGGTTACCCCGGCAACAGTCGTCGAGCGACTTGTGGTTTCACCCAACACGGTCGCACCTTCAGTGGTGGTCGTCGTTCCGGGATCAAGCGTGGTCGTCGGTTCAACAACCGTGGTCGTCGGTTCAACAACCGTGGTCGTCGGCTCAACAACCGTGGTCGTCGGCTCAACAACCGTGGTCGTCGGAGCCTCAGTCGTGGTC
>Ga0194055_10000062_pt1 | contig 70748 bp, 48 predicted proteins | sample SepL449m_MetaG_FD_155482 | JGI IMG/M metagenome (GOLD analysis project Ga0194055, IMG submission 155482) | Anoxic zone freshwater microbial communities from boreal shield lake in IISD Experimental Lakes Area, Ontario, Canada - Sep2016-L442-9m | ecosystem: Environmental > Aquatic > Freshwater >... | reverse complement strand
GGGCGGATTTGCCGTAAGGGCTTACAGTTCCATCGCTTTTGCGGCCGGTGTCGCTCGCAAGATAACCGTTGTGGGCTACAACGCGAGTGGCGTCAGTCACGTCAGCTTTTCGATTACGAATCCGCAACGGACATCAGCAGTAGTTTTGGAAAAAGTACCCGGCATCTCGATGACGCCGTGGTGACGGTTGGAAATGCTAGGAACGTAGCTGACGTTGCCCCATATTCTGGATCCCCCCGCTACGGTGCCCCAGACCCTGCCGTCCCGAGGTAATCCGTCTTGGAGACAGCGGCGCTCATGAGTTCGGCTGGATGAAGGATAGCCCGGATTATCTCTCTGGGCGTGGTGCCGCTATAAGGGGGGCAGGTCACTTTCGTAAAACACTCGTTTTATGGTTCTTCCGGGATTTTAGTGGCAGGGTAGCCGTGGCCTGAGGTCGAGCCGTCCGCAATAGAAGAGAATACGAGTGCGGTAGTTCCCGAAGGAACGGAACCCTCGGGCCGCGTACTTCAGAGCCTGAATGACGCTATTGAAGCCCTCACTGGTGGCATTGGTGACGCGGTAGAGGAAGTAGCTCAGGAGGTTGGGCAGATGTCGCTTGAGCATCTTGGCCACCCGGACAATCGGCCGAAGACGACACCGCACACCCCATGCATACCACTGGTCGAAGAACTCCTCGGCGCTCGTGGAGTAGACGTACTGCCAGAACCAGCGGAACTCCTCTTTGATCGCCCACGCCCTGGCTGTCTTCAGTCCGTTGTGCCTGATTGCCTCGAAGCGTCGCCGCTGCTGCGAAGACAGGTTCGACTTGTTGAAGAGCCAGAGCTGCCGCGTTCCTTTGAGACGGTCATCGTCCTCGGCCTGGAGGGCCTTGTTCTCGGCCCGCCGGACCTGATCGACCGCCTCTCCGAGATGCTTGGCGACGTGGAACTTGTCATGCACCAACTCGTCGTTCGGAAGCTGCTGCGCCACAGCATTGGCATAGGCAGGAAGCATGTCGGCGGCGACCGCCCGAACCTCCTGTCGCTGCTCAACCGTCAGCGTCTGGAGGACGGCCTCGGCAGCCGCCTGGGTGCGTTCCGGGACCACGTCAAGAACACGGGAGCCGTCGAGATCAGTGAGAACGGTGATGTAGTCATGCCCCTTCCTGAAGCTCTTCTCGTCGATGCCCAGGTGGGGAATGTGCGTCGTCTCCCGACGCTCCAAGCCCCTTGCGACCGCGCGATCCATGATGGATTGCACAGCATCCCAGGAGAGGCCGAGTAGGACGGCCGCGGCATTCACGGTGCGGCAGGCCTGCAGGACCTCGATGGCAAAGGCTTCGAAGAGGAGGGTGAATCTGGAGTGCTTGCCCGCCCATGGCGGCACGATGGTCTTAACGCCATGCTCCGGGCACCGGCTCCGGGGAAGCCGGGCGACCAGCTCCGTCGTGAACTGCATCGTGTCCAGATGCCGCCAGCGCCGCTCGTCGGCATGATCGGTGAGGCCGCAGGCCTCGCCGCATTCGGGGCAGAACACGCCAGAACCGACGTGCGACAGCCGGATCTCGACTCGTCGATCCTCGATCTGGAGGTCGACAGACTCCACCCGCCAGGAGTCATTGAGGCCAAGCAAACGGGCGTAATGCGATGAGAGTGTTTCCGTCTCGGCACTCTACCGAATCGTTGCGTCTCTCAAACTGGCCGGTTCAAGCCACGGAAATCCCCGAAGAACCCAAAAATAGAGCCATCGGTTTTTGTCCTCCGCTAGAGAAGAAAGAACGATTGCTATCCAAACAGCAACACCCGCCCTCATTGACGGGAAGGTACTCCGATTAGCAATGCACGTCAAGGAAAAATCTTTACTGGGATCAAGGGCCATTCGCCCACATCCTTGGCACGCGCTGGCGAGCCGTTACCCCCTTGCGATCCGCGAGCCTTACTCAAGCTTGGCGAAACGTACCTCGAGCTCGGCGAGACGTATCTCGAGCACTTCGATACGGACTGCCAGCGCGGCCGGAGCTTCACCCATAAAGGACGAGGCCAGCAAAGGTGTATTGTCCGCAGCCTGCCCCGCGACGGTCTGTTTGGCTTGCACTTTGAGCAGTGCCTCTGCTGAAAGTAGGCCGTGGGTGAGTTGGCGACCGCGGCCAGGAGCTGAAAGCCAGACGATGAGTCGACGTTTTTCCAGCCGATCAAGATGGGCCCGCAAAACGGTCAGATCTGCAATCGGATCCATGCGACTAGCCCGCCCCCGCAAGTCTCCTTCGCTTTGCGCCCCGCGCAAAAAAAGCTCTGCCAGGATTGCCAGTTCTTCCTTATCGACGCCCAGCCACTCGTAGGCCAAATGCCGGTAACGGGCAAGCCTGCCACTGCCAAACACTTCGACTGCTGCCCCGCACTCGCGCAGCGTCGTCAGTGCACCGCTGACCTGTTCTTCGTCGAGCGTCATGACCGGATCGCGGTTGCTCTTTTGGTTCGATCCAGTCACCACCGCATTCATCGAGAGTGGATACTGCTCTGGTGTGGTCTTCGCCTTTTCAATGAGCACGCCGAGCACGCGGAGTTCGATGCGGCCGAGTGACTGAATGGGTTTGGCAGACGCTGCACTACCCTGTTGAGCAGTTGGAGTTATCGCCTCCCCTTCATGTTCGGCGTTTGAGTCATTTCCAAAAACATCTGACATAATCGCTCTCCTGTAAGACGGATCTTTATCACCGGGTTTTTATGGCCGACTGTATTGTGAGGCCGCAGCAAGACCTGTGAATCTATCCTTAAAGGGGATACAAAGTCACGTGTTGATAGGACCATCGCTACCGACAGGGATCGCCCAATAGTCCAAGCGGGCTGCACTTAAAACAACCAGCGATAGACGGCATACAGGCAAAGCAGTGCGCCAGCCGTCACCCAAAGTGGCTTGCGAGGCAGCGGGGCGTCTTCACTGGAAAGGTACTGCTCGCAGTGAGGGCAGCGGTCGCAGTCTTCGAGAATGTCACGTCGGCACCACGGACAGGGAATCGTTGGCTCTTCATCTGAGTCAAAGCCTTCCTCTAAATCATGTTCGCTGTCGTCATCGCTTGAATCGTCTTGCCAATCGTTATCCCGGTTCTTTGAAGTTGAGCGAATCATGACAAGATTGAGCATACTCACTCCCAGACAAATGTCACGCCTTGACGGGGCGGTTTTGGAGACTGTCCATGCGTTCTTCCGCCCGGACTGTCCACGTCTGTCGAGCACAATGCTAGACTTCCCGTGAGTGTTAAAGTCACCCGTTCCACAGTCGGCCGAGCGATTGCTCGAACTGGCCGCCACGCTAAAAACGCATAGCGGGTTCGCTGAAGTTGTGAAGAGTCTGCAGTCAGGGCACGGCGGCACAATTGGCGGAACCTGGGGGTCGAGTTCTGCGCTGACAGCCGCCGCTCTGGCAGAAGCTATTGGGTCAACGGATGCAGCGAAAAAAGGTGCGCTTGTGGTTGTGCTGCCGCACGCGGCAGATGCCGAATCGTTTGCCGACGATTGTGCACTCTTTACGACTCGTTCGATTGCCATTTTGCCGGCCTTGGAAAGCTACGGCGAGGATGCAGCCAATGATCCGGCGACAACCGCTAGGCTCTCGATGGTCAAGCGACTGACCGGGCCGTCTGCAGAGATGCCAGATGTGATCGTGACCACAATTCAAGCGTTGCTCACGCCGCTTGACGACCCCCGCGAGATTGAAGCCAGCACGCGACGGCTCGAAAACGGCGGCCGAATCAATCCAGCAGAACTCTCCGATTGGCTGGTAGCCAGAGGCTGGCAAGCGACGAGTGCCGTCGATACCCCCGGCACCTTCGCCCGTCGCGGCGGCATTATTGATCTCTTTGCCAGCGATTGGGATCGGCCGGTGCGCATGGAACTCATCGACGATGAAATTGAATCGCTGCGCACATTCGACACTGTCTCGCAGCGGAGCGTGGCCGAGTTGACCAGCATCGACCTAACAGCCCTCGTCCGCAGAGCTGTAACAGCTTCAACCGATCTAGCAGGGCCGATCGCTGCCAGCAAAAAGCAATCCCAGCCAGTAAAGCAGTGGCGAGGATCTGAGCCGCTACCCCCGGTCAGACGGACGCAACTTTCCGATATTGTGTCGCCGCACTCGTGGTGGGTGCTCGTTGAACCGGGCGAACTCGCCGAAGAGGCCAAACGCACCTCGCAGCGTCTGAGCGGGCTGGCTGATCTTTCCGACCCAGCCGAAGTGTTTGCCCGCATATACCGGTTTCCATCGGTAACACTTGCAGCCATCGCACAGTCGAGCCTCGAAGCTACGGCGTCGCTCTCGATCGAGAGCGTGGAACGCTTTACCGGCGTGCTCGACCGAGTGCGGGACGAATTGGAGACGGTTGGCCGCGATCAGCAGGTGTGGGTTGTGGCGCCAACCGTTGCCGAGGAAAAACGGCTTCGCGAATTACTCGACGGCTCGGCACCGGCGCAGTCTGGACGGCTGCACTTTGCTCTCGGCCACCTTTCGGGAGGTTTTCGACTCGTGCCTGAGAAGGTTGTACTCGTCTCTAGCGCCGAACTCTTTCGGCGTGAGGATGTTGCGGCGAGGGCTCCGCGGCACAGACTCTCGCGCGCCATCGACACCTTCCTAGATCTCCATGAAGGCGATCACGTCGTCCATCTTGCCCACGGCATTGGCCGCTACTGTGGGCTCAAACTGCTCGACAAACATGATCGTAGAGAAGAATTTCTGGAGCTTGAATTTGCCGAGAGCACGCGAATCTATGTGCCGACCTCCTGCATTGAGCTGGTTCAGAAATATGTGGGTGGCTCCAAACTCGCGCCCAAGCTGGCAAAGGTCGGTGGCAAGCTCTGGGAAAAACAAAAGCAGGCGGTGCGGGACGCTGTGGACGATATGGCCGCCGACATGATTCAACTGCAGGCCCGCCGGGAAAGCCGCCCCGGCATCGCCTTTCCCTCCGACACTCCCTGGCAGCGGCAGTTTGAAGAGTCATTTCCATTTGACGAGACGCCCGATCAGTTACTGGCGATCGAGGCGATCCGCGCCGATATGCAGCAGCGGCGACCGATGGATCGACTGCTCTGCGGAGATGTCGGATTTGGCAAAACAGAGATGGCCATGAGGGCCGCATTCAAAGCGGTGGAGGCGGGTTATCAAGTGGCAGTGCTGGTTCCCACGACGGTGCTGGCCGAACAGCACCGCAGCAGTTTTACGGCCAGATTCGCCGAGTTTCCTTTTATGATTCGGGCACTGTCGCGATTTTCTAGTGCCAAAGAGGAACGGACGACACTCGAGGGTTTGGCCAGCGGTTCTGTCGACATTGTCATCGGCACCCACCGACTCGCGCAGGCCGATGTGCACTTTTCAAATCTCGGACTCTTGGTCGTCGATGAGGAGCAGCGGTTTGGCGTGGATGTCAAGGAGCGTCTGAAGGCCCTCCGCGCTAGCGTCGATGTGTTGACGATGACAGCCACACCGATCCCCCGCACACTCCATATGTCGATGCTCGGCATCCGTGACATTTCCAGTCTCGCCACTCCGCCGGCCAATCGACTGCCTGTCGAGACGCGGGTCTCGCGTTTTGATAACGGGCTGATTCGCCATGCGATCGATCGGGAGATGGCCCGCGGGGGGCAGGTCTTTTTTGTGCACAACCGGATTCACGACATCCACGCCGTGGCGAAGCGGCTCTCGCAGATCGTGCCCGAGGCAACGATCGGTATCGGCCATGGACGGCTTACCGAAACAGAATTGGAAGAGGTGATGCTCGGCTTTGTGACAGGGAAGATCGACATTCTTCTGGCCACAACGATCATCGAAAGCGGCCTCGACATTCCCAACGCCAATACAATTTTTATTGACGAAGCCGATACCTACGGCCTCGCCGATATGCATCAATTGCGAGGCCGCGTTGGTCGTTCGCATCACCGGGCGTATTGCTACATGCTGGTAGACGAGACGGCGACATTGACAGCCACAGCAGCCCGACGCCTGCGGGCAATCCAGGAATTTTCGAGCATGGGAGCTGGCTTCTCCCTAGCCATGCGAGATCTTGAGATCCGAGGCGCCGGCAATCTGCTCGGCACCCAGCAAAGCGGCCACATTGCCACTGTCGGTTACGAACTCTACTGCCGTCTCTTGGAGCAGGCTGTCCGCAGGATCAAATCGCTGCCGTTAGCCGAACCGCTGGCCGTCACGATCGATCTGCCGGGCGCAGCCTGGCTGCCGAGGGAATTTGTTGCTGATTTCCGCAGCAAGATCGACATTTACCGCCGGCTCTCGCGCACGCTGTCTAGCGCTCAGGTTGACGATCTAGCTGGAGAATTAGTCGATCGATTTGGGCCTCTCCCTGAAGAAGTGCAGCGGTTGCTGTCCTTTGCCAGGTTACGAATTGCAGCGGCAGCCTACGGAATCGACTCGATCACGCGGCAGGAAGGGATGGTAATGATTGCCCACCACGACCACATGGCGATCGAAGCGCTCAAGGCCTCTGGCAGGCCTGGGGCCGGATCGTTGCGGATTGTGGACGACCGCACCGCCGCCCTGCCCCTGGAAAAGCATGTTTGTGCCGCTCCAGACCGACTTCTGCAGACTGTCGGGACGCTCTTGCGACCTCGTCGTGAGAATTCTACAGTTCCAGCCCGCCTCTTATAAGGATGCTTTGCATGATCGATCTGGGCCGCCGGCCTCGCGGAAAAAATCTGTTGCGATTCGCAGCTGCTGTTGCGACTTGCCTGGCCGCAGTCGTTGGTTCGCCGACGGTAGCGTTGGCCCAGAGGATTGCTAACCAGTTTAATGATGCTTCCTCAAATGCCACACAAGGCCCAAACACTTCGGGCCAGTCGGGGCCAGGTGGCACAGCCACAACGAACCTTGTGCCTCACATTCAAAAGAGCGTCTCGCGGCCCGAAGGCTGGCCTGGTTCCACCAAGGGAGACGGCAAAAAACTGTTCGACAACCATGTGCTCTCAAGCATCCGAGTCAATCCCGGCAGCCCGATCGTACCGCTTGTAGGATCTGCGAATGCCGCCGACAAAAACTCACCGGTCAGACCTATTGATGGACTCGCATCGACTGCACCTGCGGCGGTAACGGGTGGCGTTGTGCAGGCCAACTTTGAAGAGCCTGCTTTGGACAGACTGCCCGCTGTGATCCCTGGCGAGCAGTCGCTGGAAACAGCCATGATCGTGGCCCGCGTTGGATCGGAAGTCGTTTTGGAAAGCGACTTACTGACGCCCAGTGCCACCGCTTGGCTGGCCAAGGTTTCTCCCGGCCTCAAGCCGGAGCAGATTCGCGAACTGAAGATGCAAATTTTTAAACAGGTGCTCGTGCCACACGTTGAATCGATGATCGTTTATGTCGATGCTTGCCGGACGATCCCTGAAGACCGCCTCCCCGATATTAAAAAGAAAGTCAATGAGTCATTCGACCAGCAGCAATTGCCTCGGCTGATGAAAGATGCGGGCGTGGCCTCATCGACGGAGTACGAACAGCTTTTACGTTCCCGTGGTCAGTCGCTCGAACACATCCGCAAAACTTACTTTGAGCGAGCCCTCGCCCAGCAGTGGGTGCAGCAAAAGGTGGCCAGCGACAAAGAGATACCCCACGCCGAGATGATCGCGTGGTATGAAAATCATCTGGCCGATTACGACTATTCAGCCAGGGCCCGCTTCGAGCAGATCAGCGTGCGGATCACCCCGCAGCGATCGCGCGACCAGGCATGGAATGCCCTGGCAACGATGGGTAACGATGTGCTGGAAGGCAAACCCTTTGCCGACATTGCTCGCACGCGATCCGACGGGCCGACGGCTTCCACGGGAGGCGTTTACGACTGGACAAACAAAAGCAGTTTGGCATCGAAGGTGCTTGATGAGGCAATCTTTACGCTGCCCGTCGGGCAGTTGAGCGAGATTCTTGAAGATGGTGGATTTTTGCACATCGTGCGGGTGAGCGAGCGAGTCGAGGCCGGCAGAACGCCGTTCATCGAAGCGCAGGTTGGCATTCGCGACAATTTGCACATGGAGCGACGCAAACGCGAGATGGACGAATACCTCGCCAAGCTCAAAGAACGAACGCCCGTCTGGACCATCTTTGACGAGCAGCCCGGCGGCCTAGGCGGCCAAATGCAAACGGCTACCCGGCCCGGCTCCACTCGTCGAGAGTGACGCTCTGTCCTGTCGGAGTCTGTGCTTTGTCGCCCGTTGGCCTGCTGGCGTAGCGGCTGATTGCCCAGGAATTGCGTCGCGGCTAAACTCTGAGCGCGAGCCCAACTGCCGTTCTAGTCCTCGTCCTGATTTTGTGTCGCTCTCCAGCGCGTGAACTGCCTCCGGAGTTTCTGCTATGAATGCCCCCGCCCTGCCCTCGGTTGCCCGTCCTGTCGCCGCGGCCCCTGCTGTCGCAGCGACTCCCGTCGCGACTGGATTTGCAGGCACGCTCTCGGAAGGCGTGGCAAAACTTGACATCAATGGCAAGAGCTATGAATTGCCATTGCTCGTAGGCACAGAAAACGAACGCGCCGTTGATATTTCCAAGCTGCGGGCGATGACAGGAGTCGTCACGCTCGACGAAGGCTATGTCAACACCGGATCGACCACCAGCGCCATCACATTTCTTGATGGTGAAAAAGGAATTCTGCGTTACAGGGGCTACCCAATCGAGGTTCTTGCCGAGAAGTGTGACTTTGTCGAAGTCAGCTACCTTTTGATCTACGGTAAACTCCCGACCAGTGACGAGCTCAACAGTTTCGGAAAAATGCTCTCGCACCACACGATGATCCACGAGGACATGCGCAGTTTCTACGGCGGCTTTCCCCGTGACGCGCATCCGATGGCTACGCTCGGCAGCGTGGTTGGGGCGCTCTCAACTTTTTATCAAGACTCGCTCGATGTTCGTGATCCCCGCCAGGTGGAGGTGAGCGTGCACCGCCTGCTGGCAAAGCTGCCGACGATTGCCGCCTACAGCCACAAGAAGTCGATTGGCCAACCGCTGATCTATCCTCGCAACGACCTTTCTTACTGCGAGAATTTTTTGCAGATGATGTTTGCCGTGCCATGCGAGGAGTATCATATTGACCCCGACTTTGCTGATGCCCTCGACATGCTCTTAATCGTCCATGCCGACCACGAGCAAAACTGCTCCACATCGACCGTCCGCATGGTCGGATCGAGCGACGCCAATCTCTTCGCCAGTATCTCGGCTGGGATCTGCGCGCTCTGGGGACCACTTCACGGCGGTGCCAATCAGGCGTCTGTGGAGATGCTTGAAAAGATTGTGGCTGACGGCGGAAATGTCAAAAAGTATGTTGACCTCGCGAAGAAAAAGGACTCCGGTTTCAGACTGATGGGCTTTGGTCACCGCGTCTACAAAAACTACGACCCCCGGGCCAGATTGATCAAGGCGACATGCGACAAATTGTTAGCAAAAATCGCCCGTCGTGATCCAATTTTTGACATCGCGCAGCAACTTGAGGAAGTGGCACTAGCAGACGAATACTTTATCGAGCGCAAACTCTATCCCAATGTCGATTTCTATTCCGGCGTGATCTACCGAGCTATGGGGATTCCTGTGCAGATGTTTCCCGTGCTCTTTGCCATGGGTCGTTTGCCTGGCTGGATTGCTCACTGGATCGAAATGCACCATTCGCCTTCTCAAAAAATCTGTCGTCCACGGCAGATCTACACCGGCGAAAGGCTCCGCGATTTCGAGCCCATCAGCAAGCGAGGCTAGTGGCGTTTGCTACGAAAAAAGTCACTGAGGATCCGGCCGCACTCATCAGCCATGACATGGCCGGTGTGCTCGACACGGTGGTTGAGTCGTTGGTCGTCAAAGAGTCGATAGAGTGTCTCCACGGCTCCCGCCTTAGGGTCGGCCGCGCCCCACACCACCACAGGCACACGCGCTTGCAGGATAGCGCCAGCGCACATCGGGCAAGGCTCAAGCGTGACATAGAGTGTGCAGCCTTCGAGTCGCCAGGAATTGAGTGCGGCGGCAGCTTGTGTGATGGCAATCATTTCAGCGTGCGCTGTCGGATCGGCCAATTGCTCCCGCTGATTGTGGGCGCTGGCCACAACCCGTCCGGACGCAACCACAATTGCCCCGACCGGCACTTCATCCTCTGAGGCGGCAACCCGGGCCTCATCGAGAGCCAGTCGCATCCAGCGATCGTGCACCTGTTCGCCCGGCAGTTGGAGGGATTGAAATAAGTCCATGGCGGGAACTGTAGACGAACCCACCGGCAACAGACAACTGGTTATGTCAAATGCGCCACTCGCCGCTTGAGAAACTCGGCACGCGTCGGCTGGCAGCCCAGACGCTCAATTTTTAAGACCCTAGGGGGGAGATCGCGGGGAATGCTAACGGAGAACTTGGGGAGAGCGACCGCATCGGGTATCGTACGAAGATTCAACGCCGTTTCGTGTCCGCTTATATGCAGGAGTTGTTTGTATGGATTTTCCGATGGACCCCACCACGCTTCTGCTGCGATGGGCTCATGTGTTGGCAGCCATTATCGCCATGGGCGGGTTGATGTTTGCGAGATTCGCCCTCCTGCCGGCGCTATCGGATCTGGATGCCCAAACGCGCACAGCCATTCACGAATCCATTCGTCGCCGCTGGCTGCCGTGGGTCATTGGTGCCATCACGGTGCTGCTGGCCAGTGGCTTGGCAAACTTTTTACTGTTCAATGCCCGCGTCAAAGCAGAGGGTTGGGGCGATGGCCTGTGGATGAGTCAGACCAGCTACCACGCCCTGTTTGGCGCAAAGTTTTTATTGGCACTTGTGATCTTCTACTTTGCCAGCGCCTTGGTAGGTCGCGGTGCGGGAACGCAGTGGGTGCGAAACGATCGCGCAAAATGGCTCTCGATAACCCTCGGTCTGTCACTTGCAGTAGTGCTGCTTTCTGGCTGGATGCGGCAACTGCACACAGGCCAAAATAAAGGCCCAGGAGATGGCGGCGTGCGCATCAATTCCAGTGACTCTCGGGACTCTGGGGTCGGTATGCCGGTCGACCCTGCCGCCCAGCCCCGATATCAGGACGGCGACGCCGGCTCGAAGTTTCGCGACACTGACGATGCCCCAGGGGAGCGAGTCAAATAGCGCATCAAAGATAATCGATGGATAAAAAAGAAAAAAAACGGTTTGATGTTTTGCATCAAAAAATCGCTAAATTGCAGCAGCAATTGGCCGGTGCGAAGCAACAGCCCGACGATCCGGCCGATGTGCCGCGATTTGAACGCGAACTTGCCGCCGCTCACGCCGAGCTAGCTCATCTGAAAAAAACCTGACATTTGTCCCGGGACTGCAGCGAGCAAGCGCATGTTTTTGAGTCAATTTTTTGCGAAGTTTACGGGCGGTCAACCGCGGGTCGATCTCTGGAGCCGTTACGAACGGCTGCGCGAGAGCAATTCAGGCACGATGTCGCAGTTTTACAAGGTCAAAGATACTCGTAGCGGTGTTGTGCTGGGATTGAAAATCATCGACACAGTAAAGAGTCAGCCCATTGAAGGCCGCTACAAAGGCTTGGGGAAGCCAAGCGAAGGGGAGATTGGCGGGAAAATTATAGGACCTCATATTGCCAAGACGCTTGAGTGGGGCATCTCTGCAAAAGGTGAGTCCTACATCGTGCAGGAGTACATTGAGGGCACGCTTCTGCATGCTCTACTCTCGGCCCGCAAACCGCTGCCCCCGGCCAAGCGTCTGGATCTTGTGCGGCAAGCGGCGACGGCCATTGCTGTTGTGCATAAAGCCGGGTTTGTCCATCGCGATATCTGTCCTCGTAATTTTCTGCTCCAGCCAGATGGCCGTCTTGTACTCTTTGACTTCGGTCTCACGGTGCCTGATAAGCCTGTTTTTCTTCAGCCGGGCAATCGCACGGGCACACCCAACTACATGGCTCCGGAGATTGTCCGTCGCAAACAGTCGGACAAAAGGCTCGATGTTTTTTCATTTGGTGTGACGGCCTATGAAATTTGTACGCTGCACCTCCCTTGGCGGCACGGCACCACCGGCAGTGCGGCGATGATGCACGACTCTCCTCCGTCCAGTATCTCCGAGCACTGGCCGGGGATTCCGGCCTCGCTAGCCACGGCCATCACGGCCTGTTTACAAGCTGATCCCGCCAGTCGCCCAGCCTCCATGGAGGCGTTCCTTGGAAGTATTTCCAAGGTTACTCTTTGAAAAAGGGCCCGTCGCAACCGAGGCCGGATGGCAGGCCTTGAAGCATATCCCCAATGGTTTTATGTTCTGAACTTCGGCCTCCCGCTTTTAGACTCTACTCCCGACAAACTCGCTCGACACCAACAGACCCAACGATCAAGACAAGGACAACTCAGCCATGACAATGGACAAAAGCCTCCGTGTGCGAAAAGGTGCCTCCAGTGCGCGTGGCGTGCTCAAGCGTTCTGAGCGCATCGTCAAGCTCAAAGAGCAGGATCGTTGGGAGCCCGGTCGCAGTCCGTTGGGTCTGCCCAAGGTGCGGGTTTATAAGATGGCCATGAAGAAGAAAAAGAAGGCCAAGGCCGAAGAAGGCGTTGAAGGGGCTGCCGGAGCAAAGGCGGCGACTGGCGGAGCGGCTAAGAAGAAATAAGCGGTACTACTGTCTAGGTTTTTGCGATGCCAGTTGGGCGGCCGCCGCTTGACCCGAGGCGATCACCTGTGGAATCCCCACGCCCTCATAGGCGGCGCCTGCAATCGCCAAACCTGGAACGCCCACAAGCCGCTGTTTGATCCGATCGATGGTTTGCAGGTGACCGACGTGATACTGCGGTATGGCGCCGGCCCAGCGATCGATTTGGACAAACTGCGGTTGGCTCTGCACGCGTCTCTGCCGCAGAGCGGCCGAATCATCGAAGGCAACCGATGAAGCTCCTTTACCGCGGCTGCCCAGCACGGCTGAGACTTCCGCAAGGGCTACGCTGAGGAGTTGATCGTCAGGGAGTAAGGCAGTCGCTGGATCGAGTGCGCCACCCACAAACACACGCAGCAGCACGCTGCCTGTCGGCGCTCGCCCAGAAAACTTTGAACTTGAAAAACTGATTGCCAGAGCCTTGCGGCCGGCACTGCGGGGCACGACGACACCGGCTGCATCGAGCGGGTGAATCAGGTCATTGCGGGCAAAGCCCAGCGATACAACCGCTGAGCCAGCATATTGAATCGTCGCTAATTCATCTGCTAACGGTTTGTCGATATCGGCTAACAGGTGCGACGCCTCGCGCGAAGGTACTGCCAGTACGACCGCATCGGCTAGGATCGTTTGAAGTCCTTCCGCGTTCTCGCTGGAACTGATCGAGAGTTCCCAGCCGCCGTTGGTCCGCCGTACAAGCCGCTTGACGGTGGCCGTCACCCGCTGGACACCCGCTTGCTCCAGATACTCACCCAAGACAGTCGGCAGTCTCTCCATGCCAGAAGCGAATGAGACAAACTGACCGTAGCGGGCGCCGCTAGCCTCCTCATTATGCCGCTCCTTTCTCAGTCGCTTTCGTTCGCCAGCCGATAGGCTGCCCGATTGGCGTTCCATTTCAAAAAACTCGGGGCAGGCCGCGGCCATGCTCAATCGCTGGGGATCAGCGGTCCAGATGCCTGAAACAAGTGGCTGTACGATTCGTTCAAACGCTTCCCGGCCCAAGCGCCGCACGGCAAAGTGCTCGAGGCTTTCGTCATCGCCACCGAACGGAAGCTCTTGTACGATCGCTCTGGCTGGGACAAATCGCTCTACCAGGAGTCGGAGTTTTCCCAGCGGCGAAAGTAAGTCAGAAGCGACAATGCTATCGATGCGACCTGGTGCGAGGAGACGAAAGCCTGCCGGTACGGGCAGTGTGCGGCCTGCCTGATAGATCAGCGCTCGACGCACCTGAGGATTAATAGAAATCAGTTCGCTAGAAATTCCCAGTCGCTCAACCATCGCAATGGCCTCGGGCCTGGCCGTGAGAAAACTATCGGCGGATCGCTCGACCAACCAGCCACCCTGCCGCACTGTTGCCAGTACGCCACCCAGACGGCCGGTTGGCTCAATCAGCGTTACGCTCCAAGCCTTTGCTTTCACAGAGCCTGTGGGAGGTGAGGCGTTTAACACCAAAGCTTCTGCGGCGGCTAGGCCGGCGAGTCCGCCGCCAACGACGATCACATGCTGATGCTCGATAGTCGAGCCGGGTGAGGCAGGCACAACTGACGTCGGGGGCATGCGAACGTTTCTCTTCAGACGGAATCGGGCTATTCGTCACATGACGGGATCGATTGACTGTGGCCCTGCGAGAGTCACAGTCGCGAATGGGGACATGGTAGTTTAGGCAAAGTGCCTTTGGCATCAGTAACGAAAATTTTTGGCCACCCTGGCCCAGCAGATATGGTCTGGACTTTGGGGGGAGTGAAAGCCTACTTTCCGGCAGATTCCGCAAGCGTCCTCGAGGTAGGGCGCTTCCGATCGAGTCTGCCCAGCTTCAAAGGAGAAACCATCGTGGCCATGCTGCGACGCTCATTACCTATTTTTTTGTCGGCACTTCTTTGCATTGCAGGGTGTGTTGGACTCAATTGTTTTGCGAAGGCTGCCGAACCCGAACAATCGGCACCGCCTCGTACGCTGATGCGTCTGCCACGCTGGATTGAATCACTCAGCGAGCAGGCAACACGGAAACCGCTGCGTCCATTGCCCGCTGTCGCGCCGGATCTTCCGGCAACTGTCGCGTTGCATCCCGTAAGCGATCCGTGGGCTCCTGCGGTACCGAGGAAACCGCTTGAGGATCGTGCAACGCTGACGGGCGGTTGGAACGACTTGGTCTCGCAAGCAGCGGATGACTTCCAAGCGTCGGCACCTATCACCCCGATAGCACAGGCCATTCCGGCAGACATAAGTGAACGAGCACCCCCCCGACAAACGCTCGGCCCAGAGGCAAGCGTTCTCAAGCTTCAGCCCGCCCAACGCCTAGCAGAAGTTCCTCAGCCACTGCCGGCCGCCACGCCCAAACCAGCCACGGCTGCACAAACGCCTGCCACGATCCCCCTCACACAAACTCCCCAACTATCCGAGCCGTCAGTAATCGAGCAGGAAGCACCTGAGCAGGAAGTATCAGAGCAGGAAGTAGCCACACCTTCGCCGGCCGCTAACGCAATCCCAGCAGCCCCCAGCGAAACGCCGACCCTCTCGATTGACCCAGCCAGTTTTCGCGGTGTCTATCCCGGAAAGACTTCACGAAATGAGTTGGAAAAAAGCTGGGAAGCTGGAGAGGCTTTTACTCGCGAAGACGGTAGCAAGGGATTTTTTTGGAAGATCGAGCCGTTTGAACGCGTCGAAGTGATGCTCGAGGGTGACACGGTGGAGTCGATTCGCATACAGTTAGCCAATCCAGTGGCCATCTCAGACCTCGCGGCACAACTCGAGATCGCCGACCTGCGGACGGTATCGATTTTAAATGAAGAGGGCGTCTCGGTCGGTGAGGTTTTTCCAGAACGGGGAGTCGTCTTCAGTCTGAATCCAGGCACGCGTTCAGCTACAGCCGTCATGCTTGAACCACTCGATCCGGAGTCGTTTGTGCTCCGGGCCGAAGGCGAGATCGATACCAGCAGTCTCTACGCCATCGCTGATCTGGAGTATGCCATTGAAATAGATCCTCAGCACCTCCGCGCTCATCGCCTACTGCTGGTGTTGATGTGCGAACAGGGCCGCTGGCTGCAGGCACTTCAATTAGCCGAAACCGCGACGAAAATCGACCCAGTCGATATCTGGACACGACTCAAAATGGCAGGTGTGCTCTTGGCTCTGGATCGCGGCGAAGAGGCCCGCGAGCAAGTCAATCTTGTCAAAGGACAAGAGCATCTTGCGCCGTTAGTCGTGGCCCAAGTCGAACGAATGCTCGGCCGCATCGATCTGGCAATCAAGTCGCCTAACTACCACACATCGGTAGAGCACTTTGGCGAGGCGATTCGCAAGGCGATGCCGCTGACCGCAGCGCGTTCGGAATCGGTGCAGAAAGCTGCTCTGGATGTTCTTCTCGACGCCCATCTCGGCACAGCGTTGGCGATCGCTAAGGGCACCTGGCAGCAGAAGAGCCGCGTGATCCCCAAGTGGATTGCCCGCAGCGAGGCGTTTATCAGCGATCTTCCCCCCAACTATGCCGATAAAGAAAAACTCGAACTCCAACTCTGTCGTGGAGCTTTGGCTGCAAGCGCTGGCTCGGCCGATTCAATCGACGCATTGCCGTGGGTAAAACGCCTCCTCATGTCGCGGGATCGTATGGACGAGAAGGTCGTCGATCCGCTGCGGCGTCGACAGATTGACTGGGAGGTTGGCCAAGGCCTTGCCGACGCACTCGTGGCGGCACAGAAGCGAGGCGACTCAGCCGACATGCTCGACAATGCCACGCTCACGGCGGCCTATCTGGAACGCGGTGCCGAACAGCGGGAATTATCGGCCAATGAAAAACGAAACATCGGTGACTTGATGTTTCGCGTGGGTATCCTCCACAGCCTGCAAAAGGGTGACCATGCGACTGCCGTCATTTGGTTCGATAAGGCCGTCCCACTCTGGGAAAAAAATCTCAGCTTTGAGACAGATGGTCAATCAGGCCGTCTCGGAGAGTCATTTGTGAGCATGGCAATTTCATACTGGCAGATGGACCGTCGTGAAGATGCCGTCTCGATTAGCCGCAAGGGGGTCGATCTGATGGTCAAAGCAATCGACAACAATCAACTTGACGAACGGTCGCTTTCGGTCGCCTACGGTAATCTGGCAACGATGTACGCCGAAGAGGGCGACGAAGAGAAGTCACAGACGTACGCCGAAATGGCCAGTCGTGCCGAAGCCACAGGCACTGCCAGCGGTAAGCTGCAGCGGTAAAACTCGATTGCAGCCCGGCTTAAAAATTCTCGCGTTTCAAAAGGAACGCGTAAAACTGATTGGCTAGAGTAGGCTTTCGAGCAGCAGTCGCATTTTTCGCAGTTCGGCAACAGAGTCGACGCCTTCCAAGGGGGGCAAGTGGGCACACAGCGCTCGCTTGTAACCAATCCGCTCAAGTTGGTTGACGAGCTTGCCATATTCAACGCCTCCTTGGCCGACGCGAACCTGAAAGATGTCTGGCTTGGTGTCGCGCAGATGCACATGGCAGACATACTTGAGAATCGATTCCCATGAGGCCATTTTCTTCTGACCAAAGATAAAGTGACTGGGATCGAGAGTGACGCCCAAGCCTGGCACATTGCGACACAGCGACGCCGTTGTCTCTGCGTCTTGCGTCATCCGACCGGCAGTGGTCTTGACCCCTACCAGCACTCCTAGGCTCGAGGCAATCGCCACGAGCCGTCGCAGGCGTTCGATCTCGCCATTAAATGGCGTGCCTAGCTCGGAGGCATCAACAACCATCGTCACTACTCCGAGTGACTTGGCCAGCCGACAGCAGGCCGTGAAACGGTCGTACAGTTCTGGGGTTTCCGGCGAGGAGAATGAGATCGCCACTGGCCGAAGTCGCTGCAGGTCGCTGCACTCGGCGATGGCGGCTTCTGGATTAGCAGCCACTTTGCCAGGATGCAAATGGCCCCCCTGCTCGTGAACATCAATCTCGACGGCCATAAACTCAAGTTCCGCTAACCGCTCCATCGCCTGGCCTAGGGGCTGGTCGGGAAAACACTCAGTGCTAACACATACAAACACGTTTCGAGACTCCTCTTTCAATGCTTCTATACTTATGATTCTGCGGTTTCTTTACGCCTCGAACGAGCGTACCCGGCCCATCAGAGCTGACGGACTCGCAGAATGTCTGCCAAAGGTAGCGTCACGAGTCATAAACTAGCAACACGGCCACAAACATATTTTTCATCCCCTACACTGAACCTTTGAGCAAAACCGTTCCGACCACCCGTCCGAATAGAGGAGAACAATCGATGCAGACTCTAGACACGCCGCTGCCGCCAACGCGCGTCATCCTTGAGCAGGGAACCCTCTGGGGTCGCTGGGGCACCAGGCTGGCTTGGGCGATCGCCAGCATCTCGTTGCTCGTAGCGATGGCAAGTTTTGGGGCCAATCAGCAATATTTCCAAACCGATGCCAAGGTCGTAGAAAAATACGACTCCCTCTCACGCGTGGCATCTGCCAAGGTGGCAATCGTCGATGTTTCCGGCGCGATCATGGGCGGGAGTGGTTTTACCCGTTGGCAGCTCGACCAGATAGAAAAAGACGAGACCGTCAAGGCGATTGTTCTGAGAGTTGACTCTCCCGGGGGCACCGTCAGTGGCAGTGATGAAATCCATTACAGACTGGCGCGGATTGGAAAAAAACGCAATCTGCCTGTGGTTGTCAGCATGGGTGGCATTGCAGCCAGCGGCGGCTACTACATCGCTATGGCCAACGGCGGTCGTGAGGATGTCATCTTTGCCGAACCGGCCACGCTGACTGGTTCGATCGGTGTGATCATTCCGCACTTTGACCTCTCCAAGCTGATACAAAAATTTGATATCACTGACGACTCGATCGCCAGCGGTCCACTCAAGGAGATGCTCAGCCCCACCAAGGACCGCACGCCGGAGCTAGCTCAGCGCGAGCGAGAAATTTTGCAGACGCTGGTGGACGAGATGTTTGGCCGCTTTAAGCAGATCGTCAAAGATGGCCGTCCGAAGCTGGACGAAGACAAGCTCTCGGCAGTAGCCACGGGCCAGATTTTCACAGCCCAGCAGGCCCTCGATGCCGGGCTCGTGGATCGGATTGGATTCCTTGAAGATGCCGTGACTCGCGCTGTGGAATTGGCTGGTCTGACGGCCGATACGGCTCGGGTGGTCAGCTATTCGCGGCCGCGCAGCCTGCTGGATGAGGTGATTGGGGGAAATTCTTCGGCCCGTGGCCGGGGTACGCTCGAAGCGTTTGCCGAATGGACAACGCCGCGTGCTTGGTATCTTTGCAGTTGGTGGCCGTCACTGATTTCCAGCCAATAAGCTGTCGCGTTAGTCAGCCGATCTTGCCTTGACGATCGACTGGCCCAACTGGGCATAGGCCGCATGGTCTGCCGCGGAGAGCTTTACTCCTCGGGCCCGGGCAAGGGCCAGCCGGCACCAGCAATCGGCAGCAGCCAGTCGCCAGTGGCCCTGCTCTTGTCGGCTATCGCCAATGTCGTGTTGGCTATCGCCAAGCGCATCGGCGTAGTGGGCCACTGCCAGCACGCTCAGTAAGTGCTGCACCTCAGTGGAGAGCGCGCCAATTTCAAGCTGCTGCACGGCCAGCTCCTTGCCGTGTTGGCGAATGACTCGATCGATCCGCACGGCCACTCCAGCCAACTGTCGGCGAGCTACGGCAGCGTGATCCCGTAAGCAACGATCCAGAATTGTTGCATCGCGGCTGTTGTGCCGGGCCGTCAACCGGCCTGCTCTCCACGCCAACCATGCCGCTGCACGCTGCACGAGACTGGTCCCACGAAAGTTCGCCAAAGGATGGTGTTTGCCAAGACCTTTGAAGAGAGCCAATCCCAGCAAGTCGCTTTCACCCTCATAGACCGTCACGGCCAGGTGGTCGTGGAACGAATCACCGAGGGAATGGCCAATTAAAAAGGCTTGTCCCCCGTGGATGCCCAGCGCATCAATCGCTCCCTCTCGCACGCACTGGCTGGCAATTATTTTTGCCACGATTGCTTCGTTTTCACCGCTCGTGCCGCAGTCGATCGCCGTGGCAGCCCATGCAGCCAGGCTCTCGCACGCCAGCCCACCGGCCGCCATGCGGGCCAACCGGCCTTGCACGAGCTGTCGCATGGCGATGGGCTGTCCAAAAGTCTGTCGCTTGTTCGCATAGTCGCAGGCTCCAGCAAGCAAGATGCGGAGCGTTCCGGCGGCCTGTGCCGCAAGGGTCACGCGGCCGCGATTGAGCCCGTGCCAGATAATGTGCATACCATTCTGCCGGTCAGTTGCATCGCTGGAAGACAAGAGATCGGCCTCGTCTACTTCCAGCGATTTGAACTCCAAAGCGTTGTTGTGAGCGTGCTTGAGTGGATGCAGTCCATAGCCCCGCAGGCAAAATGTATCGCTGTCAGCATCGGGCAGACGCACCAGCACTACAACCGCTTGGCCTTCGTAACGGGCCAGCACTTTGACAAGTCGGCCGTATGTGGCGCCAGTGATAAATATCTTTGTGCCGGTCAGCAACCAGCGGTTTTCGCAGCGTTCCAGTCGGGTTCGAATGGCATTCAGATCGCACCCGGCCCCCGGCTCTGTGGCCCCGAAAATGGAGAGCGGCCGACCCTCGGCAAGAGCTGGAAGATGCCGCGCTTGTTGCGACGGCGAACCAAAAGCCGTGAGAGCGGATACCGCACCGATCGAAGAATGCACGCTCAGCATGCCAGCAGCCGTTGGCTGAATAGCGGCAATACGGGTGATTACTTGCGATAGTTCAAGCAGTGTGCAGCCAGAGCCACCAAATTGCTCCGGCACACCCAGACCCCAGAAACCAGTCTCCGCTAACGCTTCCTCGGCAAGCTGCGAGAATTTCCCAGCGTTACTCGGCGATAAGGCCGGCTCGTGGCCGGCAGTCGATCCAAGGCTGGCCTCGTAGAGATCGCCGTCGGCCCGCAATTGCTCGATGACGCGTTGGGCCTGCTCCACGACAGAGGCCACTTTATCTCGTAGCGGTTGGGCGGCGCGTTGGCCGCTCAGAGTAAATCCGCCGCCAGCCCAACCACGCTTCTGGCGGTCCTTTTTTGGGCCGATTGCCTGCTCTGTGCCATCCTGCCAGAGACTCATAGCAGCAAAACTATCTGCCGACTGTAGCGGCCTTGTTGTGTCTACCTGCCGTTGCTGGTTGGCAGGCTGATGGTGTTGTCCACTTCCCACAACCGCCATCCATGCCGGCGGATGTTCGGCGTGGGCTGCATCGAGCACCCACTGAAAATGATCGGTGATGACGCTGCGTTTGAGTTTCAGCGATTCAGTGGCTTCGCCTTGGGCAGCAGTGAAGGGCCGATCGATGAGCACCATGCGTCGCACCTGCCACGCGCGTGGCAGCCCCTGCTGGCGTCGGGCGATCCGCCGCGAGACCCAGGCTAGCACTGCCGGATGAACAAGCGCTGCCCGCCGGCTCAACACACGCACACCCATGCTCTTGAGGGCCGCGCGCAGAATAAATGGTTCCGGTACAACCAGCGCCACTGGCCACGCCAAGCCTGCTCCGATAACGCAGACTTGCGCTACAGCCGAGTCTTCGGCCAACACACGCTCGATTTCTGCCGGAGGAAGTTTGAGGCCACTGCTCAGCACCAGTGTGTCGACCAATCGGCCTGTGATTGAGAGGTGCCCATCATGGATCACAGCCATGTCCCCAGTCTCAATCCAGTCAGCCAGATGTTCCTGTTCGAGACGCGCCTCTTTTGCCGTGCCGGTAGCGGGATCGGTTTGTGCGGGCCGCCGTTTGGCAAGAGGATCTCCAGGCCAAAGAATCCCGAGCGCACGACTCGGAGTGCGCACAAGCAACTGGCCCCTCGACTGAGGCCGCGAATCGATTTTGATTTCCACGCCAGCCAGACTTGGCCCAACCGTCCCGACTCGTGCGGTGCGTGGATTCGCCAGCGTTACAACCGGTCCCGCCTCGGCTAAACCGTATCCCTGCACCAGCGGCACGCCCTGTGATTCAAATACGGCGATTGTGCGTTGCCGCAAGGCAGCCCCCCCCGACACACAAACGCGAACCTGCCCTCCGAGAGCTGGCCCGAGGGCAGCAATCGCAGCAGAGTTGACGCCCCCCTCCAGCCGTTCAAAAAAGGCTGGCACTCCCAGCACAACCGTCGGCGGAAATGCCTGGCATGCCTCCAGCACGCGGCGACGATCGCTGACAACGCTCAAGCAGCCACCCCGCAGAAGGGCCGTGTAGAGATCGCCTGTGCGCGCCAGACTGTGGCTCATCGGCAGCCACGAAAGCCGCACGTCGCTGGGGGCATCCAAAAAGACATCGGCCGCTGCCTGCGCGTTCAAAGCCATTGCTCGCTGGCAGTGCAGCACTCCATGCGGCCGTCCTGAGGTGCCCGAAGAGAGCAGGATCGTGGCACAGGCATCGGGATCACACTCTCTGGCAAGTCGCTCGACCTCTGCCCGCAAACGCGGCTTGTCAGCGGCCAGAGAACTGCCCAATCGCAATGATAAAAGTGAATCACACAAACCCTGTGGACGCGACAGGCCTTGCTGCCGCATATCCATCACGATCAAACGCTTGGAAAAATCTCGTGGTCGCACCCGCAGACCGCTGCCACGTAAGAGGATCCCCTGCGCTCCAAGCCAATCAACTTGTGAGATCTGTTCGGCTGGGAGTGCATCGGAGTGAAGGGCGACGTGCACGATGCCAGAGAGCAGGCAGGCCAGATCGACAATGATCCAGTCGACGCTGTGCTGCTCCAAGTGAGCCAGTCGATCGCCTCGTTTGAGCCCGGCTGCCGAACAGTGTGCGGCGAACTCGACCGCTGCGGCAATCACCTCGCCCCATGTCCATATCTGCGGCTCCTGAAATGGTAAGCTGGGCAGCGGGTCGACAATCGCCTGCTTGAGGAAGGAATCGTCCAAACGCTTGAGAAACCATTCAACGAGTGAGCAGACGATGGCTGGCTGGTCGGTCAGCGTCTGGATGGGGGCAGTCGGAGAGCTTGTGGCCCGGTGCATCACGCCTTGATCCTTTCTACGAGCACGGCGATGCCTTGGCCGAAGCCGATGCACATCGTCGCCAGTCCCAGCGATAATTCGCCGTCGCGCATGGCGTGGATCAGTGTCGTTAAAATCCGGGCCCCACTCGCGCCCAAGGGATGGCCGATTGCCAGCGATCCACCGCGAGTATTCACGCGGGCGGGATCGAGTCGCAGTTCATCAATGCAATAGAGTGCCTGTGCAGCGAATGCTTCGTTGAGTTCGATGCAGTCGATGTCGCCGATCGCGATTCCCGTTCGGGTCAGAAGTTTGCGGACCGCCGCAACCGGTCCTGTGCCCATCATCGCCGGTGGCACTCCCACGACTGCCGTGCCCACAACCCTCACCAAAGGCTCGAGACCCTGCCGCTGTGCCTCCGCCAGCGACATCACGACAATCGCCGCCGCACCATCGCTTAAGGGCGCGGCAGTGGCCGCAGTGATTGTGCCGAGCTTCGGCAGAAATACGGGCTCTAATACCGCCATCGCCGCAAGACTGGTATCGCTTCGAACCGACTGATCTTCTAGCACCTCGACGATGGCGCCCCCTTCGTCGTGCCCGAGCACCGACACGATCTCATCTTCGAAAAGCCCATGATCGAAAGCCAAAGCAGCTTTCCGGTGGCTCTCAACCGCGTATGTTTCTTGAGTGCGTCGCGAAATGCCGTTCACAGCAGCCAGATGCTCGGCCGTCATCCCCATCGAAAGTATTCCTCGGCTGGAACGGGCAAACGCCTGAGGGTGAATAGCGATCGCGGAATCCATCGGTAAGTGGTGCATGTGTTCAACACCGCCAACCACATGGACATTTTCAGCACCAGCGGCAATCGCATGGCAGGCCTGGGAAAAAGCCTGTAGCGATGAACCACAAAGCCTGTTGACGGTTGTACCCGCTACAGAAAATGGCAAGCCTGCCAGCAGAACGACTGCGCGGGCAACATTGCCACCCAGTTCGCCACGTTGCTGCGTTGCACCTAGCACGAGATCTTCGATCGTGTCTGGATCGACGCCACTGCGGTTCACGACTTCCTTGACGACCGCAGCTGCTAGTTCATCTCCGCGCACCTGCCGAAACAATCCTCGCTCGGGATGCGATCGACCGATTGCCGTTCGGCAGCAGGCGACAACAACTGGGGTTTGTATCGGCGAGCGGGCAGAAGTGTGATGCATGATTTTGGTGTCTTTTGTATTATAATTGAGTGAACTTCGCGGCCGTGCGAGCCATTGCCTGCAATCCCTCTGTGGGGTGCATGCGCGCACCGAGATCAGCGAGCGGCTCCAAACGCTTGACGATCTCAGCGACCCCGAGTGAATCAGCCCACGCCAGCACGCCGCCGCGAAAGGCCGGGAATCCCAGCCCATGAATCACGGCCAGATCAATGTCGCGGCCGTCACGCACGATTCCTTCCTCGAGCACACGGACTGCTTCAAGCACGATGGGTAAAAACAGTCGATTGCTAATTGCCTCGTCGGTCATCGGTCGAACTGGCAGTGCATAGGGCGCGATCAACTCGGCAACGCCTTCATCGGGCCGTTCGATACGGGCTCGCTGGCCACCGGAAGGACTGTATTGATAAAAACCAGTGCCGCTCTTTCGGCCTAGGCGGCCTGATCGCACCAGAGCCGGAATCACCGGCGACGCTTCAATCCGATCGCCATAGGCCTCACTCAAGACAGCTCCCGCATAGAAGGCCGTATCGAGGCCAATCATGTCGTAGAGCTCTATCGGCCCCATTGGCATGCCGAAGGCGCGTGCCACGCGATCGATGCGTTTGGCTTCGATTCCCCCGCGCAGCATTTCAACCGACTCGTGCAGATAGGGCATCAACAAACGGTTGACGAGAAATCCTGGGCTGTCGCGAACGACGATCGGACACTTTCCCAGCCGTTTGGCATGAGCCACGGCCATGGCAATGGTCGCATCGCTGGTGGCTGGCCCGCAGACCACCTCCACGAGCGTCATGCGACGAACTGGATTAAAAAAGTGTATACCGCAAAACCGTGACGGATCGACCAACGCTTCGGCCAGTCGAGTGATCGGGTTGGTCGAAGTGTTGGTGGCAATCACGGTTTCCGGTCGTACCACTTGCTCGATAGCCGCTAGCACCTGTCGCTTGATGTCGCGGCGTTCAAGCACGCTCTCGATCACGAGGTCAGAGCCGGCGATGGCAGCGAGTTGAGTTGAAGTCTGTAATTTTCCCGCGAGGGTTAAGGCTCGGGCAGAATCTGTTTGTTTGGTGGCCCTGCTCCAAGCAGCCTCGTCGAGAATCCCCCCAACACTCTTGGCCAGCGTAATCGGATCAAGGTCAATAAGCATGACCGAAAAACCGGCTCGTAAGTGGCTGGCGGTAATACCCGCTCCCATGATCCCCGCACCGATCACTGCTGGGGCTATAACCGATCGCGTCAGCGGCATGACGGCTCGCGCAGAGTAACCCTGCGATTCGGCCTGACCAGGGGCTCTGGGGATGGGTGTTTGGGCGTTCCTGCTGTCGATGCCGATGTCGCGACGATTTCTTTCACCCAGCCGAAAGACTCGCAACAACTGTGCAGCGATAGGCCCGCTGGCCAGTTTTGCAAAGGCCTCGCCTTCGCCAGGACCGGCAGCCTCGGCCGTTTGCGATGCGCCAGCGAGAATCGTTTCGAGGATCATCATTGGAGCCGGATAGTGGCCGCCGGTACGTCCCATGATCACAGCGGCTGAGGTCGCAAAAAGAAAATCGCGTTCATGAGGATCCAGATCGATGGCGGCTGCCTGCTGCTGACGGCGTTTGAGAAAACCGCGAGTCGCTCCCTCGATTGCAATCAGTCGCTGTGCCGATTCGATCGCCCGCTCGGGTACGACGCAGGCATCGACAAGTCCCATCCTTACAGCGGTTTGACCGTCAACGGTTTCGCCTGAGACAGCCAGTTCCACTGCCGGCCCCAGCCCAATCAGCCGAGCCAGCCGTACGGTGCCTCCCCAGCCCGGCAAGAGGCCGAGCTTGACCTCGGGAAATCCCAACATTGTCTGCTCGCGAGTTGTTGCGATCCGAAAATCACAACTGATCGCCAATTCCAATCCGCCTCCCAAGCAGCCCCCATCGATGATTGCGATCGTTGGCCACGGTTGGCTGGAAAGTTGTCCAAACAAAGAGCGGCCTGCGGCACAGAGGCGTTCGATTTCGGCAGCTGGCTGATCTGGTAATTGCTCGAGCTGTGAGATATCAGCACCTGCAAAAAATGATCCTTCTCGAGCCGATACGAGCACAAGACCTTGGAGAACAGGACCGGCCAAGAGGTCTTGCAGCGTTGCCGCTAAGTCGCTCAGCACTTCTGCTGTGAGCACATTGTGACTCTGATCGGGCACCCGAAACGAGAGCATCGCTACGCCATTTTCCAGCCAGGTGAGTGTCTGCGTGCGGCGGAGGGGGACACTGGCTGGCATGGCTCTACTTTCCGTCGATTTCGGTCTCTGACTGGTTCGCTTGCCTAGAATGCAAAAACCGTTAGTGTATCGAGAGATCTGTGGTCGGTATCGGTCTCGTTGACCGGTGCTTTGTGCCCGGAGCGTCTTTGAAAGGAGTCTGGGCTGGCGGATGAACAATACCTTTAAACTCTGCGGCCTTTGGCTTTTGCTCGTGGCTGTGGCGATCGCCGGTCGTATCTGGCAACCCGCCTTGAATGTCACACCGATGGCGGGGGTCGCACTGGCCGCTGGCGCTATTTTTTCTCATCCGCTGGTGGCGGCCAGCGTTCCTGTGGCGGCCCTTGCGCTGAGCAATATTTTCTTACCTCCCTACGAGAGTTGGGTGATGGCCACGGTCGTCTTTGCGGCGACGGCGTGGCCTGTTTTCCTTGGCAGCGTAGTGCGCGGTGGGCGATTGATTGCCGTTGTCGGCGGAGCACTGGCCAGTTCGCTGGCATTTTATCTTTCTACCAATTTTGCTTACTGGTGTCTTTCGACTGACTATCCACATACGCTGGGCGGCCTCGTTGCCTGCTATTTGGCAGCGCTGCCTTTTTACCGGTGGATGCCGGTTGGAGATCTTGTTTGGAGCCTCTTTCTGTTTGGCGGTGGTGCCTCTGTGAGCCGAATGGTGCACGACAAAGTCCGAATCGGGTTCTGGCCTCGCCCAGAGAGATTGGCCTAGATGTGCAATGTAGTAAAATAGGGTGTAAAAAAGTTGGCGAAAGATTGCGAGTATGTGGATTGCTGCGGGAATGGCGGAATTGGCAGACGCGCCAGGTTGAGGGCCTGGTGGTAGTAATACCGTGCAGGTTCAAGTCCTGTTTCCCGCACTTGTGATTGATGGGTGGAGTTGGATGGCGGCCGCGAGGGTGCGGGCCGTCGAGTTGTCTGCGGTTCAAAGTTGGTCGTGCATTGCGTGTTTGTGTGCCGCGAGTGAGGTACCATGCAACGCACAAAACCTGAGAGCGAGATCATTTTCATGTCGGGTTCCACGCCAGATGGCGGCCAAGATTCGATTCAGGTAGGTGCTGAGCAAACACGGCGGATTCCGATCGGAACACAGCGGGCCGGCGTCAAACCGCCGAAACTGCCGCCGCGGTATCAGTACACACCGCATACCGCGGCAGGGTCGTCCACAGAGGCGGAGTCCGCACCGGCGGCTTTGAGCGCTCCAGTAGCGGGCTTTTCAATGCCAGCCAATTTGTCGCTGCCTACGAGCACCTCGCTCCCAACAGGAGCAACGCCTGCGAATGCAACGCCTAAGAGTGCAACCCAGGCGGGCATGACCCGGCCCAGCGATAACGAAGGCGGCGGATCACGGGATCGAGATCGCAAACGCGATAAGCGTGGTGGTGGCAGCAAGTCCTCGTTCATGGATGTCCTGCCGCAGCAGAAACGGGTCGCCATTCCCAACCTTCGAGAAGCGCTCGAGGACGACTTGGAGTCTGATTTTCAGGCGGCTCTGGCAGGGGTGTCGATGGATGACCTGCTTTCAAGCAACGCAACGGCCCACTCCGAAGCCCCGCTGGAGCCAGGCGCACGCGTCACAGGCATCGTTCTTTCGATCGGCTCCGACACTGCATTCGTGGATCTGGGGGGCCGTCGCCAAGGAGCGATGAAATTGGCTGGTCTGATTGCCGACGAGGCAGAAATGCCGGTGGTTGGTCAATCGCTGGAACTCTCCGTGGGAAGTCGCAGCGAGGAAGATGGCCTTTACGATGTAGCATTTGCCAATCGGGCCGTTAAAGTCGAAAATTGGTCACAGCTCCAGGCCGGAATGATTGTGGAAGCCCGTGTCACGGGCGCCAACAAGGGTGGAATCGAGTGTGAGGTGGCTGGCTTGAGCGGCTTCATGCCAGCCAGCCTGATCAGTCCGTGGAGAATAGAAAACTTTGCAGAAATGGTCGGGCAGACACTGGAATGCTTAGTCACAGATGTCGTACCAGAGGCGCGGCGACTGGTGCTCTCCCGCCGCGCAGTGATTGAGAGGCAGACGGCTGAGGCCCGCACCAAGATGCTGGAGACACTGGAGGTAGGTGCCACGCTCGAAGGCATTGTGCGATCAGTGCGAGATTTTGGCGCGTTTGTCGATATTGGCGGCGGCGTTGAGGGACTTGTGCACGTCAGTCAGTTGTCGTGGGATCGGGTCGACAATCCGGCCGACATCCTCACGCCGGGCCAGAAGGTGAGCGTTGTCGTCAAAAAGATTGATCGAGAGACGGGCAAGATCGCTCTCTCTGCTCGCGATCTCATCGAGAGCCCTTGGAAGCATGCGGCAGAAAAATATCATCTCGGCTCCACGGTGCGTGGCACGGTGAGTCGGATCGCCCAATTTGGAGCCTTTGTAAAACTTGAGCCAGGCATTGAGGGGCTCGTACATGTTTCAGAAATCGCTTCAAGGCATGTTCGTAGCGTGGGCGACGTTGTGAAAGAAGGAGAAGTGATCGAATGCCGCGTGCTTGCGGTTGATCCAGATGAACAACGCATGTCTCTCTCGATCAAGGCATTGGCTTCCACGGCAGTCACGCCAGAAGACGACCAAGAGGCATCCGACGCCCAAGCGACTCACGCGAGAGAGCGTCGATCGCAACCCCTGAAAGGTGGCCTCGGGGGACTCGGTAACTTCGGCGGTCACCGCGGTCTTGGCGGTCTCGGCGGCAACCGTTATGAGTAGGCAATTTTTTTCTTGCCAACCCAAGGGACGAGCGCGGGCGGAACGGTAACGGATCCATCGGCGCACTGGTTGTTTTCTAGAATTGCGATGATCGCACGGCTTATTGCAATGGCGGTGCCGTTGAGCGTGTGCACAAACGACGTGCCTTTCTCGCTGCCCTTGCGGGAGCGAATAGCCAATCGCCTCGCTTGGTAATCGGTGCAATTGGAGGTGCTTGTCACCTCTCCCCATTCGCCAGCCTCTCCCCGCCCGGGCATCCACGCTTCTAGGTCAAACTTGCGGTAGGCCGGGCCGCCAAGATCGCCGCTGGCCGTGTCAACGACGCGGTAGGGGATGCCAAGACCATCAAAGAGTTCGCATTCCAGATCGAGCAGATAGCTGTGCATCGCCTCGCTCTGCTCAGGCAGTGTGAAGGCAAACATCTCAACTTTTGTAAATTGATGCACTCGATAGAGGCCGCGGGTGGCTCGACCGTGGGCCCCGGCCTCGGTGCGGAAGCAATGGCTGATGCCGCATATTTTTAAAGGCAGTTCATCGGGCTCAAAGATTCGCTCCGCCATCGCTCCTCCCAGCGTGATTTCAGCGGTTGCCACAAGCGACAAGTCGGTGCCTGTCAGGGAGTATATTTGCGTCTCGGGGCCGCGCGGCATGAAGCCGGTGCCTTCGAGAATTGTGTCGCGGGCCACATCGGGAGTGGTCATCACGGTGAATCGCTCTCGCATCAAGAGGTCGACGGCATATTTCTGCAAGGCGAGTTCGAGGAGTACCGCATCATTGGTAAGAAAATAAAAACCGTGGCCAGCCACGCGAGCGCCGGCATCAAAGTCAAAAAGCTTGAGCTGTTTCCCAAGCTCCACATGATCAAGGGGCTTCCAATCAAACCAAGGAAGGGGTGTCTGCCCTTGACGAACTTCAACGGCTGCAGCCTCGCCGCCAATCGGCGCGGAGGGATGAGTGAGATTGGGTATGGTTCGGAGAATATCGTCGGATTCCTTGACGATTTCAGCCAACCGTGAATCGAGTGTAGCCACCTCCTCCCGTAGGCGTCGGCCGTCGGCCTTGCGGACCTCCCGCTGGGCTGCGTCGGCGGCAGTGGCGATCGACTTGCTCACCTGCCCGGCCTCGTGATTGAGCCGATCGACATCGGTCTGCATCTGTCGACGAAGGCGATCGAGTTCGGCAAATCTTGAGACATCGGCGATCGATCCGCGATTGCGACAATTTGTAGCCACTAAATCGACATTGTCGGCCACAAAACGACGGTCAAGCACGAATGAATCTCCACAAAGGATGGGCAAAAAAATGGATAGAGCTACTGGTAGGACGATTGTTTATACACAAAGTCTGACAGACCCTTTTTTCTGGAGAAAGGGACTGTCAAAAGAGTCCCGCTTGCAACCTTTTTAGGGAAACCGGTGTTGCAAGCCGAGGCAAAGGGGATCTTTCCCCGGCGAGTGCTCAACTGTTACCGGCATTGAGTGGCCTCAATCCGTCTGATGGACCCGCAGGGGGATTAGTCGAGTGGAATCAGCACATCGACCCCTTCGTCGTCCTCGAATGGATCGAAGTCGCCGTCGAAGGGACCAAAGACACCCAGCAAGGCGTGACGGGCGTGAATAGAGTGGCGGAGGGAGATCAAGTGCATGGCTAGTTCCTTGTACCCCCTAGTGCACCCTCTTGCGGCACACGAATCAAATAGGGCATATAATGGCGGTAAACACGCCTTATTGCCCCTCCTCATTTTTGCAAAACATAAAACGCACTACCCCTCTATTAGGGGGCATTTCTCTCGAGGTTTTAGACTGTGGCCTTGAGGCTCATCGATGCCCCCTTTCCCCTCACGGCCACGATTGCGTTCTCACTCATTTCTACCCTAAAAAGCCAAGGATTGTTTATGACCAGCCAAACCCCCGAGTCTTCCCCAGATCCATGGTTTCAGGATCGCTTCGCCGCTCGAATTGGCGGCTCGCACTACGGCAAGGGCAACGAGATTTATAAGTTCGAATTGATCAAGCGGGCCAAGCGCAAGGCCATCGCTGACCACCCTGACCGACGGATGCTCGACTTTGGTATTGGTGAAAACGATGAGATGGCTCCGCAGAGTGTGCGGGCGGTCATGCACCGCGAAATCGACCGCGTAGAAAATCGAGGCTATGCCGATAATGGCATTACGGCTTTTAAGGAGGCGGCAGCAGTATTTATGCACCGTGAGTTTGGGGTGCAACTCAACCCTGAAAAGGAGATCAACCACTGCATTGGTTCAAAGACAGCCTACGCCATGCTACCCGCAGCCTTCATCGATCCCGGTGACATAACCCTGATGACGGTGCCAGGCTATCCGGTTGCCGGCACCGCCACTCGCTGGTTTGGGGGCACAGTCCACAAACTTCCGCTGCTTCCAGAGAACGACTTTTTTCCCGACCTCGATGGCATTTCGACCGAGGTGCTCGCCCGCACCAAGATGATGGTTCTTTGCTACCCAAACAGCCCGACAGGCAAGACCGCCACTCGTGAGTTTTACGAAAGAGTCGTGGCCTTTGCAGTCACAAATAGAATCCTGATCGTGCAAGATGCTGCCCACATCATGCTTTCCTACGATGAAGCCCCGCTCTCATTTCTTTCGATCGACGGCGCGAAGGAGGTGGGTGTCGAGGTGCATTCGCTCTCGAAGGGTTTTCACATGATCGGTTGGCGACTGGGATGGGTCTGCGGCCACGAAAAATTGGTTCAAGCCTTTGCCGATGTGAAAGACAACTGCGATTCAGGCCAATTTATGGCGATTCAAAAAGCAGGTGCCGCGGCACTGGCTGATTCAGAGATACCCAAGCGTGTCCGCGAGAAATACCGCCGTCGCCTCGAAAAACTCGTCAGCGTATTGCGAGCGTGTGACTTTGCGTGTGAGATGCCGGGAGGAACCTACTTTCTTTACACCAAAAGTCCCACGGGTGCTGGCGACAGAGTCTTTTCCAACGCCCAGGAAGCTGGCCAGTTTCTCATTCACGAACTCTCAATTTCAACGGTTCCGTGGGACGACTGCGGAGCCTACCTTCGATTTTCTGTAACGTACGAGGCAGAGGATGAGGCTGGCGAAGACGACCTGATGGCCGAAACACACGCCCGACTGTTGCGTGCCCGCCTAAAGTTTTAGGCTTTCCACTCTCTTTCATTCCTGAGCCTGTTCCTGAGTCTGGCCTCATGCTGCGGCACTACCCCTGTGGAGTTTGAGCGATGCGTTTTTCTCCTGCTGTAAGAATGGTGTTGGTCGTTCTTGGGAGCTTTTCTTTGCTCACAAGCTCTGGCTGCGGTCAAAAAAAGAAGGCTAAAAAGGGGGGACTGACAATCAAGCAGCAACTGGAGAAAGCCGAGTCGGAATCGACGCCGGATCTGCAGGCCAACGCGCTGATCAAAGTAGCCAAAATTCAACTCACAGCGGCAGACACAACGGGAGCAAAGGAGTCGACGAAGGCTGCCTTTGCAAAATTGCAAGGCGATGGTGATGCCAGCCGTCTGGCTCCACAGCTCATCGCTTTAGCGCATCTCTGTGCTGGAGCCAAGATTGCCGATAAAAAAATGGCTCGCGAAGCTCTGAAGCGAGCGATCTCTTTGGCAGAGACCATTACAGACCCGACAAGAAAAACAGAGGTTTTAGCTGAGGCCGGCGGCGTCTATGGCAGCAAGGACGGGGGGCTTGCTGATCCAAAGGCAGCTAAAGAAACGCTAGCAAAGGCAGCCGAAGTGGCCGAGAGTATCGAACCCAAGTTTCGCACCGTAGCCCTGGCTGCCGTCGCCTTGGGGTATACGAAGGCAGGCCAGAATGAAGACGCAAATGAAATGATTTCAACTCTTGAGGAGGGTGCGCGCGCCTTGGAAGAACCGCGTAAAAAAGCAGAGGCTCTGGCTGCTGCCGCTAAGGTTCGATTTGATCTCGGCAATAAGACCGAAGCAATAAAACTCTTAACGGAGGCCTCCGTTGTGGCCAAGGGCATTGAACGGTCGGAAAATCGCGGTTATGCGTTGCTGGCTGTGGCCATCACGCTCGACGATATAGGTGACACCAAAAAGGCACTTTCTCTGCTCAAGGAAGCTGATAAAGCCGCCGACAAGGTATCCGACCCAGATTCGCAAAAGAAGATTGTGGAAAAAGTGCGAACAAAGATGGCTGAGCTTGAAAAAAAGAAGTAGGTCGATCACGGGCTTTTGGATGCGGTTACGACTTTGAGCGCCGCAAGCGCCCGCTGCCTCGCTTGGGCATGATCCACAATCGGTTGGGGATACTCCCTGCCAAGCGTGATGCCCGCATTCAATAATCGCTGCCGATCAACCTCGACTGGTTCGTGAATGTCTTTGGCGGAAAGCGTGCTGAGTTCTGGCACCCACGTGCGAACGTAGTCGCCGTTGGGATCGAATCTGTTGCCCTGACTCGTGGGATTAAAAATTCGGAAATAGGGGGCGGCATCGGCGCCGCAGCCAGCGGCCCACTGCCAGCCGAGCGTGTTGGCAGCTAGGTCGGCATCCACCAGCGTCTCCCAAAACCAGCGGGCTCCCTCCAGCCACGAAATTCGTAAATCCTTCACTAAAAAACTGGCCACGACCATGCGTACGCGGTTGTGCATCCAACCCGTGGCCCAGAGTTGTCGCATGCCTGCATCGACGATGGGAAATCCTAATCGTCCGCGCTGCCAGGCCCGTAGACCAATCGGATCATCGGCCCAGGGAAATTTGGCATAATCGGCCCGGAGTGGAGCATTGGCCGTATGAGGAAAGTGATAGAGCAGGTGCGAGGCAAACTCCCGCCAGCCAATTTCTCGCAGAAAGACCTCAGCATCGCCGCTCAGGGTAGCAACTGGTCGGCCACCGGCCGCAGCACGCACGGAGTGCCAGACACGCCGTGGCGAGATTTCACCAAAGTGTAAATGCGGGCTTAAGGAACTGGTGCCGTCCTGGTCGGGCCTGTCTCGCTGGGTGCCGTAGGAATGCACGCCTTTAGCGAGAAACGATTGCAGCTTTTTGTTTGCACTGGCCGCGCCTGGGGCCCAGATACCACGCATCGTTGTGGCCCAGTCGATCGCCGGCAAAAGGTCAAGGGACTCGATGGTGACACCGATGGTTTTATTCCGCGCCGAGTTTTTTACCGCTGGCTTGGCAGGCAGAAGTTTTTTTGGAGCTGCTAGTGGTTCGGCTGGTTCATCCCGAGCCAAGAGCGATCGCCAAAACGGCGTAAACACCTGATAGGGACGGCTTTCTTTACTGGCGACTTTGAGCGGGTCAAAGAGAAGTGAGCCGTTGAAGCTCTCGACGGCCAAGCCATCGTCGATCAGGGCCTTTTTAATGACCGTGTCGCGAGCGACGACTGCTGGCTCGTAACGCCTATTCCATCCGACATGTGTTGCCGAAAATGTTTCGATGAGCTGTCGCAGCGTTGCCAGCGTCGGTCCGTGGCATACGATCAGCGGCGCGCCAGCTTTTTCAAGCGACGCGGCTAGGCTTAAAAGTGACTGTTGCAGCCACCACCGCGATGCCGCCCCCGGTTCCCACGGGGTTTCTTCCTGCGGCGCCCAGATGAACACCGGTACAACACTCCCACGGGCGGCGGCAGCAGCGAGCGCAGGGTTGTCGTCGAGTCGCAGATCGTGACGAAACCAAACGATCGTAGTAGCGGGCATCGCTCAGCACTTCCTTACGTCAGCCAAAAAATCCCAGTAAGAACACGGGAGCCACCCTTTGCCTCAGGCAATCATTTCGTGTACGACGCGCTGCTTCTCCACGCCGGTGAGTCGCTGATCGAGTCCCTGGGATTTAAATGAGAATCGCGAGTGGTCGATACCCATCAGATGGAGAATGGTGGCGTTAAAGTCGTTGATATGAACGGGATTGTCACTGATATTGTAACTAAAATCATCCGTTTCGCCATACGTTGTTCCAGCCTTTGATCCACCCCCCGCCATCCACATGCAAAAATTTCTGGGATGGTGATCGCGACCGTAAGTGTCTTTTGTCAGCGCGCCTTGCGAATACACCGTGCGGCCAAACTCACCGCCCCACACCACGAGCGTATTGTCAAGCATTCCGCGAGCCTTCAGATCTTTGACGAGTGCTGCTGTTGCTTGATCGGTGTCGCGGCACTGGGCTGCCAGATCATTGGGCAGATTTCCGTGTTGGTCCCAGCCCCGATGAAGAATTTGGATTGCCCGCACGCCGCGTTCCACGAGCCTGCGAGCCAATAATAAACTGTGCGTGAATGAGCCCGACTTGTTTACGTCGTCTCCGTACATCGCCAAAGTGTGCACGGTTTCATCTGAGAGATCGACTAAGCTCGGCACGCTCGACTGCATTCGAAAGGCCATCTCATACTGCGCGATCCGCGTCTGAATTTCGGGGTCGTGGTAGCGTTCAAAGCCTCGGGCGTTGAGCTTTCCAAGACCATCCAGCATTCTCCTGCGGTCGGGTGCTGTAATGCCCTCTGGGTTTGGCAGGTAGAGCACCGGGTCGCCCGATCCGCGTAGCGCCACGCCCGTATAGCGTGTTGGCAAAAAGCCGCTCGACCACATGCGCGTAAAAATCGCCTGATTGGGATTGATGTCTGGGAGCGGTGTAAAGACTACAAATGATGGCAGGTCGTCGTTTTCGCTGCCGAGTCCATACGCCAACCAACTGCCAAGGCTCGCCTTGCCTGGAATCTCGCTGCCGGTCATCACAAAGGTGCAGGCCGGGTCATGATTGATGGCATTGGTATGGAGCGTTTTTACCAGCGCAATGTCGTCAACGATCTCGGCGGTGTACGGCAGCAACTGTGTATTCAACCAGCGGCCGCACTGCCCCCGCTGTTCAAATTGAAACGTGGAGGGTGCTACAGGAAATCTCGCCTGACCGCTTGTCATGGTCGAGAGTCGCTGCCCCCCCTGTACGCTTGGTGGGATGGGTTGATCAAAGAACTTGTGTAATCCCGGCTTGTAGTCCCAGAGATCAATCTGCGACGGGCCACCGTTAGTATGGATGTAGATCACGCTCTTTGCTTTTGGAGCATGGTGCGGCAGGCCGGCCAGCGGTGGGTGGACGCGTGCCGCAGATGGATCGCTGGCAGCGGCGCTAGCCGATTGAACCAACTCGAATCCCGCTTGCCCCTCCAGCAGGCCCAAAGCGGCAGCACCAAGGCTCACTCCGCTGGTCTTTAGAAACGCTCGTCGTGCGGTGGCCGTGCGAAACAGATCGTGGGCTGAGGGGCTGTTGTGGGCCACGGCTTAGTTCCTTGTGAGGGTTTCGTCCAAATTTAAAATCATATTTGCAACAAGTGTCCAGGCGGCCAATTCGCTAGGTGGAATTTGTTGGGGCGGTTTCGATTCACCATGCGAGATCACCTTTGTGGCCGCCTCTGGATCGGCTCCGTAGCGAGCCACGTGGCCGGCGAGCGACTCGACTGCCACCCTCAGTTCATCCGGCTCAGGACTGCGCGACAAGACGGTACGGTAGAGCCATTCCATCCGCGAGTGATCGTCAGCCCCGCCCTCGATCAGCACTCGAGCCCCGAGCGCTCGTGCGGCCTCAATGTGCTGGGTATCGTTCATCAACTGCAGGGCCTGAAGCGGAGTGTTGCTGCGTTCTCGTCGCGAACAAAATTGCTCCCGACTGGGGGCATCAAAGTTGACCATGAATGGAGGTGGAGCTGTTCGCTTAAGAAAGGTGTAGAGGCTGCGGCGATAAAGATTCTCACCTGAGTCGCGCTTGTAATTTCTGGTATTCGATTCGGCATAACCAATAGGCTCCCAGATGTTATCGGGCTGATACGGTCTGACACCTTTGCCGCCTGCCCGACGCACCAGCAGGCCCGACACCGCCAACACATTGTCGCGAATCTGCTCGGCGTCCAATCGCAGTCGTGGCCCACGCGACAGCAAGCGATTTTCCGGATCACGGGCGAGTTGCTCCGGTGACACCATGCTGGCTCTTTTGAAGGCCCGACTGGTGAGTAGCATCTTGACCATCTGCCGAGTGTTCCAGCCGCTGTCGCGATACTGCACGGCCAGCCAGTCGAGCAGTTCTGGATGGCTGGGAATCTCTCCCTGCGCGCCGAAATCATCACCTGTCTTGACGATTCCAACTCCAAAAAACTGTTGCCAGAGGCGGTTCACTGCTACGCGGCCGGTGAGCGGATGGTCAGGACTGACAAGCCACTGTGCCAAGTTTAATCGCGTGACGGGAACTCCATCGGCACTAGGCAGCGGGGGTAAAAAAGCGGGCGTGGCACGATCAACTTTTTCGCCAGGCTTATCGTAGGCTCCCCGGATCATCACAAAACTCTCCCGCATCGTTGGCAAGTCCTTGTACACAAATGTCTGTCCGGCTGTTTTGTCGATCTCCTCCCTGGCCTGACGTGTGCCTTCTAGCTCGCGCATCGCCGCTGCAAATTGTTCTGGATGCCTGCTCCAAACGTGAGTCAGCCAGTGCCGCCGGACACGGCCAACTTCAGCAAGGTCGGTGGTTTTTGTGGGGCCGGCCTTGACGATGTCTCTGAGTGGATTGGGCACATCATCGAGCTTTTCTTGATTGGTCCGCTCTTTCCACCACGCGGCAAGTGACTGGGTGGGATCGCTGGCCGGATCAGCACTCTCGCTCGACGAAGACTCCGGGCGGGGATTGAGTGTGGCAGGGTCTGTGTAGACGATGCCGTCGACGATTGCTTCGATCTCCTTTTCAATCCCTACAATTCGGGCCGTCATTTCCGCCTGTTTGTGGAGCTGCTCGGCCGTCAGCGCTTTGGCTGTTGGAGCTGTCAGAATCGCATTGCCGTCCATCGCCGGATCGGCAGCCGAATTGAAGAAGGCATAGAGCGAGTAAAATTCCCGTTGCGAAAGCGGATCAAACTTGTGGTCGTGACAGACGGCGCACTGCCCAGTCAGTCCCATGAAGGCCTGCATCATCGTAGCAGTGCGATCCACCGCGTACCGAAAGAGCATTTCCTCGTTGATCGCACCTCCCTCGCTGGTCGTGACATTGCAGCGACTAAAACCTGTTGCCACATGCTGATCTTGTGAAGCATTCGGAATGAGATCGCCTGCCAATTGTTCAATTGTAAACTGATCAAAGGGAATATTTTTCTCAAAAGATTTCACAACCCAGTCGCGATAGGCCCACATCTGCCGCTCGTTATCCAGATGCAATCCGTGCGTGTCAGCGTACCGGGCGGCATCAAGCCAGTGCCGTGCCATCTCCTCAGCATAGTGAGGACTCAGCAGCAGTCTGTCGATCAACTTTTCACAGGCATCTGCGGCTGGATCGGCAAGGAAGGCAGCGACTTCCGCCGGGGTCGGCGGCAGACCCGTGAGCGCAAACGAAATGCGTCGAATGAGCGTAGGTCGATCCGCTTCCGGATTGACCGGCAGACCCTCAGAAGCCAGCCGGGATTCAAGAAAAAGATCGATGGGATTGATTGCGGCTGGGTCACTAACGGCGGGCAGTGCCACGCGGGCGGGCGGCTGAAAGGACCAGTGTTTTTCGTATGGTGCACCAGCCTCAATCCACTCCTTGAGCAAAGACTTTTGCTCGGTCGTCAGCACTTTGTTGGAATCGGGCGGCGGCATGACAAGGTCGGGGTCTGGATCAGCCACCCGCGAGAGCAATTCACTTGCCGCCACATCCCCGGCGACAATGGCCCGGGCACCACTTTTGAGCGTGAGGAACGCTGCTGGAGCCAAATCAAGACGCAATCCTGATTCCTGTTTGCCTAGGCCATGGCAGGAAAAACAATTTTCCGAGAGGATCGGCCGAATGTCGCGATCGAAGCGAATCGCGTGTTTTTCCGGGGATGCCCCTGCAATTTCGGTGCCGAAGTCGGCAAGCAACAGATACCCAATCGCCGTAATGATAATCGCCGTAATGAATAGAGACGGTCTCGCTGAACTGGCTAATCTCATCGGGGGCAAACTCCTTGAAGACTCGCGTTCATTCAGGCTATGAGATCATGGATCACATGCCCGTGGACATCGGTTAAGCGGAAGTTGCGGCCTTGGGCACGGATGGTCAGCGTGGTGTGGTCAATCCCGAGCAGATGTAAAAGTGTGGCGTGGAGGTCGTGGACCGTGACGGGATTTTCTACAACTCCGTAGCCGAGTTCATCGGTAGCACCGTAGGTGATGCCGCCCTTGATACCGCCGCCGGCCAGCCAGATCGAAAATGCTTTCATATGGTGGTCGCGGCCGTTGCCCTGCGCCATCGGTGTACGGCCAAATTCTGTGCCAAAGACAACGAGCGTTTCATCGAGCATGCCTCGCCTTGCGAGATCCTCAATGAGCGCAGCCGCGCCACGATCAACCTCAGATGCCGACCCCTTGATCTGATCCTTGACGCCGCCGTGATGATCCCAGTCGCGGTGGTAGAGCTGTATGAATCGAACGCCTCGTTCGGCTAGCCTGCGGGCTAGCAAGCAGTTGGCGGCAAACGATCCGTCGCCCCCTTTTGTGCCGTACAGATCAAACGTACTCTGCGATTCGTCGGAGAGATCGACCAGATCGGGCACGCTCGACTGCATCTTAAAAGCCAATTCGTACTGCGCCAGCCGGGCTGCAATCTCTGGATCACCGACAAGTTCTCCTCGCAAATTATCGAGCTGGGCCACCGCGTTCACGATATCGCGTTGCCTTGCCAGTGGTGTTCCCGCTGGTGGAGCAACATAGAGCACAGGGTCGCCCTTGGAACGAAACTCCACGCCTTGAAACCGGCTAGGCAGCAAACCGGAATGCCACTGCCGACTGGCAATCGGTTGGCTCTGGCCAAATTTTCCGGTGCTCACCATCACGACAAAGCCCGGTAGATCATGTGCGTCGCTGCCCAGTCCATACCACAACCAACTTCCCGCGGCAGGTCGGCCGGAGATCATCGAACCGGTGTTCATAAACGTGTGGGCTGGGTCGTGGTTGATCGCCTCTGTGTGCATGCTGCGCACGATCGCGATCCGATCGGCTATGCGAGCGGATATCTCTGGGAAAACAGCGCTGATTTCCTGACCACTCTGACCAAACCTTTGGAAGGCGTGCTGGGGCGCAAAACACTTGAGCGACTGGCCTTGCAGCTGCGCGATTTGCTGTCCCTTGGTAAAGCTCTCTGGCATTGGCTGGCCATTGAGTTCGGCCAGCCGGGGCTTGTTGTCAAACGTGTCAAGGTGCGACATGCCACCGGCCATATAAAGCCAGATCACTCGCTTGGCTTTGGGGGGCACATGAAAGGCCTTGATGGCGCCCGGCCAGATAGCTGGGTCCAAAGCTGCGGCAGGTGCTTTTGTCGCTCCGGCAAGTGATCCAAGTGCAATCGCCCCGACACCGCCAGAGGCCCGCGATAAAAATGCTCGCCTCGCGAGGATCGCCGAGAGTTCCATAGATCGACTCCTTCGGTATGATTTCTTTTTACGATTCCCGCAGCGGTTAATTCCGCGAGTAGGTTTCGTGCAGATTGAGGACTGTCCGAGCAGCGCTCGTCCAAGCAGCCAACTCAATTGGATCGACGCCTTGCGGTTGCGGGGAAGCACCAATCGAAATAATTGTTTTGGCCGACTCCACATCTTGAGTGAAGACCCGCCGATGCCGCTCAACAAGATCGGCAAGCACGCTCACTTCGGCATCACTGGGTACGCGGATCAAAGCCCTTCGCAGCATGAAAAGCGCGCGTGCGCGTGCATCGGGCTCTGCTTCAGCAAGCGTCTTTGCAGCCAGAGTGCGGGCCGCTTCGACAAACTCTGGGTCGTTTAGAAGCACCAGCGCCTGCAGTGGTGTATTGGATCGAGCGCGACGAGCCGTGCACTCTTCTCGACTCGGTGCGTCGAAGACAAGCATTGCTGGATGGAGATATTGCCGCTGCCAGTGGACATAGAGACCGCGGCGGTAGAGGTTTGCGCCGCTATCGGCTTTGTAGGTGCGCTTGGGGAAGTTGAGATAGTCCCAGTAGCCCTCCGGCTGGTATGGCTTCACGCTGGGTCCACCAATCGTTCTGGCAAGCAGTCCGCTGGCGGCTAGCGCGGCATCGCGAACCATTTCGGCATCAATGCGATAGCGGGCCTGTCGGGCCATAAGTCGGTTTTCGGGGTCACTTTCTCTAATCGCCGAAGAAGCATTGCTGGAACGCTTATAGGCGTCGCTGGTCATGATCGTGCGCAGCAAGTGCTTGATGTTCCACTGGCCATCGCGCAGTTCACAGGCCAGCCAATCAAGAAGCTCTGGATGGCTGGGAGCCTCGCCCTGCGATCCGTGGTCGTCCAAGCGGCGGGAAAGACCCTGTCCAAAGCAAAGCGCCCAGAGACGATTGGCCAAGACTCGCGGCGTGAGCGAATTTTCTGGGGCGGTGATCCAGTTGGCTAAATCCAGCCGCGTGAGTCGCTCTTGTGCCTGAGTTGCATCGCTCGGAGTCGCAGCAGCAAAAGATGTCAGAAACGCTGGCGTGGCCGGCAACACGACCTCGCCGGAGTCGTCCATCCAGTTGCCCCGGGGCAAAATACGAATAGGCCGTGGGGCACCCGCCACAGTCGTCACCATAGTGAGCTGGGCGTTGATCAGCGACTGATGCTGCTGTTCCAGTTTTGGAAGCAGGTCTTTGACCGCCCGAATAGCTGGCGAGATGCTTCTATAAAACGCGGCGATTTCCTGTTGTTGAGTGGGCGTTTTCTCTGCCGCTCCTTCTAAGGCTGCCTTGACTGATTCGGGAAGCGTTGCTCTTTCCTCTGGGCTAGCCGTCATTGCTGTAATCCATGCTTCACGCTGGGCAACGAGTTCTGGAAAGTCGGCTGTGGCGCGGGCCTTGAGTTCTGTAATCTGCGTTTCAAGATGCTTTTGCTGGCCGGCCTGCTCGGGCGTGGGCACCCGCATCACCTCGCCCCACTTCCCATTGCCTTCTGATCCCGCATAGATGCCTCGCTCCGTCACATCGGCAAAGAAGGCTGAAAATGTATAGAAGTCACGAGTTGTAAAGGGATCAAACTTATGATCGTGGCATTCTGCACAGCCGAGCGTTGAGCCAAGCCATGCGCCGCTGGTGGCCCGCACGCGGTCGCTGGCATATTTGGCAAGGTATTCCTTGTCTTGTCCACCACCTTCTGCACTCATTAGATTGAGACGGTTGTAGGCCGCTGCGATTTTTTGTTCGAGGGTTGCGCTCGGCAAGAGATCGCCTGCTAACTGCTCGCGAGTGAACTGATCAAAGGGCATGTTTGCCGCGAAGGCATTGATTACCCAGTCGCGATAGGGCCACATGGTGATCTCTTGATCGCCGTGATAGCCTACGCTGTCGCCATAGCGAACAAGATCGAGCCACCATGCAGCCAATCGCTCGGCGTGGTGCGGGCTGGCCAACAGGGCATCAATTAATTTTTCATAGGCATCGGGGGCGGTATCGGCAAGAAAAAGATCGACCTCGGCAGGCTCTAGCGGCAGACCTGTGATGTCGATCGCGGCGCGGCGGGCCAATCCAACGCGATCCGCTGCGGGCGATGGATCGACGCCCTCTTGCTTCAGTCGTTCATAAATAAACGCATCAATCGGATGTCGCCCCGACTGCTGTAATAGCGGGACTGCCGGACGCTCTAGCGGAGAGTAAGCCCAGTGGCTTTCGTACGGCGCCCCCTCAGCGATCCACTGCTGAAGCAACTGCTTCTCTTCTGTGGTGAGCAATTTATGAGAATCAGGCGGCGGCATCACAACATCGGGGTCGCTCGAAGAGATACGGGTCAGGAGTTCGCTGGCTGACGGATTACCAGCCACAACTGCCCGCACTCCATCGCGATCAGCAGTCGCCCCCTCGGTCGTGTCGAGACGCAGGTCGGCCTGCCGTTTGCCTGCATCGGGGCCATGGCAGGCAAAACAATTTTCTGACAGCAAGGGCCGGATGTCACGATCAAATCGGATGCTGCCGGCTGGGTCAGCCGCTTGAACCAGATGAGACGCCACCAACACGACTCCGGCGGCCTGAAGCCAGAGGGCTTGACTGCCACCCCGGAGGATTGAGATTGAATCATGCACAAAACGGTTTCCTAACACGTGGCGACCATTCCCGGTTTGGCTCACGAACCCATTCCAAGTCATTGGATCGGTTCTTACCGGTTCTTAAGTATAGATTACCTTAAAACATCGGTCTGACGGCCCACGGGGTGGTTTTTGGGGTGCGGCGTTCGATTCTCCCTGGTGGGCGTGGTGGATATGGGCCTAAAGAAGCCGGAGCATCAGGTGATTAACGCCTTGACGACATGGCCGTACACATCAGTGAGCCGAAAATCGCGGCCTTGAAAACGGCATGTCAGCTTTGTGTGATCAAAGCCGAGTAGGTGGAGAATGGTGGCTTGTAAATCGTGAATGTGTACCTGATCGCGAGCCGCTTTGAATCCCAAGTCGTCGCTTTCACCATAGACGAGTCCCCCTTTGACTCCACCTCCAGCCATCCAAAGTGAATAGCAGTCGGGAAAGTGATCTCGACCCAGCACATTGCCTGCTGCTGTGCGACCCTCGCGGAATGGCGTTCGTCCAAACTCACCGGTGCAGAGGATGAGTGTGTCTTCGAGCAACCCACGCTGCTCCAGATCCTCAATCAATGCCGCCGCAGGCTTATCGAAGGTAGCTGCTTTTTGAGTCAAACCATCGCGAATATCTTCGGACGGATTGGTGCCGTGAAAATCCCAGCCCCAGTCAAAGAGGTGCACAAACCGCACGCCCTGCTCAATGAGTCGGCGGGCGAGCAGGCAATTATGAGCGAGACTCGCTTGGCCAGGCTGCGCGCCGTAGGCGTTGAGCACGCTGGCTGTCTCACGCGAAATGTCCATGACGTCCGGCACGCTTATTTGCATCCGGTAAGCCAGTTCATACTGGGCAATCCGTGTGAGTGTTTCTGGATTCCCGAGTTCTTGCGACTGCAGTTCATTCAGGTCGTTGAGCGCGTCGAGACTCTTGCGACGCATCTGTCGACTCATGCCGGGCGGATCCGACACATACAGCACAGGATCGCCCTTCGAGCGGCACTGCACTCCTTGATAGACGCTCGGTAAGAATCCTGAACCAAAGCTGCTCGTGCCGCCGTTGGGCTGAACTCCGCTGGAAATCAAGGCGACAAATCCCGGCAGGTTTTCATTTTCACTGCCCAATCCATAGGTCACCCAACTGCCCATGCTGGGTCGGCCTGAGCGCGGCGATCCTGTGTAGACCATCAACTCCGCGGGGGCGTGGTTAAATTGATCAGTGAACATGCTTTTGATGAGGCAGAGTTTGTCGGCAACCCGATGGAGATTTGGAATCGCATCCGAAAGTTCCATGCCGCTCTGGCCGCAGTGTTTCCAGGTCCGACGTGTGCCCAGCAGCTTGGGCGTGCCGCTGGTGAAGGCAAATGTCTTGCCGGCAATCGTCTCGGCTGGGCAGGCCTCGCCATCTCGTTTGACAAGCTGTGGTTTGTGGTCGTAAAGATCGAGGTGCGGTGGCGATCCTGTCAGATGAATCACGATCATCCGTTTTGCCTTCGGGGCAAAATGCGGCCGTCGCTCCGACAGCGGATTATTGGCGGCAGAGGGCGATCCATCTGCTGTGGCAGCTTTTAGAAAAGGACTCCCCTCTAGCAATCGCTCAAGTGCCAATCCGCCGATGCCACCAGCCATGCTGCCGAGCAAGTGCCGACGGGTCTCAAGAAATTTATGTTGAACGATTGGATTCATTGGATGACGGGATGTATCAGATCATTAGGGGCACATAAACGCTTCGTCGAGATTCAGGATCACATTGGCAACGACAGTCCACGCCGCCAGATCGGCTATGTCGACGTGAAGATCGCGGGGTACCTCACCAATGGGATCAGTAGCCATTTTCTTTGCCGACTCCATATCGTGCTCGAAAGCTTGGCGGGCTTGGGCCTGCAACACAATGAGTCGCTCCACTTCGGTGAGCAAGGGCTGACGAGCGAGCACAAGTCGAAACCCACGGCGAGCGCACTGCTCAGCAGTCCCAGCACGCAGCCCGTCTGCCGCACTTTCCCGGAGCATCCGCCGAGCCAGTGCCTGAGAGGCTTCGACAAATACCGGATCATTGAGTGTGACAAGCGCCTGCAGCGGAGTGTTGGTGCGGGGACGGCGAACTGTGCAAACTTCGCGATTGGGTGCATCAAATGTGGTCATTGAGGGATAGGGGTTGCTGCGTCGCCATGTGGTGTAAAGGGCGCGACGGTAGCGGTCTTCTCCGCCACTTGTCTTCCAATCGATGCTCCCGCCAAACGCGGCAGTCAGGCCGACTTTTGGCTGCGGCGGGTTGACGCTGGGGCCGCCCTTCTTAAGCGAGAGTAATCCCGATGCAGCCAGCGCCTGATCTCGAATCGTCTCGGCCGAGAGTCGCACGCGAGGGCCGCAGGCCAGAAGCCGGTTCTCCGGATCACGGGCTCGTACATCCGCAGGCGCCTTCGATGACTGTCGGTAGGTGGCGCTTGTGACGATCAGTCGCGTGATGGCTCTCATATCCCAATCGCGTTCGATTAATTCAACAGCCAGCCAGTCGAGTAATTCCGGGTGGCTGGGTAAATCGCCTTGACTGCCAAACTCCTCGCTCGTGGCAACGAGGCCAATCCCAAAGAGTCGTTCCCAGATCCGGTTGACCACTACGCGGGCTGTGAGTGGATTGCGTGGATCGACAAGCCAGCGGGCCAAATCGATTCGATTCATGGGTGCCTCGCTGGCCGCGATTGGCTGTGGAAAAACGCCCGGAACGCCAGGGGCGACTTCCGCTCCGAGGTCTTGATAATTGCCACGGTGCTGGAGTTTTGTGATTCTCCGCCGATCGTGTGGAACTTCCTCTAGAACAGGCACCGTCGTCGTTGGAGCGGGCTTTTCCGCGGTCAGTTGTCGGCGGAGTTCAGCCACGATTGCGCGGGTGGGCTGAAACTCTGGTGGCTCCTGTTGGCCAGACTGCGGCGGCGGAACACATGCTTCAATCGCCATGATCTGGGCTTCGATCGCAGCTCGCTTGTGCGCCTGCGGACCCCACGGCACCGAGACAATCGGCTCCTCGCCCGGCCTATCGGCATCGGACGTATTGTTGAGAATCGCATAGATTCCAAAATAGTCTCGCTGCGAGAGCGGATCGTATTTGTGATCATGACACTGGCAGCAACTGATCGTTGTGCCCATCCACGTACTCATCGTTGTATTCACCCGATCGACAATCGCTGCCGAGCGAAACTCCTCATCGATCGTGCCCCCTTCGCTATTGGTCAGCGTGTTGCGATGGAAAGCTGTTGCGACTTTATCGTCGAGGGTTGCACCGGTGAGTAGATCACCAGCGATCTGTTTGATCGTAAACTCGTCAAACGGCATGTTGGAGTCAAAGGCGTTGACCACCCAGTCTCGCCAGCCCCAGATGGTGCGGAGAGGATCATCGGCATACCCTGCGCTGTCCGCATAGCGGGCCAGATCGAGCCACTGTCGAGCTTGATGTTCGCCGTAGCCGGTGTGTGCAAGCAGTCGATCGACGAGTTTTTCCACAGCGTCGGGAGCTTGATTGGCGACAAAAAGATCAATCTCCTCTGGCGTGAGCGGCAGTCCAATAAGATCGAGCGCCAGCCGGCGAGCCAGCACTGCGCGGGGGGCTTCCGGCTGCGGAACTAGATGCTCTGCTTCTAACCTCGCCTCAATAAACCGATCGATGTCATTCTGGGCCCATGAATTTTTTTGCCCCGACTTGTGCTTGACCATTGGCAGCGGTGGCCGGCGGGGCGATTGATAGGCCCAGTGAGGTTCGTAGATTGCGCCTAGAGCGATCCAGTGAGTGATCGCATCAATTTGTTTTGGTGAGAGTCGATCGCCTGAGTCGGGCGGCGGCATCACAAAATCAGGATCACTGGATGTCATCCGCACAATCATCGCACTCTTGTCTGGATGGCCCGGCACAATTGCAGCGTGGCCATTCAAGTCAGCGGTTGCCCCAGCAAACGTATCGAGCCTGAGGCCATCATCGCCACCGCCTTGTCTGGCGACTGCGTCGGGACCATGGCATCGCAGGCAGCGATTGGAAAGCAGCGACTTGATGTCACGAGTGAATGAGGGGCCGACCGGATCGGCAGCCGAGGCGGGCTCCAAGACGAACGTCATCGCCATGTTCAACAGCCATGCGAGCATAAATGGCATCGCGAGCGTTACGGCAGATGCCGTTGCCTTTGGCCTATCGCAACCCGTAAAAAATCTCTGCAGCATGAATCAATCCCTGCCACTGACAGCCGGATGAAGCGAGGTTAAAAAATTCCGCTGTGTCCGAGAGACTGAGACTTAGCCCCGAGTTAAACTCGAGGAATCTCAAAATCCTTACGTGGTGAGCGGGCAGCAAAAGTTGCTGCTTGGTCGTCGCCGATGATTTTTTCAGCCGCGGGATCCCACTTGATGGTGCGGCCGAGTCGAGCGGCAATAGAAGTCAGATGGCAGGTATTCATCGCCATGATATGGCTGAATACATCCGACACCGGCAGCCCACCCTCACGGATGCAACGATAGAAGTTTTGCTTATGGCCTTCATAGGGTTTGCCCTTGTAGAGAGCGATAACATCGGCATCAGTGAATTGATCCTTGTCCCAGTTTTCCTCGATGGGCTTCCCATTGATGCCCCCACGATTGACAAACAGGCGGCCTTTTGTGCCCTCAAAAAGAATGCCGTTATCGCTGCGACTATCAACAATCATTTCCACACCGCTGGCAAACTTGCACTTCACAGCAAAGTCCTGCGAAGTGTTGTAGCAATCGTTTACCGTCGGATAGCCATCCTTGAAGGGTACCGGGTGCTTGGCGTCGCTGCCGTCGATTTCGATGGGACCCTTACCCTTTGTGTCTTCGCGGAGAGCCCACTGGGCAATATCGACATGGTGTGCACCCCAGTCGGTAAACTTGCCGCCTGAATATTCATACCACCAGCGAAACTCGCCGTGACAGCGATTCGTTCGGTAGTCAACTTTCGGTGCTTGTCCCAGCCACATATCCCAGTTGAATTCGGCCGGGGGTGCGGCCACAGGGAATGGGCCGCCTGTTGGACTGCCGTTGATGCCAACGGTAACTTTCTGAATGTCGCCTAGCAATCCTTTGTGAACCATATTCACAGCGCGGAGAAAGCCATCTTTCTCGCTCCGCTGTTGGGTGCCGATAAAAAACTGAAGTTTGGGAAACTTCTCGGCGGCTACTCGGGCAAGTTGATTTTCTTCTAGCGTCAGCGACAGCGGTTTTTGGCAAAAGACATGCTTGCCAGCCTGTAGGGCCTCGATAGCAATTTTTACATGCCAAGGATCGGTGGTGACAATACTCACCACATCGATGTCAGGCCGCTCGAGCACCTTGGAATAGTCGCCATAGGCGTCGGCCTTTCCTTTGCCAATACCGCCATCATTTTTCGCCCTGTCGGCATGGCGGCTATCGACATCACAAACTGCCAGAATGTCACCAAACTGGGCGTGCTGTTGGGCATCCCATGTGCCCATTCCACCGACGCCGATGCAGCCGATCCGCGGGCGATCGTTGGCCGAATGATTGGCAAATGCCCGAGATTCCCAAGCAAAATATGGGACAAAACCGCTGGCTGTTACAGCGGCCGAAGTTCCCAAGAAACTGCGGCGTGTCGTGCGGCCGTTGCGTACAATTCGAGCCATAGTCTCTCGTCTCCAAAAAGGGTGGCATCCACCGATAGAGTGTGAAAGTGTACCTTTGCCTAGAAGATCGTGCCACCGCTTGAGGGGTCTGGCGCCGTCCCGCCACCGGTTGCTTTAGACCCGAGGAATCTCAAAACCTTCGCGCGGCTTGCGGGCAAAAAAGCCTGCTGCTTGTTCGTCGCCGACGATCTTTTCAGCAACAGGATCCCACTTGATGGTGCGGCCTAATCTCGCGGCAATGGCCGCAAGATGGCAGGTATTCATCGCCACGACATGGCTGAATACATCCGATACCGGCAACCCACCCTCACGGATGCAGCGGTAGAAATTGTGCTTGTGGCCCTCAAAAGGCTTTCCCTTATAGAGCGTTACAACATCGGCATCCGTGAATTCATCCTTGTCCCAGTTTTCCTCGATGGGAGTGCCGCTGCACTTTTGCCGGTTGACAAACAGGCGGCCTTTTGTGCCCTCAAAAAGAATGCCGTTGGGGCTGCGACTATCAACAATCATTTCCACACCGCTGGCAAACTTGCACTTCACAGCAAAGTCCTGCGAAGTGTTGTAGCAATCGTCTACCGTCGGATAGCCATCCTTGAAGGGCACCGGGTGCTTGGCGTCGCTGCCGTCGATTTCAATAGGTCCCTTGCCCTTTGTGTCTTCGCGGAGAGCCCATTGGGCAATATCGACATGGTGTGCACCCCAGTCGGTAAACTTCCCCCCAGAATATTCATACCACCAGCGAAACTCGTAGTGACACCGCTTCTCGCGGTAGTCGACCTTGGGTGCCTGACCTAGCCACAGATCCCAGTTGAGTTCAGCAGGTGGAGTGGCGACTTGAAATGGGCCACCGGTCGGACTGCCATTGATGCCAACGGTGACTTTCTGAATGTCACCAAGAAATCCCTTGTGAACCATATTGACCGCGCGGAGAAACTGATCCTTCTGGCTGCGCTGCTGGGTGCCGATAAAAAACTGAAGTTTAGGAAACTTCTCGGCGGCTGCACGGGCAAGTTGATTTTCTTCCAGCGTCAGCGACAGCGGCTTTTGACAGAAGACGTGCTTGCCAGCCTGCAGGGCCTCGATGGCGATTTTCACATGCCAGGGATCGGAGGTAACAACGCTCACTACATCGATGTCGGACCGCTCCAGTATCTTCGAATAATCGCCGTAGGCGTCGGCTTTCCCCTTGCCAATTTTATCGCTCGTCCTCGCGCTCTCAGCCCGCCGGGTATCAACATCACAGACGGCCAGAATGTCACCAAACTGTGCGTGCTGTTGGGCATCGCCTGAGCCCATCGAGCCGACGCCGATGCAGCCGATCCGCGGGCGATCGTTGGCCGACTGATTGGCAAAGGCCCGAGACTCCCAAGCGAAATAAGGGACAACGCTACTGGCTGCCACGGCGGCCGTGCCGACGGCGGAAGTTCCCAAGAAACCGCGGCGAGTCGTGCGACCTGTGCTGACAATTCGAGACATTGTTAATCAATCTCCAAAAAGGGTGTCAAAAGGTGCTAGGGCAGGATTTTTGCCACGGCTGTCGGCAACGCTCTTGCGAGAGCCGAAAGTATACACCGGCTTGTCTGAGCGTGCGCGGCCCAAGGAGTCATTTAGCTGCCTTTTCCCAAGGCGAGGGCTGCGTGCAAGATTTCGACTGGATGCAGAGCGATGCGGCTGGTGCCATCTAGAATCTGATGCCGGCAACTGGTGCCCGCAGCAGCAATCAGCGTTTCGCTCGGAGCCGACCGCACGGCTGGAAAAAGCACCAGTTCGCCAATTTGCATCGAAAGCTCGAAGTGCTCGCGTTCGTAGCCAAACGATCCAGCCATTCCACAGCAACCGCTGGGAATAACCTCCACGCTAGAGCCGCGAGGCAGCGAGAGGATTGTCACTATCGAATTCATTGAGGCGAGCGCTTTGTGATGGCAGTGACCGTGAAGCTTGATGCGCTGTGGAGTGGACGTAAAACTCTCCGAAGTGATTTTTCCGTGTGCGACCTCGCGGGCTAAAAACTCTTCGATCGTAAATGTTTGTTTGGCCAAACGTTTGGCGGAGGCCGCCAGCGACACAGGTACGAGATCGGGGTACTCATCACGAAAACTCAGAATTGCCGAGGGCTCAATGCCCAATAGCGGTGACTCATCGCTGACAACGTCAGCCAGCAGTTGAACATTCCTGGCTGCCAGATCGCGAGCCTCTCGGAGGAGTCCTTTGGAAATGTGAGCTCGGCCGCTTTCCACATGCTCTGGAATCACGACTTCGTACCCAAGGGCCTCCAGCAATTCGAAGGCCTTGATTCCGATTGTGGCATCGAGCGTGTTGGTAAACTCATCGCAAAAGAAATAGACGCGTCCGTTTGTCGTGGCTCGAGTGATTGTTGTAGCAGTCAACTTGTTTCGTCTGTGTACCCACGCCATCAGCGTGGTCGAGTGCAGGTGCGGCAGCGATCGCTTTGAGGCAAAGCCGATCAATCGCTTGAGCGGTTTAGAAATCCAAGGCGACGAAACACTCGCGTTGTAGAGCCACGGTGCCAGCGATGCCCAGCGCATGGCTAAAGCAAAGTTGGCAATGATTCGAGACCGCAGCGGCACTCCGTGTGCATCGTGCCAGTGTTGCTCCCACTCCGATTTAAGCCTTGCCATGTCGACATTCGACGGGCATTCCGCCTTGCAGCCTTTGCAGGAAAGGCATAGATCCATCACGGCGGCTAGTTCGGGACTGTCCCAGGGGTTGGCCTTGCCTCGAGGCGAAGCCAGTGCCTGACGCAGGACATTGGCCCGCGCACGGGTTGTGTGCTGTTCGTCCCTCGTGGCCATATAGCTCGGGCACATCGTGCCGCCGATCAGGTGCGACGAGCGGCACTGGCCGACGCCGGTGCATTTCTCGGCAGCTCGCAACACCCCCCCCGTGTCGGCAAACCGGAAAAATGTTTCATGCAGGGAGGACGTTTCAAGCGGATCACGAGCAGGCGATTGATCCTCTGCGGAGTTTCCCAGATCGTTGGGCAGGATACGCAGAAATGTGTCCATTGGCGGCGTATCAATAATCTTACCGGGGTTTAAAATTCCCTGGGGATCGAATTGTCGTTTGACTTTTGTGAGTAATGAAAAACATTCGTCACCCATCATCGTGCGAATAAATTCACCTCGGAGCCGACCGTCTCCATGCTCACCACTCAAGCTCCCCCGATATTTTTTGACCAGTGCCACCACATCGGTGGCAACATCGCGAAACATTTTTAAGCCCGCCGGCGAACGCAGTTCAAAGAGGGGTCGAAGGTGAAGCTCACCGGCACCGGCATGGGCGTAGTGGATGCAGTCGACGCCATATTTGTCGGCGAGCAAGCGGTCAAAGTCGGCAATGTAGGCCGGCAGATCGGCAACGGCTACCGCCGTGTCTTCAACGATCTCACGGGGCTTGGCGTCACCGGGAAGATTGTTGACGAGCCCTTGACCCGCCCGGCGCAACTCCCACACCTTATGGCTTTCTTTGCCGTCCAGCCGAGGATAGGCATAACCCAATCCAGCAGCCCGCAGATCGGCCTCAATCGTATCGAGTGATTTTTCCAACACGACTGTCTCTGTGTGACGAACTTCAACGACTAGTACCGCAGCGGGATCGTCGACGACAAACTCACGATTTTTGGCCTGTTCTCGATTTTCCTTGGTGCAGTCGAGAATCTTTTTATCGATTAATTCGCAAGCCGTCAGTTGGGCCGGGGCAAGCCGCTGCTGCATCACGACAAGCGTGGCCCGCAGTGCCTCGTCAACCGAGCGGCAGTGCAGGCACAGCAGCATGCCCGGCGGCGGTAGCGGAATCAGGTTGAGTTCAAACTCGACACCAAAGAAAAGAGTGCCTTCGGAACCGGCTAACACTTTGCAAAAGTTAAAAGGCTTCTCACTCTGCGGATCAAAGCAGTCAGCATCCATCAGTGCATCGAGTGCGTAGCCTGTGTTGCGGCGGGTCACCTCAGGACGCGGAAATGCATCTCGAATCATGTGCCGCGTGGCGAGGGGAGACAGTAGGTCGCGAAGGCAGCGGTAGATGCTCGTTTCGAGTGTGTCTGGGCCAGCGCATTTGGCTGCAAACTCTGGGGCGGAGAGTGGGCCGAATTCCACCTCGGAGCCATCGGCTAAAAAGCCGCGGGTGCTCAGCAGGTGGTCTCGGGTCGATCCATACGCGATCGAGTTGGAGCCACAGGAATTGTTGCCCACCATGCCACCAATCATTGCCCACGCAGCGGTCGAAGTTTCCGGCGCAAAGAAAAGACCGTGCGTCGACAGCAATTGATTGAGTGTGTTGCGGATAACGCCTGGCTGCACGCGAACCGTTTTTCGCTCGATGTCGACCGAAAGAATCTGATTGAGATACCGGCCAGTATCGACGACAATCCCGCTCCCCACGACTTGTCCGGCCAGCGATGTTCCCGCCGTGCGAGGAATCAGACCGATCCGATGAGTCGCTGCAAATAGGATAATCTCTCGCACGTCGTTTTCCGACCGAGGCAGTGCGACAGCGAGTGGTTTCTCCTGATATTCCGACGCGTCTGTCGAATAAATGGCCCGTGAAAGATCATCGACTCGCAGTTCGCCCGCGATTTTCGCGGCCAATTCTGCCAACTCGATGGCTAGCCGGTTGGGAACACACATGGCAGTCGCAGCAGACTGTCGGGCAAGCGTCACGCCAGATTCCTATTCGTTACGAACCAAAATACACACCTCAGTATACACGCTGTCGCTCCGCACTCCGTTCCATTCATGCGTGGCAATCCAGTTCTAAAAAAGCCCGTTCTTCTAGAGATCCGTCGCCGCGGTCAGGAAATTTTAATCGATCAGATTCGGGGCCGGCTTAGGGGGTAACTGCGGGCCTGGTGGCTTTGGCGGCTCTGGGGGGGGTTTGGGTCCAATGGCGTATTTGCCCAAGCCGATTCGTTGTTCGTCAGGACTCCCCACTGGCTCCCACCCCGCGGCAAAGCCACGGCCCCCGACAAACTCACGCACTTGAAGATAGGCCGTAAATCCATCGGGCCAAACGAAGAACCGTAGGAAATATTCGGAGGGCTTTACCCGCCGCAGTGCTCGGGCTAATTCACCGCTGGCTTTGATCGTGTTTTCGGCCGTCTCACCTGAGCCCGGCAGACGCTTGAGAACGATCTCTGGCCGATTGCCCGGAATCATAATTGTGAGTTCAAAGCCGCTCGACTTTATCGGACTTTCGTTAAATGTTTTTGTAAAGAGCTTGCCGTCGCTGAGCCAATCGTCTCCATCGGGATCAAGTTTTTTTTGTCGAACAACAGAGGCTGCTCTTTTTTGTGCCTCTGCCTGGAGTCCCGGAATATCGACCAGCCAAATGCGGCCTTCGCGACACAGCACGCGCGCCTCCTTGGCTCCCGTGGGAGCCGGCCGTGGATCGGGAAGCCGCACCTCCGTGGCTGGCAGTTTAATTGGCAGCGGCATCTTTGTCAGTTCCACCGCCAGAGCAGCGCGACGATCATCGGCTTGCTTTCGCTCCGCTTCGAGTTTTACTTTCTCGACTCTAGCAGCTTCGCTTGCACGCTTGGTTACCGCGGAGTCATCTAAATGCTTCTGCTCCAGTTCGATGGCTCTTGCCGTAGCGAGCCGTGCGACCTCTAAAGCCACGGCCGCTCTTGCTTCCAGACGGGCAATTTCCTGTCCGGCATCTTGTCGAGGGGCTGCCTGCGCCTGCTTGAGTGCCGCTGCCGCCTTGGCAGCTTTCTCTTGTGACTGACGAGATTGGGCCTCGCTACGTTCAATCTCGACCGGATCGATCTTCTGCACCGATTCTGCAATCCGGCTTGCCGCTTCTTGGCTTGCGAGCTGTACGGTCACCAAGACAATGACAAGAATTCCCACGACGTTTGTCAGCGTGTCCAGTAGCGAATCTAGATTGCCACCAATAGCCCGTTTTTTGCGACGCCGTCTTTTCATTGATCCGATCCTGAGCGACAGAATCCTTGAACATCGTTTAGCGAGCGTTCGAAAGATCGAGACTGCCGTCGCCGGGAAGTGGCACGCGGCCACTTCTTACGCCAGCCTCCTCGGCGGCTCTCTGTCCAGCAGCCAGCGCACCGAGGCCATCTCCTCGAACTAAAAACGTCACAATCGCCTCTTTGTCAGCCTTCACTTTTTCAAACAAGGCTTTTAATCGTGGATCGGTTGTGGCCTTGTCTGCAGGCAACTCCCAAGACTTTGTGCCCTCATAAACGATCAAGTTCCCACGGGAAGCCTCAACAAAAAGGCTACGTTTGGGCCCGCCTCCAGTGCCGGGCGGGAGCACCACAATCGATTTCTCTAACGGTTTTTTACGCTCGGCAATCTGGACTGCCAACAGTGAGGCCTCTGCGTCGCTTTTCTTTCTCGCGTCCTTGAGCCGCAAATTGTCAGTCGCCAATTGTTGATCCGTCGCAGCAATCGCAGAGGGTTTTATAAGGAGGGCCGCCTGCTGTTGGCGAGATTGGGCGGAGGCCACTTGTTTCTCAGCATCTAAAACCTTTTGGCCGGCCGCAGCGATTCGCTGGCTTCCCACCTCGGCCTGAGTGAGGAGCTGCAAAAGTTGTTTTTGAAGCTGCTCGAATCGCTCAATGTTCTGCTGCGTTTGTTCGCGAAGATCATCGATTTTGGCGGCCTCAGCAATCGGCTTGGTATCCATCTGATCGAGCACGACGGCTGTGATAATCAGGATCAGATTTCCAATCACACAGGCCAGAATGTCAAGAAACGGAAAGAGCGACACCTCGTGCTTGCGGGCCTGTCTTCTGCGTGACATGAGCTAGTAACGACGGCTGTCGCTTCCGTTGTGGCCTCCAATAAATCGCTTCCACCACGGCCTTGTCCGTGTCTCTATCACGATGCGTTCTTCTCCGAGTCGTTCGAGCACGTCTGAAAGGCCAGACAGTGCCCGCTCCAGTGATGTTGCGTATGTTTGCACACCGCTGGCTGCGTTTGCCATCACCTCACTTGCCCGCTGCCGAGTTTCGGCTGACTCTATCGCCATCTGCGCGAGGTCGTTTCTCGCTGAATGTACGAGCGTATCAATCTCCCCGATTCGACCAGCCTGTCGCGAATGTTCAGCGATTAGTTTTTCATTGACCTCGTTCCAACCTTCTCGCACCTGTCCGGCAATTTCTAAGCCAATTGTGCCGAGTCGCCGGCTCCATGCGTTGAGCATTGTTTCTGTCTGAGCTAGCCGTTCAGCCTGCCGACCGTGCTCTGCAATCAGGCGTGCATCGACATCACTCCAGCCCTGCTGGATGCGAGTCACCATTTCTGTGCCGAGCACCTTCAGCGATTCGCCCCAACTGGAAAGCTCCGCGCGATGGGCCGCAAGAGCCGTTTCAATCACGCGCTGCACCTCACTGCGATTGCCACCGATCCCTCGCTCGGCCCCGCCGGCACGACCATCGTCGAGCCTGCGGAGAAGGTTTTCATTGGTGTATTCGTCTACCTGCCCAAGCAGATCGCCTTCATTTTTTTGTAGAGCGCTCACTGGAAACGTCAGAATCATCGCCATGGATAGCGCGACGAGCGTCGTATCAAAAGCGGTGGCCAAACCGCCAGTGATGCCCCGGAGAGCATTTTTCATCACGCTGATATCGCTCGATCCGTCGAGCGTGCCTGTAAAACTACCGACCGCCGCGCTGACACCAATCACCGTGCCGAGAAAACCGAGGATTGGGATCGCCCAGATAAAGACATGGAACATCGTGTAGCTGGAATCCACGCTGCCAGCATCGATGTCGCTCTGACTGGAGAGCATGGTGGCCGTGTCGGGCGCACTTTTTCGGACGCGGAAGTGTTCGAGGCCGCGCAGGCATCGCGTCACAAGAAAGCTTCCGACTGCATCGGGTGGCAGACCACGGATGTGAGACACAAAGCGATCAAGATTTTCAAGCGTGATCGAATCGCCATACTCCATCGGCAACACATCGTAGAGAAGGCCACGCTTTTGCCGGCGGATCTTCAGCCACTTTTCTACGAGCATGCCGATTGCCCAGAAGAAGAGAAAGAGTTCCGCGACTGGCACCCACCCGCCCTGCGCCATGGTGGATGTGCCGATGAACAGTCGACCGAGGTAGGTCTGCTTGCCGTCGCTCCAAGCAATCGGCCAGAGCAACGCATAGAAGGCGGCCGTGCCAAGGACTCCAACAAGGAGATGCTTGAGCACACCGACATCGGTGTCGGCTGTGACAGAGAAGGCGCTTGAAGATACAGGAGTGCGAGGGGCCTTGCCGACGAATCCTTGAGCTCCCGGGACCGGCACAGCGGCCTCTCTTTTCCTCGCCCTGCTTTCCGGATTGCTGCTGGAAACAACCGACGGGAGAGTCGTCTCAGCAGTTTCGGGTCGTTGGACGGTAATCGCGTGGCGGCAGTAAGGACAGCGGGCCGACCGACCGACGAGTTCGTCACGCACTTTGAGCGACTTGGAGCAACTCGGGCAAAGGATCGTAAAAAACATCGGAATTGTGGCAGCCGGCGGCCTCAGAGACCCCAGCAGCCTCTTTTGTCCCAAAAGAGAGTGATCGAGAAGGAGACAAGAGTTATAGTGGTAGAGTCTCGTTTGAGCGAGTGTCGACAGGCTGGCTGCAAATCCGCTTTGATCAATCAAGCAGCCCTTATTCGGAAACGCGCTATGTTTGGAGCACTGACGAGGTTTGCGGAGGCCTTAGGGCTTGCATTCAGACTGCGTCAAAAGCAGCCACGTTTGTGGCGAGGGAGCAAAGCAGCGGCGCTTGCCGTTAACCTTCTGTCTGTGAGCCTTCTGTTAGTGGCTCGTGTTGCGACGGCGACTCCTACACCGGAGGGAATTGCCTTCTTTGAGTCGAAGATTCGACCAGTGCTCGTCGAGCACTGCTATCAGTGTCACTCAGCCGCAGCCTTTCGGGACGGCAAACTCAAAGCTGAACTCTTTGTCGATTCGCGGGCCGGTATGGAAAAGGGGGGCGAGAGCGGATCGGCCATTGTGCCGGGAAAAAAAGCCGAAAGCCTGCTTTTGTCTGCCATCGAGTATGACCGCTTTGAGATGCCGCCAGACGGCAAACTGCCAGACAGCGTCATTGCCGACTTTCGCAGTTGGATCGAAATGAATGCGCCCGATCCTCGTGATGAACCGCTTGCAGAAAGCAGACAGCGGGCGATCGATGTTGAGGCTGGCCGGCAGCACTGGTCGTATCGCCGCCTCGGATCAACTCCCCTGCCAAATGTGAAAAAGAGCGATTGGTGCTCAGGCGATATTGATCGCTTCGTGCTGGCCACACTGGAAAATGCAGGAATCGAACCGAACGGCCCGGCCCCTCGAGAAACGCTTGCCCGTCGCGTTTTTTTAGATCTCACCGGTCTGCCGCCATCTCCCGGTGAACTGCAACTCTTTCTCAGTGATACTGCCCCCGATGCCTACGAGAAACTCGTCGATCGCCTGCTAGCGAGCCTCCGCTATGGCGAACGGTGGGCAAGGCACTGGCTCGATGCGGTGCGCTTTGCCGAGAGCGGTGGATACGAATTCGACAACAATCGTCTAGGGGCCCATCACTACCGCGACTTTGTCATCAAAGCCATCAATGACAACATGCCGTACGACGAATTTTTGCGACTGCAGGTGGCCGGCGATGTGCTGCGACCGGGCGACTATGCCGCCGTCAGTGCCAGCGGTTTTTTTGTGGCGGGCCCCTATCCGGGACAACTTACGGTCAAAACGACTGAGCCGATTCGTTACGACCAACTAGACGACATGATTGCGTCCCTGGGATCAAGCATGCTCGGGATGACGATTGGCTGTGCAAGGTGCCACGACCACAAGTATGACGCCATCACGCATCGTGACTATTACGCCATGATCGCCTGCCTACAAAATACTGTGCACACGACGGTGAAGGTCGACCCCAATCCCATCGCCACGAACCTCTTGAGAGCGGAGTGGGAAGCCAAGCGAATGGCTGTGCTTTCAGCACTCAACGCAGGACCAACGGAAGAATTACACCAGACACTCAAGGCCATTGATGCCAAGGAGCCGAAGCCTGCGCTCGTTGAAATCTATTCTACCGGGGGCGGGGGCGGTGACGTATTTGTGCTGGCACGAGGGGATGTCAGTCGCAAGCAGGAGAAGGCGCAGGCTGGGTTTGTCCGGGCCGCTCTCACGGCCGACGCAGTCGAAGCAGAGTTGATGACAGGTGCTGATGGCAGCCCAGTGCCACATCCACGCGTGGCTTTGGCGAGATTTTTAACCGACACCGAGAGCGGCGCTGGTCCACTGTCGGCTCGAGTGGCTGTGAATCGTCTCTGGCATCATCATTTTGGCCGCGGCATAGTTGCCACTCCAAATGACTTGGGCACCCAAGGGGAGAAGCCAACACACCCGGAATTACTCGAATGGCTCGCCGGAAAACTCGTCGAGAGCCACTGGCAACTCAAGAGCATCCATAAGCTGATTGTGATGAGTGCTACGTACAGGCAATCGGGGGTTGTGAATACCGCGAGTCGGATCAAAGACCCAGACAATCTTCTCCTCTGGCACCGGCAGCCGGTGCGTCTGGAGGGGGAAGTGATCCGTGACTCACTGCTCTCGCTGGCAGGCACGCTCGACACAACGATGTATGGACAAGGCACGCTCGACGCGGCCAGTAAACGACGCAGTGTGTATCTGACTGTCAAGCGCAGTGAACCGGTGGCGTTTTTGCAGGAATTTGACCAACCGGAGCCGATTCAGTCGATCGGCGCTCGCGGCGCGGCAACCGTGCCGACGCAAGCCCTCGTTATGATGAATTCGCCGTTAGTGCGACTGGCGGCCGAGGGGCTTGCCAAACGCGCTCGCGAGGCGATTGGAGGGTCCGGATCGCCCGCAATCGCTTATGCGTTGAGCGCGGCGGTTTCAAGGGTTCCCCGACCCGAAGAACTCGAAAAACTCTCTGCTTTACTTTCGACTCGCGAGCAGGAGGCAGGGAACGATCAGGGGCATCGCGAGCGAGCGCTCATTGACATCTGCCAACTGATCCTCTGCTTAAACGAATTTATTTACATCGATTGATCGAGCTTACCGAAGAGTCCACGTACCGCTTTGAGACGCTGACCATGCAGATCCCCCTATCCCACCTCGATGAATTGCTTCTCCTGGCGAGACGACGCTTTTTGCGTGAGTCCGGCTTAGGCTTTGGATCGCTTGCGCTCGCTGCGCTTCTGGGACGAGAAACCCTCGCTGACACGAGCACCAACCCTGCTGCCATATCGCTACCGCACCATGCACCGAAAGCAAAACGCGTGATTTGGCTGTTTATGACCGGCGCGCCATCGCAGGTTGACACATGGGACTACAAGCCGGAGTTGCAGGCTCGTCACGGCCAACCACTGCCAGATGCCGATAAAAAAATTGGGTTTTTTGAGACGACTGGCACATGCCTGGCAAGCCCCTTCAAGTGGGCACAGTACGGCCAGTCAGGAACGTGGGCCAGCGATCTTTTCCCACATCTCTCGCAGCATGTCGATTCCATGACGTTCATTCATTCGTGCCACATGAAGGCCAACAATCACGCTCCCGCTTCGATGGAATTGATGTGTGGACTCAACAGGCCTGGAATGCCGAGCATGGGGGCCTGGCTCGACTATGGCTTGGGCACAATGAACGAGAACCTGCCCAGTTTTGTTGTCATGCACGAAAAAAAGCCGCGGGGAGACGATCAGATATGGTCAGCTGGATTTCTGCCCAAGAGCCACCAAGCTCTGGCGATCGATGCTCGCCGCAAGGAGACGATCGACAATCTCGTGCGTCGCAGTGGCCAGACTGCCGACGCGCAGCGGGCCGAACTCGACCTGCTCCACACGCTCAATACCGAGCACGCTCTCAGTCGGCCGACGCAACCCGATCTTCCGGCCCGACTCGCCAGTTTTGAATTGGCCTACCGCATGCAGTCGGCGGCACCCGAGGCCACAAATCTTTCACAAGAGTCGAACATCATTCACGAACTGTACGGCACGCAGGACGCGAAGTGCCAGGTCTTCGCTCGGCAGTGTCTCACGGCGAGGCGGTTGCTGGAGCGCGGCGTGCGTTTCATTCAAATCTTTGCTGGCCGCGGGGCGGGTGGGGACGGCAGCGTGGACGATGTGCCGTGGGATGGCCACAACAACATCGAAACCAACCACCGCGAGTGCGGCCTCGCCACAGACCGTCCGGCAGCGGCACTCCTGTCTGATCTTAAATCTCGCGGTATGCTGGATGACACACTGGTGATTTGGGGGGGAGAGTTTGGCCGCACGAGTGATTCCCAAGGCAGCGTCGGCCGCGATCATAATCCCAGCGGTTTTACGATTTGGATGGCTGGCGGCGGGGTCAAGGGAGGCTATCACTACGGTGCAACCGATCCCTTCGGATACAAGGCCGTGGAAAAGAAAGTGCATGTCAACGACCTCCACGCGACGCTTTTGCATTTGTTGGGGATTGACCATGAATCGCTGACCTACCGGCATAACGGCCGCAACTTTCGGCTCACCGATGTTGGCGGCAGTGTGATTCACGACATCATTGCGTAGCTCCCTTAGAGAGAACACTTGGGAACAAACACGATGCCACTGTTTCTTCGTCTTTCGATCATGGTTGTGCTCATGATCGTTTTGGGAGGACTGCCGTCCAGCCCGACCTCTGCGGTTGAATTTACAAAGCTTCGCCTCACAGACGCCTTTCATGCCGAAGGCGCTGGCCTTGGCGACATTGATCGCGATGGCCACGGAGACGCGGTCTATGGCCCCTACTGGTATGCTGGGCCCGAGTATCAAACGCGGCACGAGATTTATCCACCACAGGATTTTTCTCCGGAGAACTACTCCAATAATTTCATCACGTTGATTGATGACATCAATCACGATGAGTGGCTTGACGTGATCGTCAATGTGTGGCCCGGTAAGGAAGTTGTCTGGTGGAAAAACCCTGGCAAAAACGCTGGCCCCTGGCAGCGACATCTCGCTCACCCAAACGTCGACAACGAATCCCCTCAGTTGGTTGATATTGATGGGGACGGCAAACGGGAGCTCCTCTTTCACACAGGGGGCGTGCTAGGCTTTGCGGGACCAGTCGATCCTGCCGGCATAGATCGCTGGCTCTTTCACCCATGCAGTGAAAACGGTAATTGGCAGCAATACCAGCACGGACTCGGTAGCGGCGATATCAATGGAGACGGAAGGATTGATCTGCTGATGATAGAGGGCTGGTGGGAGCAGCCGGAAAAATTACTGGCCACGCGGTGGAAAAAGCATGCGTTTCAATTTGGCAAGGAAGGCTGCCAGATGCATGTTTATGATGTCGACGGCGACGGTGACGGTGACGTGATCTCGAGCCTTGCTGCCCACGGCTACGGGCTATCGTGGTTTGAACACGTCCAGAAGAATGACGCGATCGACTTTGTCGAACATCCCATCTTACCAGCAGCGGCCAATGAGAGCCTTGACGGGGTGCAGTTTTCCCAGCCTCACTCACTGGAGGTCGTCGATGTGAATGGGGACGGCCTCAAAGACATTGTCACTGGCAAACGCCACTTTGCCCACGGTGCCAGGGGGGATGTCGATGCGACGGGACCGGCGGTGCTCTACTGGTTTGAACTCGGTCGTACGCCGGGCACCCCTACCGTGCGCTACACGCCACATATGATTGACGACGACTCAGGCATTGGCACTCAATTTTCCACAGGTGATCTCAACGGTGACGGCCGAATCGATATCGTGACAGGCAACAAAAAAGGTGGCTTTGTCTTCCTCAACAAACCGTGACAGCCACCGCACACGCCAGCAATCGCTACTGCCCAGTGGCTTGAATAGTCGGCCACTGTTTGAGGAATGTTTCAGCCATGATCGCGTGGCCTGTGCCATTGGGATGGATGGCATCGCCGCCGTGAGTCTCTTTGATTCTGGCCAGCATCGGCGTGCGAATGTCGACGACATACACGCCGTCCTGGCCCGCCAGCGTGAGTAACCATTGAGAATAGCGGGCGAGCACTTGGTCGTAGTAGGGATAGGCAGTGCGGTAACCAAATTTGTTTACATCTTTCTCGGCCTCTTTTTCAGCTTCGGCATTGTCATGTGCCAGAAATGCCTCCCGACCAGCAGCATCTAGGTCCACTGGCAAGGGCGGGCCTGCGGAAGCAAAGGGTGGCGGTGTGAGCAAAATCAAACGAGCGCCAGCCCCACGGACTTTCCGGATCAGGTTTTCAACGCCCTCTCGATAGGCTTTAAAACGAGCCTCGCTGAACGGATGGTAGATACCATCGTTGATGCCGTAGCAGGCGATGACCCAGTTCGGTTTTTCTTCGAGCACCTTGCCCAACCAGTTGTGCGCACAGGGCCGGCGACCGGGATGGTAGGCCTCGCTCAGGCCCGAGAGGGTTTCGCTCATGTGCCCAAAATTATGAATCTGCGGCGGATTCGTCGGGCTCTGCTTGATCAACGCATCCTTTATGATTCTCACATAGCCGCCCGCTTTGGTGATGCTGTCCCCAAGGAAAAAAATCATCTGGGGTGCGGGGGTCGGCGGGATGGCTGCTGGTTCATCGGCTCGTGAAAAGCCAGTACAAGCGAGCAAAAGTGCCATGAAGAGTGGGAAAGATTTCATCTGTGTTTCTGCTGGAGCGGGGTTGTGGTGGTTATGAAGGATCGCGGACTGCGACTCCCTTTCTCTATAAAGTGCGAGAATAGGCGGTCTCATCGAGGCTCGCAAGGTATCGCGACTCAAGATCACCGATACAAACGCCTGCGAGACCCACTTCTTGCGGCTCTTCGTCGAGATTCGTACAACTTTCACCTGTTCTTTACGATTGTCCGTTTTTCGTGACTGGGGTTTTTTATGGCCACTGCCTCCGCTGCCCACGCCTCCGCATGCCTCCCTGAAGCCACCCATCTCACCGCCGTTCTCGACAAGGCTCTCCATGCCGGTCACGGCATGCTGCGGCTCTCGCCGACATGGGTGCCTCGCAGCTTTCTCCATCCCGGTAAACGATTGCGTCTGCACCCTGCCGACTACTACTCCTACGGACTCGACCGTGGCGGCATCGATGAGCGCTGGTTTGCCAGTACGACCCAAGCTGCCAACGAAGGACGAGTGCCCGACGAGGGGTTGAGTTGGTGCATCTATGAAGGCCAGAGGTTTCTGCTCCGCGATGCGGTGGCCGAAGGTGGACAAAGGCTCGTCGGCAAAGCGATCTGGGATCGCTATAAGAAATGGCCGGTCTACTCCAAATTTTTTGACAACATGGGACCGATCCCCCACCACATGCACCAGTCGTTTGAGCATGCCAAGCTGGTCGGCCAAGAGGGCAAGCCCGAGAGCTACTACTTTCCACCACAGTACAATAACTGCGACAACAACTTCCCCTACACATTCATGGGTCTCACGCCCGGCACCACTCGCGCTGATGTGAGGAAGTGTTTGGAAAATTGGAATCGCGGTGACAACGGCATTCAGGATCTATCGAGTGCCTACCGACTGAAGCGGGGCACCGGCTGGCTGATTCCTCCGGGCGTGCTTCATGCTCCCGGCTCGCTGTTGACGTATGAACCACAGTGGGGCAGCGACGTGTTTGCCATGTTTCAATCTCTCGTTGAAGGCCGCGCTGTGCCGTGGAACTTACTGGTCAAGGATATGCCTCAGCAGAATCATCACGACATAGACTTTATCATCGGCCAGCTTGACTGGGCTAAAAATGTTGACACACACTTCAAACAGAGTAATTATCTGGAGCCAATTCTGGACGAAAAGCGTTCAGAAAAAGGAGCGCATGACCGCTGGATTGTCTATGGCAATGTTGACGGCCGACAACTCTTTAGCGCGAAAGAATTATCGCTCGATCCAGGTGCAAAGATATCGATCCGCGATGCCGGTGCCAGTGGCTGGATCACCGTGCAAGGCGAGGGCCGAGTCGGCGTTCACGCTGTTGCCACTCCAACCCTAATCCGCTTTGGCGAGATGACCCACGACGAACTGTTTATTTCAGCCGAAGCGGCTGCTGCTGGCTACGAAGTAGTCAACACAGGGCCGGGCCCACTGGTTGCCCTCCGCTATTTCGGTCCTGACGTTCACGCTGATCTGCCCACCATCGGAAACAATTCCTGAATCGGAGTCCAGCCATGACGGCCCAAAACGTTCCCCATAAATCACTGCCCAAGCTTCACAACGCCATGTGGCCTGGCCTCGTCGGCAAGGGCGACGGCGAAGGCCAAGAGCCAGCGATCAGCTTGGAAAAAATGCTCGCTTTGACTGCTGCCGCACAAGTCAACGGCCAGAAGTTTGACGGCATCGACTACTTTCTCTTTTTGCCACACACCAATCCCGAGGCCAGCGATGCAGATCTAAGTGCGATCGCCGATACAATTGCCAGCCATGGCTTTGCAGTCGGATCGCTCGTAGCACCCGTCTGGCCAGGAACCGTGGGCGATTCTGCCATGGGCGACGCGGTTGCGAGGGAAAAGTTTCTCTCGGCGGTTACTATGGCCTGTCGAATTGCGAATGTCTTTGAAAAACGCGGCGTCCGCAAGTATGGTGTGATCCGCATCGACTCAGCCGAGTTTGGTGTAGCCAAGTGGCGGGAAAACCCCCGGGCCAACACTGGGAAAATCGCCGATACTTTTCGAGAAGCAGCGAAGATTGCCGCCGCGCATGGCCAGCGTCTCGCCGCCGAAGGAGAGATCTGCTGGGCGGGCATGCATTCGTGGAAAGATGTGCTCGATCTTCTGGAGGAAGTCGGCATGCCAGAAACGCTGGGTTTTCAAGCGGATCTGGCCCACACCTATCTCTACCTGCTCGGCTTCAATGCCCCAGAACATGCACTGGTACAACCGAAATACACGCCCGACGAGTTTTACGCCGCCTATAAGCAGATGACCGACAAACTCCGACCGTGGACAATCGACTTCCACGTGGCTCAAAATGATGGCGACGTGCATGGGGCCGGCGCTCACGATAAAACGGGTAAGCACTGCCCGGCCGACGATCCCAACGGAAAACTCGACATTGTGAAGTGCTCGGGCTATTGGCTGGAAGGAGCAGTTGATCGTGGCATCCAGCACATCTGCTGGGACGGCTGCATGTTCCCCAACTCGATGCTAGAAAATCCAGGCACGTGGAACACAATTCTCAAGACCATGATCGCCGTCCGCGAAGCGCATGGTTGGAATTAATATTTGTCTTTGTCCGGATTTCCTTCCCGATTCTTGTCGCTCTCATTGAAAAGGTTTCTTTACCATGGCAAAGCCTCTTCGCATCGGCATGATTGGCTACGGCTTCATGGGCCGCGCCCACTCCAATGGATACAAGCGGGTGAGTGATTTTTTTGATTTGGAATACACGCCAGTACTGCAGGCCGTGGCCGCCCGCGATCCGGCCAAAGCCAAAGAGTTTGCAGACCGCTGGGGCTACGGCCGCGTTGAGAGCGACTGGCAAAAACTTGTGGCGGCCCCCGATATCGATGCCATCGATATCTGTACGCCCAACAATCTGCATGCGGAGATCGCCATTGAAGCGGCCAAGCACGGCAAGGCTATTCTCTGCGAGAAACCACTCTCAATGGACACTTCCGAAGGAGAGAGGATGGTGGCAGCCATCGAGAAGGCCGGCGTGCCAAACATGGTGTGGTACAACTATCGGCGGATTCCGGCTGTCACATTTGCCAAGCAGATTATCGACAGCGGCCAAATGGGGCGAATTTTTCATTACCGTGCGAATTTTTTGCAGGACTGGACAATCTCGGCTGATCTGCCGCAAGGTGGCGCGGGCCTTTGGAGGCTCGATGCTAAGGCCGCTGGCAGCGGTGTGACGGGTGATCTGCTGGCTCACTGCATTGACACGGCAATCTGGCTCAACGGTTCTGTGACCGATGTCACAGCGATGACAGAAACCTTTGTCAAGGAACGCCAGCACCAACTCACGGGCCAGAGAGAGCCTGTCACAATCGACGATGCCTGCTCGTTTCTCTGTCACTTTCAAAATGGCTCACTCGGACTGTTTGAAAGCACGCGGTATGCCCGTGGCCACAAGGCGCTCTATACGTTTGAAATCAACGGCGAAAATATGAGCCTGAAGTGGGATCTACACGACCTCCACCGCCTGCAGGTTTTTGATTACAAAGACGCGGGTAACATGAGAGGCTGGAAAAGCATTCATGTGACCGACGGCGATCATCCCTACATGGACAAGTGGTGGGTGCCGGGTCTGGCCATTGGCTATGAGCACAGCTTCGTCCATCAGGTGGCCGATTTTCTCGAGGCTTACGCCAAGAAGCAACCAGCCCACCCAACGTTCCGCGATGCCTTAGAAACGCAAAGGGTTTGCGATGCAGTGCTCTTGAGCGGCAAAAGCCATCAATGGGTCAATGTGTAAGTTTTGAGGACAGGCCGCAATGCGACGAAAGCTGCAGCGGCGATGGCTTGTCACTTTAGATGCTGTGACCCCTGGAAGAGTTTCGGCCTTCGTACTTGTGTGTGGAATCGTTTGGGCGGCGTGGCCGGCGTGTTACGAAGTGGCTGGCCTTTCAATGGGACCGGGATTACTACCTGGCGATCGCGTATGCAGCGGGCTCTTTCCATGGTTTGACAGGTACGCTGTGCCGCACCGATTTGAGAAATGGATTGTGACTGCTCCCGATGGCACAACGGCCATCAAGCGAGTGGTCGGCTTGCCTCGTGAAGGGATCTCGATTCACAACGGTGATCTTGCTGTCGATGGCACGCCGCTTGTGACGCCGCCCCGGGTACTGTCGCAGCTTGCATCGTTGGTACCCGAGGCGGTATTTCAAAACGAAGACGGCATCTGGCAACGTCTATTTTCACACCCTGTGATCTTCGACGATGCTCAGTTCGCGACACACGAAAGCCGCCGGCTCCTGCCTGTGAACGATGTCGGTATGGCAGCAGTCATTTGCCTGCCGGTCCACTCTCCGGCGATCAGTCGGATCGAGATGTTCCTTCGCGTGGGTTCACGGGCCGTCAAATGGCCGCTCGATCGAGGCGGCCGACATGCCTTTATCGCCGGTCGACTCGACGCCCATTTAGTTGGCGCCTCATGGCCGCTGCCATACAAAACTGGCAACGATTCACTGCTTCGATCTGGCTTGCCAGCCGGCGTTCCTCCAGCGTGGAGTGTTGTCACAGCCTGGCCGATAACCGAGCCTATTGATTCAGGGGATGGCGCAAGTGCGATTGCCAGCGTCATGCCGCTTGCACTTTTAATCACGCGTGCAGGCGTCGCGATTGATTCCAAGGAGTGTGATCGCTGGATCGAGTCTCTCGTTGTCTGGCGTGACATTCTGCACAGGCCTCCAGCAACACTCAATCTCCAGTGGCAATTGGGCGCTGGTGAGGTGTTTGTGCTCGGTGACTTTCCCTCGGCCAGCTGGGACTCAAGAGCGTGGGGACCGCTTGATCTGCAGTATCTACGCCACCGGATTGTCAGTCCGTAGTATAGCCACTGTGACGTGAGCACAGAGCCCCGGGACGATTCTCTTACACTCGGTCGTCCGCATCACTTGTCTGTGGGAGCATCCGGTCGGCTTCATGCAAAACGACAACGCTTTCGCAGCGGTGCGCCAGTCGCTGAACTTCCTCACCGCTTGCCGCAAAGGTGAACTCCATTTCTTCGACGAGTCCCTCATCGAGTTGCGAGAGCAACACAAGCCTTCGCTCGCCCAGCGCCCGAGCAAATAGTCGCGTCTGCAACGCTTCGGAAATGAGGTTCGGATCACCAGTGCCAATGGCCTCATGCACCAGAGCCTCTAGGGGAACTCCCTGTCGCCAACGTAAGAAAATCACTCCCGGAGGTGTTGCCCAGCAACTGACAAGACAGATGGTGCCAATCGGACTGGTGATCCGTGCGGAGGCAGCAACCGCGCGGGTGACTGCGGCAAATCCATCCTGTAAAGATCCCAGTGAGGCCACTGTCAGGGCTGCCTCGCCCGCAATTTGTGGGCTCCATGCGGCTGCCTTTACGCGGGCCTGTCTGGCAGCGCTATCGGGCAGTCCAAACGCAGCCGCTGCAAGCGAGTTGCCACGGCCGGCAACAACCCGCACGCTTGCGGCTAACCCGAGTTGCCAACTGCTTGCCTGCATGCTGGAGCGCCAGTCAGCAAGGGCGTGCCGCCCTCTTTTGGCGAGGGTACGAGTGAGTTCTCGCTGGGATGAGCGACGGGAAAATGTCGGCCACAATTCGCCTTCCAGTGATCGGCCGCCGAGGGCCGCGTTCCAGCTCCACTCGCCGATCCCGATCACGACATCGGCATCAACAAGTGAGCGGGAAAGATAAAGCCGGCGGCCTTCCTCGTCTGTTGCGAGGCAGGCAGTCTCAGCATCAATCGTCGCGTCGAATACAACGCTCTTTACCGAGGCGTTCTTTGCACGTGATTTCCGAGCCACCTTTTTTGTGGCGTCAGGGTGCGCGGTGTCTGTGCGTTGCGTCACGCCGGGGTCGCTTGTAGAGATTTCCAGAGGTGGCGCAGAGAGCACGATGATGTCGTCGTCGTTGACGCCTGCAAGGATGAGTTGTTCCACCACGGCAGATACGATTTCGGCCGACTGCCAAACCGCTCCAGCCACTGCAATTGTCACCCGATCACCGGCGACAACATGCTGGCCAATGGCCGGCCCTTCGCAGGGCGCAACAACAGCGCTCGTTATCAGTTTTTTGGCCGCCTCACCCCGTACGCCCTTCGGCCCTTGGCAGTTGGCCAGCATCGCATCGGCCGCCAACGCAAGCACGAGCGGCAGTTCGGCACCGTACTCTAACTCAACAGACTTCAACGGTTCGTATGTGGGGTTAGAGAGTATTTGAGGACAAACCCCACCGTCGTGCTGGCGGCTTAGGACTCTTATAGTAATACAAACGCCATAGAATTTAAGGCCTAAATCATTCGTCGGCAAGAAACTCTATGCAAAGAAGGCCGGTTCGGCGGAACACTCATTTGATCCCCTTGTCTTATCGACCTGACCACCGCAGCAGGCGTCTTAAGTGTCGGGGCCCAAACAACGTTTCTCTAAGGTGGTCGCGTGCCTTCAATTCAGATCCGTTTGAGAGTATGCTGTTATTCAGCGTTGAAGTGATACCGCCATATTGTTTTGGGAGTGACCTGTCATGATACAGCCCGTTAAATTCGCTTGTGCTTTTCTGCTAGGCATGCTCTCCCTCATGGCCCTTGCGCCTGGAGTCCGCGGAGCCGACGCACCTGCGATCCGCGCGTCAATCAAGAAAGCCTCGCAATTTCTCACCGAGCAGGGGCAGGCTGCAGACGGCAGTTTTTCTTCGCAGGTGGGTCCTGCTGTGACAGCATTGGCTGTAACAGCGCTCGCTCAAAGTGGCACGCCGGTTGATGCACCGGTTCTCCAGAAGGGAGTCGGCTACTTGCTGAAATTCAAGCAAGCCGATGGGGGCATCCATCCTACCGACTCGCCGGTTGCAAATTATGAAACATCGATTGCCATGCTGGCCTTATCGGCCTGTAACAAAGCTGGCCGCTACGACAAAGACATTCAAGGGGCCGAGGCATTTGTAAAAGGCTTGCAGTGGAATGAGGACGAGGGGCCGGGGCCGTCCGATCCCGCCTACGGTGGCGCTGGCTACGGTAAGAAGAACAGGCCCGATCTTTCCAATACATCCTTTTTGATTGAGGCACTGCGCAGTGTTGGCAATGGAGCCGATGACCCGGCAATCGCAAGAGCCTTGATTTTTGTGTCGCGTTCTCAAAACCTTGAAGGGCCCAACAACACGCTTCCATTTGCCGCAAAAAATCCCGACGGTGGCTTTTATTACACGCCTGCTGCCGGTGGCGAAAGTCAGGCTGGCACAACGCCCGAAGGGGGCCTGCGGAGCTACGCTTCAATGACCTACGCTGGCTTGAAGAGCATGATCTTTGCCGGTCTTTCCCCAGACGATCCCCGCGTGAAAGCTGCGATCTCATGGTTGGGCAAGCACTACACATTTAAAGAAAATCCCGGCATGGGCGATGCGGGGCTCTTCTACTATTTTCACACAGCGGCCAAAGCGCTCGACGTGCTTGGAGAAGATTCATTTACCGATGCCGAGGGCATTGTCCACAACTGGCGCAGCGAACTAGCCGATGCGATTCTTGCCAAGCAGCAACCTGATGGGTCATGGATCAATACAAACCCCCGCTGGATGGAAGGCGATCCAAATCTCGTCACCGGCTATGCGCTTTTGGCTCTCACCTACTGTTCGCCACGCTAATCTTTGAGATCGAAGAGGCGTTTGAGTGCGTCCAAGAGCCCGTGCGGTGGACCAGAGTGACTTTCGCTGCGCAGAGTCGCCAGCGGGGAATGCAGCAGTTTGGCTGCGTAGCGGTCAAACGCTTGGCGAATTTCAATTTGCGCAGTGGCATCGAGCGTGGGTAGGCGTCGAAACAGTCGGTCGAGTTCTGCAT
>Ga0194055_10000061_pt1 | contig 71994 bp, 50 predicted proteins | sample SepL449m_MetaG_FD_155482 | JGI IMG/M metagenome (GOLD analysis project Ga0194055, IMG submission 155482) | Anoxic zone freshwater microbial communities from boreal shield lake in IISD Experimental Lakes Area, Ontario, Canada - Sep2016-L442-9m | ecosystem: Environmental > Aquatic > Freshwater >... | reverse complement strand
GAAAGTCGAGACCCTTTGCAATCATCTGGGTGCCCACAAGAATGTTAATCAGGCCTTCCCGAAAGGCGTTGAGAATATACTCATGGCTGCCTGGTTTTGTGGTTGAATCAGAATCCATGCGCCTGATCACTTTGTCAGGAAACAGTTTGGTGATTTCTTCTTCGAGTTTTTCGGTGCCCATTCCCTTGAACTGGATAGTCTCAGTTTTACAGGTTTCGCATCGGGTTGCAGGCTTTTTCTCATCGCCACAATGATGGCACAGGAGGATGTTTTTTCGTTTGTGGAAGGTCATTGCGAGGTCGCAGTGCTTGCAATTTTCAACTGTTTTGCAGGTGGGGCATTGAATGAAGGTATGAAAGCCCCTGCGGTTGAGAAAAAGCATGACCTGTCCGTTTTGGCTAAGTGCCCGCTTCATACCTTTTTGAAGATCTTCACTAATCATTCCACGAAGGCTGGGAGAGGCCGGTGGGGATATTTTCATGTCAACAAGGTAGACAGGTGGCATGGGAAGATCACGCACTCTTTTAGAGAGAGTGAGCATTTTATAGTTGTTTTTGCAGGCGTTGTGCCAACTTTCAAAGGAAGGGGTAGCAGAGCCTAAAACTATGGGAATATCGAGCATTCTGGAGCGTTTTACTGCGATGTCTCTGCCATGATATCTTGGTGTGTTATCTTGTTTGAATGAATTTTCATGCTCTTCATCAATTACGATCAGGCCGAGATTTGGGCATGGCGCAAAAACCGTACTTCGCGGGCCGATTACAACATCCACTTTTCCCTCTGCAACCAACTTCCAATTCTTGCCCCGCTCTGCTTCCCTTAAGTTGCTGTGAAGCACCACGATTTTCGAAAACCTTTTTTTGAAGCGATAGACTGTTTGAGGTGTAAGGCTGATTTCAGGAACCATCACGATGGCTTGTTTACCATTTTTTATGGTAGCTTCGATGGCTTCGAGATACACCTCGGTTTTTCCACTTCCAGTAACGCCATGTAAAAGGAAAGTACAAAACTTACCCGAATGAATTTGGTCTGTAATGGTTTTGGAAACAGCGATTTGTTCGTCATTTAAATGGATGGAAGGATCTAAGGGGATGGTTTGCAAAGCGCCAAAGAAAGCCTGACCTTCATCGATTGCAGTTTTTACCAGCCAATCTGTTTCGACAAGGCGGTTCACCACGCTTGGGGTGCACGCCGATTTTATGCAAAGTTCTTTGATGGTAATGGGGTGGAGCAAGTTGAGTTGTTCGAAGATGCGGGTTTGTTGAGGGCTGAATTTCTTTGTTGCTGAGGATATGCGGAATTTGTCGCTAAAATCCACGATAAAAACTTTGGGAGTGGTCGCACCGGATCTTACCCAGGCTGGAACTACTGCTTGAAGTACTTGCCCCCAACCGCACAAATAATAATCCGCTATCCATTTGGTGAATTCCAACAGATGCGTTGAAACCAAAGGTTCTTCATCCATGATTGCAAAGATTGATTTTAATTTGGGATCAGAAGGAATATGTCTGGTATCTACACAAAAACCAATGGTTGGCTTGTTGCCTTTACCCAAAGGCACCCTCACCCGCTTGCCTTTGGAGATTGAATTAAAAAGTTCTGTGGGGATCAGGTAAGAAAAGGGTTTTCGTAAGGGGCGATCGAATACGATGTCCGCAACAAAGACCAAATCTTCTTGGACCGAAATGTCCATGCTAAACAAATACTCAAAACGCCAAAGTTATTGATAACAATGGCATTGTCTCAAATATTTGTATTAAGGCAAACATAGCAGCAAACGATTTCGAAATTAAATCGAAATATCTGAACCATGCAAAACATGTGGTGCGGCACGGTTGAGGTCTGCCAATTTTTGTCTTTTTACCTTATCAAGGGAAACAAAAGAGTCAGATTCGGAGTCGTAACCTATGACTTCGCCAGTTTCTAGCTGGTATACCCAGGAGTGAACCCGGAGTTGGTTTTTATCTAAGGCATCTTTAACAGAAGGATAGGTCTTTAAGTTTTTAACTTGTTGCAATACATTTCGTTCGATGGTGTAATTTAAAAGCTTATCCCCTGATAATTCCTTTAATTTCGATTCAACATCTTCGGCTATGGGGGTTGCATAGTTTAGCCATTTGGTTACCGCAGGCATCGCATTATCGTTGGATAAACCCATAATGCTCTGAATAAGACCATTCATTGCACCACACTTGGAATGTCCACAAAGAATAATATCACGAATGCCTAGATGCTTAATGGCATATTCGACAGTAGCTTCTTCAGCGCCTGAAAACTGGTTATGAGGTGGGACTAAATTGCCCGCATTTCGGAGAATAAAAAGCTCACCTGGCTCGGTCTGGGTTAGCAGGTTTGGGTTAATTCTGGAGTCCGAGCAAGTTATAAATAAGGCAAGGGGGCTTTGGCCTTTGCCTAGTTTTTGAAAAAGTTCTTCTTTTTCAGCAAAAACGCGTTTTTGGAAAGCTTCAACACCTTGTATAATTCTTGTCATTATATAAATCCTATGTCTATAAATTCAACTGAAACATATTTCAATTATTAGTATCAATTGTTTTAAGTTTCAACTATAAATTAAAAATAAATGTAAGAAATTTAAGTGTTGTGAATGAGTTGTAAATAGTTTATTTAATAGTTAATAAAGTGCAAAGTATCAAAAAAAGTAATTAGAAGGTATTTAGGAATGAGTGATCAAATTACAAAGTGCCCGGAACAAGAAGAACTGCGTAAATGTGTTTTTAATCAGATGCCCGCAAATGAACTTGATGCAATTAAAGCACATGTAAAAATGTGTCCCAAATGCAGGGTATCTTTTACAACAATTCTTAAAGAAAAAGTGGCTAAGGAAAATCAGGGAATTGGACCTATACCCCCTGCAACTAAAACTGCTCCAGATTCTCCTTCTAAACCCGCAGAGACACCTTCGCAAAAGGGTGATGATTCACATTCAACGCAGCAAAAAGTAATAACTCCGGTATTTAAGCCTGCGTATCCATTTCTTGATCCACCGACCAAGGCAGGTGGCCTTGGTTGTTTAGGTGATTATGAGTTAATCCGTGTGCTGGGTGAAGGCGGTATGGGTATTGTTTTTGAAGCTGATGATAAAAAATTAGGTAGAAAAGTTGCCTTAAAAGTTCTTCGCCCTGAACTTACCGATGAGAATTTTAGGCAACGGTTCGAGCGCGAAGGAAAAATCTCCAGTAGTATACAGGATGATAATATTTGCTTGGTATACCAAGCTGGCGTGCACAAATTGGTATCCTTCATGGCGATGGAGTTCTTGAAAGGTGAAGATCTTGACGAGAAGCTAAAAAGGGACGGTTGGCTTCCTATTCCTGTAGTATTTAAAATTGCCAAACAAATGGCGTTGGGTCTTGCAGCGGCGCACGAGAAAAAATTGATACATCGTGATATAAAGCCTGCGAATGTATGGCTTGAATCTAGTGGCCCGGGTGGTGATTTTAAAAGAGTTAAGCTTTTAGATTTCGGGCTAGCAAAGTCTACTGAAGTAGAAAGCACACTTACGGCAAAAGGGATGATTGTTGGTACGCCCAACTACATGGCACCCGAACAGATTTGCGGAGAACCCTTGGATGAAAGGGCGGATTTGTTTAGTTTGGGATGTGTAATGTATCGTATGTTATCCGGAAAAATACCTTTTGAGAAAGAAAACACCCTGGCTGTTCTTCATGCAGTAGTTGAATCTGAAATTCCATCTCTCAATGATTTAGACCAAAAATTGCCAAAAGAAGTTTACGGACTGATGACCAAGTTGCTTTCGAAGGATCCTGCAGACAGGCCAGCGACAGCCAGAAAAGTCGTAGCCATGATAGAGGCGATTGAGAATAGTGGGCTTGAAGGAGAAAAAAACAAGGTTTTGAGTTCGATGTTATTCAAGGCGCCTGATATTCAAAGACAGAAAAAGACAAAGATTCCCCTTGGGGCGATTGTTGGGGCTGGCGTTATTCTAGTTGCTGTTGTGATTGGAATTATACTTTTGGTTTTCAAGTTCTTCGATGGGGTAAAAAATTAGAGTCCTCATTAGGTTTTAGTAATAAAGTCTAATTTAATAATCTTAAGTTTCGAGATTTTTCGTGATTGAATATGATCGTTACAGCTGGTGGAAAGTCATTTTTTCGTTTAACGGATCCGTTCTTCCGCATGTGTTAGGGCGTGTGGGGTTACTAACCGCATTCAGTATTATTGTTTGTGCGACCAATGATTATGTGCTGAAAATTTTTGACGAAAGACTCCCAAAACTGAACCCTATTGGTCATACGATCCTAGGCACATCGCTTGGCTTGCTCATTGTTTTCCGTACAAATTCATCCAATGCACGCTATTGGGAAGGCCGTTCCCACTGGGGCATGATGGTAAATACCTGTCGAAGTTTGACGCGGATGGCAAAAATATACGGATCCAATGCAAGTGAGTTCGCAACCATGCTTACTGCATATGTTGTGTGTGTTAAAGAGAATTTGAGGGGAACAAAAAACTTCGGCATGCTTTCATCACTATTAAATGGCAGGCAATATGAGAAAATGGCTGCCGCAAACAATCCCCCTTCAGTCCTGGCTTTATTTCTAAGCGGATTAATTAAAAAAGAAATTGATAAGGGCGAAATTCCTATTCAAATAACTGCTCGCATGGAAGAGCAAGTAATAAAATTGCTTGATGCCCAAGGTGGGTGCGAGAAAATTATTAAAACTCCCCTTCCTTTTGTTTATGCCTCGTTAATTAAGCAAGTTTTGTTTGTGTATCTCTACACGCTCCCCTTTGCGTTGGCCACGGATATGGATTGGGCAACCCCTTTGGTTGTAGCAGTGGTTGGTTTTGGTATGTTTGGTATTGAAGAGGCGGGCGTAGAGATTGAGAATCCATTTGGAATGCAATTGAACGATTTGCCACTCGAAAAAATCTGCGAGACTATTTCCAAGGATGTTGCAGATATTGCTAAATCGTAAGGTTTAAAGCTTTAGCTTTGCAGATCTTCCCAAAGGCTTTCTCTTATTTCAGTGGGAAGATTGTGGGATTCTGCGAGGAATTGATTTGATGCAAGGGAGAATTTCGCAGGGGTTCTTCCATCTTTAAGAATCATTTTTGCTTCTTCATCAAGAAAAAAACGAACCCAAAGAGAATTCCCTAAGGAAAGATCTTCCGGCCTTTTCGTGGTAAGGTCGCAAGGAATACTCTTGTTTAAAATCAACCTTAAATTATCTCCCCGAAAATCCTTAAGTGAAAAAGCAGAATTATTAACCGTATGCGGTTGGTTTTGCGGGTCTATAAGGAATGCCGCTTGTAGAGTATTTGCTTCTGGTATAAGGCGATTGTAAATATTCAGCTCGTTTTGGATGACCTTTGGGTCGGTTATTTTGGTGAGTCTGAATATTTCTTGAACTCGAAACCATAAGGTTTGTCTGTTTTCAAAAACAAGTGAAATGGAAGTACCCAACCGCACCTTTCTGTATTTTTCAATGTAACGGATATGGCTTTCAAAGAATTTTTTTCGTTGGGATTCAAAATCATCCAAAGGCAGAATATCTTGTAATTCCAACTTTTGCATATGCAACAGCCTTTTACCTATTAGGGAAACCATTAGTGTTAGATTCTTCTTGCAATAAAGGTTTGTTGGCATCAATGCCAAACCATAAGGCCGCTCCAACCATGTAAACAAGGCCAAACATGATTAAATTGAATTGGTAGCCATCGAGTTGAGCTGCTGCTAATTCATTACCAATTAATTTGGTGGAGTTATCGATAGCGTTTTCAATGCGATAATTAGTTTTAGACCATTCCAAGATTTTCCCAGTTAAAATGGTTACAACAAACCCGCCTAAATTGCCGATCATATTCATGGTACCAGAAACGATTGCGGCATGTTTTTGACCAATATCCTGACAAGTGGCCCATGTGGCCCCCATGGTTAAATCGTTGCAAAATCCTGCAAAAGCAATACTGATGGCAAAGAACATTGCATCTTTCTGATTCAGGAAATAAAGCGCTGAAAAATAGCACAAGCCGCAAGCGATATTTCCAAAAACTGCAGGCGTTCGTCTGGCCCAAGTTCTTGATTTTCCTTGTCTTAAAAACCAGTCGGTTGCAAAGCCCCCGATAAAACAGCCAAAAGCCCCTAAAAGCAAGGGGCCGCCTTTGTAAAGTGCGCCTAGCCAATCTTCAGACTTTACCTGAAATTGTTCGCTCATAATTGCAGGCAAATAGTTAAGATTGAAATACCATCCGAAATTTAAGCAGAAGTACATCGCACACAAAAACACCATGTTCCTGCTCGCAAAAAGTTTCCCCCATGGAATGTGGGCGTGGGCTTGTTCAGTCTCACCAACTTTATCTTTGAGGATAAGTTCTTTTTCAGCATCATTCACTGCAGGGTGTTCATTCGGGTTGTTTTTAAATATTCGTGCGAATGCGAAGCACCAAAGAACCCCAACCGCACCAAAGAAAAAGAAAACGATGCGCCAAGAAATCTCAAGTTTGATAACGAAAATGAGCCAAAGTAAAGGGGTTAACCCGCCCATAATGCGTGCCGATGTCCAGACTAATCCTTGGGCAAAACCGCGCTCAGTTACAGGGAGCCAGTTATGTAGGGCCCGGGTGATATTCGGGTATGCCCCCGCTTCGCCTATCCCGAATAAAAACCTTACAGCGATAAGCATGCCAAAGCCAAAGGTGAACCAAGTGCCAAAGGCAAGTCCTGCAAGACCAGTGATTGCGGTAAAGGCAGACCACCAAATTACAATTCGAATTAAAGTTGTTTTTGGGCCAAAAACATCTCCCAAGTACCCTGTTGGTATTTCAAAAAGTGCGTACGCCAGATTAAAGGCAGCCATGGCCCATGCCATCTGGCTTATATCAGTAAAACCAAAGCTATTTTGGATTTGTACTTGCGCATTGGGGAATGCTGCACGATCAAGGTAGGTGATCATGGAAAGAAAACAAACTAATCCAAGAATCAGGTACCTGACTCGTGTTGGTTGTTGGTTGTTCATATTTTATTGATGCCAATCCTTGAAACTATTTGGTCTGATAATTGGAAACTTTATGCACAGGCAACTTTGTGTAGACTGGCAAGAAAAGTATTGTGCACGATTGCTCAGAAAAATTCACTATGAAAGTGATCAAAACAATAAAGGTTTAAGCGAGTAAGATTTGTGTTTTAAGCAAGACTTAATTTGTGGGTTTTCGTAATTCCAACTTCATGGATTTTTCTGTGCCAACGATTGCAATCAGGAGTTCTTCGTTTGTCTGAGGCAGAGGAAGTTGGACAATGGGGCGTGGGCTTTTTGCATCGCTTATGCTTACAGATTTAGTACCGGGAATCTGAATGGGAGGAGAGGTCTCGCCCGGTTTAATTAAGTATGGTCGGTCTCGAAGTAATTGCCCGTTGAAAATGCTTTTTATTTGAACTAGCACCGGAATAGGAGTTTCATTTTTAAAAGTGATGGGTGAAACCGTTGGCGCAGGAGTTTGTGCCGTGCTTAGTAAAGCGAACAAAGATAAAGTCGCAGAAAAAATCAAAGAAGCCTCGGTTTAGTTAAAGTAACCTGTGTCTATAAACAAAGACGCAAGTATTATGAAAACTTGCGTCTTTGTTTAAGTCTATTAGATGCAATGGTTTACATTACTTCCTTAATAGGGGTTTCCGTGATTAAGTGCTGTGGACGGCCTGTTTGATCGATTAAGGTGTGATACATAGGATCAAGGCCGATGTTGTGATAAAGCGTAGCGAATACTTCGCCAAAAGAAACGGGTCGGTCTTTGGCGTGTTCGCCTAGTCTATTGGTAGAACCAATAACCTGACCGGTTTTCATGCCGCCACCAAACATAATTGCAGAGCTTACCTGAGGCCAGTGGTCGCGGCCTGCATCTTTATTGATTCGAGGGGTTCGGCCAAATTCGCCCCAAGCAATTACAGTAACATCATCAAGAATTCCCCTGGTTTCGAGATCGTCCATCAATGCGGTTAAGCCTTGATCAAGCTTGGGACCATGATCGCGAACGAGATCGAAATTTTTACTATGAGCGTCCCATCTACCGTAAGAAAGGCTTACTACCCTACAACCAGCTTCGACAAGCCTACGGGCAGTAAGAAGGTGATCATTAACCGTGGGAGCACCATCAAACTGGAATTTGTAGGGTTTGCCATCACCATAACGGTCACGAACTTTGGTAGATTCTTTGTTAATATCTAAGGCGTCTAGAAGTTTGCTGGAAGTAAGGACATCAAGTGCTTTAGATTGGGCAGAATCAAGGCCTTCGATGTTGCCACCGTGGTCTAAATTGCGTTTAAGGTTATCGAAGCTTTTTAATAAAGAGCGCCTATCCCCCAAGCTGGTAAGGTTAACATTTTTTATAAGGAGATCTTTCATGCCCGGGCCTTCGGGCCTAAAGCATTTATGAGCTGCTCCTAGGAAGCCTGATGTACCTGGGTCTGACCAAGGCATATGTTTGGTATCAGCTGCAAGGCCAACAAAAGAAGGGACGGAAGGGTCGACAGGGCCTTGGATTTTCGCAGAGGCCGATCCAATACTTGGTCTGCCACCAATACCTGAAAGGGAATTTTTTACCCAGCCAGACATGCATTGAACCGCATCATGGCCGCCTTGAGCGCCAACTATAGAACGAATAACAACACAATTATGCATTCTAGAAGCGATAAGCGGGAAGGATTCACCAATTTGGATTCCGGGTACGGAAGTTGAAATTGGCTTGAACTCGCCTCGGATCTCAACAGGGGCATCGGGCTTTAAATCCCACATATCTTGATGGGGAGGGCCGCCACCCAAAAACACATTGATGATTGCTTTGTGGCCTAAACCACCCGATTTTAAATTGGTAGTATCGGTTTTCGCAGCTAAGATTTGATCCAGACCCAAACTGTGGCCTGCAAAAGACATACCGCCAATTTTAAGAAAGTCTCTGCGAGAAACACCGTCACAGAAGTTACTTTTTTTTCCGTACAAGGTTATCATAGGTTACCCCTATTTCTTATCCGTACTAGGTGGGAAATACATATGCATTAAGATTAACCCATATCTATTATCATGTCAACGATTTAGAATGTTTAGTTAAATATTAATATATTTTCAATAATGTCATGTAAATGCTGTAATAATACCTAAAGCTGTGACTAATTATGAATTATTTGAACTTATTATAGTCCTTTGAATGTTCTATCGGAATTTAAAGATTATGTTGACTGCTAGAATTATACCTTGTTTGGATGTGGATCGAGGACGAGTTGTTAAGGGCGTTAACTTCCTAAACCTTCGTGATGCGGGCGACCCTGTCGAAGTTGCTAGAAAATATGAAGAACAAGGAGCCGATGAACTCGTTTTTCTTGATATTTCTGCAACTCATGAAGGCCGAACCATTATGCTCGATATTGTTAAGCGGGTTTCAGAACAAATCTTTATGCCTTTTACTGTTGGCGGGGGAATCCGATCGCTTGAAGATGCCACTACACTTATCCAAGCAGGAGCAGAAAAAGTAAGCCTAAACTCTGCTGCTGTTAAAAACCCCGACATCATTCGTCAAATTTCTGGTAGGTTTGGCAGATGTGCCACGGTGGTTAATATTGACCCAAAGCGTGTCCTTAAAAATAATAAAGAAGTTTGGGAAGTCCACATCCAAGGAGGCCGGAAATCTACCGGCTTGGAAGCCGTTAGTTGGGCGCGGGAAGTTGAACTTCTTGGCGCAGGAGAAATAGTTTTAACTTCTATGGATGCGGATGGCACCAAAAATGGTTATGATATCGAAATGACTCGGGCTGTTGCGGAAGCGGTTGGAATACCTGTTGTTGCCAGTGGCGGTGCAGGTTCTCCCGAACATCTAAAGGAAGTGTTGACTATTGGGAAAGCTAATGCAGCGTTGGCCGCAAGTATTTTTCACTATAACGAACATGGGATTCAGGATACTAAGAAGTTTTTAGCAAATGCTGGAGTTTTGGTGAGGTTAACTTAACTTAAAAATTTATAATTCATAGGAGAGATAATTAATGGCATCTAGTGATACCAGTTCCCATACTAAAGAAGCAATTTCAACTCCGGTTAGTGCACCTGTGCACGCAGTGCCTGATGCAACTAAAGAGCCCGAAGTTAATAAGATTTTCAGATTGGCCATGAAGCTTGAAGCTTCGGATGTGCATTTAAAAGTTAATTGCCCACCCATGATGCGAATTCGAGGTGATATTACACGCATGGAAATGCGCCCGCTTACTCAGCAAGATATGGAGAAGTTGTTGCTGCCTTTGCTCGAGCCTAAAAAGCGTAAAATTTTAGATGATGAGGGAGGGGTCGATTATTCTTATGTTATTGGTGCGGATGAATGCAGATTCCGCGTAAGCCTTTTTAGGCAGAGAGGCCGGCTTTCTTTGGTGGCACGAAGAGTAAACAACTCCATTCCTAGTTTTAAATCTTTGGGATTACCCCCAATTATTGAGAAGCTATGTAAATTCGGGGAAGGTTTGGTTGTTGTTGCTGGAGTTACGGGGAGTGGTAAAAGTACTTCAATCGCTGCAATGCTAGACTTTGTTGCAGAAGCAGAACCTTTGCACATTTTAACTTGCGAAGACCCGATTGAATTTACTTTTAATGATAAGAAAGCTTATTTTAACCAGCGAGAAATCGGCCTTGATTGCATCGATTGGCACAAAGCCCTTAAAGATGCTGTTCGACAAGATCCTGATGTAATCCTTGTGGGTGAGTTGCGCGATGTAGAAACTTTCGAAGCCGCAATTCATGCTGCAGAAACAGGCCACTTGGTTTTTGGAACTATCCATGCAGCATCATCAGGAACTACGATCAATCGTATTCTCGACCTCTTCCCACCTGAAAAGCATAGTGCAATCAGGCAAGGTCTTGCAAATAATCTTAAAGCGGTCATTGCTCAAAAATTAGTTAAAGGCCTGAAGAAGGGCCGAGTTCCAACCAATGAAATCATGATCGTGAATCCGACAATTCGAAAATTAATCATCGAGGGAGAGGATAGCAAGATCCCCGATGCCATTCGAATCGGATATCAAGAAGGCATGCAAGATTTTACTGAAAGCCTTAGACAACTTGTTGAAAATGGTGATATCGACAAAGTAACCGCTCTTGAATATGCGCCTAATCCTGAACAGTTGAAAATGGCGTTTAAAGGAATCCGGGTTGCTGCACCGGGGATTCTATAATTGGATTCTTATACTATGGCCTAGACTCTCGCCCAACCCGATAGTTTTGGCTTAGAGATTTTTACCTGATGGTCGAAACTTTTAATCTGATACAACTTTGGGCTACCCCTTTCCCTAGAGGTGAAGGCTTTTATTTCCACCTCTATGCCTTGGGGTTTTTCATTGCTATTTATGCTTCTTGGATTCACCTGTCTTCATGGGTTGATGACGATGTTGACACTGTTGGATTAGATGCGAAATTCTGGAACATCGTTGTTATTAGTGGTGCGATTGTTGGCGGACTTGTTTTTTGGAGTTGTCCCAAACCTATATTGTCTTTTGCAGGCTTGATTTTAGGGGCATTCGCTCCCATTGGTGTTTACATCTACTTCAGAAACCTTGAGGTTCCGGAGGAAGGTAAATTATTCACACCTACCCACTTTCGATTTCTTGCTGAAAAATATCTCAAAATGAGATTTGACTCTGAAGGTGCGAAAGAATCGAAAAATATCCCTATCCGATTTATTGGCAAAAGTGAGGATAAAAACAAACCGGGTGGTGATAGTAAAATATCGCGTGTAGAAGATTCAGAATACTATCAAGTTGCGCTTGAGGTGATTTACGAGGCCTTTCAAATGCGAGCTACCGATGTGCATTTAGAACCAGGTAAAGAAGAAATGTCGGTCCGCTTTCGCATCGATGGCATCATGAATCAGAGGGAACCTTTAACCAGGCAAACAGGTGATGCCATGGTTAATATTTTAAAGGTGCTTGCGAATCTTGATATTTCTGAAAAGCGCAAGCCGCAGGATGGGAGTTTTTCTGCTGAGGTTTTGGATCAACCCGATGACGACCAAGATGCGCCTAAGAAAAAATCCAAGAAACCTACAATTCTTGATTTCCGTGTTGCTACTGCGGGTAGTGTTGCTGGAGAAAAAATGGTGCTCAGAATTTTGGATGGTTCCAAATCTATGGGCAGCCTGAAAAAGCTTGGAATGCGCGACAAACTGAAAGATCAAATCGAGGCAATTGTTAATCAGCCTCACGGAATGCTTATCGTTTGCGGGCCAACTGGTGCAGGCAAAAGTACAACGCTGTATGCTTGTCTTTCCGAGATCGATCGATTTCAGAAAAATGTGATCACTCTTGAAAACCCTGTTGAATATCAAATTGAAAATGTGACGCAGATTGAAATCAATCCTAAGGCAGGTAAAACTTTTGCTTCGGAACTTCGAAGCATTCTTAGACAGGATCCTGATGTTATTTATGTTGGGGAAATTCGGGATAAAGAAACCGCTGAGATTTCCTGCCAAGCTGCTCAAACTGGGCACATGGTTTTTACCACCGTCCATGCTAACGATTCCGTTACTGCTTTTGGCAGGCTTCTCGATCTCGGAGTAGCCCCTTTCATGATTGCAAATTCGGTAAGTGCAATTTTATCTCAAAGGTTAGTGCGGATACTTTGCCCCAAATGCAAGGTGAAATACCGGCCTAATCCTGAGATCCTTAAAAAGTTTAATCTTTCTCCTGATAAGCATGAGTTCTTTTACAAAGCTAAATCCGAAGTCAATCAGGAAGAAAAAGACGATTCACCCCTTTGTAAGAATTGTGGTGGCACCGGATTTCGCGGCCGCTCTGGGGTTTATGAGTTGCTTGTGCTTAATGAAACTATCAAAAACCTGATCCGCGATAATCCCAGTGTTGGTGCCATTAGAGAGGAAGCTGTTAGGACGGGCATGAAATACCTTCAGGAGGATGGATTAAGGCAGGTTGTTGCAGGAAATACCTCGATCCAGGAAATACTAAGGGTTTGTAAGTAAGTCCGTACATTTTTTATTAAAAGGAGGGATCAGATGCTGGTTTTTACAACTTTTTTATTGATGCTGATCGTTTCCTATGCATTTTTTCAAGAGGGGCTGTTTGTTGCTTTTTGTAATTTTGTGAACATGCTGTTGGCGTTTGTTGTGGTTGTAGGATTTTATGAACCTGTTGCGGTATTTTTTGAAGAACTCTTGAGAGATAGTTTTGCGGATGGGTTTGAAGATGCGATTGCGATGGTGGGTTTATTTTTAGTTTCTTTCGGGGCTTTGAAAGTTTTGGCTCTGCAATTGGCCCCTTCCGTAATTGTTTATCAGCATTTGGTGCACACCTTAGGTGGCGTTGTTGTAGGTCTTATTGCGGGTTATTTTCTTTCTGGTTTTCTTTGGTGCGTCTTGCAAACCTTGCCTTGGCAAGAAAAATTCATGGGCTTTGATACCCGATCCACCAAAAAAAGTACCCCATCCTCTTTTCTAAGGCCTGATCGCATTTGGCTTGCATCCATGCGTAAATTTTCTAAAGGCGCTTTTAAAACAGATAAGATATTCGACCCTAGTGCTTCTTTTGAATTGCGTTACCAACGCTACAAAAGAATTTCTGTCGGCAAAGATATGCCCCAAATTTATGTCGGGGATATTGATTTCAACAACCCTGAAGAACCTCAATAAACCTTTGCCTTAAAGCTTTTTAAGGATTGGTTTGGTTGCAACCCAAATTCTTGTATTTAACCTGACCAAAATTATTGAGTCAGCCGGTTATAACTAACTTGGATCGCAACAGGATTGCTTAATAAATTGGTTTTAAGCTAATTTCTTCATTGGCATCTGAGAATCATCGGTTTCAACTTTATTCAATACAAAATCTGAGATGACCTTTGCGATTAATTCAGGAGATTGTATGAAAGCCAAATGGCCCAATCCACTAAGAATATGCATTTCTGATTGGGTGCTTACATCCTGTAAATGGGCAAAATTCTCTTGGCTTAAAAGTATATCTTTTTGACCCTTTAAAAATAAGCAAGGGACTGCTATTTTTCTTCTGCAATTTCTTATGTCAAAGTGTTTTAGAATCCTTAAACGGCTGCGAATGACTGCCTGATCGGTTGACCAGCACACTCTTGCGATGTCATCGATTTGTTCGTTGGAGAATGATTTGTTACCAAGAAATAAGCGGAAGAATTGATTTACTAAGGGGTTGGTGTCGGGTAATTGGTAATAGGAAAGAATAAGTGCGGCAAGTCGCTGGATCATTCCGCGTTCAAATTTTGATCCGGTGCCTTGTGTGATGACTGATCCGAGTTTGTAGGGGTGGTTAAGAGCGTATTTTAGTGCCAAGGCTCCACCGAAAGAGGCCCCAAATAGGTTTGGTTTTTCGAGTCCCCAAAATGCTAGAAGCTCATCAAGATCTTGCTCAAAATCGGAAAATGAAATACTGTTTCTAACTGAAAAAAAATTGTCTTCCCCTTGATACTGATAGCTGTAAACCTTGAATGATTTTGAAAGTTCACGGATTATTGGACCTAGTAATTCAAATCCCCCTGCGATACCAGGCAATATCACCAACGGTGGGCCTTCACCCCATGTAGCTGTTCGAGCCGTGTAGTTGCTTAGACTCACAAAATCCATTTGATTTGGAGTTGGGCATAAAGAGGGAAACATGCTATTCCATGCATTGGTCGAGATCACAAAAATTTTCCTTAATAAATTTGTATCACTTGTGCAAAATAATTAGCAAATTAAGCTTCTTTCTTTTGTTATTCAGAGCAATAACCGTACCATTCTTTCTGCTTATGATAAAAAATCTGAACGAGATGGTTTTCGGCAATTTTCGTGGGCCCTACTGACTTCCTAAACTTACTTATTTAAAAGGTAATTGAGTTCGTCTTGTTTGAAATGGTTAAGTTTCGATGAATTATTGTGGGTTAAGCAGGTCGGATCGAATTTTTAATAAAAATGATGATAAAACTCACGAAAACTAGATTTCTCATCGTGCGTGGCGCTGTTTTCGTTAATTTTCGTTAATTTTTGAAAACAAATACCATCTGTCAGAAATAATTGTGTATCATAGGGAAGTTATGTCAACTATGTGTTTGAGTTTGAAAGTACATTTTTTGTAGTTGAGGTTTGTTCTTGTTCTCTCCAAAATTTGTAGTTTGGGCTTTTTTAAGAGAAGCAAAGGTTCACAACAGGACCCTTGTTTTAACTGGCTCTTTTCTTGCAATGGTTTTTTCGTTTGCCGTTGTTTTTTATAGCTGGTCTTTCCCTGAAATTGGGGTTCGGGCGGTTTTTTCTCTCGATATACAGTACTTTCAAAAAGAAAACTTGTTGAATTCGGATCAAGAGTTGCCTTTAACCGGCGACAAGATAACGGCTTTGGATGGAAATACTATTTACAGTTGGCCTCAATTTTTAAGAACTGTGCAGCAGTTGCCTATCCGTAATTCTGCTGATGGAGTTCCTAACACAGTACGATTGGGTTTTTATCGGCCTTCGGATCAGACCAATCATGAATCACTGCTTTTGTATGGGCAAACATCATTAGAAAATATGATTCCATCTTTTCTTTGGCTGGTACTTAAGATGGCAATGGTTTTTGCGGGTGGTTTGATTTTGTGGTGGAAACCAACGGAAGACTCTGCGAGGCAGTTTTTTATTCTGGGTCTTGTATCTCTTGTTGCTTATATGGGTGGGTATCATTGGTGGAGAATTGCAACCCAGCCTATGTTAATTTTCTGTTTTCAAGCTGGAGCTATATTTTTGCCTGCAGTCAGTTTGCACTTTTTTATGATCTTTCCCAAGCAAAAGCTTTTTTTAGTTAGACGCCCCCTGGTCACTTTTGCTGTGGTTTATGGTGTTCCTTCGCTTTTTCTTTTCTTAATGATCACCGGTTACTTTAGGCTTCGCATGATTTATGGCGTGGACGCTGCTTCTGCTGAGGGTTCTAATTTTATACTTCGAGAAATGCTCATTGAGATTTACTTTTATCTCGCCGTTGCTTTTGTTTGGTTTTTGGGTTGCATCGGCTGTTTGATTCACAGTTTCCGCAACGCTTCTGATGAAACCCAGCGCAATCAGGTAAAATGGATTCTCATGGGTTGTATTGCAGCCCTTGCGCCTATTGTTTACTCCGGTTTTATCGTTTTTACAGATGCCTCCCGGTTTGGGCGTGGCGGTGCCACCTGGCCTATGTTTGCTGCATCATTATTTGTTACCGCTTCTTTTTCTGTAAGCATAACCCGCTACAAACTCATTCAGCTTAGCCAGTATCTTTCCAGCGGATTCTCTTATTTTTTGATGAGCAGTCTTGCTGGTTTGATTTATTATGGGATCGTTTTTTCGGGAATGCTTTTAGTGGGAACCCAGTTTATTGAGCAGCCTTCTCTTTCTCAAGTGGCGATGGTTAGTGGTACTGCCATGATTATTATTTTAATGTTGGATCGATTGCGAGGCAGAATGAAAGCTGCACTCGATAGACGCTTTTTTAAAGAAAAAATTAAGTTAGATCAAACATTTAGAAAAATGAGTCAAGCTATCGAAAGCCTGGTGGATCCACTGTTGATGGCTCGCAGGCTTCTTTTGACAACTACGGAATCACTTGGCGTTCCCAAGGGTTCGGTGTTTTTAAAAGCTCCAGATTTCCCTGGTTTTAAGCTTGCTGATTATCTCGGAAATGCCCCCAGACAAGATGTAATTTATAATGATAGTGTTCTGGCAAAGGTGTTACTTAAGGGTGAATCTGTTTGCTTGGATTTAGCTTCGATGCCAAGTGATCCTGCAATCCGAAAAGTTTTAAATGCATTGGGCGGAGTTACGATTGTTCCGCTGCAGCACGAAGAAGATTTAACAGGGTTCCTTGTGCTTGGGCAAAAAGGCGCGGGGGTTTTTACAATTGATGATCTTAATTTACTCGCAGCATTCTCCCAAATTACTGTGCTCGGTTTGGTCAGTGCCGAAGGACACAAGAAAATTGATCTGCTAAATAACGAGCTTAAGGGAAAGGTTGTAAAAATCGCAGAGCAACAGAATCGAATCCTTGCTTTGCAGTCGCAATTGTCCCGGGGTTCACAATTAAGCGAAGTAACGGACGGACAAGTGACTGATGCATTATCACCTGATGCTGCAGGGGAATTACAGCCGAATGTTCAATCGCAAAAGTTGGTTGGATCCAGCCAGCAAATTAAATATGTGATGGAGTTGGTGGGTAAAGTTGCGCCAGGCGGATCTGCTGTTTTGCTTCGGGGAGAAAGTGGCACAGGGAAAGAAGTGGTTGCTCAAGTGCTTCATGAACAAAGTTCTCGAGCGGACAAGCCTTTTGTTAAAGTTCATTGTGGTGCTTTGTCTGCAGGTTTATTGGAAAGCGAACTATTTGGGCATGTTAAGGGCGCCTTTACCAGTGCTATCAAGGATAAGATTGGAAGATTTGAAGCCGCCAACGGGGGAACGCTTTTTCTTGATGAAATAGGCGACATTAACCAAGAAGTTCAGATTAAGTTATTACGGGTTCTCCAAGAAAAAATCTTCGAAAAGGTTGGGTCTAATGTTCCTATTCAGGTTGATGTAAGGATAATTGCAGCCACCCATCAAAACCTTGAAGAATTGATAAGACAAGGCAAATTTCGAAGCGATCTATTTTACAGGTTAAATGTTTTTCCCATTACAATCCCAACCTTGAAAGAGCGGGATGACGATATTCCAGAACTCTCTTATTACTTCTTGCAAAAAGCATGTTACAAACTAGGCAAAACAATTGTTTCAATTGATGATGAAGCACTTTTATGTCTGCGGGCGTTTTCTTGGCCAGGCAATATCAGGCAGCTTGAAAATGTCATCGAGCGGGGTGTTGTAATCACTTCTTCCAAATCTCTTCAAGTTGATGATTTGCCTGATGAAATTAAAGCCATGGCATATGATTTTAATTCTTCTGTAGAAGTAGCCAATTCAGGGCAAGGCTTGATTAAAGTTACCGATCAATCGAAATCCGATTACCTGCGCAGGGAAAAGGATAAGATATTTCAGGCATTGTCGCAGCATGGCGGGAATAAATCGAAGGCTTCACGCAGCCTAGGAATGGCACGCAGTACGCTGGTTAGCAGGATGAAAAAACTTGGATTGGAATAAGTTATTCTTGCGCCAATGAATAGCACTTTATCTCTTTATCATTGCGCAAAAATATCTTTTTATCTGCAAATGCTGGATGGCTCCAAACGATCTTTCTTTTTGTTCCGCCGGCAGGTGCAATTCCTGTTGGGTCTATCAAATGGCTTCTGCTAATTTCTTTATATCCTGAAGGTGAAAGCTCAGAAATAATAAGATCACCTTTTTCGTTGAATATGAAAAAGCTTTTGTCGTGCTTGATGAGGAAGGCGTTTCCCCAGCGTTCTACAGGTTCATTTTGTGTGCCTGTTGCGCTCAAATTTTCCCAAATCCGTTCCCCATCAGAAAGCTTGACGCATCTTAATTCCCCATAGCTGCAAACCCCGAAAATATAGCCATTCTCTACAAAAGGTGTCGACATGATTGAATGTAAACCTTCCGTTTGCTTTGGGGTCTCCCCCCTACCCTTGCCTTTCCAAATTAGTTTTGAAGATTTTTTTTCAGCGTCAATCTCAACAAGCATGGATCCATTGTAAAAAGACGAAACCAAAATCTTATTATCAACTAACCTTGGAGTCGGGATGGAAAGGTTTGCCTTTAAACGAAACGGTTCGCTCCATAGCAGTTTGCCTGTTTCAGGATCCAAACCATTCAATGATTCAGAATGCCAAATGATAAGATGTCGATTGTTTTTTGCTGTTCCGATTTCGAAGATTACCGGTGGGCAATACCCTATTTCAGCTTCCGGTTTTTCAAGCTGCAAGGAACCCCAAAGCTCTTTGCCAGTTTTGGCATCGAAAGCAACCGCAACTTTTTTCGGCCCCACTAAACAGATCAATTTGTTGCCATCCAATAATGGATGTGCAGAAAATCCCCACACGGGTACCGGGGCGTTGTAATCTTTGGTAAAAGACTTGTTCCAGATAGGCTTACCTGTTGCAACATCGAGGCAATACAGGTCGCCCATGGCTCCTAAAAAATAGACAAGGCTATCAGTTACTACGGGAGTGCATCGCGGGCCGCAAGGGTATGCCATTTTGTAGGTGCAAGGGTAGGAAAATTCCCAAATCGGTTTTCCATTAGAGGCATCAAGGCAGAGTAGGCGCTCTTTACCTTCAGAATTAGCACGGGAAAATAGATTTTCTGAATCAGTCTTCCCATCCGAAAGCTGTCGATCTGTTATATAAACGCGCCCGTTAGCAATGGCGGGGCCCGCATATCCACCACTTAAAGGGCTTGCCCATAACAGTTTAGGGCCTTCTTTGGGGAATCTTGTTAAGATCCCGCCCTCATTCCAAACCCCGTCTCTTTTTGGCCCAAGCCATTGGGGCCAATCCGCAGAAAAACAAAGATTTGACCCTGATATAAAAGCGGTAACTAGGTAAATCAGCATTAGAAATGGCTTTTTGGTGCAAAAAAGCTTTGAAATCTTGGTTTTATAAGGGTTTTGGGTCATTACTAAAGTTTCCTTTGGTTTCGAATAAATAGATTATCCTTATTTTATAGACTATCATCTTGGCAATTAATGTGGAATGCTTTATATTACCAATTGAGTTATTATGCATTTACTGATTTTTTAACAGAGTATAATGTTATGCCATTGAGGATGCGAGTTCACGACCGGGAGCCAATTGGATTGGCTTTGAAACGATTTAAGAAACTGCTCGAGCGGAGCGGTATCCAAAAAGAATTGCGTAAACGAAAATATTACGAAAAGCCTTGCGAAGCTCGCCGTCGTGCGCAGTTGCGAAAAATGAGTGCTATTCGTAAAGCAAGAATTACAATCAAAAAGGTTTAGTTTGTTTTTCAAACATAACTGCATCTAAAGATGCATTTGGTTATTTGTTTGCTTTCGTTGTATGACTAGGAGGGTTTTGCTATTTCTTCTACAGAACTTGATAAAAGCGCTATGTTTTTAACAAAACCTGTTGGCATTTCTTACTATGCCCATAACTGGGCTAAAAATGTCCCTTTCATTTTAATGCATGTTGCTTGCCTATCCGCTCTTTTTGTTGAGTTTTCTTGGCAAGTTGGTTTGTTGTGTGTGGGTAACTACTTCCTCCGAATGTTTGGAATTACTGCGGGCTATCACCGTTACTTTTCGCACCGGGCTTATAAAACTAGCCGTTGGTTTCAGTTTGTTTTAGCTTGGCTGGGTTGTAGCGCTTTGCAAAAAGGTCCGCTTTGGTGGGCTTCCCATCATCGTGAACATCATAAATATTCTGATACTCCAGCAGATCCTCACTCGCCCCACCGAACAAGTTTTTGGTGGTCCCATGTAGGCTGGATTCTTTCCGAAGAACATACTCCCTATGATGATAAGAACATTCAAGACTTTACTAAGTACCCCGAAATTCAGTTTTTAAGTAACTATCATTATGTCCCAGGGGTTCTACTTGCTGTTATTTGTTATTTAACAATGGGCCTATCCGGCTTGGTTTGGGGCTTTTTTGTTAGCACTATTTTGGTTTACCATTGCACCTTCTTTATTAATTCTCTCAGTCATTTGATTGGTTACAAAAGATACGCCACCGATGACGAAAGCAAAAACAGCTTAGTCTTGGCTCTTTTAACCATGGGTGAAGGATGGCATAATAATCACCATCATTACCAAAGTTCAGCGAATCAAGGTTTCTACTGGTGGGAAATCGATATTAGTTACAGTATTTTGGTCGTTCTCTCATGGTTTGGTATTGTTTGGGATCTTAGGAAACCCAATGAAAAAGCACTTAATCATAAGGTGCGAGTCCCGAAATCAAAGAAAAATAAACGCGAGCTTGTTTCAGCAGGCTAATTTATCCTCAAGATAAATCGTAATTGCAATTATAAGGGCCTTATTAAAGGGCCCTTTTTTTGTTTCTAATCTACCTATGGTTAAAATGTGTTTATACGGGGATCTTGCGCACTGATTCGACAAAGATTGGGGATTGCCGACAAGCTTCAACCAGCTTAGGCCAGAAGTTTGGATAAGCCTAATCTTACTTTATTTGCCCCAGAAGATTTCAACCGGAGGATCTTCTTTTCGTTGCTTAATCCATGATGCTGAAAATAAGAGCATAGCCAAGCAGTATTGTTTGAAAGCTTCAGCTAAATCATTTTTTGAGATGCAACTTTTAGCAAGTGAAATGTGGTTTTCTAAAGCGGCTGAATTAATATCCCAATGTTTTAATTCAGCACGCTTTCTAAATGCTTCGATTTGGTTTTCCATCTTAATAAGCGAAGCTTGGGTGATTTCAATCAGAGCCTTTCGATGAATTCTGGCAGAAGGTGTAGGGAATTCCTTTTCTTCTTCCTTTTTTGAGTTTTGGAATTGAATGAAAAACCCAATCGCACCAGCTATAAAAAAGATTAAAGCGATGAAGATGACAGAGAACTTAACCACATCACCAGTTAAAAAGCTGTCGCTATTGTTTTGCTCTAATGCTTTTATTCCGATTAGGGAAATGGCCAACAACAGACCCAACATCAAACAAATAAACCACCAAGGTATTCCAGGCTTGATACTTTTTAACTGATCCAAGATTTTATTTGAAACTGAAGGATTGGATTTAGATTCAGCGCCGGAGTTGCTTGAACCTTGCGAGGTTCCTCCAATTTTTGCAACGATAACTGTAATGTTATCGTGCCCACCTCGAAGATTAGCTAAATCAACCAGCATTTTGCACGCTTCATGCGCCGATAAACTATTGGTGATTGCGCCTAATTCAGAATCTTTGACTAACCCCGTCAATCCATCGCTGCAAATTAAAAAGCAATCGCCAGGCTCTACCTTGTGTGGGCCTTCAATATCTGGTTCTACGATGGCTTCTGGGCCAAGGCATCGGTTAATGTAATTACTAGGGATATCCTTGACTTCATCAGGGTCTATCTTTTTTAACCTGGCATATTCCCATACAAGGCTATGGTCGTAGGTGAGTTGTTCAACAAGTTTTCCTCGGATTCGATAAGCCCTACTGTCCCCTACATGGCCTACCCAAACTCCTTCGGGCCTTATTATGATTCCGGTGGCAGTTGTACCCATACCTCGAAATTCACTGTTTTCCTGACCACAGGTGTGAATGGTTGAGTTAGCTTCATAAAAAGCTTTGCGGAGGGAATCTGGGGCCCCTTCTTTTACATGCTTGCTGTAGACATGGGGAATTGTTTTTACTGCTTGCTCGCTTGCTTTTTCGCCGACCGCATGCGCACCCATACCGTCTGCCACTAATAATATATGGCCCAGCTCTTGCCAGTTTGTTTCATTGGAAGCTATGGCTAAATAATTGCTATCTTGGTTGTAGCCTCTTTTCAGACCCACATCCGTTAAAACTGCACATTCGATTTGTTCGAATGAAGCCATCAGTTCTCCATCTTCGGAATAAAAATAATCACAAGTGTTATAATACCTAAGTTTTACAAAATATCAAATTAAAGCCAGAATAAGATTTTATTATGAAAAGCATGGTGAAAACAGCTATTGACCTAATTGAAAATTAAGTTATCAGAATCAAAGTTATAAGTGTTTTTAAAGAGATTGGTAAGTTTGATTTTTGAAATTAGGTTTTCTAGGTGATTTGCACTGGGGTGAAGAAATAATGTTTTTACGCTGTCTGCCTATGGTGCTACTTTTGATTGTATTTACGGGATGTGTCACCCGCAAATACACGATTGATTCATTTCCACAAGGTGCCATGGTTTATAAGGATGGAAAACCCATAGGCGTTACTCCCATGGATGAGCATTTTATCTATTACGGGAAATATAATTTTAAGTTGGTCAAAGATGGTTACGAAACCTTGGATGTCGAACAGAAAATTCCTTCTCCTTGGTATGAATATCCCCCCTTGGATTTTGTAGCTGAAAGTTTGTTCCCATTCGAAGTCCACGATATTCATCGCTTTAGCTATGCATTACAACCAGCAAAAACAGTAAGGCAGGATGAAATACTAGAGAAAGCTGCAGAGTTAAGAGAAAAAGGAAAAGCCGTTGTTCCTTTTGCTCCTGTCCCTGAAAAAACCAAAGGGCTTTTGCCTTTAGTTGGTGCAAAATAATTGCTTTGCGCCACGCGCATTACCATTAAGCTTTTATTTAATCGTTAATAGATATTGTTTTCAAAATTTCGTTCAATTCTTCTAGCCAAAAATCTTTTGTTTTAATTGGGATTTCACAAACAAATATCAAGTTGCCATTTGTTGTGGAATACTTGCCGAAAAAAATTATCTTTTGAACTTGATCATCAACTTTGAATGTGAAAAAGTCGGGTTTAAAAGTAATGCTTTTGCTGCTAAGTTCAGAGAATTTATATTTGATATCCGCAGCCTTTTCGATTTTAGTTTCGGGATTTTTTTCCTCTCTGAGTAATTCAAATAATTTCTCTTCCACCATATCCCATGCTTTTTCATCCTTGATTGGTTTGAAAAGGGAGAATAGCTGTAATTTGGCTTTCTGGTTTAAAAAGTCACCCGAATCGCTGGGGTTCTTTCCAATAAAAACTGATTCAGGTGCTGTATCATAATCTTTAACATCCTGGGGCGCCCATAAAGATTCTGGAACAGTTAAAGTTATTTTCAATTTTTCAACATTCACCAATCTTGTTTTTCTGGGTGTTGGTTTCCAGTCAACTTTGGCATTTGTTTTAATTGCTAATCCCTGATTAAATTTCCCCCACGCTTCCTCAACTGAATCTTTGCTGTCAATGGGTGCGAGGCAGATTATCAGAAAGAACACCCCGTTGATGTTTGAGGAGTAGCAATCGCCAACCCATGCTGATGAATCTTCCTTGGATCCTTCGACCCCAAATTTTTTAAACGGGACTTTTCCTATTTCTGTTTCATCAGCTTTTTCTTCCCATTCAAGATTTTTAGGTAGGAATAATTTCAGCCTTGAAATCATTTCTTGATGCATTTCAGTGTTTGTGGGGTTTCTAGTCTTGAAATCCTTGTAATACATGAGCCATATGTCTTTTGCTTTGCCTGTATATGCAAATTTAGTTTGCAAAGATTGAGCAAGCTTTTGATCTTTTGTGTAAGAATTATAAGGTTTAAAAGTAAAGAATTCCGAATCAATTAATTCGGAAATTCCTTCGGATTGTTGATTTGATTCATTGCGTATCTCTTTTTTTAATAGTGGCAGCCCAATGATGTAGAAAGCCGCGAAACTGACAGAAATGAAAAACACAACGAAACCTAATAGAAATACCTGCGATATGGTAAGCCCGTTACTTTTTTTCTTTTTAGAAGGGGTCTTTTTTTCAGGCGTAAAACTTGGTTTTATTTCTGATTTAGATTCAAATACCAACCCTTGATTGTCTTCCACAACATTTACAATGTTAGGTGGGGAGACTTTGGGCACTTTTGAAGGCGAAGCAGGACCGCTTTTATTAGGCTTTCGTGTTGCAAATGTTTTTTTGCAATTTGGACAGGTAATTGATTGTACACCTTGCATTGCTTCGATTTGAAACGAGTAATTGCAGGATTTGTTTGGGCAAGGGAATCCAGAGGCCATGATTGTTTTCCAAATTTTTACATTACCGGTTTTTCACAAAACAACAGTACTAGTTTATTTGATTTATATTTAGATTATAACTGTCTAGTCGAAACTTTAGAACATTTAGTTAAGATTGATCGATTATTATTGCAAAAAAAACAATACTTTAAACTTTTTATGATTAATAATTTTTCTTGCACCCTTAACAATCCGAATGATTGTAAAGATTACAGATTTATTACCTTTGGTTAAGGCAAACATCATGAAGAGGCAACTGTTAAATTCAATCGGAATGTTTTTTTTGACCATTGGTTCGGTAGTTGGTGCGGAAACCCCAGTTGTACAGCCAACAACCACACCAACTGTCGCTCCTGCCGATTGCGATAAATGCAAAAAAGAGACCGGGTCATGCTTAACTAAATTAAAAGCTTGGATGGGCAGTAAGGAAGAAAATCAAGGGAGAAACTATTCTGGGCCAAGAACGCAAGGGGTAAGGCCAACTCCTTTATATATGTATTTTCAACCAGCCTGCACAGAGAAATCAGGCGTTGGTTCTTCAAAGAACAACCTAAGCTGGAGCCCTACAGGTTGGAGGGATTTCACTTCTACGGGCCATCGGATGTTTGACACGCCAACTCAATTTGGTGTTGGATCTGGTCAGAAATAGGTTAGTTTTTCATCTAGTCCTAAAAAGGATGGGGTGAGAACTTGAATAATAGTTATCAAATAAAAGAATTTGATTCAAAAGTTGATACAGTTGATCAATTGATCATCTGTGTTTGTCCGTTTAATTTGGAGTTGGTGAATTTTTTTGGGCCATTGATTAAAACCAAGCATGTGTTAATAAGAGTGATATTTGATTTTTCAACAAAAAAGCCAATGTTTTTGCTAAGTGCAGTTCAAGAGTGTAAAGATTTTTACGAGCTTGATATTTTCATTTCAGAATATTTTTCGATTGAGTTAAGTTCGGAAATGGAAATTGCAATCAGTAATTGCCTGAGTGATGTTTTGTCATTAACAAAGGGCGTGGGTAAGCAGTTGTTTATCGAATCCAATTTGGTGGTCGATAAAATAAAGCATTTGATAGTTGCAGCTGGAATGAGATTTATCACAAATTTTTCAGAACTAACAATAAATATTGGGGAAATGGGTTCTTATTCTTATTTAAATAGCCCTTTAGAATTCGGCTTTATTAAAGATTTTGGCTATGAAGAGTTAAATGATTTGTTTTTGCGTAGTTCGATAAATTCGCTTGATTGTCCTGAAGGTTTGAAATTTAGAAATATTGCCAAAGTTTTTGATTCGCTGATTTATCACCCCTTTTTGGATGCAAGTGGTTCGCAGGTAGCGATGTTAGGCAGAATACTTGTGGGCTTTGTTTTTGTTGTAAAGCATGAAAATATGGCTGAGATTGCTTATCTTGGTGTTGCTGAAGAATTCAGGTTGCAAAGGTTTGGAAGTGCCTTGATGGGGAAGATGTTAGGAGTATTGGCTAAAGATAAAGTTCAAAATTTAAGGGTAATAGTTGATGAAGGGAATTTTCCCGCATTGGGTTTATATGGTAGCTTTGGGATGGAACTCAAAAAGAAGCGTATTTTATTTTTAGCTGAGGGATGATTTTTATCGAGAAAAAATCAACTTTAAAAAGAACTTTTAAAAGATTCAAAAATTCTGTTTGCTAAAAAAATTACAGTGTCTAAATTACTAATCTCTGAAGGTTGCAAGGGTGGTTTCCCGACTCCTTTTGCTTCTGATCATTCTTGGTTCATTTGATTTATATTTAGAGTTGCATGGTTAACCCAATCATTCAAGAGTTGGATATTCCAACCTTGGAGAAACTACTTATTGGTCGCATCGGAAAACCACGGTTTGACCTGTGGTTTGGTAAGCTCGTTTCTTTCGTGTTAAACCACGATAAGTTGCTTGTTCTAGTCCCTAACAACCATTTTTTAGAATGGCTTAACAGTAAGTTTCGTAAAGATATCGAAGATGCGATTAAAGAATGCTTTCTTGGCGCCAAGCAGGTTGTTTTTCAAATAGCACAACAATCTTCAGTCCAATCTGCAATAGGAAATGTTGAGAATACCATTCAAAATGGTCCTAAGTTAAATGCATTAGATTTACCGACTGTAAAAACGGATGGCGCTATTCAGTTGGTAAAGGTGCCTGGCACAAAAGAAGCCAAAAAAAGAGACTGGCTTGATTTTAAGTCTTTTGTCATCGGGGAATCAAACAAACTTGCATTTGAAATGGCCCGTAGTTTAAGTGTTGAGAAACGAAGTGATACCAGTCCGCTGGTGATTTTTGGCCCTCAAGGATGTGGCAAAACTCATCTTTTAGAGTCATCTTATAGATCATTTAATAATTCTTTTCCATTGATACCTGCAGAGTTTATTTCTGCGGAAGAGTTCACCAGTCAATTTGTTGTTGCGATGCAAAAAAATCGTATGCCTGCATTCCGTGCTAAAATTCGTGCCAATTCTTTGTTTGTTTTTGATGATGTGCACCTGCTTGCGGATAAACCCGCTACTCAAAAAGAACTCATGCTTAATCTTGATGTTATTACCCAAAAAGGGGGTAGCATTATTGCTGGAATGGATTGCCATCCACGAATGGCAAAGAAAATCATGCCCGAATTATTAGACCGATTGATGTCTGGCATGATTTGTTCGGTGGATGTTCCAGAAGATTCGTTGCGCATTGCTTTGATAAAGCGTTATTGGGCATTGTTGTCGAATCAAGATATCAACTCAGAAGTTGTTGAATATCTCAGTAAAGAGATTCGAGGCAATGTAAGGATTATTCTTGGTGTTCTTAAGCAGATATCTAATTCTGTAAGAATAAACCGTGTATTACCCACTATGGAATTGGCCCGATCTATTGTTAGTGGTTTTGTTAGGTGTGTTTTTAGGTCGATAAGTTTGCAAGATATTGATGAAGTTGTCAGCACCTTTCTTTTTTTGGCACCTGGTTCCTTAAAGTCTGGCGTTAGGGAAGAAAAAATGTCTTTCCCGCGTAATCTTGCCATGTATCTTGCTCGAAAAAACTCTTCTTTTACTTACCGTGAGATCGGAAGTTACTTCGGTAATCGTAATCATAGCACCGTAATCGCGGGCGAAAAAAAGATCGAATCCTTGATTAAATTTGATTCGCGTGTTCAATTTGCAAACCTTGAATACGATCTCAATTTTCTACTTCAGAGCATCCAGCAAAAACTTCAATCCAGCAGATCTTAACAACTTGCGTTTTATTTTGTGAGAATAGGTGGATTAGGCTGAGTCTGCCAATTCTTCGGCTTTAAGGTTGGGATATCTGCTTATAAATTCACTATTATTCCGTTTGTTCCTTTTATTTCTTCCGATTTGATTATTAGTGAAATGCGGCGATTAACAGATTGGCAATGCCGCAGGCCTTCGGGCGTATCGCAAGTGGTGGGGGTCGAAATGGATTTCGACAGCGATAAGCCTTCATATTCTGTAAAGGAGTCGGAGATGAAGCGGTTTGCCTTAATTTTTGGTGTGTTGGCTGGATTAGCCATTGGTTCTAATAATGTTCACGCTAGCTGGGGTTCCCTCGGGTACAGCGGCTGGCAACCTTGGTACAATATTTTTGCAAAACGATATAAATGCCTTACGCCTGAAGAAGAAAGACTTCAGAAATTCTGGCACGATTATTACAATGCAATGGAGAAATATTACGGCGCGCTAGATAATATTGACTGGGTAGCGTACTACAAGAATCATGGTTATCAAATCAATAGTGGCCCTGGTGGTAGCTCAAACGGTCGGGTTAATTATGCACCTGTTTTTGTAAGCCCCGGTCTTCAGTGGGCTGTTCCAAACGGTGCAGTAGGCGGCCCTCCAGTAAGTGGCGGAATGCCTGCGGGCTACGGAGTGATGCCAGCCGGTGGCGCAATGCCAGCCAGTGGTAACTTCCCTCCGATGCCAGTAAATTATGCCCCAGGTGCTGGTTACTAAGCTAGCTTGGGTAATATAAAAAGAAGCCATCGAGCATATCTCGATGGCTTCTTTTATTTATATAGCGATTAATTGGGTTTTACTATTAAGCTGCGTTCAGATTTTCTAAATTATAAAAAGCAAACACCTTCAAACTTTTAGAATGTGCTAAGTTTCAACCATTAGCCATGTTTCCATGGATGGGAGGACTTATGCGAATTAAGTTGTTATGTAGTGTTTTGGCATTCGGACTTGTTGTTTCAAACTCTATTGGTCAACAACCCAAGACAACTGCTCCGCAAGCAATGCCTCCCAACCAAATAAATCCCCAGCAACAGTATCAGCAACAAGCACCCTACTTTGTTTATTACATACCCACAGCCCCAGACATGATGGGACCGGGCTTTTATTACACCAATTGTTACGGTGTGACTTATGGCCCAAATTATTGTGTAACCCCGCCTTTTGCTCCTTGCAATGGCCCTTTACCAGCTTTTGGCGCTGCTGCAATGAATCAAAAACCTAAGGCATATCCAGGGATGTCTTTTCCTACCCATCCTTATGTACGAAGTGCCCGAGATTATTTTATGGTGGATTAACTTAAGTTTTATTTGATGAGATATTTTAAAGAGCCAGTTTAAACTGGCTCTTTTTGTTGATTAAGAGCTTAACTATTTGCCAACGCCTGCTTTAACACTTTGAGAGTTTTTAAAGGGTTTTCTGAGTTAAACAAAGCGTTGCTGACTGCAATTCGTTTAACCCCATGCTTGGCAAGTTGGGTGATGTTTTGAGTGTCAATTCCACCAATAGCAAACCAAGGTATAGTACAAACAGTGTTTGCCGCCTGAACAAAGTCCAATCCTGCTAGATTATTGAAAGTTTTGGTTTTAGAGTTGAAAACCGGCCCAACACCAATGTAATCAGCGCCATTTTCTATTGATTTAAGAATCTGATCTTCATTATGAGTACTGATACCAAGTATTTTATTTCTTCCGATAATTAATTTTGCTTCTTTAAGAGGCAAATCATCCTGGCCCAAATGTAGCCCATCAGCATCAACAATTTTGGCAATATCTGGTCGATCGTTAATGATGAGCAATTTTCCGTTTTGTGCCGTAAGGGTTTTAAGTTCAAAAGCATAGTCAAGCAACTTGCTGTCAGGGGCGTTTTTAATTCGTAATTGCACCATGTCTAACCCGTTTTCGAACAGTGCATCCAGCGTATCCATGAAGCCTGGATCAAGATGTTCGGGCCCTAAAAGACCATATATTTTGATGTCTTTAAGCTTTCCAGAGTAATCTAGAAAACGAAAAATTCTTTGTTCAAGATCATAAGACCTATACCTTATTTCACCGATCGCAACCGAAAAATCAGGGGATTCTAATTTGCCGAATTCTTCTAGTGAGCGAAGAGACTCCTGAACTCTTTTAATATTTGCTTTGAAAACATCTTCGTCATTTAATCTGGTCAATTCTTGATTGGTGTGGATGGATGTACCTACATCTTCTTCAACATTACGATGAGAAATGATAAGTGTTGCGGGAATCCACTGAAGTGTTTCATTGAAATCATGCCTTAACTTTTTAGTTATTGTGCATAATTGACTCGAATTCAGAATAAATCTGCAATAATCATCGACTACTCTTAACCCTTCTCGTACCCGATTCGCAGCAGCATCCAGTATTCTCAAACAAGAATCAATTTCAGTGTGGGCATCTAAATCCAAAGGAACATCAAGTACCAAGGGCGCCATACGCTGATTGTCAACCCAATTAATCAGTTGTTCCCAATTGACACCCATGGATTCAAGTATGAGTTGGGTGTTTTTAAAATCTTCAATGAGATAAACGAGAAAGCCTAAGCTTGTGCCTTCCTGTTCTGCGAGGATTTTTTTTGAGATACGCAATATTTTACTGCTAATATAAGGCTTTTTCGCAGATTCAAAAACTGAAAAACCTGCTTCAATGTTGTTGTTTGCTTTGGCAGAGACAATGCGGGATTCTTGTAAACCAAAATCTTTAAGAAGATTAGTAACAGGACCTTCAGGATCAAAAAGCAGTGCGCTGATGCAATGTTTTGCTTCAGGTTCCAAAATGCCTTCTTCGAAGGCAAGATGAAAAGCAAAATCCAGAGCTCTTCTGCATGCGGATGATAATTCAAGTTCCATTAGCGAATCTTTCGAAAATGTAAAAATAATGGATTATAAAGCATGTTTAATGAATAAACATCTTCTAAACTAGTTTCCCTTTATATTTTATTTAATTAACCCCAAGTTCCAAACCCACTTATTCGGAATGATATTCTTAAGAAACTCACAAGAAAGCATCACCTCATTTCAGAAGATTATTTATTGGGTCGATTAAAGATGAAGAAGTTTATAATTTCTCGATTGATGTTGTAAAAAATTACAAACGATTGAGCCTACCAGGAGCAGTTCATGTTGCATCGAATAAGGTTAAATTCCAGCTCAATTAAATGGATCATTGGCGGAGCTGTTGTAGCGATGCAATTTGCAATATCTGGTGAAATTACATTGGCACAAGATAGTCCGATAATTGTAAAAAATCCAAGCAAAATTCCAACATATAACATTGAAAAGCTTAGGGAAATGGGGCGTTCCAACAGCTCAACAATTAAAGCTGCGCAACTTGGTATTGATGGGGTTGCGGAAAAGCAGGATGCGATCCACAAGATGAGATTTTTGGGGATTATTTCTAAGGATCTGCCTGTTCGAAAGCAACAAGCTCAAACCGGCATGACAGCAGCAACAGCAAATTACACCCAATCCGAGTTGGATTTGAATTTTTCCATTGCCTACACCTATGTTTCAATTATTTATGCCAATCAACAGCTTGATGTCGCAGAACGCGGGATCAATGATCTAAATACCCTAGGCGATATCGCCAAGGAAATCGTAAAAACTGGGTCTAGAAATGATGTTTCAAAAAAGCAGATTGATCAGATCAATGTTTATTTGAATTTGTTTAATGGGAAAAAAGAAGAAGCTGTTCAAGGCGTGCCACGAGCTAAAGCAGCATTAAGGGAGGCCCTTGGTGTAAGTGATATAAATTGGGATCTGCAAACAGCAGACAAAGTGTTGGCGCTTTCAAATATTGAGGTTAACAGGGAATCGGTTATTGCAGAAGCGCAATCTCGCAGGGGCGAAATTGTACAAGCACAATCTGCAGTGGATGCAACTTGTTTAGAAGTAAAAGCACAAGAGAAAATAAGGGCATTTGCCGGTAAGACTTTTGCATCGGGTTCTGATATCCATGCAAATATATTACCGATTGCATCATTGGATGAGAATTACAGGCCGGGTGCGATAGCTCCTGAAATGCCAGGAAATCTTTATGGTTCAAAAAAATCTCGTGTGAATCAAGCAAAGATTTTGCATGAGAGAGCACAAACTGTTGCAGACAAGGCAAAAAGCCTGGTTGTTCTTGAAGCAGAAAACACCTACTTGCGTTGGGTTGAAAACAAGAATCGTGCGATTAGTTATCTTAAGTCAGCAGAAGAAGCTGAAAAACTTGCTTCTTCACTAAAAGAACGATTTGATCCCCGTGGTGGGAAAATTACCTTGGATGAGGTGATTACCACGGGTATTCAAGCCAACACTATTCGAATTGCTGCTAATGAAGCAATTTACAAAGCAACTTTGGCGCTGATTGCTCTTGAGAGAGTTAGTGGTGGTGGATTTATTGCTCCGCCAATCACCAAAAAATAAACCGGGCGCGTAACCTTGTTTGTCGTTATTCCTTCTTTGATTTTACACCTTGATTCATCACCCTAAAGGAAACCTATGCGAAGTAAATTCTGGCTGTTTTCTCTCTCTCTCTTGGGCGTTCTGCTTTATGGAATTTCCCAAGTAAGAGCAGCCGAAAAACAAAAAGCTGTGCGTATTGGCATGATGAGGACTATCTTTAAAGATACTCCTGATTCTCTTTTACAAATTTTGATGAAACCATTCAGTTCAGTTATGGAAAGTCAAACTGGCCTGAGTGGTGATTTGGTGATGTCACCAAACTATGACAAACTGGGAAAACAGCTTTGCGATGGCGAGATTCAAGTTGGTGTTTTTCATGGTTTTGAATTTGCTTGGGCAAAACTTAAATACCCTGATTTGGAACCATTGATGCTTGCTGTTAACAATAAAGCCTTACTAAAGTCTTATATTGTGGTTGCAGATAATTCTGGAATCAAAGGTGTCAACGACCTTAAAGGTAAAAGTGTTTCATTTGCAAGAGGCAATCGCGAGCATTGCAGGTTGTTCTTGGAACACCGTATTTTGCCTGCAAACACCAGTTCAGAAAAGTTTTTCGGGAAGATTAATTTAAATGCTGATGCTGAAGACGCATTTGATGGTTTGGCTTCTGGAGATGTTGAAGTAGTTCTTTCTGATTCTGCACCTTGGGAGAGTTTTAAGTCACAAAAGCCAGGTACTGCTGGAAAGTTAAGAGTTGTGATGATATCCGAAGAGTTTATTCCTGCAGTAATCGGGTACAATCCTAAGAAACTTGATCAAAATATCAGAGATAGCTTTAAGAATGGAATGCTCTCCGCAAGTGAGAATCCCAAATCGAGGAGAATGTTGGAATTTGTTAAAATTTCAAGTTTTGAAACGATTCCAGAAGACTTCAATGAGCAGATGTCTCAAATGCTTAAATCTTACCCTGCGCCATAACATCCCTTGGCAGACTAACAGAAAATCGTAAATAACATATTAACTCTGGGCATTAAAATTGTCCGGAGTTGATTTTTTTTAGCTGTTACGATGGTAACTCACCAATCAGTTGTTAGAATGCTTCAGCGTTTCAAGTCCCTGAATGATGGGGTATAAATATGGCAGAAAATATTCAAACCGTTGCGCTTAAAGATGAAACTCGCGACCGTTATCTCATTTATGCATTATCGGTGATCACATCACGGGCAATTCCTGATGTAAGGGATGGTCTCAAGCCTGTACAAAGGCGCATTCTTTACACAATGTTTAATGATCTGCGATTAACCTTTGATGGCAGACCAAGAAAGTGTGCCAAGATTGTAGGCGATGTAACCGGGAATTATCATCCCCATGGGACTTCAGCAGCTTATGAAGCTTTGGTAAGGTTAGCGCAAGATTTTGTTATGAGGGTGCCTTTGATTGTGGGTCAGGGAAACTTTGGTTCGGTAGATGGTGATGCCCCTGCAGCAGAGCGTTATACTGAGGCAAAGCTTGCACTAGCCTCAGAACATCTCATGATGGAATTAAAGCAGCGAACGGTGGATCTCCGACCTAACTATGATAATACGCGCGATGAGCCAATTGTATTGCCTGCCCAATTTCCTAACTTGCTGGTTAATGGGAGTTCTGGGATTGCGGTGGGTTTGGCAACCAACATCCCTCCTCATAATTTGGGCGATGTAATTAAAGCCTGCATACACCTTATAGAGAACCCTGAAGCAACAACATCACAACTGTTGGACCGTTTAAAGGGGCCTGATTTTCCTTTGGGTGGAAAAATATTGATAGACCGCCCTGCCCTCACAAAAATTTATGAGGAAGGATCAGGGAGTCTTAAGATCCAAGGGCAATGGAAGATTGAAGAAGTTAACAAGGTTAAAAACATTATTGTTTATTCCATCCCCTTTGGTGTCGATAAGGGCAAACTTGTTTCTGATATTGGATTGATAATTATTGATCGAAAAGTTCCTCAACTTTTAAATGTAGTTGATGAATCCAGCGAAAAAGAAGGTGTCAAAATTGTGCTGGAGATCAAGGCAGAATCCTCCCCTGACCTTATCATGTCTTATTTGTATAGGCATACTCAATTGCAGGATAATTTCGCCTGCAACTTTACTTGTTTGATTCCCATCAAAGATGCGGAAGGTCGGGAACGAACAAGGCCAGAAAGGCTTGGGATATGTCAGATTCTAAGGCAATTCCTTGATTTCCGCTTTGAAACAATTAAGCGAAGGTTTGAGTTTGATCTTGAACAATTACGAAAACGCATTCACATCCTTAAAGGTTTCAAAATTATTTTTGATGCCTTGGACCGGGCAATCAAGATGATTCGTGAGAGTCAGGGTAAAGCTGATGCCGCTGAAAAATTGATGAAGGCTTTTGGTCTTGATGACATTCAAACGGAAGCAATATTAGAAGCGCAGTTGTATAAGATTGCGCAAATGGAGATCAAAAAGATCACGGAAGAACTCCGTGAGAAAACCAAGGAAGCAGATCGGATTGAGGAGATTCTTGCATCGAAACGCAAACTCTGGGGTGTAGTAAAATCAGAACTAGCGGAGCTAGGCGAAAAGTTTGCGGATAAAAGACGAACAAAGTTCGGAGATGCAGATGAAGCAACTGAGTTTGATCCCGAAGCGTATATTCAACGCGAGAATACCAATGTTGTTTTAACCCGCGATGGTTGGGTGAAAAGAATAGGCAGGCTCGCGTCTGTTGAAGGTACTCGCGTTAGAGAAGGTGATGAAGTTTTGGCAGTGGTTCCTGCAAGCACTCTTGATCAAATTATTTTCTTTAGTGATGATGGCGCTGCTTTTACCATGAGAGCGAATGAAATTCCTGCAAGTTCTGGTTATGGAGAGCCTATAAACAAGTATTTTAGGTTGAATGACCGCGCAAAAATTATCATGATGGTTACCACGGATGAACGGTTCACCCAACCTTCGAAACCGGGCAAAGGTGATGATCCCATCCCGCCCTTTGTTTTAGTTGTAACCTCGCAAGGGCAGGTTCTTAGAACACCCTTATTGGCACACAGAATTGCTTCCACCAAAACGGGTAGAATGTATGTGCGGCTTAATGAGAACGACCGGGTGGTGAATGTTTTTATTGTCAATAAAGAAAAAAGCATGATGCTTGCTTCGAAGTTTGGGCATATCATTCATTTTTCAATCGATGAAGTTAATATTTTATCCGGCGTTGGAAAAGGTGTGATGGGTATCAAGTTAGGGGAAGAAGATCATTGCCTAGGCGGGGTTGTTATTTCAGGCAAAGATGACTTTTTGCAGGTTGAAACCACAAATGGTAAAACCATGGATTTTCGACCCGGTAAATATGAAGTTGTAACCCGGGGCGGTAAAGGTTTTGAAGCGGTTAAAAGATCGGAATTTGCAAAGATCATTGTTCCCCCAATCGAGTTGGTGAATTGGGAGGAGATTGCAGATGCGGAAGCCCAAAAACCAAGCAGCCCAAAAGGTTTGTTTGATTAATTATAGTGTGAAACGGACAAGATAATATGAGTAGTGCCAATAGTAATTATTCCGCCAAGGACATTACGGTTCTCGAAGGACTTGAACCTGTAAGAAAACGTCCCTCGATGTATATTGGTGGTGTTGACCCCAAAGGGTTGCACCATTTGGTGTGGGAAATTGTTGATAACTCGGTGGATGAATATCTAAACGGGTTTGCTGATTCAATTACCGTAACGCTTCACAAAACAGGCGATGCAGTAACCGTTGTTGATAATGGCCGCGGTATTCCTGTTGATATACATCCCAAGCATAAAAAGCCCGCACTTGAACTTATCCTTACCACTTTGCATTCAGGTGCTAAATTTGGTGAAGGTGATAATTATATTCATTCGGGCGGGTTGCATGGTGTGGGCGCTTCGGTGGTGAATGCGCTTTCAAAAAAACTAGTAGTAAATATTAAACGAGATGGTAAAGAGTATCGCCAGACATTCAAAAAAGGAAAAGTTTTTGGCGAACTCGAAAAGCTAGGGGCTGTTCGTGGTACGGGAACAACAATCTATTTTGAACCTGACCCTGAAATTTTCCGAAATACCCAATTCGAACCCGATTGGATTAAGTCACACCTTGATGACATGTCCTATATCCACAGTGGTATGAAAATTGTTTTTATTAATCAAATATCTGGAGAAACATTTGATCTCACCCATCCGGGTGGTATCCCAGAGTTTCTTTCGAAGTTGGTAACTGATGGCCAAAAACCTCCCGTGACGGAAAGTATTTTTACTGTTAATCGCAAGGAAGGCGAAAAGATGGAGGTCGCCCTCCAATGGACTGAATCCACCGATGAATCTTTTCGCTCTTATGTAAATGGCATCCGTACGGCATCGGGTGGCACGCATGAGAATGGTTTGAAAAACGGTGTTGGTAAGGCCATTCGCAATTTTATGGAGACTCACGATATCAAAGTTAAAGGTATTGCAATTACCGCTGAAGATATTCGTGAAGGGTTGGTGGGAATTCTTTCAGTGTTTGTTCGTGAACCAATGTTCCAAGGTCAAACTAAAGAAAAATTAAATAACCCAGAATTGACAGCGTTGGTCGATGGTTTTGTTCGCCCTGCACTTGAAGCATGGCTTAATTTTAACAAAACTGCAGCAGACCAAATCGTTGGAAGAATTGTACTTTCAGCCCGTGCAAGGCTTGCATCACGAGAAGCAGCATCCGAGGTAAAACGAAAGTCTGCAACTTCGAGAAGATTAAATCTTCCTGGGAAACTTTCTGATTGTAAATCAACCAATCTTGATGATTCAGAACTATTTATCGTTGAAGGTGATTCCGCAGGTGGTTCTGCCAAACAAGGTCGTAATAGCAAAGTTCAGGCTATTTTACCCTTGCGAGGTAAGATCTTGAATTCTGAAGGATTACCTCTTGCAAGAGTCATGGCTAATACCGAACTAAATGATTTAGTTACAGCGATTGGAACAGGGGCAGGAGAAAAGTTCGATATCTCCGGATTGAGGTATGGGAAAATTATTTTGTTGATGGATGCAGATGCGGATGGCCATCACATATCAACATTGTTATTGGGATTCTTTTTTCGGCATATGCCCGAACTAATCCGCAAGGGTCATGTGTTTCTGGCACAACCGCCCCTATTTAGGGTTGATGTTGGTAAGGAAACTTTTTGGGCTAGAGATGATATCCATAAGGAAGAAATTCTTTCGGGTTTAAGGGTTAATGCGAAACCAGAAATCTCGCGCTTTAAAGGTTTAGGCGAGATGGATCCAAGCGTTCTTGCATTGACCACGCTAGATATTAAGACCAGGATTTTGCTAAAAGTTGAAATCGATTCAAATCTTGAAACAGATAAAACATTTGTTGATCTTTTGGGGAAAGATGCAGCTCCACGGTTTAAGTTTATCATGGAACATGCAGCACGCGCTGTGGTTGATGATTTAGATATTTAGTTTTGGTCTCTTATTTTTGCTTTATACCATGTTAATTGCCTGTTCAGGCCGATGAGCCATTTCATTTCTTGTGTGGTAGGGTTTGAGCGAGCTATCATGGTTTTAATTCCATTAAAAAGCGCATCAGCTTTTGGGCCAAACAAAAAGTGAATTTCTTCTAGAGATGATCTCAGGGCATCAAAAGCTTGCTGTTGCATTTTCCATGATGCTAATTCAATTGGTTTGGTTGTTTCTTCATCTTTTTCTTCCATTACCATATTGATTTCGTGAAGTGTGATTGCAACCGACATAGCTACATTAAGTGCGGGGTAATCATTAGAGGTTGGTATACCTATGAGCAAATTGCATAAGCTTATTTCTTCGGTGGTTAATCCGGAAGATTCGGGCCCAAAAATCAATGCGACTTGGGAACGATTAATTTCCTTTGATAAAACTTTTGCTGCAATCCTGATTGGTTTTATTATTGAAGCACGCACCAACCCTTTGGTTTGGCTTGATGTTGCAGCCACGTAGGTACAGTCAACAAGAGCTTGCTCGATTGAATCAACTTGGGTTGAAGTGTGAAGGATTGTTTCCCCTTGGCAGGAGAATTTTTTAGCTTCATCATCAAGATGGTTTGCTTTGGGTGAAACTAAAACGAGTTGAGAAAAACCCATGTTCTTCATTACTCTTGCGATGGAACCGATGTTCCCTGCAAATTGAGGCCTTACCAATATTATTTTGCAGTTTTTAAACATGGTTGCTGGTCTGTTGGTACAGGATTAGGATTTAACCATCGCAATTTCCATAGCTTTAACTTTTAAGCCTGCGAGATCTAGTTTTCCGCTGCCTAACACTGCGATTTCATTGACGGGGTGAAAATCTTTTTCCGAAGGAACCCAAAGGTTTGGTAATCCGCGAGAGGATAACTTCTTTATCCATGTTTTAACATCAAGCCCAAAGCTTTCAAGAATACTAGGTAAAAAAAGCACTAAGATTCTTTCGCCACGAGTGCTATCCGGTACGCAAGTTACAGCGCATACCCTTTCCGATGATTGAAGAACTTCGTGAAGTTCATCTTCAAGGCGTTCGAGAGGGACCATTTCACCGCCAATTTTTGCAAAACGACTTAATCTTCCTGTAAGGGTGACATAGGATTCAAAATTGATTTTGCCCATATCTCCTGTGATGTACCAACCATCTATAATTACGGAAGCTGTTTTTTCCGGGTCATCAAGATAACCTTTCATGACATTTGCACCTGTTGCCAATACCATTCCTTCGTGATTTGGGGGAAGAATTTCAAGAGTATCAGGGTCAACAATTTTAATTGAAACTCCTGGAATAATCTGGCCAATCGAGCCCGCCATTTGGCCTAAAATAGTTCCCTCAGGAATGGTTATATCCCCTTTATTAATACAAACTACGGGAGATAACTCAGTGCACCCGTAGCCTTCCAGAGGAAGAATACCGAATTTCGATTCAAAATCTTTGGCAAGTTGGATTGGAAGTTTCTCTGCGCCACAAATTAATATTCGAAGAGATTTAAAATCATCAGATTCAGATTTTTTAAGGCAGAAGCGCAGGAAAGTGGCTGTTGATAAGTATGCTGTGCATTGATAACTTTTGCATGCAGCTCCAATATCACGGGCTTGCCTGGGGTCGGGTTGATAAACGATTGAAGCCCCTACTTGAATGGGTGTCCACATGGAAACAGTGTATCCGAAACTGTGAAAAAAAGGCAGTGCTCCCAAAAGACAATCCGTGTAATCGACATCTGCACCTTTGATGGTAGACCAAACATTCGAAGTTATATTGTTGTAGGTGAGCATAACTCCTTTGGGATTTCCGGTACTTCCGCTAGAAAAAATAATTGTCAAAGTGTCATCTTTGTTTGGTTGATGAGCTTTCAAAATGGTTTTAATAAACAAGGAGGGGGGCAAGATTTTACTTGCAAGAAAAGTCAGGGTTTTTTCAGTTGAACTTATATTCTGCATTATATCTTCCAAGTAAAGCAACCTGATGTTTTTAATATCGGGCCAGCTAACCTTACTTGTAAATCGCTTGGCTGTAATAACAGTCTTTACTCCCGATTTTTTTATGCAATGCTCTAAAATCCCTATGGATGCTGTGTAATTTAAATTGACTGAAATCTTTCCTGTCGTTCCTAGGGCAATGTTTGTAAGTGCGCTTCCCGTACTGTTTGGAAGCCAAATTCCTACGATTGTTTCCTCTTTCAGTTCATGGCGAAGTTGTTTTCCTAGGCAACTGACTGCAACTAAAGCCTTGCCATAGGTGAGGTTTAATTTTGGATTGGTGTTGTCGGGGAAGCATACCTTTTCTGGATTTCTTAAAGCCTGTAATGCAAAACCAATATGAACAAGAGGCAGGTCATTATGAGCGATTTTTGCAGCTTCCACGCTAAGACTTTGAATTACTGATTTAATCTCTTTAGCTTCCTCTAATGTGGTTAAAGGTTTGCCTATGAAAAGATGCCAATGGGTTTCGTTGTTGATGATGTTTCGATTGAACACTCCTTTTTTTCGGATGGTAAAATTGCTTCCTTTTGGTTGCTCTAGGTGGATGGGGACAACTGAAGCGTTTGTTTTTTTAAGTATTGCCTTTAGGACGCGGAATGAATCAATTTCAAACCCGCTGCTAGTTTTAAACCATTCGGTTACAACACCTATGTTTTCATTGTTTTTAATTATGCTTCTTGCTTCTTTTAATGCTTTTACAATACCTCGAAGTCCAAGGTTCGGCTGAATATAAATAATAAGATTGTGCAGGGGAGTGTTTTGGGCCGGGTGACATGGTAGTGCAGACAAATCGAAAACTAGGATTTTTTTTACAGGTAAGTTTAGAAGGGCGAATTGTTCATCAAATCGGATTTGGGAGGCCACGAAAATTACACCACTTTTAACCGGAATATTCTCTATTCCATGCATGGTTATTTTTGCAGACCCAGAACCTTTTTTTATCAAAAAAATAATTTGAAGTAGTAGTAGGCCCAAGATGCCAGCAGCGGTTAACCATGAACTAGATTCTACAATTATGGCAGCAGAAAAAAAACTTTGCATCTGGTGCAACTCCTATAGTATTTAAGCACAATCTGAATCCTTCAGAAAACCACCAGAGTTTCTTTGTTTTAACCAAGTTTTAGCATTACAACATTGGCACAATAACATTGTTTGAAAGAACTTTGCCATATATGTTGTATTGTTCCATTAAAAATTGTTATCATAATATGTCTGCCGGGATTTGGAGATGATTCTTCAATCTGACACTTATTAAAGCTTTTTGAAGGCTTTGACATGATTTATTCTCGTTTTTATGACTTTGGGGGATTTACTATGAAAATTTTAAAATCGATTGCTGTTGCCTGCGCCTTACTGATTTCTAGTGTCGCAAACGCACAAAATATTAGCTTTATCAAGGATGTGGCACCAATTTTAAAAGAAAATTGTTTTGCTTGCCATGGTTCTAAAAACCCAAAAGGTAAGCTGGATATGACAAAATACGAAGCATTGAGGCATGGTGGTACGAAAGATGACCCAATTGTTGCTGGGAAACCCGATGAAAGTTATTTTATCGATGTTTTAAAAGCCACGGATAAAACAAGAATGCCCCCTAAGGAAAGTGGCGACGCCCTTTCCCCTGAAAAAATTAAGATTCTTCAGCAATGGGTAGCGCAAGGTGCCAAAATTGACAAGGAAGTTGATGCAAAAGCTGATTTATTGAAAGAATTACGCATTCGTTGGAAAGCCCCCGTGCCTTCTGCAAAGTACTCTTTCCCAGTTGCTGCTACCGCTCTTGCGTTTTCTCCAGATGGTAAAAAAATCGTTGTTGGTGGTCATCATGAAATTACAGTTTGGGATGTGGATACTGCTAAATTAGAGAAAAGGATTAATACCCGTGCGCGGCGTGCCATGGCTTTCCTTTTCCTTCCCGATGGTAAACTTGTTGTTGCAGGAGGCCGACCCGGTGAAGAAGGCGATGTAAGGGTCTATGATATCTCTGGTGCGGGAAAAATAACTGATGGCGTTTCGTTCTTGGATGGCGTTGATGATAAAAAAATCATGCTCAAACAGCTTTTGGATACGGATGACGAGGTGCTTTGCCTAGCCCTTAGCAGCGATGGTAAAAAGCTTGCTGCAGGTGGTTGCGATCGTCTTCTACATGTTTGGGATATTGGTTCTGGTATAGAAAATGCAAAGCTAGAACAGTCCATCGAAAACCATGCAGATTGGGTTTTTTCAGCGTCTTTTTCACCAGACGGAAAGTTTCTCGCAAGTTCTAGCCGAGATAAAACTGCCAAGGTTTGGAACCTTGCGTCCAAGGAGTCTTTAGCAACTTTCCCCGACCATCAAAATTCTGTTTATGGAGTATTTTTTAAGGCGGATGGAAAGAATTGCTATTCTGCAGGCGATGATAAACAACTCAGACTTTTTGGTCTTGATGGGGAAAGAGCTGGTAAGCAAGTGCGTGTCATTGGTGCTCATACAGGGCAGATTCTTAAAATTGCGGGCAATGATAAAGCTAATCTAATCGCTACGGGAGGTTCAGATAATACCATTAAAACTTGGAATGCAGAATCTGGTGCTGCTGTAAAAACATTTGCAGGTTTAACTGATCAAGTTCTTTCGTTGGCATTTAATAAAGATGGTTCCTTAGTTGCTGGCGGTGCCTGGAACGGTGAAGTAATAATTTGGAAAACCGCAGATGCAGTTGTAGTCAAAAAAATTGCAATTTCTCCTGGATTACAGACTGCAGGTAAGTAGGGGATTGGTATTCTTTGTATTTTGAGAATCTAATATTTTGGAAGATGTTAATCGCTATCTAAACTTGGCAACGCTTGATGAGTTCAAGAGTTCTAAGGGTAAAATCAATTATTTTTCTTGGGGTCAAGGCCCGACCATTGTATTTATACATGGTTTAGCTGACTCTAAGGATGCATTTGTTTCCATCTCCAATATTCTTTCCAGCAAGTTTCGTTGTATCGGTTTGGATATTCCCAAAGTAGTGTTGGGAAGTAGTACTAAAGATCAAACTTTGTTAGATGCTTACACCGAATTTATAAAAGACTTCATCGAGAAAAAAGTAAAGTCGCCCGTAGTTCTTTTTGGTTCATCTTTTGGTTCTACTTTGTCAATAAACCTTGCATCAAAAACTCCTAAGTCTGTTTCAGGTTTAATATTGCAAGGAGGTTTTGTTTATCGCCCTCTTAGTGTGGTTGAGAGGTGCTCTGCTTTTCTTGCCAGCCTTTTTCCCTTCAATGGTGCAACTTTCCCTTATCTTGAATTCGTTATGAAATCACAACATTACCATGCTTTTCATGGTAAACCTTCTTATCGTTGGAATCGATTGGTTGAAAGCGTAAGTAAAGCTTATTTTAGCACTACAGGCAGGCTTGCAGCGGCAATTAACGATATCGACTTAAGGCATAAAGCTTCTGATTTTCGTAAACCTGTACTTTTAATTGATGGTGAGGTTGATCCCCTAATCGGTCCTAATATTCGAAAAACCCTATATGAGGCTTTTCCAGATGGCGAAAAAGTGGTGATTGAAGGGGGTGGGCATTTATTGCCTTACAGCCATCCAGAAGAAATTGCTGCCCACACGGAGCAATTTTTAAATAAAGTATTTCCTAATAATCGGATAGTATCAGAGTTGTAAAGCCATTTGGTTAATCAGTCTCTATTCAGGAATTTCACATGGGACAGAAGATTCATGTTATTGGGATAGGCAGCGATGGATTATTTGGCCTGACGACCCTGGAAAGGGATATTCTGGCGCAGTGCGATATTATATTTGGTTCTGAAAATGTACTTCGCTTGGTAGATAGCCTTAAAGCTGAAAAACGAAAAAACGGACCAGATCTTCAAGAGTTGTGCGAGTCGTTACAGAAACTTGATGTTGGTAAAATGGTTGCGCTTTTAGTAAGTGGTGACCCGTTGTTTTATGGAGTAGTACGATATTTATCAGAAAAGATCGGGAAAGATCGCTTTGAAGTTCATCCGCATGTCAGCAGTATGCAAATGGCTTTTGCTCGAGTTAAGGAGAGTTGGGATGATGCCTATCTTACAAGCTTGCAAAACCAATCTTTGGATAAGGTGATCGAGAAAATCAGAGTGTCTGAAACTGTTGGTATATTTACCAACATCGTCGAAAACCCTAGGGAGATTGCAAAGAGATTGCTTGCAAGGGGGATTGATTACTTCAAGGTTTTTGTTTGTGAGAATCTCGGAGGCAAGGACGAGAGGGTTACCCAGGCGGAACTTTCAGAAATCGTTGAAATGGATTTTGATCCACTCAATGTTCTTATTCTTAAACGAAAACCGGGTCGTCCTGATATTCCTGCGACATCATGTACTCCCAGACTTTTTGGGAATCCAGATGATATTTTTGCCCAGAGTAGGCCTAAAACGGGTTTGCTTACTCAATCTGAAATCCGAGCCATTGCTCTTTCAAGGCTTTCCGTAAAGCCGACCAGCGTTGTCTACGATATTGGTGCTGGGTCTGGTTCTGTTTCGATAGAGGCCGCACAACTTTGCTATTCGGGTATGGTCTATGCGATTGAACAGGATGCCGCCGATTACCATTTGATTCTTGCCAATGCAGAAAAAATGGGAATTAGAAACATCAAGGCAATCCATGGCATTGCTCCTGAAGTTTTTCAGGGCCTGCCACGGCCTGACGCGATCTTTGTAGGAGGAATAGGCAAGGAAGTAACCGGGTTGCTGGATGCAGCTTTTGAAACTTTAGTACCCCAAGGAAGAATGGTTGTAAATGTTGGTTCAGTAGAAAACTTGTATGTTTGTGTAAATACAATGCGGAAAATTGATCCCGAATTTGAAGTCCTGATGGTTCAGATTTCCCGAGGTTTAAATCAATATGGGTCACTTAGATTTGAAGCGATAAATCCTTCTTATTTACTTACAGCAGTTAAACATTGATGTGATTAGTTTTGTTTACCAACCCATTGAACATGAACTTGTCTGGTTCTGGGGCCATCAAATTCACATAAAAAAATGCCCTGCCATTGACCAAGTATAATTTTTCCTTCTTCCACAATTACATGAGACGAGTTTCCAAACAACCCGGTTTTAATGTGACTGTCGCTGTTACCCTCCCCATGTAGGAACTTAGCGAGATTTTTTGGGATCGATTTCTCAAGCCAATGTAGGGTGTCATGAATAACATCGGGGTCCCAGCACTCGTTGATTGTCAAACCTGCTGTGGTGTGTGGGCAAAAAATCACACCAATTCCCGACCTGATTGCGCTTTTCTTGAGGCTTGATTCCACTAGGCGAGTTATATTTACAAATTCACAGCGGTTTTGGGTGAAAATTTCAATAGTATCCATACTTCTTGGCCTCGCATTTTTAATGCCAAAACTGATAATATCTCTTATCTTATAGATTTCTTTATTTGACTTGAGGTCCTGCATGATTGCAAAAATTAAAGCGCTTTGCTTTTTCATTTTGGCTATGGCGTGCGTTGCATATGCACCTAATCTGGATGCCCAAAACTCTTCCTTACCCCAACCCATTATTGTTCTCCTTAATAAAGCCATTGAGGCGCATGGTGGGTATACTAAGCTTTCAACCCATAGGGCCGACCGTGTGAAAATGAAAGGCTCGATTCAGTTTGCTGGAGTGGATGCTACATTTAAAGGTGAAACAACCGTTCAACTACCTGACCAGATGAAAACTGTTCAGGAAATTACGGTTAAAGGTAAATCTTTTAATGTGATCCAAGTGTTTGATAAAGATAAAGTCTTGGTTAATTTAAATGGGCAACCTCAAAAAGCTGAAGAGCCTATAGCGGTACAAATTAAAGAAACAATGCGCCTTGCGAAAATCATCAGGCTAGTACCCCTGTTGACAGGTAAAGAATTTGAAATAACTGACCTTGGATTTATTAAAGCTGGAGAATTGGCCCTGCATGGCATCAAAGTAAAAGAAGTTTCCAAGCCTGATATCCTTTTATTTTTTGATAGGCAAACAGGCCTTCTCGTGAAAACCGAACAAATTAGGGAATTTGAAAAAAACAAAGTGGTTCAGGAAGATTATTTCTCCGACTTCAGGGATCTAGGTGGTTTTAAAAGACCTGTTAAAATTCAGTCATTTAGAAATGGGAAAAAAATTCTTGATGCAGAACTAGTCGAAGTAAGATATTTTGAAAAACTGCCTTCAGAAGACTTTAAACCATAACGCATTAACCAAACAGCAGAAGGTATTATGAAGCCTGGTAATTACTATGTTAGAAAACAAGATGCTGGTATCCAGCTATTGGCATGGCTGAAAGTTTCGCTGAAGCTTGATGGGGGATCCTGCAACCAGTTAATAGCAGCAGGTTGCATCTTTATCGATAAGAAACAGGTTAGAGACCCGAAATTGCAGCTTAAGGGTGGGGCTCGGGTATTCTTGAAACCCTCCCCTAAACCTTTGAAAACCAATAAGAAAAAAGCAGAAGCCCGTGTAGTTGTTGCTATGCCGGAAATTATTTACTTTGATGATGATATCGCCATTGTTGAAAAACCCAGTGGCCTTACCACGGTACATCATGCCCAAGATAAAAAAGAATTTTCAGAGAGAGACCGCAAGTTTTTGCCTTCTACTTTGCAGGATATCCTGCCCGATATTCTTTCTGTTCATACAAAAAAAAAGGTGCCTTATGTTCGCGCCGTTCATCGCTTAGATAAAGAAACGAGTGGAGTTTTGGTCTTTTCTTTGAATAAAAAAGCTGAAAGTTCTCTTGGTAAGCAAATGAGAGAGAAAAAATTCACCAGACGCTATATTGCTTTGGTTCGTGGTCAGATCGAAAACCAAGAAATCCGATCAATTCTTGTTCGCGATCGGGGTGACGGTCGCAGGGGCAGTTCATTAAAAGATCCGGATGGCGAGTTGGCAGTTACCCATGTCAAAAAAATAGAATCTCTTGGAGATATTTCTGTTGTTGAATGTGAGTTAGAAACAGGAAGAACCCATCAAGTACGCATACATTTGGGGGAATCAAATGCCCCGTTATGTGGCGAAAAGATTTATGATAGGCCAATAAATGGCCGCCCTAAGCCAGATCCAAGTGGGATCGATCGAATTGCGTTACATGCATGTTATTTAAGTTTAGAACATCCTACGAGTGGAAAAGTTATGAGTTGGAAAAGTTCAATTCCGCATGATATGCAAGGAGTGATTGAAAGGTTTAGGGAAAAAAATAAAGCCCCGGAATAAATCCAGGGCTTCATTTTTAGAATTACAACTCTATGGTTTTGGAGTTGGAACTGGAACTGGAGTTGGAACTGTACTCGACTTTACTGAAATTGGATTCACATCCATGGTTTCAACAAAGGTATCCTGATTTTGTTCAAGATCAATCTTGGTTTTCTGCCCACCGATATCAACGGTAAGATCACCAATAATCTTAAGGCTCATACTCGAGCGATCAATTCTACCTTTCGCTGCATCAAAAAAAATAAGGCCGTTTGATGAAGATGTTTTGATATTTGCGGCATCTATTTTGAAGGGCAATCCGCCAGCATTGCTAGAAACTGGCTTGGTATAAACCAAATCCGCCTTAACTGAGATCTTGTCCATTTTCTTTTCGTCTTGTCCTTCATAGGTGTAGGTATACGCGTTGTCGTACTTCCCAATTGGTCCCATATCAAGGGAGGTTGTACGCTTCCAAGTACCTTTTTCCTTGTCACCTTTGGTAACTTCGATATTAGGAATTGCGCCAAAAGTAGGTTCAGCCATCTCTACCATGGTTTTTTCGCTAAGTATCTTATCAAGCAAAGGTTGCATCTGTGGGTTTGAATTAATCAATTTTTTGACGAATTCTTCGCGCCCTGCGATTTTTGTAACTTTCATATCCTTGGTGTTGATGGTTACTAAAAATTCAGTTCCAACCAAGGCTTTGAAGAAATCAGACAATGGTGTTGTTGATGCAGATTCCTTAGTGGAATCATGCTGAACTTTGGTTCCACCAATATCAATGTTTAAAATGACGCCTTCAATTTTTTGCTTAAGTTCCCAATTGTCGCCGTCTTGCTTGACAGGAGTCCAACTGAAATAAAAGGTTTGGTTTTGTTCCTGATTGATGTCGGTACCACTTACCTTCATTTTTTGAACGGTTTTAGTAACCACCTTTTGATAAAAGGTTTTTTCCTTTTCAAATTTCCATTTAATTGTTGATTTTTCTTGGGCCCCTAACGAAGGGATAACCAAAGCAACAAAAACAAATCCAACTACCCATCTCATACTCGACATCGAGAATCCTCCAAAAAGTAAGAAACTAATCCACTTAAATGATGTTCGTGGAAGTATATATACAGTATTCTCATCTACAGCAAAATATCATACAAGAAATTCTATGGTTTTTGAATATTTCTGGTAAATATTTGGAATAACTTAAGGAAAGTAAGAATGAATCTGTTAACCACGCTGTCAAATTCATTAATGCAGGGTTTTTTTCCAAATGGATGGGATTTAGGCAAAATAGATGGTCTTGCAGAGGTTTCTGGGTCTGATTTAGTGTCTAAAAAGAGCTGGTGGAACCCTGAATTCAAGCCAATCCCCTGTCAAAATCTAGGTGATTTTGATGTGTATATGGGGCATGAAATAGCTCTTGAAATTTCGACCTCACGAAAAAATGGGCGTGAACTTGCCATGATTTTGCCTGTTGGCCCTATGGGTATGTACCGTTGGGCTGTTTATTTTTTAAACCAATGGAATGTGAACTGCTCGCATGTGCATGGATTTAACATGGATGAATGGTCCGATGCTGAAGGAAATACTCTGCCTTCTGATAATTCCGGGGCATTTCAATTTGCAATGGAAAAAGCGTTTTATGGCCCGTTAGGTAAACTTACGGTGCCCAAAAATCAGCGAAACTTTGCTTTAAAAAATAATCTCCCATCCTATGCCGAGAAAATAAAGGCTTTAAAAACCAAGGGGGCAAAACTTGTTACGGTTTTTGGAATAGGCAGGGTTTGTCATATTGCGTTTTGGGAACCACATTTCGCTGCTGAATTTGATTCCGTTGAACAGTGGAAACTGCAAACCCACCGTTTAGGTGCCAAGCTTCACCCATTAACCATTGAACAAAATGCTCTGACAAGTTTTAAAAGTAGAACGACATTAGTGCCTGCGTTTGCCAATACGATTGGGCCAGGTTTATTCTTGCAGTCAGATAGTATTATTGGGGGTTGTGATGGCACTTTTGGAAGGGGAATGCAATGGCAGGGCCTTTCATTGAGAATGAGTTTGCTGCATGAACCAACGCCATGGATACCAAGTTCGTTTATGCCCACTTTGCCCGGGAAGTTGTTTTTCTTAAACGAATTAGCAGAACCCTTGGTTGCTGATTGCAATTAAATTGGTTTTAATGAGTTGAGAATTACATGCACTACTATGTCAATTTCCTCGGTTTTAAGTGTTCGTAAATCTAAAACTATTTTGTCCTCTTTTATCCGGGTAAATAGGGAAGGTTCAGCGGTTCTAAGTTTGTGAGATAAAGATTGTGTATCGAGATTGGGAGCTGAGAAATCGACCACCCAAGTAGGCATTTGCTGATCTGGTAAAGTTCCGCCTCCTGCAAAACCTTCACTAATTTTAGCTTCAACCTTATCGCACAACCCGATTTGCTTTAATTTGGTTTCTAATTGAATAGCTTTTTCGTGTAGTTCATCCATGGAAACAGAGAGCATTTTCAAGGTGGGAATTTTCTGGCTTACCGTGCTTGAATTTAGATGAAGCAATAAGGTTTGTTCGAGTGCAGCAAGGTTCATTTTGTCGAGTCTGAAAGCTCGCATCAGTGGGTCGCTTTCAATCTTATCAACCCATTCTTTTTTTCCTGCGATAATTCCAGCTTGGGGGCCACCTAAAAGTTTATCTCCACTGAAAAGCGTCAAGTCTGCCCCAAGTGAAATACTTGTAACAGGGTTAGGTTCCTCATCAAAACCCTTGCAATTAAGCGGTATTACCGCCCCGCTGCCTGCATCGTCAATAACGGGTATGTTGTGTTTTTTTCCAAGCTCAATTAGTTCTTCAATGGTTACGGATTGCGTGAAACCATTGATTTTGTAATTGCTGGTATGAACTCTTATTAGGGCGCCTGTGTTGGGCCCAATTGCAGATTCATAATCTTTGATTCGGGTGATATTGGTGGAGCCCACTTCCCTCATAATGGCGTTGCTGACTTTCATGATTTCTGGAAGTCGGAAGCTCCCGCCTATTTCAATTAATTGGCCCCTGGAAATAATCACTTCTTTATTTTCAGCAACGGATTTTAAGACAATGATTGTTGCAGCTGCACAATTATTTACAACCGTGGCAGATTGGCACTTAAGTAACTTGCAAATCCAATCTCTTACAGAATCCTGCCTGGAAGATCGTTTTCCTGTTTCGATATCTACTTCAAGATTGATGTATCCAGAAGCAGCCAGGTACGCAGCTTTCGCAGCTTCTTCCGCCATCGGAGAACGGCCAAGATTAGTATGTAAAACAATGCCAGTTGCATTGATGACTTTTCTTAGTTTTGGTTTAAAATGCAAAGCCAAACGATTGCAAACTGCCAAGCCAATGGATTCTGGTGCGGTATCTAATGGTGAAGAGTTATCTTTGCTTAATGAGTTTCGAAGTTCATCGAGATAAAGCCTGATTTCTGAAACGACATTTTCTTGACCCAGAGTAAGGGTAAGATCATGAATAGCCTTGATTTTAAGGATAACATGAACAGCAGGCAGGCTTCGAAAATTATTATTGGTCATGTTCTAAGTTTTCTTGAGGGGTTTTTAACTGCTTTAAGGGAGGGTACCTAAGGTCGCCTTCCCTTCTAGTTGTTCCGATCTTATCGAGATGTTCGCAGAAAGGCACTGCATATTTTCGCGATGTTTTTAACAAATCTCTTATTTCAGCAACAGTCAAACCTTTGCCATTTTCAAGTGCGTTTGAAACTAAGCAACGCATTTCTTGTTCAACATCGTAGTCAAGGTATAAGTCGTCTTGCAAGCAGACTAATTTTCCTTCTTGAACGCTAAGGTTAAAGAGTTCTTGCAGTTGGATTTTCTGCCCTCCAAGGTGATTGATGAAATCTTCCATGGGTGGAGGTGCAAACTTTGCCTCGCGATAAGTTGAGTGGATTTTCTCGAGAAGTTTTCTTTGGTTGTTTGATAACTTAGGTTTGAAAGCTGTTAACCCAATTCGCCTTTTGTTGCCAGTGAGGATTTTTTGTGCAATCATCTGGTCAATCAAATCCTGAACTAGTGCATCATCAGCTACATACGCTAATTCCATGGTAACGCGCTGGCGTTCGTGTGTTGATATCAATGGGTTTTCTGCGTGTAGAGATTCTAGGATAGTGGTTGTTTTGGTTTTTAAATCAATGATCAATTGATTATCGATTATTTTTTTTCTTCCTGTCGAGGTGTTGATTTCAAAAAGTGCTCCATCTTCCAAACCTAGTTTTAATTGCTCGTTGATTGCACTTGGATCAATACCAGTGAAAAGAGGCAATGATTCTTCATTGATTCCTTTGAAACCTGCAAACCAAGCTGCAGCTTTTAGCTTTAATACATCTACCCCTGAAGCAAGATCGTTAAGCATTTGAATAGAGTGAGAATGTCTTCTGCGGATTTTACCTGCAGTTGGCTGGATAACATTTCCTCCGCCAAGGGTTGCGGTTGCTGAACTATTTCGGATTACAAAAGGTTGGCCCCAAGAAGCGGTTATGGGTTCTTTTAAAAACAATTGCGCAAGGCCTGGTTTCCCTGGAGCAATTGCATCGTCTTCCAATATGGATAAGGTTCCTAGAATTTCGGAAGTTCCTAGATGAAGCCTGACGGGTAATCGATGCTTCAAGGGTTTTTTTCTTTCTTTTGCGCAGTGCAAAACGACTGAAATAATTTTAGCAGGGAACAAATACCCAGGCGTTGCAAGTTCCTGACCCCTTACTACTTCATGGTGATCGATTCCAGCCAAATTGATGGCACAGCGCTGCCCCTCGGAAGATTGTTTGATATTTTTTGCGTGAGATTGCAAAGATCGAACCCGTACAGTTTTTCTATCCGGGAAAAGCTCTAATTCGTCGCCCTCACTTACTTTACCCGTATATACAGTCCCGGTTACAACCGCTCCATAGCCGTGAACTGCAAATGACCTATCAATAGGCAATCGAAAAAAGTGCTGTTCTTTTTTTGCTTCAATACCTGCGCAAATCTCTGTTATTTTGGTTTTAAGTTCAGCAATACCTTTGCCAGTGGTTGCTGAGGTTTGAATAATTGGGGCATTTTCAAATGCTGACCCCTCAAGTAATTCGCGGATTTCCATTTCCACGACTTCGAGTGTATCGGAATCCCCAAGGTCACATTTGGTTAAAGCTACAAGTCCATGTTTGATCTTTAAGAATTTAAGTATTTCAAGATGTTCTCTTGTTTGTGGCATAACTGAATCATCGGCCGCAACAATTAAAAGGGCGATATCAAAACCAGTGGCACCAGCCAGCATGTTCTTGATGAATTTTTCATGACCTGGAACATCAATAATTCCAATTCGATAGCCCGGAAGATCAAGATTTGCAAAGCCCAGATCAATGGTGATACCCCGCGCTTTTTCTTCTGGTAATCGATCGCAATCAATTCCAGTAAGTGCCTTTACAAGGCTGGTTTTGCCATGATCAATATGGCCCGCAGTTCCTAGTATCAGATCTCTCTTTAGCATATTTTCCTTACAACTACTGTTTTAAGCTTGCAAGATACTCCACTAAATCTCTAAGTTCATACCTGCTTAATTGCTTGTAAAGATCAGCGGGCATTGCGGATTTACCCGCTTTCTTTTCGTCGATGTCGGTTTTTTTTACGATGATCAACTTTCCCTCAAAATCCATCAGGACAAGTTCATTTGGTTTGTCTTGTTTTAAAATACCAGTCACTGTTTTGCCATTTGACAGCACTAACAGCAACGATTCAAATCCTTTAGCAATGTTTTTTTCAGGCAAAATAAGCGACTCAAGCAGGTATTCGCGTTTCTGTTTGCTTCCTATGCCGTTGAGTTCTGGACCAACATCACCGCCCTGCCCTTCAACTTTATGGCATCGAAGGCAAGCGACGGCAATTTTCTGAAAGAAAATAATTTTCCCTGCTTCTTTGTCTCCACCTTCAAGTGCAAAAGCCATTGCGTTAGGCTTGGAAATATCATCTTGAATTAAGTTTTTAGATTCTCCAATCCCAGCTTTTAGGCCTGCCTCTGCAATTTCAAGAAGAACGCCTGGTTGAGTTTTTCCCGAAGTGGCATCTTGAACCAAACCTTTAAGCTTGTCTTTTGATGAAGGGCTTTTACTTTCTCCAAGAATTCCAATAAGGGCTTGCTGTTCTTTTAATGATCCCTTTTTGAAGATCGTTTCCGCAGATTTTTCAGGGTAGTCTGGTTGAAGATGCGAATAAATACGAATGGCCTCGGCCCGTACGAGGTCTGAGGCATCGGCTAAAGCTGCTTCAGCAAGAGATTTGGTTTCCGGGGCCTTCAAGGAATTGAGGGCTTTAAGCGAATCTGCTCTAAACTTTCCCTCAAGGGAATTGTTTTTCAACGATGTGATTAATTCTGGAATGATCTCATTTATTTTTAGAGATGCTGCTACTCGGATTGTTTCTTTGCTGATTTTAATATCTGCACCAAGAAGTGCGGGCAGGTTGGTTTTTAACGCATTAACCGCATCGGCTGTATTTGCAGCCTGTGTTGGTCGAGCTAACCCTGTAATAAAATCCCTTTTACCCTCAGCGCCCCATTTTTCAAGATATTCTAAAGCTTCCATACGGATTTCATTAGGTGTTTGCTGTTTTGCTGCAAGCTTTGCGATTTCGATTGCGTTTTGGTTTGTTCCTATTCTTCGATTTGCAGCCAGAACTCTTCGGAGATTATGAGTTGTTTTTGTATTACCTAGGGTTATCGTTTGCGCTAAATCCGTTAAAGATTTTGCAATAGGGATATCGTAGATTGCACGCGCAGCCTCATCTGCTATTTCTTGGTTTGTATCAGTCAAGAAGTTGCTTATTTCTTCACTTTCAAGCTGCCTTAATGCAAGAGTTGCACCCATCCGAATTCCAGGAGAATTGTTTTTTGCATAAGCAGATAATGCCTTGGCATCGTTGATTGCAGCAAGTGCAACTACGCAACCATGGCGGAGGTAAACATCTTTGTTCTGGTTTTTATCTAGCAGCTCAATCAGGGCTGGAATATTTTCAATTGAAGGAAGTTTCACCAACGCCTGGGATGCAAAAAACTGCACGCGTGGTTCCGCATCATTAAGCATTGCAAGTAAAGGCTTACGAGCTTCTTTTGCCTTAAGTTCGCCTAATACTTTTGCGGATTGAGCTCGAATTTCAGGGTCTTTATCGTTAAGCAAAGGTAATAGAATAGGAATCACAGAAGCTCCATCCTTCCTGCCAATTTGGCCAAGTCCCCAGATGGCATGCATTCTGGAAAACAGGGATGTTTCCCCTTTGGCGACTGAAGCAAATTTGGTTATGGAACTTGAACCTTTTTCAGCAAGTGCAAATTGAGATTCTCTTCGAACTCTTAAGTCCACATGTTCAAGCAACTTGATCAATTCAATATCAGAACGGTTTTCGAAACCCTCGCCTAGAAGTGTTTTAACTTCTTTGGTTATTGGGCTTGCAGATTCTTTATCATCTGAAAGTTTGTAGATTCTGCCTTTCCCCGGTTTGTTCCAGCCATTGACCCAGTCTGATACATACATGTTTCCATCAGGTCCAAAATCAACATCAGTAGCCAGGATTGACCATAGAAACTGTTTCGGGTTTTGCATGGAAAACCCAGCACCTTCTTTTTTAAAGGAAAAAGACCAGATACCACTGTTGGCAGGTGCGCCCCTGAAGTCGCAAAGGAAAAAGTGGTTGTCGTATTCTTTAGAGAACCCTGTACCAGGGTAGTAAACTAGGCCAGAAGGGCCTGAACTCATATTGATCATAGGCGGTATGATGTAATTGGGTTGACCTTCAAAGCGAGGTTTCCAAAGTCCTTCCGCGTTCCATGGCCCTCGGGCATTTGGCTTTTCGATGAATTGGTAACCAAATCTCCAGCCACTGTCGCCGCCTTCAACCAGATAAATAGCGCGAGCCTGATCGCCGCCATCGGAGTTGTTGTCAACCGTGAATAAGTTTCCGTAAGCGTCAAAGGCAAGTTCTTGAGGATTTCGAAGGCCTTTGTAGAACACTTCTAAGTTCGAGCCATCTTGATCGCATCGAAAAACAGCCCCCATGTTGGGAAGGTTTATTTTGTTTTTAGGATTCGAGATATTGGTCCCTCGATCGCCAATGCTAAAATAAATCTTTCCATCCATCCCCATGGTAAGGCCATGTAAGTCGTGGCCAATGAAGGCAATATGAACACCGAAGCCATTGTGCAAAGAAGTTCTTGAGTCGGCTTTGCCTTGATTTTTTGTGTCTTGCAATAACCAAAGGTCTGGGATGCAAGTGAACCAGGTTTTATTTCCACGAACAAGAATGCCTGCTGCAATTCCTGCGGGAATACTATTGAAGCCATCCGCATAAACTTCAGAAAAGTCTGCTTTGCCATCGCCATCACGGTCGATGATAATCTTGATGCGATCGTGATCTTTTTGGAAGTCGTGAGGTTTTTCAGCAGCAATATTCTGAAGAAGTTTAGTGCGATCTTCGACGGATTTTAATCCAAGGTCATCATCCAGCCATTTCATGTAGCTGCGAATATCCAAAGCTCCGGTGTGTAAGCGAAAAGTTTCAACGACAAAAAAGCGATTTTTATTATCAATGGTAAATGCAACGGGGTTAGCAAGGTGAGGCTCTGCAGCAAAAAGTTTGAGATTAAATCCTTTGGGGACTTTAAACCCGCCCAGTGCTTTTTGCGCCTCATCGGATTCTTTTGAAATAGTGGGGGTATAAACTGGCTTGGCCTCTTGATGAATAGGAAGATGAGCAAGCGAGAAAATTAAAATCATACTAGAAATCATGATTTATCCTGTAAAAGGGATTAAATATTGGAGGACCAAGTTTGGTAAATCTAGCAAAAATCGTTCAAGGAGTCTTGCCCATGTTAAGCTTGGTGCAATTATTTCCAAGGGTTGATATTGCCCAAACCTCTTCTTTGGCGTTACCTTAGCCTATCTTACCAGTTTTATCGCTAACAGGGAGAGTCATTTGGGCATAGAAGCTAAGGAAAGTGCACCAGTAATAGAACCCAAGTTATGGTTTGGCTTAAGTGCCAAGGTTTGGTTTTTAGTATTTCTTACACTGTTTTTTGTAGGCCAAAGCATTAAGTATGCGATGAAAGTTTCAGAAAAAAGATCAGCAATCCAGCGCTGGCAACCCCAAATCCTTGGCCTCGATTCTGGCGAAGACCTTTCCCAAAAGTATCAGTATCCAAATCCCCCAATAATGGCGCTACTGCTTTATCCCTTAGCCAAGATGCCTCCAATGGTAATGGCTTTGCTTTGGTATTACATGAAGGTTGCCATGATTATCCTTTGTTTTCATTGGATATTTAATTTTATAGAGAAGGATGGAATGGCCTTTCCTTTATGGGCGAAAGCCTTGACGGTGTTATTGGCATTGCGCCCCATTACCGGAGATTTGCAGCATGGAAATGTGAATATTTTTATTCTTTTTGCTGTGATAGTTGGGTTGCATCTTTACACACTTCGTTGGGATGTTACCGGAGGAATATGCATCGGATTGGCGATTGCATGTAAAGTGACACCTGCGCTTTTCATTCCTTATTTTTTTTGGAAACGCTCATGGAACATGCTACTAGGAATCGGTTTAGGGCTTATGCTGTTCCTTTGGCCCGGCGTTTTCCCAAGTTTGATTCTTGGTTTTGACGAAAACCAGAAACAGCTTTATTCTTGGTATACCGAGATGGTTTATCCCTTTGTTGTTGAGGGTAAAGTTTGGAGCGAGCATAATAATCAGTCTTTGCCTGGTCTGATGTATCGGGTTTTTACCCATAGTCCTTCTTTTTCTGATTATGTCGAAGGCGTTTATACCCCCCTGGAATATCACAATGTTGCTGATCTTCCTGTTTCGATTATCAGATTGATTCTCAAGGCATCTCTTGGTGTTTTTGCGTTATGTGTGGTGTTTTGTTGCAGGACGCCCTCAAATAACCGCGGTGGTTGGGCTTTGTCTGCAGAATTTGCAATTATTTGTCTGGGGATGCTTTTGTTTAGCGAGCGAACTTGGAAGCATCATTGTGTCACATTGGTTTTACCTTTTGCTGTTCTAAGCTATTTTCTTGCAACATGCCTTAAAACCAAAGCAAGCTATGTTCTTCCCGTTGGTACTATTGTCGTTGCTACTTTGTTAATGACGCTTACAAGTACAGGCCTTCTTGAAGACGATTTTGCCAAGGAAGCCCAAGTGTATGGCTGTTATGTTTGGGCATTTATCTTAATGATGGTATGCCTTTTCATCGTGCTTTATAGGAACAATAAAAAGACCATGACAGTTGTAGTTGCAAGTAATTAAAAATAACGATGAGCAAATGCAAAAGTCGGTGTGCTTGTAATTAAGCACACCGACTTTTGTTTTGATCAGTAGGATTAAGGGTTCACATTTGGCGGAGCTTTGTAGCCAGTCTGGTAGAACTCTTCTTCTTCCTGAATGATAATCCTAGGTGTTACCATGATCAGTAAGCTTTCAGCTTCTCGACCATAGGAAGTGTTTCTGAAAAGCCTATTGAGGTAAGGAATCTTGCTAAGAATCGGAGGCCCATACTCATTTCTAGATTCGGATAGCCGTTTGATACCACCCATAAGCACTGTGCCACCATCTGGAACTGATACCGTAGTTTGTACTGCAATCGTATTGATAACAGGCTGCTGAATGTACTGGGTGAAGGTAACTGGATCACCAGGGTTGGTGGAAAGAGCACTGGAACTAGGGAAAATAGGAACCACAACAGGGAAAAGTGATACAGGTCCAGGTACAAGGTTTGTTAAGGTAACAGGAATATTTAGCCTTACTGTTCTGCGATCTGCAGAGATTAGAGGTTGCACATTCATGTAAACACCGAATGGGAACGCTTGAACCGTCGGGGCAAAAGCGATATTACCATTAACAAGTGTTGACACATTTACACCCGTTACAAAGAACTGGTTTTCAGCAACAATAATGTTTGCGTTCTGGCCGTTAAACATGGTTAATTTCGGGGCTTGCATAACATTGGTTCTGCGATCCCCTTGAACTGCTTCCATGAATAGAAAGACTTGAATATCGCTTAGAAACGCCAAACCCATCGCAAGACCACCAGCGCCAGGCAATCCTGGGTATCCACCGAAAGAGGGCATTGCTAGCGGATAAGATGATTGTTTGATCGGGATATCAAGGTCGCTGGTGAAATTACCAGAGGGCGTGATACCTGCTATCATACGATCAAAGTTTGGATCGTTGATGTAACCTGAGGGCTTGTACTGTCCGGATTGAATCTGTGGTTCAAACCGTTGAGTGTTTTTGTCTGTCTTGATGTTAAGGTTAAAGTCTACCCCAATTCGTTCGTAAAAATCTTCAGCGATACTGATGAAGCGTATTTCAACTGCAACTTCCTGATCTTGCAATCTCCTTAGCGCGGTAAGAAGGTCTGCAACTTGTTCCTGAATGTCAGGTGATTGATTTATAACCAGAGCCATGGTCAATGGGAAATATTCTATGGTTCCGGGCCCGCCCATGTTGTTCCATGCCTGGGGAGAAATGGTGCTGGTTAATAATTTAATCAGCATTTCTTCCATGGTCTGGCTGTTTTTCTTGCTCGTTGAAACATTCCCATTGGTTGCTGTGCCAGATGGTGTGCCTGTTGGCGTGCCCCCAGTCATGCTGTTGGAGTTCATCAATGGACTGGTAGCATTGGTGCTATTGGCCGGTTGTTGGTTGGCAGAAATCCCGAGGATTGGTGAAAGAGAGTTCGTAAGCAAAGGGTTGACATAGTTTTCAACAGGGATCACCAAGTCTGCAACTTGATAGGTTACAGTCTGAAGTTTACCCCTTGCGTGGGATTCAGTGGTTATCTGAAGAACTTCATCTTTTATTACATAGGTCAAATGTGCACTGTGCAACAAAAGATTTAATGCGCTCTTAAGCGATACCTGTTCCAGTTTAAGGCTTACCGGCCTGTCGAGGCTGATTCCTTCTTGTTCCAATGCTGGCATATCAGGCACAATGTTAATCCCGTAAAAACTTCGTAGGTCTTCAATTGCATCCTTTAGAAGAATGTTGTTGAAATTTAGATTAACCGGCATGCTTAGCTTACTTTCAATTTCTTTTTCTTTGTCACTCTTCCTTGTGGTGCTGGTGATGGAAGTAAGGTTTTTGCGTTTGTTACGGCGATCAGCCATTTCTGGATTCGTATCAAGTGGTTTGTCCATTTCTAGAGCTGGCCCTACTTTATCCGTGGCATTAAGCCCATCCAAGAAGAAGGTTTCTTTTTCAGATTTAAGCTTCTTAGCAACATTGATGTTTCTTTGGGTCTTTGCCATGCTCATACCAGCAGCAGCCATTGCGTTATCTGGATCTAATTCATGTGCCCTCATGGCATAGCTTTCAGCTTCCAGATATTTGCCTTCTTTGAAATTCTGATTGAATTGCTTCATCAGATCTGCAACTTTCTTTTGTTTGTTATCATCAGCAAGCTGTTTCTGCCCGATTGCATTGATCTTGTCTTTCTGCCCACCATCTTTGGCAAGCATTTCTTTTTGGGCTTTCATAAGCTTAAAATGTTGGAGTCTTGATTCGACAGGTCTTCGTAAAAAAGCCATCTTGCCTGGATCAAGATCGTTGCTGTTCAGTTCGTTTAAGTATTCTGTAAGCATCTCGATCCCAGCTTCGGTTTGACCAGCTTGGAATTTTTCCATTGCTTCGCGCTGAAGATCCAAACCTTGTTGCCTCATTTGGCCGAATTTAACTTCGCGAAGTTGATTGGTAGCTTCAAGAAGATCTATTTCCCCTTCTTCTTTTGGCTTTGCTGTAGCGTTTACATTATTGGTAGGGGCTGGTTTTGTGCGAATATCAGTTGTGCCCTTGACTAAAGACAGCGCGCTCTTTTCCTTGGGTTGCATTTCTGCAGTCATTAATATTTCTTTTAACTTCTGCTGGCGATCCTTATCAAGGTTCTTTTCTGTCAATGTTGAAATCATTGTCTTTGATTGTTCATAATCTTTGCGATTGTATGCAGATAAAGCTGCATCAAAGGTACGCCTGGTTTCAAGCATTTTTTGATTTACATCTTCAATATCAATGCTGCGAAGCACCGATGCTGCTTCTTCTTTGACTCCATAAGTTCCCTGATAGGCTTCAACTGCAAGTTTTCTTGCAGCAACCAATTGGCCACTTCGAAGCTCCAGCCGGGATTTCTCCAGCAAAGCCTTGCCTTGGTTTGATTCAGCCATGGATTCGCTTGCAATAGTCGCACTTCCAGGAACCTTGGTTTTAACTAATCCTAGTTGAACTTTTTTTGATTCAATGCTTGCAGTGTCTTGCCCAAACGATTTTGAAAGATTGATTGCACTTTCAAGAGCTTGGTTTGCAGCCTCAGTTTTCTTTTCAACACTTTCGCTGCTATTCATGCTGCGAGTTGCCTGGGTGACAAGATCGTCGATTTGATTTCTTGCACTTGAACCTAATTGCAATAATAACTGTTCAGGGCTGTCTTCATTGGGTTCAAAAATTACCCCTTGCTTCTGAGCTTCGATACCTTTCAGACGGGCAGCCACCAAATTGCCTGCTAATTGAAGTTGGCGCCCCTCTTTCAACATTGCAACGGTTTTTTCTTTGTCATTTCCGGATGTTGGTGGTGCTGGTGGAAACACGGGTGCAACAACTACCGCTGCTGGAGTAATTATGGGTGCAACAACTACCGCTGGAGTAATTACGGGTAATGGTATTTTTGTTTCAACGGGCGTGCCCTTGTCTGCTACTGTTTTAGATCGATTTTTTTCGATATCTTTTAATATTGTGTCAGGAGTATCGCCTGTCAAGTTTTCAGATTTTACTTTCATTCCCTTTACCATGAAAGCAAGGGCTGCAGCTTTCTCTGGGTTTCCTGATTCAAGCGCGATTCGAGCTTCTTTTAGGCTTGCTTGTGCCTTGGCTACCATTGCAGGATCATTGGCGTTTACTTCGTCTTTGGGCGAATCTTTCTTCGCAATAAATCCATTCTTTTTTGATTTAAGTTTCGATGTTTCGATTTCAGCAATTAATCGTTGTGGACGATCTGATGTTTCCCAAACATTGTAGGGACCATGTAATTGTTGAGCCCTATATGCAGCTTTGGTGGCAGCTTCATAATCTTCTTGTTCAAATAGCTTTCTAGCTTCTAACAATACTTTAACAGATTCTTCTTTGTCTTTTTTTGCTTGTAGTTTCTCGATTTCTGCTCGAAGTTTATCTGGTGAATCTTCGAATAAGCCCCATTTTGCACCAGGGGACGCTTTGGCCCGGAGCATCAATCGTGTTGCTTCATCCGTTTTGTTTTCTGCCAACATCTTTCGACCCCTGCGTAATAATTGCCTGGGGTCTTCTGTTTCTTTGGGCGCATCCTTGCCTGCCTGTTCTGTCAATGTTTTTCCTTCTGAACGAAGGATGTCGCTTTGTACTCTTTCTGGATTATCTTCCCACCAATTTAAAGTTGGTTTCATGGCTTTGGCTTGTTCGTTAAGCTTTTTCGCTTTTTCTGGGTTCGCTTCTGTTAAAGCTTTTCTAGCATCACGAATAAGATTTCTTGCGGCTTCGGTGCCCCCTGTTGTAACTTCTGTTTTCACTGGTTGGGAGGTTGTGGTGGAATTTTCTACAGTTAATACTGGTATGGCCTTTGGGGCAATAATTGGTTCTGGTTTTACTGCATTTTCTTTTGCTAAAGTTTTTGCATCTAATGCTGCAGCATCTACTTTAAGTTTGGCTCCTTGAATTTCTTTTAAGAGCTTTGAAGGAGAGTCGCTTGAAAGTGCAAATGTCCAGGTGTATGCTGATTTTTCTGCTGCTTTTGCAAGTAATTCTGCTCGGTCAAATTCTTTATTCGTAAAGTTTTTACGAGCTAATCCCAGTAGCGCTTTTGGATCTTGCTTTAATTTTTGAAGTTCCAACTTTAACTTCGCTTGAGTATCAGCTTCGGGTACCCCTGTAGTTGCCACTTCAGTTATCATACCCTCAGCTTTTTCTAAGTCTCCCAGCGCTATTGCAGCACGCACTTGATCTGCGGTTATGGTTGATGTAGCGGTTTCTGTAGTCTTGATTGATGGTATTGATTTTGGTTCGGAAAGTTTAAGCTCTTTTGGTTCAATTTGGATGTCAGTTTTGGATGCTATATCCTTGCTCTTGATGCTTTCTTGAAGATTTTTGAATCGAAGTTTATCTGATTCGCGCAGATATTGTTCATCAAAAGCAATCTTTTTGGTCAAATCATTAGCAGCAGAAAATTGTTTCTTTCCGACAAGATCTTCTGCAATATCCAAGGTTGAAGTTGATTCTATACGAGCTTTTAAAGCTTTTTTGTTGGCTTCATACAACTTCTTAAAATCATCTGCTTCCGCTGGAAGTAAATCTTTCTGACGAGATTCGACTTCCTTGAATGATTTGTCTGCTTCTTCGTAATCGCCCCTGCGGTGAGTTTCGATTGCTTGGTTTAATGCAATGCTTGCTTTATTTGGAATTCCTGGGGTTAACCAAGTAATAGATGGAAGGATGCTGGTAACAACTGCAGCTTGCGCAATTGTTGGGGCCCCTAGCATTATCAAACTTAAAGATGAAGCAAAACCTAGTTTTGCAAACCATGAAGAGTTAGAAATGGTTTTCTCCTTGCGAGATATAGTCATGATTTTACCTAAATTAAGATTCGAACAAGAAGGTGCTTTTGAATCAGAAATCACATTGTTTGCTAAGCTGTTTGATTCATAAATATTCATAAGTCGATTCCTAATTCAATTTACATTTCTATCTGTTTTATTCTTGCCCTGATTGGTTTTCACGATCCAATCACTGCGCAAAAATATTAACTAGTGTGCGGGACAATACCGATCCCTTTTTTAAGAATCAAGGTCAGGTTATCTTTAATCAAAATAATTTTTTTTTCAAAATAGTAAGATGGGGGAGAGGGTGGGAAGATGAGAGGTATGGTGACGGTGTGAGCTAGAAAGGTTGATTTACACCAAACCAGAATTGTGTTCCCGTGCCTTGATTTATTGCTTGTGCAGCATCAAACCGAAGCAGCATTTTTTCTACAAAACTCATGAACGATACATCGCAGCGAATTCCCACTCCTACTCCTTGCGCTATCGAACCAAGAGCTTGGCTATTCACATAAGTGTTACCTACATCGTAAAAGAGTGCCAAATAAGTGTTTTTTAGTGAAAACAGATGGTCGACAGCGTCAACAGAGGTGTTTCGGGAAACTGGGAAGCGCAGTTCCGCACTGCCCACCCAAACTGAATTTCCTTGCCTTTGTGCAAGGTCAAAGGCACGAAACATTTCACCGCCCCCCATGGTGAAAAATTGTCCGTAGGAAGGAACCGAGGTGCCACCGAATGCTCGCACTGCTAATCGTGTGTCTGCAATCCAGTTGGCAGTTTTATTTAAGAGAGGTTTTTCACCGGGCAAATAATCAAGCAAGCCAGATAAATTAGGTAAGTAGTGGACGGTTGAAGCTTGTGCCCATACTTTCTGTACGGTTGCATATTCATTTAAAAGGGCTTGCCCAGCTTCATAAACCGCATCAAATTGGTAACCACCTTCGGGATCCCAATAAGGAGTAAGGTAATTAATCCGATAATGAAGGCCCCCCGTGGTCATGTGCTGAAAGCGTTGAGCACCTGGGGCAGTTTGAACTGGATCTGGAAGGAAGTTGTCGTGGAAAGAGCCAAATACATCGATAAATTTTGAAGGAAGAAGATAAAGACTTGGGTGTTCCATAAATACATATCTACCAAATACTGAAGCACGCGTCGCCTCATTGTTGCCTTCATAGAAAGTATAAAAACGCCTTTCTGCATTAAAACCGAATTGAAATGGAGAATCGGGCCAGTGGGTGAAAAGGCCATCAATACCCGCAATAAAATCGCGATAATCGGTTCGATATGCTGTATAAAGGCCCCCTGAAAATTCCTGCGATCGATATGCTCCTGCTCGTAGGCCTACCATGGTTGCCCTGCTATACCAGACATCATCGTAACTTTTCATGTAAAGCCATGGGCCAAAATTAAAATTCCAGCGGTCGTAGGAATTGGTAAGGGATGTTTCGTCAACAAAAGTGTACAAAGGCGTTAATCGAAATCTTGGGCTGTGATGCCAGTAGTTATTCGAAGGGTTTTTATCAACAATTACAGAATCTGGATCGATTGCAATTTGATTTGGTATATCTGGTAAGTCCACGGTTACCCTGATTGTGTCCGGGGAAAGATTTTCAACCGTTGCAGGAGGGTCATCAATTCCATAATTTCCCCCAGCGGGTAAGATTGGTATTCGAATCGAATATTCTTCTGACTTTCCCATGGCAAACCCCAGATAGGTTTGTTCACTGTATTCCGCATTTTGCTTAATAATAATAGTGACGGTGGTTTTTTGATTTTTGGGGTTTGCGGAAGAGCGAAGAGATAGGGGCAAAATTTTTCGAGCCAATGGGGCATCATTTATTTTCACGGATTCCAGATTCCAATCAGTCAAACCTGAACCCTTAAGCCACTTTTCAAAGAAATCCTCCCACGATTTTCCAGTTTGTGCTTCGAGTTCTTTTTGGAAATCGCTTACATGCATCACCTTGTATTCGTATTTTTTTCGTACACTGCGCATTACATCAAGAAATGCTTGTTCGCCTATTCGAGATTCAATCATTTCAACAATCTTTGCACCCTTGTCGTAACACATGCTAAATAACGTTACCACATGCCCGAATTTGTCCATGGGTTGAAGTATGGAAGTATTATCCCCCCTGCCAACCGAACCATAAAAGCCGTTCATTCTGTAATCTTCACGCTTTATATTGGGCAGCCATTTTAACGAATCAGGGTATTCAAGCAGTTCGTTATTTTTGCCACGGGTTTGATTCAAAAAACGATGGCTGAAGTAGGTTGCGAGGGCTTCATCCATCCAAGTTTCCCGATAACCATCCGTACCCACAAGGTTGTACCACCATTGATGACAAACCTCATGGCTTATAAGGTATTCTGCGTAACGCTTAGCAAAGTGAGGCATGGAGAAAATGCGCTCATCAATCATTACCAGCGAACCACATTCGTTCCCGTTCCAGCCAAAATAGGATTCAACAATGGTGAATTCAGGGTATGGGTATGGGCCAAACCAATGGCTGTAAGTGACCATGCATTCACAGACAATTCTTAAGAATTCCTTGGCAAAAAACTCATGTTCTTCGAACGCTTGAATTTTTACTTTAAGTGGTGTTTCTCTGCCTGGGAGTTTTATTTCGGTTTCAAGAATCTTGAATCGTGTTGAGCAAAGAAAAGCGAAGTCCCTTGTACCTTTTGCTTCAAGTCGCACTTTCTTTCTTCCATCTGGTAACTTTTCTTCCCCAACAATTACCCCGGTGCTGGCAATTTGCTGATCACTGTCTAATGTTGCGGTGACATCATAAATGCCTGCTTCATTATAAAAGGGTTGGTGCCAGGGTACGAAAGGCGTTGGTTTCCAACCTTGTTCAGTATCGTTAGGGGTTTCAGCATGCCAATCATGTTTGTGATAAGCGAAAATCGGAAGCCAGTTGGTGAGGAAAGTTACATTTTTCCAATGCCCCCACCTGCCTTGCTTTTCGGGTAAGCGCATTCTAAATTCGAGGTCAAAGGTGACTTTTTCGCCTTTGGCTAATGGTTGGTCCAAGTCAAATTCTAATGTTGTTTTCGTAGGGCCTGTAAATTGATGCTTTAATTTCTGAATGCTTCCGTCTTTATTCAAAATCCCCACTGTTTTTATCTCGAGACAGGGCGTTTTTGCCCCCAGCGAATCTCCGGGATTTAGCCTTAATAGTTCAAGTGTTTTTGCCATTAATGCTATATCGCTATCGGGCACAATATAATTCGAATGTGTTACGAATACGATTTTGCTTACCGGGCTATCCGAGCGATTGGTCCAAGTTGCTTTTTGGTGCACCTCAACCGTATGCTTGCTCGTATCAAGATTCATTTGAATTTGGTATGCAGGCAAACCCTCAGGCAACTCGCATTTTCCAACGGAGGGAAATGCAAGCAGTGTGCAAAAACCAAATATCAAGCAGGTCAATTTTCTCAAAGCTATAGCAACTCTTACTTTAAGATCCTCTAAATTTCGAACTTTGGGCCGAAACTAAAACTGACCCCATAGCGTTGGAAATGATTTTGTGCCATCTCAATCGAGAAAAAATTGTGAGAGATGGGCTGAATGGGCAAATAAAAAAGGCTCGCTTCATTTTGAAGCGAGCCTTTTAAAGTAATAAATAAATTACTGGTTGAACATGAATTCCTTCGTGTTCAGAAGTGCCCAGATAATGTTTTCGTAGGCTAGTTTCTTGTTCATCGTGTGTTTAGTCAGATGGCCAAGAGCAGATTCCTTTTGCTGCGGAGTAGGCTTTCTAGAGAAAGCCCAAAGGAAAATGTCATCAATTTTCTCTGCATCAGGGCGAGGATCTTTGGCTATGGCATCAGCCCGCCCATTTGGTCTCGCCAGCTTATTTTGGATTTCATCGGAATTAAGCAGATGCAAAGCTTGGGCAAGGTTTGCTTCGCTAACCCTTTCGCATTCGCAAGCGCTAATGCGTTGAGGTCTTCCAAAGACATCCAAGAAGTAAGAGGTGTAGCCTTCATCGGGAAGCATGATGGCGCGTTTTGGTGCAAGTTGGTCGGTAGGTAGGCCTCCAAAACCAGCTGGACTGTCAGTAATCAAACAAACAGCATCAAAAAGAACCTCGGCACTTAACCTTTTGGGGTAATAGCGTGCATAATTTTGCTTATCCTGTTTGTTAAAATCATTAGGAACTGCGCTTAACTGATAAGTTCTTGAGTTAACAATGGACCGTATCAATTGCTTTAAACTAAAGCCATTTTTCACCAAATCGCTTGCAAGCGCATCAAGTAATTCTGGGTTACTTGGTGGGTTGGTGACACGCATATCATCCAAGGGGTCAACAATACCTCTGGAAAAGAAATGGGCCCAATAACGATTAGCAATTGCTTTGGGGAAAAACTGATTTTTCCCATCAACCATCCAATCCACGAGTTTTACACGGGGATCATCATCTTCTTCCATAACCATGGCTTTTTCACCCAAGGCTTTGTAATCTGCAACTTTGCCTGAGCGCTTGTTGGTAACGGAGCCACTTTTTGTTGTGTAAACAACAAGTTTTTGATTGGCATTATTGTTAGAAGCCTGGCCTGGGATAGCCAATTTCTTTCGGCCTATCTTGCCAAAGAAGGAAGCCATGCCCCAATAATCATCTTGGCTCCATTTTTCGTATGGATGATGATGGCATTGAGCGCAGGCCATTCTGAGGCCAAGAAAAACCTGTGATGTATCATCAACATATTGCTCAGGGTTAGTTAGGCTTTTGTACCAATAGGTTGGAGGTGTTTCAGATTCATCACCTGTTGCGGTAAGAATTTCGCGTGCGAACTGATCGTAGGGCATATCAGACTTAATTGCATCACGAATCCAGCCGTGGAAAGCAAAAGTGCCTTTCATGTTTTCGGCTTGCCCGCCCCGCTTAACGCGAAGGATATCGGCCCATTTAGCAGCGAAATAATAGGAGTATTCTGAGGAATTGAGCATTTTTTCGACTAAATCTTTGCGCTTGTTGGGGCTCGTGCTGTCAACAAATGCTTTGACTTGAACTGGGGTAGGAATGGTTCCGGAAAGATCCAATGACAATCTTCGAATAAACTGCTCATCGGAGCATAATTCGGAGGGGGCCAACCCTAGCTGCTTCCATTTTGCGCTCGTGAATTTATCTACGAAAGTGTTGTTTTCGAAGGCAAATTCTCGTGGTTTTTCAGAAAGTGGTACCGTTGCCCTGAATATATTTACAAATTCTTGGTAGCGAACCATGATTGCGGCTTCGCCAGCCATTGAATTTGTCCGAACAAGCGCATTGCTGTCTACGGTTGCTATATCTTGTTCGTTTGATTCGTATTGGGCTCTGCGGGTAACATCTTCGGTTGTCCCATCGGTGTAATGGGCAGTAACGATGAATTGTTGTTTTGCATTTCTGGGCATAATCCTGTTTTCAGGATAGATGGTGATTTTGGTAACCACGGCATCCGTAGGATTGCCATAAGGTACGCCAGCTGCGACCCAACGACGAACTAAGCGGTATTCATCAGATCCGACTTCCATTTTCTTGCCGCCGCCGTGAGGCACTATTCCGACTGATTTGGTTAAAAGAAGGCTATTGTCCGGCGATGCAGGGAATACTCTTCTGCCGCGGCTTTCTTGTACCAACGAGATAAAATCCAAATCCGGATCGAATCCGAGCAAAGATAACTTGAAATTATTCTGGCCACTTGCTTTTCCATGGCAACCACCTGAGTTGCAACTCAGTTTGGTGAAAATAGGCACAATTTGATTGGCAAAATTAATCGGTAGGTTGATGTCGCAATCAGATGTCTTAGCAACGACTTGAAGCTTTTTAGTGCCGAATGAAACATTGATTGACGAGCTACCGTTGGAAAGAGGGACAACTCTTCCCGAAGGGGTTACGCGTAATGTTTTAGAATCTGCTGCTTCGTATTGGCTTACGGAGGTAAGATCCAGAAGCATACCAGATTTAGTCGTACCCGTGATAACCATTTGAATGGCATCATCTAAGCCGCGCAATTTAACTTCAGTTGGGAAAACTTCGATTTTTGTAAATTCGGTTTCCGCAGGCAGCACAAACTCTTCAACAGGTTTAGTGCTTACTTTATCATTTGCATGCGAATAACTCGAGCATGCTAAAACTACAGCAAAAAAACTAAAAGTCTTTATATTTAAAGACATGGATCGATCTCCTGATAATCCATGGAGGGGTTCAAACACCACGCAGTAATTATATTGTGAACGATTTTTTTGAAATATGCAACAAATTTATCGATAAAAAAAGAGAGACCCGTATAAACGGGTCTCTAGGACTGCTTCAAACTTCTTGAATTATTAGTTTCCGGGGGTTCCGGGAGCCGCTTTTACCCTTTTGCGGGGGTCAAGTTCGATTACGCCAAACGCTTCTTCATGTTTTTGGAGAGTCATTCCCAATGTGGTAAACAATCTTTTTGCGGTATAGAAGTTCATAATAAGGCGCTGATCTATACTTATTTCTTGTTTCCCAGTTGCAAACGGATTGGAATTAAGTGCCAAATCAACGATTACTTCTTCTGGTGTTGCAGTAACACGGGCAAAATTTGCATAAGCTGCATGTATATTGCGTTCAGAAAAAGTCACTTCGGTTTGCTGTCCAGCGTTTTGTTCTTCTTGTACCACTGGCTTTTTAGGGTCTGCCATTCTACGAATCTCCTGAATTTAGATAAAAAGTAACACCTCGACATCGATCTTTAAGTTATTTTACCGGAAAAGGGAAGTTCAATTTGAAAATTATCACATTTGCATGATAATAGATTGGTAAGCGCCCGTAGCTCAATTGGATAGAGCAACGGTCTTCGGAACCGTAGGTTATAGGTTCGACTCCCATCGGGCGCATTTTCCCCTTTCTTCTGTTCCACACCATTTAAACTAGTTCGTTACTTTAACAGTTTGAAATGCTTTTATTTCGATACGATTTTCGTTTCTAAAAAAGCACATAATTTTGCTGCTTCATTTGTTCCTATTCGCAGTATCTCTTTTTCGCAATACAACACAACGCAATCTTTGCCCCAGATGTTCCAAACCCATCCGCCACGAATGCTGTAATGAATCCCCCAGCCATCCAATAGAAGAGTCCTCCCTAATTCGACTTTGATGATGTTTTTATAAATCAGTTTGCGATTGCATAAAGGCAAAGGCAATTTGCCAAAACGAATAGTAAGAAAATCTCCTTGATCTACAACTTGGAGGTGTTGGAAACCAAACGCCAAGAAGACTACAAATATGCCTGAAAAGAGTAAAATGATTCCTGGCAAATTTGAGATGCTCCAAGGAAAAAATGTAGTGGCTGCGATAAGCTGTAATATTCCCATTGCAAAAATGATTAAATATAAAGGAGATTTTTGTATGTGATCGTATTGAGGTTGCATGATTGATACTAGTTTTTTTTGTAAGCAAACCACTGCTTTAATTGCAGAAGCCCAATGTAGCCTACAACTATTCCGCTAATAAATCCAACCAACAGGTATTTCAAGTCCCCTGAAAATAAGGTTGGCCGTATCAAGGAGGGCGGTTCGCCTTCGAGTGTGATTGCTTCTTGTTTTGGGTTTGCTTGCTCATTGTTTTCGCTTGCGTGCCTACGAAGGATTCTTGAATGTTCAAATAAGACAGGGTTGCTACTCATTTGTCTGGCGTTTACAAGTTCGTCTAAAACTTTGGCTGCGGAGCCGGCATCCCCTGTTGCATTTAAGATTTCTCCATAAAGCCAAAAAAGGTTGTTGTCCTGAGGAAAGCACGAAAGTAACTTAATCGCTAAATCCAATGCGTCAGGGTTTTGTGAGTCAAGAAAGATTGGGGAAGCTGTACCAGGTGTGTATTTGTTTTTTTTCCATTCAGATTCGAAATCGCCAAAGATGTTAGTGATTGTATTTTGAGAAGATGATTTTCGGTCTCGATTCAATTGTTTTTCTTGAAGGAATTTAAGGAAGAACAATTCGGAACGGCGGTTGAATTGCCAAATAGGAAAGGGTGAGTCGGGTGGTTTTTGGAAAGAAAGCAGGCCTTGTTTTTGGTAGTCGATCGCTCGTTCCAATAAAAGGTCATCGCTGGAGTATGCCATTGCGAGGTTAAAGTAAAGTTGATGTTGGAGAGCAGAATTGGCATCAAGTTCTTTGCGGGCAGATTCGAGGCATGCAATTGCTTTTGTAGGTTGATTCAATCGTAAAAAGCAGCCCCCGAGTCTGATTTTATCTTCAGAAGTTGCGCTACCTGCGTTTAGCTTGCTTTCAAGTTCTTTATTTAATTGAAGGTATATTGGCCTGAGCGATGCTTCGGCTGGTTGTTGTGTGGCATCAGTGGGAATTCCCAACGCCCTTAGTTCGCTGAGTATTAGCCTCACTTGTGCGAAGCTTGCGTTCTTTGGGATTGCCAACGGTTCGCCTGGCAAATAAATGCCTGCCAATAATGAAGCCTTGCAACTAAAAGACGCAAGGCCGACAAGCATTAAAAGTGGTAGAGTGCGCTTCATTTATGTTGATGGTTGAATGGGTAGGTACAGGTTATATTGGTGCTGATACCGCCTCTGGGAGTGAAAGCCCCGGTAAGTTTGCAGTGTATGGGTTTTGAAACCGCAACAAAATCTTCAAGTATGCGATTAGTGACGGCTTCGTAAAACGAACCCACATTTCTAAATCTTTGGAGGTAGAGTTTTAGGGATTTCAGTTCTACGCATACCTCGGAAGGGGTGTAGGTAAAGGTCATGATGCCGAAATCTGGATGCCCGGTTTTGGGGCAAAGGGAGGTAAATTCGGGGCAAATAATCTCAATGATATAATCCCTTCCAGGGGAAGGGTTAGGGAAAGTTTCCAATTGATTGCGGTTTGGTTCATCAAAGCTTACCATCTTAACTCCGTTGCTTATTAAAGGTTGTCGTTATAATAGAATAACATTTGTAGTTTGGTGTAGTCTAGTATTTCAACTAATTTGTGGCCTATTTGTTTATTAGGAATTTCATGCCAATCAAATCGTTTCTATTTTTAATGCAAACTATAGTGCTTGTTTTGGCTGTTTTATGCCTTCCTTTGGCTGCTCAAGAATTACCAAGCCTCAAGTATGTCGATTCTTTAGAAAACCCATTGGGGGGTTATTGGCCCAATTTGGCGGCCAAGGGCAAAAATTCAAGCCTGAGAGCTACGGTGGCTGCACTTCGTGTTTATAAGTACGAAGGAAAAGCGCTTCCTAATTTTGTAAAGCATCGTGACTTTATGCTTTCTTGCTGGCATGAAAAAGATTTGGGATTTGCAGATTTCCCAGGCGGCCCTACCGATGTTATTCTTACCTCAGTGGGGCTGATGGGCGCCCGCGATGGTGCATTTCTTAACGATGATAAACGAACCTTGGGCAAAAAATATCTCGTCGAAAAGGCTCAATCTTTTGAAGAAATTCGCATGGCATCGGCTTTTCTGGCTGATGAACCTCTCGATGCTAAGCTTGCAGCATCTTGGCAGAAAACTATTCTGCCCCGGGCTAACAAAGATGGTACTTATGGGTCTGGTTTTAGCAAACCGCGCGATAG